>Ga0181535_10000312_pt1 | contig 74840 bp, 53 predicted proteins | sample PEATcosm2014_Bin_44_FD_119774 | JGI IMG/M metagenome (GOLD analysis project Ga0181535, IMG submission 119774) | Peatland microbial communities from MTU Mesocosm Facility, Houghton, MI, USA - PEATcosm2014_Bin17_30_metaG | ecosystem: Environmental > Terrestrial > Soil > Wetlands > Peat | place... | reverse complement strand
CTCGATTGGGACCTCTGGCTGGGCCCCGCGGCGACGCGCGATTTCAACCACCTGATGACGAATCAATGGCGCGCCTTCCAGGATTTTTCAACCGGCGGATCGCTTGGCGATTGGCTGGTTCACAACCTTGGTCCGGCGCATATGGCGCTGCAACTCGATAAGGCCCCGCTCATCAGCGTTGAGGCCGTCACCGTGGAAGGCAAGAACCAGTGGCTCTGGCCGAATAGCGACCACATCGTCTTCGAGTTCCCCGCCCGCGGCAGCATGCCCCCCGTGACCATCCACGCCTATCAGAACATGCGCGGCGACGAGTTCAAGAACCCCGATGGGATGAAAGAAGGCGACCGGCTCTTCCCGGCCATGGGCAACCTGGCCACCGAAAAGAACCGCCCGTTCCAGGAAACCGGCGACGGCATGCTCCAGGTCGACGGCTTGGGAGCGGACGGCAAGCCTGTCCCGCGCGCCGGCGGCGGCGGTGGCGGTTTCGCCGGCCGTGGTCCCGGCGCTGCGGGCGCTCCTGGTGGCCGCGCTGGCGTTCCGGGCGCTGCCGGCGCTCCAGGTGCTGCCGACGCTGCGGCCGGCCGCGGCGGGTTTGGCGGAGGCCGCGCCAACATGCCCGGCATGCCCGACGCCGCGCATCGCGCCCCGGGCAATGGATCGGTCTTCGTCGGATCGAAAGGCGTCATGGCCACCGTTTCCCGTGGCGAGGGAGTCTGGCTGCTGCCCAACTCCCGATGGGCCGAATACAAACTCCCTCCGCAGTTACTCCAGCGCGGCATCAACCACCAGCAGGACTGGGTTCGCGCATGCAAGGGCGGCCCGGCTGGCGTGTCCGAATTCGCCGTCGCCACCAAATACATCCAGTGGCTGTGCCTCGGCGCCATCGCCTCGCGCGTTCCCGGCAAGCTCCTGTGGGACGCCAAGAACCAGCGCTTCTCCAATAACGAGGAAGCCAACAAGTACCTCAAACCGTACATGCGCAAGGGCTGGGAATTCAAGGTATAGTCAGGCTGCTGAAAAAGGCAATTAGCCGCGGATAGACACGGATAAACTCGGATAAGTGCGGTTCCTGGGCGACGACCATTGCGTGACGGGCCCGAACCGGTTGGCGCGCCCCAAATTGAAGCGCGAAAGACAGGAGGAGCAGGACAAACAGACGTCGCCTGACGCCGATCTTTACCAAACCGAGCCGTGCGACAAGAAAGCAAACCGAAGCGGCGTGAAAGCGCCGGGCTGCGGGGAGGGCGACGGCGGGAAGGCTGCGGCAATGGCGGAGGCGCAAGTTGGGAGCAGCGCCGGGCGCCGGCGCAGAATGGCGGAGCGGCGAGGGGGACCGGTCAGGACGGCGCTTCCCACGACTCCGTTTGGGGCCAACCATGGGCGATTGGATCGGCGAAAGGGAAGAGGTGTTCGTAGAATGCACTGAAAAGACGAGACTTCCCAGTTTTGGATTACCCTGGCAGGGCGAAATTGAAGCTCGGCGGACCCGAGAGACGGCTCCAGCGAAAAACAGCCGCCTGCTTGTATGAGAAAATACCGACGCCGAGGGCGACTGCATGTACAATCTACGATGCCAGGAGGAGGAATCCGACGACCCTAACTGAGTTCAGTTCGCGCCGCATGCGCATGGAGGGTACGCCTTGACCCCTACCTATGCCGTCCTGAGTGGATTTCGTGGCCGCGTCCTTTGCTCTGTTACGCTGGTCCTGCTCGCGCCGGCAGGGGCTGCGCCACAACAGGAAGAAGCGAAAGAGGCCCTGGCGGCCAGTGCTCGCAACTTCAAGTTTCAGATGATCTACTACCCCGAAACAGCCGAGGATTCGAGTCAGTTTACGGAGCCGCACTCGATCGACGATGCTGGCGTGATTGTGGGGGACATTCACAGACACGCGAAGGGATGCGACAGCACGGACTGTGGCGAGCAGGCATTTATTTACGAACACGGAAAGTTCACGATCGTCGCGGGGCCGCTGTATAAGGGCAACTTCACGAAAGCCATCGCGATTAATAATCGCGGCCAGATACTCCTCGTGCAGGACACCCAAAGCTCTGGAGGCGCCCCCCAATACTTCCTCTACGACTTGGCCCTGCGCACGTTCAGTCCGGTCGGCGCTTTCGTGCAGGTCGCCGGCGCGCCCAACAAGATCCGGCTGACGCCCATCACGGGATTCAACGACGAAGGACAATTCGTTGGGAACTTCCGCCTCCGCAATCAACAGTACGGCGGCTATGGGACACTTTCCATCGGGCCGCCCGGGTCTACTGCCCCCCCCGGTGATCCGGGCAATTTCACCCAAATTGAGTGCCCGGAAGGCCGAGCCATGAACGCCACCGGCATCAATAACCGCGGGCAGATCACCGGGTCCTGCGAGTCCACGCCCAAACGGCCGGTCCGCAGCGGTTTCCTCTATAGCAAGGGGTCCGTGACGGTGTTCGATTTCCCGGGGGCCTCTCTTACGCGCGGCAACGGCGTCAACGACGCGGGCGTTATCGCGGGCGAGTATACCCTGGCACCTCGCCATGCCGGATCATGGCCGGTAACGGGGTTCGCCTACGATGGCTCGCAATTCACTCCCGTAGTAGCGCACGGCGGCGACCACGGTCTCCTGTCGGCTGCCAAAGCCATCAATAACAAAGGGCAGATTGCCGGAATGGATGGCGAAGTCAACCACGGTTTCATTGCTACCGCTACCTCCGCCAACCCTCTTCGGCTTTCCGCCGGCCCACGATGAGGCTGGCCCGCGGATGCGGAACGTCGCCGTGGCCGCCGGCCAGCTCCTCGCTCCGCCGTACGAAGCCTGGATCGCCGCGGACCGGCTCTGGGGCGGCGTGCGGGCGCTGATCGCGGAGCTTCGAAAGGAGGGTCGCGTTCGCGCTCGAAGAAGTGCCGACGGCGACCATTGCGGCGGATGATCGGGTATTGTGTGAAAAGGGGTCAGCCGGCGGACCCAGGAATCTCATCGGTCCAGACCCTGAAGGATTCGAGCGTATAGGGTCCGAACGTAGTGGCGATTGCGACGTCGGATGCATCGCGGCCTTGCGCCATCAGGATGCGCCCCGTGCGCGGCACATTGTTACGAGGGTCGAAAAGATGCCAGCGGCCTCCGATCCAGGCCTCGAACCACGCCGCGAAATCCCCCACGGCGTAAGGCGGCGGCGTTCCGGCATCGCTCAGGTACCCGGTACAGTATCGAGCTGGAATATTCATCGAGCGGCAAAAGGCGATAGCCAGATGTGCGTAGTCGCGGCACACGCCGGTACGTTCGTTGAAAGCCTCGGCGGCGCCGCGGGTGGCGCGGGCGGTCTGGTAGTTGAAGGCAATATGGTTATGCACGTAATCGCAGATTGCCTGGACGCGCGGATACCCTGGCGCCACTTGGCTGAAGAGCTGCCAAGCCGTCGGGGACAACAAATCGGTTTCGCAGTAGCGGCTGCCCAGCAGGAACGCGAGGGTTTCTTCGGGCAGATCCTGTACGGAGTCCTGCCCGGCGGTGGGGACAATCTCATCCGGCTGGCCGTTATCCCGGATCACGCCGTCGGCGCTCAGGCGGAGGCGGCCCGCGGGCGCGAGGAGACGATGGCACCGGTTTCCGAAGGCGTCGCGATAGGGTACGACCGGAACGGCCGGTTCGACGGTAAGAAGATCCGGAACAATGATGTCGGCGGCGCGTGAATCGTGAATATTCACTACGAGAATGATGGGAGTGGCTTGTGGAAAGCTATAGATCAGTTCGTAACCGGTTCGGAATTGCATAAAAAAGCGCCTTAATCCGCAGCGCGTCCGGCTCACCCTGCCGGCGACACTGCAACGGAAACGTCGATGACTTGTTGGCCGCCGCCCACAGCCACGCCTGTAACCGGCGCCACGTCGGAATAATCGCGGCCCCAGGCCAGCGTCACGTGAGTCCCGTTGGCCAGTTGGTCGTTGGTAGGGTCCAGGTCCAGCCAGCCGAATCCCGGGAGGAATACGGCGACCCACGCGTGGGACGCCTGGCCGCCCACCGAATCGCGGCTGATCAGGTAGCCGCTCACGTATCGCGCCGCCAAGCCCAGCGACCGCAGGCAAGCGATCATGAAATGTGAGAAATCCTGGCAAACTCCTCGCTTCGATTTGAGCACCTGATCCACCGAAGTCGCCACCGTGGTGGCTTGCTGGTCGTACTGGAATTCCGTGTAGATGCGATGGCACAAGTCTGCGGCGGCATCGAGCAGCGGCCGGCCCTCGGTGAAGGACGGCGCGGCGTACGCGGCGTACTCCGGCGAGGGCGCAATACGGGGCGACGGGAAAACGAACTGGTACGCTTCGATGGCGTCGCCGCCGGCATGAAGCCACTGGTCGCCACGAGCCATCTCCCACGCCGGCGTCAGGCTGGGTTCGAGCGAGTCGTCCGCTTCCACTTCAATCAGAGTGCTCGCCGAAATCGTCAGGTCCCGGTGAGGTTCGTGGATCGAAAAATAGGTCACGTCGTTGCCAAAGTAGTCCTTGTGACTGAAAGTTGCCTCCGGCATCGGAACGATGGAGAGGTCGTGGTCCAGCACCCGCTGTCTCGGGCCGGCGCGGGGCGCTAGCCGCACTTCCATGTGGCAGATGGAGACCGGATCGCTATAGCGGTAAGTCGTTGTGTGAGAAGCGCGCAGGGTCATGACGAAGCCTAGGGAACGGAAAACTGCCGGGAAGCGGCCGCTTGATTGAAGTATTCACGCGTGAGGGCTTCGGTCAGCGACCGGAGATCCGCGCCGACGCGATTCAACAGGTCTTTAAGATTGGCGCGCGAGCCCTCCATGCCGGCGCTCATCAACTCGCCGGCTTCCGCCAGTTGGACGGCGGTAAGCAGCGATATCGCAATGCGCGCTTCCGGCGCGCGGCGGCTCGGTCCCTGGCTTCCTGGCAGCCGTTCGATGTGTTCGCGCAACCGCGTCAGTTGATATGCCACTGAACGCGGATTGGCCTCGTCGAGGAGCAGCAAATCGAGCGCCAGGTCCGGCTGCATGGATGTGAAATAGCGCGAGCGATAGGTGATCGAGCTGTCGGCAATCTCGAGCAGCGCCTCCAGTTGGCCGTTGTCGGCGTCGCATTCGGAAGCCAACCCATAACGGATCAGGTCCACCATTTGCGCGGCGCGCTCGATGCGCCGGCCCATATCCAGAAAGCGCCAGCCATCGCCGCGCGTCATGCTCTCCATCACCATGCCGCTGAACGCCGCGAGGGTGGCGATAGCCCGGTCGAGCAGCGCCTGCGCGCTGCCGATGCGGATGGGTTCGGGGGGAGGGGGCGCGGACAATTGCAGGTCGAGTTGGTTGATGACGCGCCACGCGTCGGCGGAAATCCGGTCTCGCAACAGCCATCCCACGCGGCGTATCCGGCGGACATTGGATGGAAGACTGTTGCGCGCCTCAGCGTCGTAAATCATGGCGAGCACGTCGCGCTCCAGGCCGCCAGGACCGTGGTTCGACGGCTTGACCTCCTGGCGAATGTACCCGAGGCCCATTAGAATTCGCCTGCAGATTGCCACTCCCGCCATGGCCGTCAAGTCCGATTCCTGGAACAACCGGGGCAAAATGGCGCGCGCGATGCGCACCGCCGGCTCCACGCGTTCCGCGTACCGTCCCAGCCAGAAAAGATTATCGGCTGCGCGGCTGGGCAGGTCGAAGGTGGCCCGGCTGACGTCCATTCGCGCCGCGGCATGCGGCAGCAGGCTTAACTGCGAGGTGGGCCCGCCCCCTGGGACCCAGGTGTCCTTGCTGCCGCCGCCGCTCTGCATGGATGCCACAAGGCTGTCGAGCGACGTGGTTACGCGCGCCAGCCCGCCGGGCATCACGCTGTAGGTTCCCGCCGACGCAACCGCGTAGACCCGTAGGACCAGGTGGCGCTGGCTGAGTTCTCCGTTTTCCCAAACCGGAACCGTGGATAAGGCCACCTGTTCCTGTGCGACGTAAGCGCCCGGGGCCGCCCGAATTCTGTCGATCCACGCCGCCGTCTCCTCCCCGCTTAGCCGCGACCCAAAAACCGGCTGCACGCCCGGCGAAGGAAAGGCCGGCTTGATTACCAGCCCGGACAGGTTTTGGACCACATAGTCGAGGGCCGGCTCTTCGCCGCACCACCACGTGGCCACGGCCGGCATCTTCAACTCTTCGCCCAGGATGCGGCGGCACAAAACAGGCAGGAAGCTTGCCGGCGCGGCCGATTCCACCAGGCCGGAGCCGAGAGCGTTGGCAACGGATACGGTTCCCGAACGAACCGCCTGCATGAGTCCCGGAGTCCCCAAGATGGAGTCGGACCGCAGTTCCAGGGGGTCGCAGTACGTATCGTCCTGCCGTCGCACGATCAAGTCCACCTGCCGAAGCCCCCCCAGCGTTTTCAGAAACACGCGGTTGTCGCGCACGGTCAGGTCGGCGCCCTCCACCAGCGTATAGCCCAGGTACCGGGCCAGAAAGGCGTGCTCGAAATATGTTTCGTTATACGGCCCCGGCGTGAGCACCACGACGCGCGGATTCTCGTTGCGGCCCGGCGCCAGCGAACGCAACGCTTCCTTATACGTTTGGAAGAAATTGGCAAGACGCCGAATGTGAGCGCCACGAAAGATGTCCGGCAGCACACGGGCGGAGACCAGGCGGTTTTCGAGGGCATACCCAGCGCCCGAAGGGGCCTGCGTGCGATCGGCAATCACCCACCAGGAGCCGTCGGAGGAACGGGCCAGGTCCGCCGCATAGATGTGCAAGTAGACATCGCCGGGCACGCGCACGTGACAGCAGGGCCGCAGAAACGCAGGATTCGGGAACACCAGTTCCGGCGGCAGGCCGTCGCCCAGCAGTTTCTGGGGCCCGTAAAGATCCGCGAGAATCGTGTTCAGCAGCGTGGCGCGCTGAGTGATCGCGGCTGCAATGGACGCCCATTCCGCCCCGTCGAGGACCCAGGGCAGCGGATCTAGCAGCCAGGGCCGGACTGCGTCTTGCGGATCGCTGTAAACATTGTAAGTGGTGCCGTTTTCGTGGATAATGCGCCGGCCTTCCTGCCAGCGGCGCGCGAACTCGGCCTCACCCATGTGTTCGAGCGGCTCCACAAGAGGCCGCCAATGCGGGCGCACATTGCCGTCCGCGGCCACCATCTCGTCGTAGTAGGCGGGATTCGGCTGGTATAGCCAGTTTGGATTCACCTCCTCCGGCGTGGCAGTGTTTAAGTTAATGGACAATCGAGCATCCCCTGCGAGGCGCTATCCGCATATTCTTACACATCGGTTCGCGTTTCATGAGTACTAACCGGTACCACAGGGGCGCCGCAGGTCAAGCGTGAGCGGGAACTGCGGGTTTTCCTCCAGCGGCGGAGCAGCCACCGGCCCAGTGGTGGAGCTAAACGGGAAGAACCGGGCCCCCCGGCGGCCTTCGGCTTCGTTGGCGTTCACGGGGAAGGTCGTATAATTGCGCCCGCCTGGATGCGCCACGTGATAGGTACAGCCGCCCACCGAACCGCCGGTCCACTGATCGATAATATCGAAGACCAGCGGTGAATGGACCGGGATAGTGGGGTGCAGGCATGAGGGCGGCTGCCAGGCCCGGTAGCGCACCCCCGCCACCCATTCCTCCTGCGTGCCGGTGGCGTGCAGTGGCACGCGCCGGCCGTTGCAGGCCACCACAAAACGATCGCCGCACAGCCCCATCGCGGTGACTTGCAGGCGCTCCACGGAGGAGTCCACGTAGCGCGCCGTGGCGCCTCCGGCCGGCTCCTCCCCCAGCACGTACCATGGCTCGGTGGCTTGGCGGAGATCCAGGCCGATCCCCATATGGCTCACGCGGCCCAGGACAGGGTAACGGAATTCGAAGTGGGGTGCGAACCACTCCGGATCGAAGGCATAGCCGGCGCGGCCCAAGTCGTCCAACACCTCGCGGAAGTCCAACCGGATGAAGTGGGGTAGCATGAAGCGGTCGTGAAGCTGCGTGCCCCAGGCCACCGGGGGGCGCTTATAAGGCTGCTTCCAGAACCACGCTACCAGCGCGCGCACCAGCAACTGCTGGGTAAGGCTCATGCGCGCATGTGGCGGCATCTCGAAGCCGCGCATCTCCAGCAGGCCGAGCCGGCCGGTTGCCGTGTCGGGCGAGTAGAGCTTGTCGATGCAGAATTCTGCCCGATGCGTGTTGCCCGTGCCGTCCACCAGGATGTGGCGAAAGATCCGGTCCACCAGCCAAGGGGGACAGTCTCCATCGCCGGGATTAGGAATCTGCGCGAACGCAATTTCCAGCTCGTACAGACTGTCGCGGCGAGTCTCGTCGATGCGCGGCGCCTGACTTGTGGGACCGATGAACAAACCGGAAAACATGTAGGAGAGCGCGGGATGGCGCAGCCAGTAACCCACCATGCTGCGCAACAGATCGGGACGCCTCAGGAAAGGGCTGTCTGCCGGCGTGGACCCCCCTAGTACGAAGTGATTGCCGCCGCCCGTGCCGCTGTGCCGTCCATCCAACATGAATTTCTCGGCGCCCAGCCGCGCCAGCCGGGCCTCCTCATACACTCCCGTGGTGTTGGCCACCAGTTCCCCCCAGTCGTGCGATGGATGGATATTCACCTCGATCACGCCCGGATCGGGCGTGACGCTCAACCGGTTGATGCGTGGATCCTGGGGCGGCGGATACCCTTCTATCGCCACGGGCATGCCCAGGTGGGCCGCCGTGTCCTCGATGGCGGTGATTAGTTCCAGGTAGTCTTCTAACTTCTCGAGCGGCGGCGCGAATACGTATAGGCGCCCTTGGCGCGGTTCCACGCACAGCGCCGTGCGCACCACCCAGTGCGCCGATTCGCCGGCCGCCGGCGCGCGATCGCGGCCGCGGCCTCTCTGCAGAACGGGGTCGGGCGGCGGCACGCGCCCCGGCAGGGGCAATTGTCCCCGATCGGCCATCGGGTCGATTGGCAACGGCCGCGGCGCTTCCGAAGACGCCACCCAAGGCAAACTCGCCAGCGGCAGGCGCAATCCGATCGGAGAATCACCCGGCGCCAGAAACAGCCGTTGTCCCCGTAACATCCACAGCCCCGTCTGCCACTCCGGCCCGTTTTTCCCCTCGGCCCGCTCCAGCGGCAGAACGAAGCCGGTGGGCTGATTGAGGCCCCTCTCGAATACCCGCCGCAACCGCTCGCGCTCGCCCGGATCCTCCAGGTGGTTGTCCACCGGATCTACGTTCACCGGCAACTGCCGCTCCTTTTGCAGGTAGTAAAGCGGGTCTTCAAACGCCGGATTCGCGTACGCCGGATCGATGCCCAGGCGCGCCGCCAGCGTTTCCGCGAAGCGCTGCGCGTCCAGCGGTCCGAATTGCGATTCCTCCTCCGGATTGGCCAACAGCTTCCGGTCGTGCCACATGGCGATGCCATCCTTGCGCCACCAGCAGTTCAGCGCCCAGCGCGGCAGCGCCTCGCCCGGGTACCACTTGCCCGTTCCGAAATGGACCAGCGCCCCGGGTGCGAAACGCGCCCGCAGACGGTCCAGAAGCTGCCCCGCCAGCCTGCGCTTCTCCTCTCCCAAGGCCGTAAAGTTCCACTCCTCTCCATCCATATCGTCGATGGAGACCAGCGTCGGTTCTCCGCCCATCGTCAGCCGTATGTCGTTCGCCCGGATCTCGGCGTCCACCTGCCGTCCCAGAGCGTCGATGCGCTGCCATTGCGCCTCCGAGTACGGAAGCGTTACGCGCGGATCTTCATGGATCCGCGTGACCGATATCTCGTGGACGAACTCCACCTTGCAGACGCCCACGGAACCGCTCACCGGCGCGGCTGAGGCCGGCTCGGGCGTCGCCGCGAGCGGGATGTGGCCCTCCGCCGCCAGCAGGCCTGAGGTCGGATCGAGGCCGACCCAGCCCGCGCCGGGAAGGTAGACCTCCGCCCACGCGTGCAGGTCGGTGAAATCGCGATCCGGCCCTTCCGGCCCCTCGATCGGCTTCACATCGGATTTGAGCTGAATCAGGTAGCCGGAAACGAACCGCGCCCCCAACCCCAGGTTGCGCAGAACTTGCACCATCAGCGCGGCCGAATCCCGGCACGATCCGCTGCCCAGTGTCAGCGTTTCTTCACACGTCTGGATGCCGGGTTCCATGCGGATGACGTACCGGACCATCCCCTGGAGACGCTGGTTGAGAGCCACCAGGAAGTCCATCGAACGTTGCGGAGCGAGATTGATGGCATCGAGAAGCGACCGCAGCATAGGGCCGGCGGGCTCGGGGGTCGTATAGGGATCCAGTTCCTTGCGCTGCGAGTCCGCATAGCGGAACGGAAACTTTTCGGCGTAGCCTTCCAGAAAAAAGTCGAAAGGATTGACCACTGTCATGTCCGCCACCAGCGCCACCTCGATGGAGAAATGCTTCACTTGATCCGGAAAAACCAGGCGGGCCAGGTAATTGCTCTGCGGGTCCTGCTGCCAGTTGATGAAGTGCCCCGAGGGTTCGATCTTGAGTGAGTACGCAGTGATTGGCGTGCGGCAATGCGGAGCGGGCCGCAGTCGAACGATCTGCGGCGAAATGGCGACCAGCCGGTCATATTGGTAGTCGGTCTTGTGGTGCAGCGCGACGCGTATCGGCATGTTCGGTCTTTGCGATGGGATTGAAAGGGACGAATACGTGGTCCATGAGGCGCGCAAGCGCCCTGCCGGCGGCCTCGCTCCGGCGCCTCCCTCCAGCTTAATACACTGTCGTCGACCTGTAACGGCGCTTGCGCCACGCCAGCGGCGGCTCCGGTTACAGTCATATTACTGGCAACGTATTATTCCTGACAAACATAGCGGGCAACGCCTTGTAGAGGCCCATAATTAGACCTAAACTGACCCCATGGTATTAAATAGCAGCAGCGCTTTGTGCGAGGTCGCCGGCGGGGAGGCTTATGACCGCGGCATCGCCCGACGCGATCGGGATTACAAGGACGCGGGATCGCTTGATGCGCTTCCGAGTCCACCGATTCAGGCGCAAATTGTCGGACGGGCCAACGATCGCTTCTATGCTCAGAAAGGCGCGGAAAGTACCTTGTACGTCCTGCCTAAAGCGGCGTTCGTGACCATGGGCAAAGCCATTCTGTCGGATTGCAGGGGACTGGCGGACGTGTGGATTCCATGTCCTCAGCGAGCGCCGGAGTATCTCGGCGGCGTTTCCTCCGTTACCATCCTCGGTTTCAGCGGACGTGAAGAAGACCGCCGCTGTGAGCAAGTGAACTGCACCGACTGCAGGCATCACGAGTGCATAGCTTACAACGGTCCGCAAGGACACGGCGCTCCGTCCCGGCACACACTTTCGCCACGCGGAAAAGTGGCGAGCGCATGGACTCTTCCAGAGTCTTGTTGAAAGGTGAAGCGGGTTCCGAGCGGGTTTCAGTTGATCGAGATCCGAGCGGTGCCCGGTGCGCGGATCCTGATTTTGAATCGATCGGTTCGGTCGCGCTGGCGCATGGCTCCCGCGCAGGAGCGAATTTTAAAGAGCTCGCTAAAGTCGTGGTTTTGAGGTGAGGGAAACTCGCTGTAAGTTATTGGCTCCTCAGGTAGGACTCGAACCTACAACCCTTCGGTTAACAGCCGAAACAGAGGTGATTTGCCGCGTTTTGCCCTCCTTTGCTTTCACTTGCTGATTTGAGCCTATCCTCCATTCTCCCAGCGATTTGCGAGTTGCTCACACTTGCCTCGGCTGGTCCGACATTGCCGGCTGCTGGTGCGCAGAATAGGCAAGAAATAGGCAAGGTGCTGTCATCGCGGATCGCCGGCGCGTGGGCAAAGACTCTCGGAATTTGTAATAACCCCACCTCACGCGTTACCTATATTTCGTCTGCGACATCCAGCGCGGGCCGGCTCGCCCTCAATCGTTCAAACTTGCGTGTCTACGCCTGCCTCGTGACCTCAAGAAGTGGGTTGCCTCAAATGAACGGGATGATCTTCGCCAACGCTGACTGGCGGCTCTGCGCGGGCATGATCCCGCCACTTGCCTTCCTCCGGTGACGATTATACGTCCTTCTCCTCCAGGCATGGGTTGGGGCAAGGAGTTCTTTGAATTCCCGTCGTTGATCGGCGGACCTAGTCGAGAGGTGGTGGACCTGGGGGGCAATAATTCTCGGAATTTCCGCGTGCGACTGCAGGTCTCGATGGCATATCGGGCGAATTGGGCCAATGCCATTGTCCGCGTGAACATTCGCTCCGAGGCTCCCGAATGCCATCAAACAAGCAAGGCACGCCGAACCGCGTCCGGTTCCCGTGCGATCACCGTCAGGAAGGCCCGAGCGGCCCCGCTTGGGACTCGTCGCCCGTGCTCCCAATGCTCTAAGGTTCGTTTGCTCAAACCGAATAGCTTGGCAAATTCTCCTTGGGAAAGGGAGATCCTCTCCCGGATCGCCTTGACATCGATATCGTCTGGGACGTGCACCTCACAGCCATGGTCCTGTTTGCCCTTGGCAAAGGCAAGCGCTTGTCCGGCGCTCTCGATCATTCGTTCGCCCGCAGTCGGCTTCCTGTTCTTCATCTCCGCTCCCTTCCAGACCTGTAGAGCTTAGCCATTTCCGCAAGGATGCTTTTCAAGGCGCGGCGTTCCTTCGGCGTCAGATCGGTTTTCTCGTTCTTGGCGAAGATGTTGAGCAAGAAAACCGGGATGTCCGTCCCACTGAAGAATGTGATGATCCGGTAACCGCCACTCTTTCCCTTGCTCCTGCCGGCGAACCGGACCTTGCGGGCGCCGCCCGTTCCTTCGATCGCGTCGCCGGCCGTCGGGTTGGCAGAAATCCAGGCAACGATGGCAAGGCGCTCCGCATCCGGCAGTCTCAACCGTCGTGTATCGCTGAGAAATGCCGGCGTCTCCACGACGGTTTGCATGTTTAAGTATACTCCAATGGAGTATACTGGGCAGACAATACAACCGTAGGTGCAGTGGCGCCGGGCACCCACGGGATCTCGGCGCCAAACGCACTCAGGCAACGCTTCCAGAAGTGGAAATTCCGAGAATTGTTGCCCCCCTTCAAGATGCGGCCACCGGACAGCGATCGGGCCCGGCAGGACGTTGTTGGGGAGCAATGATTCTCGGAGTTCTTCTAGTCAATGTTGAGTGAACCCCTCGGCCGGGACACGGACTAGGGAGGGGGTAAAGATTCTCGGAATTTCGAGGACAGAAATGGAGTGCACCCCAGAATTGAGACACGGAAATTAGGGACACTTTTCATTAAACGGAAAGGGGTTCAATATGCCTAGGTGCCGTGTTTACAGCCTGGAGTTCAAGTTGGCGGTGGTCGAGCGTCTCGTCAAGGGCGAGAGCGTGAGCGACTTGCACGACGAGTTGGGGATTAGGCGCGGAGTGCTGTACCGTTGGCGCGACGTGCTCCGCAAGGAGGGAGCCGCCGGCCTGCGATTGACCGGGCGCCCCGCCGGGGTGGAAGGTGCGCCGCGGGATGGCAACACGCTGGAATCGGCCCGGCGAATCGCCGAGTTGGAGCGCAAGATTGGCCAACAGGCGCTGGACGTGGATTTTTTGACAAGAGCCTTCAAGCGTGTAAAGGAGTCACGCCAGAAGAACACCGGCACTGGCGCGACAGCATCTACGGAGAGATCCGAGGCATGATGCAACTTGAGGGCTTCCAGGCGGCCCACGCCTGCGAGATCGCGCGCGTGAGCCGGGCCGGCCTTTACCGCCACTACGAGGAACACGAACCACGCCAGGCGGACGTCGTGCTACGCGACCTCATCCAGCAGATTGTCTTGGACTCCCCCCTCCTCATGTGCACGGGGCGGGCCAATCTCAAATTCTGCACCTTCAGGCGAGCCGGCGGCTCGCAACGGGTTGCGCGCGCGAACTTCAAGGTTTGGCGCTGCTCGTGCATCGGCGCTGAGTTGCAACAGTCGTTGTGAATCGAAAACGCAAAGCGCCGGAGGGCAGAAGCAATGTTAACGAATAAGCGTCTGAAGGATTTTGTGATTCACGCCACGGACGGCGAGCTTGGATCTGTAGCTCAGCTTTACTTCGACGACGAGACCTGGGCCGTCCGCTACCTCGTTGTGGATACCGGCGGCTGGCTTGGAGGCCGGCAAGTGTTGATTTCGCCGTTCTCCATAATCCGGACGGACTCGGATACTGTGCGATTGGATGTGGCGTTGACGAAGAAGCAGGTTGAGAATAGCCCAAACATCGATACGCACCAGCCCGTCTCCAGGCAGCACGAGGCCGCATACCTCGGCTATTACGGGTATCCATATTATTGGACTGGCCCGAACCTGTGGGGCCTGGCGTTCGACCCGGCGGGATTGGCGGTTCCGGCAACTGCTTCGACGGAAGCCATGGCGGAAAGGATTCGAAAAGAGTCGCAGGATTCGCATCTGCGCAGTACGGAAGCCGTGACCGGTTATCACGTTGAGGCGGTTGATGGTGAAATCGGCCATGTGGATGGGTTTGTCGTGGAAACTCAAGCTTGGACGATCCGCTACATCGAGGTGGCAACGCGGAATTGGTTGCCGGGGAAAAAGGTACTAGTTGCACCGTCGTGGATTGAACGGGTGAGCTGGACCGATTCCAAAGTCTACGTCGGCCTGGCCCGCGAGCCCATCAAGGACGCCCCGGAGTACATCGAGTCCCGACCTGTGACTCGAGAGTACGAAAACCAGCTCTACTTTCACTACGGCCGGCCGCCGTATTGGCTCCATGACGCCGAACACCAGTCTATGTCTTCCGTGAGCGGCGTTTGAGTTAACTGCGTGGGAATCCGCCCAGTCGGACGACTGTGCTTTGCGCTCGCGCTGTCCGGATCTTAACCTCCGCTCTTTGAACTGCAAGCGGGCAATGAAGCGGAGTAGCTTGCTCGATTTGACGACGCTGAGATGCAGGAGATGCACCTGAAACTGCAGGATCTGCCGAACCGCACTTTGCGAAGCGCTACCGGAGATCTTCTCTCCCATTTTCAATCTTCGGTGTCGTCTCTCAAGCTTCCTGCTTCTTTTCTTGGTAGGACCTTTTGGGATGCCTCGCCTTCCCGCAGAGGAGTGGCGAATGAAGTGCAAAGAATGGCCTGGAGATACGTCGTTGCGCTTCCAACTGCAACCAACTCGACGGGCCGCTTCCAAAGGCGGCAACGGCGCATCACCGACAATTTGGGGGGCGCCTCCGTTTGTGAGAATCGACATGAGAGAGGCAAACACACTCGAACTGGAAAGAAAGGAGCGTAAGCATGTTAGAAACGAACTCGGTAGTAGCCATTTACGACACTCACACTCAAGCAGAGGAAGCGGTGAAGGAACTGCAGAGGTCTGGGTTCGACATGAAGAAGATGTCCATCGTCGGCAAGGATTATCATACCGATGAGCACGTCGTCGGATACTATAACACCGGCGACCGCATGAAGTACTGGGGCAAGCAGGGCGCTTTCTGGGGTGGCCTCTGGGGGATGTTGTTTGGAGCCGCTTTCTTCGTCATACCGGGCCTTGGGCCGATACTGGTAGCCGGTCCGTTGGTCGCCTGGATCATTGGCGGACTTGAAGGCGCCGTTGTAATGGGCGGATTGAGCGCACTCGGCGCGGGGTTATACAGCATCGGCATTCCCAAGGACAGCATCTTGACTTACGAGGCGGCGCTCAAGTCCGACAAGTTTCTCCTTCTGGCCCATGGCACGGCGGCCGAGGTGGGCAAGGCCAGGGACATCTTGCAGACGACGCACCCAGCGGAGGTTACTGTGCACGCGGCGGAACGTCCGGAACTGGCCTCAGTGTAAGCCGCAGATGGCCTGGCGAACGAAGACTGAAGCGGATGCGGACATCTTTCGGCTCGCCCTGGACGTTGCCCAGACGCGGGCCAGGCAGGTAGTCTACATCGCAACCACCCCGATGTTCATTCAGATCGCGGAAGCCTGGCCGCAGTGCGCGATGGCATGAGCATCGACACCAGCATGAGCTTCACTCCGACGGCGGGATTGGTAATGAGTACGCGTTCCGGCGATTTGGACCCTGGCTTGGCGCCATATCTGGCGCGAACCGAGAACCTGACCACCAAACAGTTTTACGAAATGGTCAACCACAAGTCAGGCCTGCTGGGAGTCTCGGACATCAGCTCAGATATGCGAGATCTTCTCGCGGTGGAAGCCCATGATACTCGGGCTGCGGAAGCCATGGCGCTGATCTGTTATCAGGCGAAAAAGTGGATTGGCGCCTTCGCCGCCGCTCTCGGCGGCGTGGATACGCTTGTGTTCGCCGGATGTATCGGCGAACATGCGCCGCTTGTTCGCGCACGGATCTGCGACGGACTCGGGTTCCTTGGCATCGCGCTGAATGAGTGGCGCAACGCGGACTCTGCGGGAGTAATTTCTACGGACGCCAGCCAAGCCACGGTTCGCGTGATTCGAACGGACGAAGACGTAATGATCGCGCGCTCGGTAAGCCGCATTCTCGAAACCGGCGCGGAAGACGGAAAGGATTAAACCATGAAAACCAACGCAGTTGCCATGGAACTACTTCACAAGACGCCCGACGCGAGCGATGCTCAAGACCTCATCGCAAGAACCAGCCCGCTCACGCCGGACCTCCTCCACAAGACGAACGCCTATTGGCGGGCCGCCAACTATCTGTCGGTCGGCCAGATTTATCTTTACGACAATCCGCTGCTGAAGGAGCCGCTGAAATTGCGTCACGTGAAGCCACTGGTGGTCGGACATTGGGGCACCACGCCAGGCCAGAACTTCATCTATGCGCACCTGAACCGGGTAATCAAGAAGTATGACCTCGATATGTTTTATATAGCCGGTCCCGGTCACGGCGGTCCGGCGATTGTCGGCAACGTTTACCTCGAAGGAACCTGGAGTGAGATCTATCCGAACATCACGCAGGACGAAGCCGGCCTCCGGAAACTGTTCAAGCAGTTTTCCTTCCCCGGAGGAATCTCCAGCCACGTGGCGCCCACGACGCCGGGGTCGATACACGAGGGCGGCGAACTGGGGTATTCGATCAGCCACGCTTTCGGGGCGGCATTCGACAATCCCGGCCTGATCGTCGCCTGCGTGGTCGGCGACGGTGAAGCGGAGACCGGGCCGTTAGCCACCGCATGGCAGTCCAACAAGTTCCTCGACCCCATCACCGACGGAGCCGTGCTACCGATCCTTCACCTCAACGGCTATAAGATCAGCAACCCCACCATCCTGGCGCGGATCGAACACGAGGAACTGGAACAGTTTTTCAGAGGCTGCGGTTGGGACCCCTGTTTTGTGGAGGGCGACGACCCGGAAACGATGCATCAACTGATGGCCGCCAACTTGGACAACGCCATCGAGCGAATTCGCGAAATCCAAGGCAACGCACGGAATAGCAACGATGCGACTCGTCCGCGCTGGCCCCTGATCGTTCTGAGGTCGCCTAAGGGCTGGACGGGACCGAAGGTAATCGACGGCCTGCAAATCGAAGGCACCTTCCGAGCCCACCAGGTGCCGATTCTGGTGGACTCCGCGCACCCCGATCATGTCAAGGATCTGGAAAGCTGGATGAGGAGCTACAAGCCCGAGGAACTCTTCGATGAGAGCGGCCGCCTCCTGCAGGAATTGTCGGAACTGGCCCCGAAGGGCGACCGGCGGATGGGATCCAATCCCCACGCCAACGGCGGAACTCTGCTGCGCGACCTGCGTATGCCGGACTTCCACGTCCACGCGGTGAGCGTACCCTCGCCCGGCGCCGCGGATGCCCAGGACACGCTCGTGCTGGGCAATTTCCTGCGTGATGTGACCAAGCTGAATCAGGACCAGCGCAATTTCCGCGTCTTCGGTCCGGATGAGACAGTTTCGAATCTCCTGGGAGCGGTCTTCGAAGTCACTAACCGCCAGTGGGAGGCCCGCACAGTAAAGAATGACGAATTTCTGGCGCCGGCCGGGCGGGTGCTCGACTCGATGCTCAGCGAACATCAGTGCGAGGGCTGGCTCGAAGGATATCTGCTGACCGGGCGCCACGGCCTGTTCAATAGCTATGAGGCATTCATTCGCATCGTCGACTCGATGTTCAGCCAGCACGCCAAGTGGCTGAAGGTAACGTTGGAACTGCCTTGGCGGCGGAAGATCGCCTCGCTGAACTATCTGCTGGCCTCCCACGTCTGGCAGCAGGACCACAATGGATTCACCCACCAGGATCCTGGTTTCCTCGACCACGTCATCAACAAAAAGGCCGATATCGTGCGTGTCTATCTGCCGCCGGACGCCAATTGCCTGCTATCGGTTTTCGATCACTGCCTGCGCACCCGTCATTACGTCAATGTGGTGGTGGCGGGCAAACACGCTCTTCCGCAATGGCTGACGATGGATCAGGCGGTAGTACACTGCACGGAGGGAATTGGCATCTGGCGATGGGCGAGCAACGACCAGGACGGCGAGCCGGACGTTGTCATGGCCTGCTGCGGAGACACGCCCACGTTGGAAATCCTGGCGGCCGTTTCCATTCTTCGCGAGCACCTGCCCGCACTGAAGATACGAGTGGTCAATGTCGTCGATCTGATGAAGCTCCAGCCTCAAAGCGAACACCCGCACGGGCTGAGCGAAAGAGACTACGATTCGCTCTTCACCAAAGACAAGCACATCATCTTCGCGTTCCACGGATACCCGTGGCTGGTCCACCGCTTGACCTATTCCCGGGCTAACCGCAACTTACACGTGCGCGGATACAAGGAAGAGGGAACCATCACGACGGCCTTCGACATGAGGGTGCAAAACGATCTGGACCGGTTCCACCTGGTGCAAGACGTGATCGATCGGCTGCCGCATCTGGGATCCAAGGGGGCGTACCTAAAACAGACGATGCAGGACAAGCTCATCGAGCACAAGCTGTACATCGACCAACACGGCGAAGACCTGCCGGAAATCCGGAATTGGAAGTGGAAGCCAGGTCAAAGCGCAAAAAGTTAAACCGCCGGTCAAGAAGCCCGAGGGCGGTTCGGCGGGAGAGAGGAGAACCAAAATGCCCATTCAACTCAACGAAGGAAATGGCGGGGAGATTCTCGTCGTTCACGTCAGCGGGAAGCTGGCAAGAGCGGATTACGAGCGCTTTGTGCCCGAGTTCGCGCGGCTTGTCGGACTTCACGGAAAACTGCGGCTGCTGTTTGACATGACCGGTTTCCACGGCTGGGAAGCCGGCGCGCTATGGGAGGACGTCAAGTTCGCCACTAAACACTTCGCCGACATCGAACGACTCGCGATGGTAGGGGAAAAGAAGTGGGAGCAGGGAATGGCGGCGTTCTGCAAGCCGTTCACAACGGCGACGATCCGATACTTCGATCGCGCCAAGGCCCTTGAGGCGCGGCAATGGTTGGGTGGCTGGTCGCCTGACGGCGAAAGCGCGCCAGAGGACTCGGGCGGCGCCGCCGACTAGAAAGGGAGCAATACGAAATGAATACGCAAAAGCTTATAGACACGGCAAAGGCGCTGGTCGCCGGCGACAAAGGCCTACTGGCGATGGATGAAAGTAATCCAACCTGCAACAAACGATTTGCCAAGTTGGGGATTCCCCAGACCGAGGAGACCCGGCGCGCCTATCGGGAGTTGATTGTGACCACGCCCGGTCTAGGGGAGTGCATTAGCGGCGCGATCCTCTACGACGAGACGATCCGTCAGCGGAAACGTGACGGCACTCCCTTTGTCAAGGCCATTACCGATGCGGGAATCATCCCCGGCATCAAAGTGGACACGGGGGCAAAGAACCTGGCTGGGCATCCAGGAGAGAAGATCACCGAAGGTCTGGACGGATTGCGGGACCGCCTGGCTGAATACTCTCAAATGGGTGCGCGTTTTGCCAAGTGGCGCGCCGTAATTGCCGTGGGCGAAGGCATTCCCAGCCGGGCTGCGAGAGAGGCCAACGCGAACGCGCTGGCTCGCTATGCCGCATTGTGCCAGGAATCCGGACTGGTCCCCGTCGTTGAGCCGGAAGTTCTCATGGACGGCGAACATACCCTGGATCGCTGCTGTAAGGTAACGGAGGAAATCCTGCGCACTGTTTTTAACGAGCTTTACGCGGAAGGGGTGCTGCTGGAGGGCATGATCCTGAAGCCAAACATGGTCCTTCCAGGATCGACATGCCCCAGGCAGGAATCGGTGGACGATGTGGCTGACGCCACGGTGCGCTGTCTCTTGCGTTCCGTCCCCGCCGCCGTTCCTGGAATTGCGTTTCTCTCCGGCGGCCAATCCGCGGAATTGGCTTCGGCCCGGCTGAACGCTATGAATGTCAGATTCAAGTCGAGGATGCCTTGGGCGCTGGCGTTTTCGTTTGCCCGCGCCATCCAGCAACCCGCGTTGGAAATTTGGCGAGGCCAAGAGGCGCATGTATTTGTGGCGCAGCAAGCTCTGTATCATCGAGCCAGTTGCAACCGGGCCGCACGCAGGGGCGAATACAATGCCGCGATGGAAACGACATCGCCAAGCATTCCACAACTTACAAGTTTGTCCGCATAACAAAGGCGGGGGTATAGATTATGGAGAACAATGGCAACCAGCCCAAGACGCCCGACGCGAAACCAGGGGTTAAGCCCGAGTCCAAGGACGATCTGAAGACCCTTCCCCTAGCCGAAGTGGAGAAGAAGCTTGGGTCGACGCCGGACGGCCTCAGTCAAGCCGAGGCGCAGAAACGCCTTGCGCAGTACGGACCTAACGAGATTGAGGAAAAGAAAACCAATCTGTTCCTGAAGTTCCTCAGCTATTTTTGGGGCCCGATTCCGTGGATGATCGAAGTGGCAGTGATTCTGTCGGGCGTGGTCCGGCACTGGCCGGATTTCTTAATCATCCTGATCCTGCTGGTTTCTAACGCCGTGGTCGGATTCTGGGAAGAGCGCCAGGCGGGCGACGCCATCGCTGCCCTGAAGGCCAAGTTGGCGATCAAGGCGAAGGTGAAACGCGATGGCAAGTGGACGGACCCGTCGGCCCGCGAGGTGGTGCCGGGCGACGTCATTCGCCTTCGCCTGGGAGACATTGTGCCGGCGGACGCGCGCTTGCTGGCGGGCGACCCGGTGGAAGTGGACCAGTCCGCGTTGACGGGGGAATCCTTGCCCGCCGAGCGAAAGCCCGGCGAGGCGGTATTCTCGGGCTCGATTATGCGCCGGGGCGAAATCGAAGCGATGGTATACGCCACCGGGACGAAGACCTATTTCGGCAAGACCGCGCAACTGGTGCAGGAGGCGCACACGGTCAGCCATTTCCAGAAAGCCGTGCTGAAGATTGGCGATTACCTGATCGTCCTTGCGGTGGCTCTGGTGGCCGTGATCATTAGCGTCGCGCTGTTCCGCGGCGACCCGATCCTGGCCACGTTGCAGTTCGCCTTAGTGCTGACGGTGGCCGCGATCCCCGTGGCGATGCCCACGGTCTTGTCGGTTACGATGGCCGTCGGTGCTCGTCTGCTAGCGAAGAAAGAAGCGATTGTAACCCGGTTGGCGGCCATCGAGGAACTGGCCGGCGTGGACATACTGTGCTCCGACAAGACCGGCACTCTGACCCAGAACAAGCTGACTCTGGGAGATCCGTTCAGCATCAACGGCATCCCTGGCGACCAGGTCATTCTCTGGGCGGCGCTCGCTTCGCGTGCGGAAGATAAGGACACCATCGACCTCGCGGTGATAGGCGGCGTGAAAGATGCCAATATTTTGAAGGGTTATCAGGTAGTTCATTTCGAGCCCTTCGACCCGGTGCACAAGCGCACCGAAGCGACCGTCAAAGATGCCGGCGGAAAACAGTTCTTTGTGGCCAAGGGAGCGCCGCAGGTCATTCTGCAAATGGCGACCAACGCCTGCGAGGTAAAGCCCGCGGTGGAGAAGGCCGTCAACGAATTCGCAGGACGCGGCTTCCGTTCTCTAGGCGTGGCACGCGCGGATGAGGAAGGAAAGTGGCAGTTTGCCGGCGTCCTGCCATTATTCGATCCGCCGCGCGAGCAAGCCAAAGCCACCATCGCAAGCGCCCGGCAGATGGGTGTGAGCGTCAAGATGGTCACGGGCGACCAAACAGCGATCGCTCGGGAAACTGCCCGGCAACTGGGCATGGGCGTCAACATCCTGGATGCCAGCGGACTGGGCGACACGAGGCATCACGAGACAGCGCAGTCGGCGGAGGCCATTGAAAAAGCGGACGGTTTCGCTCAGGTATTCCCCGAACACAAATTCCACATTGTGGACGTGCTGCAGCAACGCGGCCACATCGTCGGCATGACCGGCGACGGGGTGAACGACGCTCCGGCGCTGAAGAAAGCCGATTGCGGCATCGCCGTTTCGGGCGCGACGGATGCGGCGCGAGCGGCAGCGTCCATCGTGCTGCTGGCGTCCGGTCTGTCGGTGATTATCGATGCGATCAAGGAAAGCCGGAAAATCTTCCAGCGGATGAACAGCTACGCGATCTACCGCATAGCCGAGACGTTGCGCGTCCTGTTCTTCATGACGCTGGCGATCCTGGTGTTCAATTTCTATCCCCTGACGGCGGTAATGATCGTCATGCTGGCGTTGCTCAATGACGGCGCCATCCTGTCCATCGCTTATGACAATGTTCATTACAAGGACAAGCCTGAGGCGTGGAACATGCGCGTGGTGCTGGGAGTTTCCACGGTACTGGGCGTCATTGGCGTCGTCTCCGCCTTCGGATTGTTTTATCTCGGCGAGCGCGTCTTTCATCTCGACCGCTCCCACATCCAGACGCTGATGTATTTGAAGCTGTCGGTGGCCGGACATCTGACGATTTTCTTGACACGCACGCGCGGTCCATTCTGGTCCATACGCCCCGCCAGAACCCTGTGGGTAGCCGTGCTCGGCACCCAAACCGTCGCAACCTTGATCGCGGTTTATGGGCTGTTTATGACCCCCCTCGGCTGGGGCTGGGCGGGATTCGTCTGGGGCTACGCAATAGTGTGGGCTCTTCTGAATGACCGTGTGAAACTACTCGCCTATCGAATATTCGACCCGACGAAACCGCCGTTGCTGAGCAAGACGCCGAAGGCTCCGAATGCGCAGGATCTCCAACCGCGGATCGCCAAGCGGGCCTATGAGATCTACGAGGAGCGAGGCCGCCACGATGGCCAGGCAGATCAGGACTGGCTCGAAGCGGAGCGCGAGACACAGAAGTTATGAGGCGGAACATGCAACATGCGAAGGCTCTGCCAACATATTCATAAGCCTCCGGCTAAGGATGGACTCGAGAAAGCGGTAGATCCATGAATGAACCCAAACGCAGTTCCCACCAGCACGGAACGCCGGCTCGCGATAGGATTCGTCACCAGCCGGACCCTTATTGGAAACGCGCGCATCACGATTGGCGCCTGTGGGTCGGCCTGTTCTTCATGCTCGCGGCCATTTCAATCTATGTCATGAGCAATGACCTGACGTTCTTCGGCCTCCGCCACCGACAGGCGCCGGTTTCGGATGGCAGAGGAAAGTAGCGGAGCCCAATGACTCAACAGGTCCCGTATCCCCTGCGATTCGAACCGATTTATGAGTACCGGCTTTGGGGCGGCCGGCAATTGGGCGGCCTGCTCACCGAGCCTCTGCCGGGTAACAGCCCTATCGGCGAAGCGTGGGTGCTGAGTGATCGCGGGGACTTTCAAAGTCGTGTCGCCGATGGTTCGCTCAAAGGGCGCACCATCTCCGAACTGCTGGCGCAGTTTCCGGAACAGGTCATGGGAAGGTTGGCTGGGCGATTCCACCGATTCCCACTGCTGCTGAAGTTCCTCGACGCTCACGAAATGCTCTCGGTTCAGGTGCATCCGTCGGATGCGCATCCCGACCTGCTGCCGGCGGGCGAGACCGGAAAGACCGAAGCATGGGTCGTGCTGGAGGCGGGACCGCAGAGCCTCATCTACTCGGGACTGCAGCCAGGTACAACCGAAGTGAGTCTGCGGCAGGCGCTGACGAACGGAGGGGTAAAGGACCGGCTCGCCTGCTTCACTCCGGCGCCCGGGGACGCCGTTTTCACGCCGGCGGGAACAGTTCACGCGCTGGGCGGCGACCTCGTGGTGTTCGAGGTTCAGCAGAACAGCGACGTGACGTTTCGCTTGTATGACTGGAACCACATCGACGCGACGACCGGCAAGCCGCGCGCGCTCCAGGTCGATCAGGCGCTCGCCTGCATTGACTTTGGCGAGCATGCGGGCGGTTTGGTGGCGCCATTGGTGGAAGGCGCCACGCCTGTGAAACGAGAGCGGCTCTTCCACTGTGAACAGTTCCGGTTGTCGCGCCTGCAAGGGGACGCGCCGTTTGCGGTTGGCGGGCCAGGAGCGCCGCGCGTGCTGGTATGCATCGGGGGCGCGGGCCAAATCGAGCAAGGCGGCGCCGCTTACCCCGTGGCGAAGGGAAACGTGTTTCTGTTGCCGGCGGCTATCGGAGCCTGCACTTTTCAACCGCGAGGCGCGGTGACCGTGCTGGAAATCGAGATACCGGAATGAAAAAGCTAATCGTGTTTGATCTGGACGGCACGCTGGCCGAAAGCAAGTCCTCTCTTGACGCCGAAATGTCGCGGCTCTTGCGTGACCTCCTCGGCATTGTCAAGGCGGCCGTGATCTCGGGAGGCGATTGGCCGCAATTTGAAAAACAGGTGCTCTCCCATCTACCCCATGACGCAAGCCTGGCGAATTTATCTATCCTGCCCACATGCGGAACCAAGTTCTTCCGTTACGCAGGTAACTGGAAAAAGATCTATTCCGAAGACTTCGCACCAAGTGAAAAACAGAAGATCGTCGGTTCTCTCAAGAAGGCGGTCGGACAAGCCGGCTTCCAAGCCAAGAAGGTCTGGGGCGAAGCGATTGAAGATCGGGGAAGCCAGATCACATTCTCGGCGCTGGGTCAGCAGGCGCCCTTGGAAGCAAAGAAGAAATGGGATCCCGATTTCGCCAAGCGGAAGAAGATCAAAGCGATTCTCGACACGTTGATCCCCGAGTTTTCCGTTCGCATGGGCGGCGCGACGTCCGTGGATGTCACTAAACCGGGCATAGATAAAGCCTACGGAGTCAGAAAGCTAAGAGACGTTCTTGGCATTTCATTGAAAGAAATGATTTTCATTGGCGATGCCTTGTTTCCGGGAGGGAACGACTATCCAGCGGAACAGGCCGGGGTTGTTTCGATTCCAGTCCATGGCCCCCACGAGACTAAGCGGGTTGTCGAAGCGATCATCGCTTGTTTGTCGGATCGCGGCCAGGAGCCGCTGAGTCTGTGAGGAAGATCCGATGAGTGGATTTGAGTTGCAGCGCCTGGGACTCATGATGGAGCCGGAACCGGGCAATCCCCAGGAGGTCGAAGGCGTCCTGAATCCGGCGGCTGCTCGAGGCCCCGATGGTAAGCTCTACCTTTTTCCGCGGCTGGTTGCGAAAGGGAACTACTCGCGCATCGGCATTGCGCGGGTACAGTTCAATGAAGCCGGCGATCCGGCGGGCGTCGAGCGGCTGGGTATCGCGCTGCAGCCGGAAGCCGACTATGAGCTGCACCCCGGCGGCGGCGGGTGCGAGGACCCCCGGATCACGTTCGTGGAGCCGCTTCGGCGTTACCTGATGACTTACACTGCATTTTCGGCCCGAGGCCCACGAATCGCTCTGGCGGTATCGGAGGACCTATTTCACTGGAAGCGCCTGGGGCTCGCGACCTTTGGCAGGTATCACGGCCTCGAAATCGGCGACGAGGATGACAAAGACGCCAGCATTTTCCCTCTCGCCGTTCCTAATCCATTCGGCCAAGCGGAACTGGCCATGTTACACCGGCCGCTTTTCCCCGGCACTCGTCCGGAAGAAACCGCCTGTCAACCCGCGTCCCGCGATGTGGATCTCGATCATGAAAGCATCTGGATTTCTTACTGCCCGATGGCCTTGGAGGGCCGCGAACCACACCACCTCGGCCATTTTGCCTGCCATCACCGGCTGGCGACTCCCGTCTCGCCCTGGGAGCGGCTCAAGGTCGGCTGCGGCACTCCGCCTATCCTGACCCGGCTCGGATGGCTCATCGTTTACCACGGCGTGAGTGAACTCGTGAAGCCGGGCGAGGCCGGTCACCAACTGTGTTACTCGGCTGGGGTGATGGTACTCGCAAACGAACATCCGCGCGTGATCCGCTATCGTTCGGCGGAGCCTGTGCTGACGCCTTCGCTGCCGCTGGAGCGAAGCGGCGTTGTTGCCAACGTCGTATTCCCCACCGGCATCGACCGGCGCGACGATCTTGGAAAGCCAAACCGCTTCGACGTCTATTACGGGATGGCCGACAATCGGATTGGCGTGGCGCGCCTTGACGTGCCGGATTTGTTGCCGACGGGAGGAGTTGCAGACCCGCCAGGCGCCAAGGTGTAACGTTCGGGAGATAGATAGAGATGAAAATCAATTCAAAGGAGTTCAGGGTGCGGCCCGGAGACAAGGTCCAACTCAGAGAGTGGCCGACGAGTGTGAAACCCTTTTGCGAGTCAAAGAAGGACTATCAAGAACTCCTGGCCGAACATGTCACGGAGTTGAGCTCGCTTCAACGCCTTCACTACGCATCCAACCGTTATGCTTTGCTGCTGGTCTTTCAGGGGATGGACGCCGGCGGCAAGGACGGCGCCATTCGGCACGTCATGTCCGGGGTCAACCCACAAGGCTGCCAAGTCTCCAGTTTCAAGCAGCCGAGCGCCGAAGAGTTGGAACACGATTTTCTCTGGCGCACGACATGCCGGCTGCCCGAGCGCGGTCACATCGGCATATTCAATCGTTCCTATTACGAAGAAGTGCTGGTCGTTCGAGTGCATCCGGAGATCCTCCGCGGCCAGGGGCTTCCGGAAGAGTTGCGCGACGAGAAAACCGTATGGGAGGAGCGGTACCGCTCCATCCGCGATCTGGAAAGCCACCTTTACCGCAACGGAACGCGAACGGTCAAAATATTTCTCCACCTCTCAAAGGAGGAACAGCGCAAACGATTTCTCGAGCGCATTGACGAACCGGACAAGAACTGGAAATTCAGCCTTGCGGACATTCACGAGAGGAAATACTGGAAGAAGTACATGGAGGCGTATGAGGCATGCCTGAAGGCGACCAGCACGCATCATGCGCCCTGGTACGTCGTTCCCGCCGACGATAAGGAGAACGCACGCCTGGTTATTTCCCAAATTGTTCTCGATGCGCTCAGGGAACTGAAGATGGCCTATCCCAAGACCACCGCGAAACGCCGGCTGGAATTGAAATCCATCCGCAAGCTGTTGACGAAGTAGCGATTGGCGCGAACCCGGTGGCTCGGGAACAGGTTGGGCCGGTTCTGAGCGTCTGAAGGCGCTATATGTCGGCGGAGATGGCTTCCTCGCCGGCGTACCGGCGATTGGTCCCGCCGTTGGAATTGTCGAAGGTGTCCAAAGTCGCCGCTGGCGTGCAAGAACGCCCGATCCAGCGGTTCGGGTGAAAGTCACCACGCCGCGGATCAAGGCGCGGACGCCGGAGCCTCCGGCGGTTGCGAAATGGAAGGCGGGCCGACGCCACCTGCCCGGTCCCCAGTGTGAAGGTAGTCGCGGTTCCGATGGCGGTTCCTGCCGCGTTGAAAAACGCAATGCTGCCGGTACACGACGCAGCCGGCCCGCTGGAAGGTGCGTTAGCTAGATTCACGACGGCTACCTGCGCCGTCTCAGTGCTGCCCAATCCGACCAGAAACGTCCGTGTTACCGTGGCGCCGCTCTGTGCTATGGCGGCAGCGGCCAGGGCGATGACGGCGATGCAATCATTCCTGACGTGGCTAGCGAGCGTGTTGGGAGCCACTCGGTCCAGACCCGGGGATCCTAGGTTCGGCTACTCCGTCGCGCCGGGACCGGCCGCGCGTATCTCGTCAAAGAACGGGGTGCGCTGCTGCCGCACACACTCGGCGGCGTAAAGGTACATCGCTGCCGACCAGGTTTGCCAGTCCCGCCCGCCGGGCCGACCGGTCTGGGCCTGAATCCACTCGTTGAAGCCCCACTCCGCCTCGTTCTCGTGCCATGGCTTCACCAGTTCGGTCAGCGCCAACAGCTTCCGCCTGGCCAGCTCCATCCGCCCCGCTGCCACGCACGCCGCCACATGGAACCCGCAGACAAACGGCCAAACGCCCCCGTTGTGATACTCGCCAGGCCGGTTGTATTGTTCGTATCGCGGGTGCCAGTCGGGATCGTGGCGCAGGATATACGGAAACAAACAAGGCGGCGAATCCACGGCCAGATCTCCGCGATTCCGCATCGCCTCGCACTCGGCCTCGATCCATGCCACGATGTCTCCCGCCCGCACTGGCGAAGCAATCCCTGTTAGAATCGCCGGGCTGTTGCCCAACAGGTCGAAACGGTCGCTATGGAAGAGTTTATAGGAGTAAAGGGCGTAATAGGGCTTGGATGGCACGACCAGACCCTCGTGCTCATGGGGGTTTTTCGCCTCGCCGTGGACCTCCAGACGGTTCATCGAGTCGCGCAGTTGACCGGCGGACTCGTGCTCGCCATAGAGCATAAGATACGCATAAACCAGCGTATTCACGTACAGCCCAAAACCCAACACCCATTGCTCGTCCCGCTAGTCGCTGGTTGGCAACTGGGAGACCATTACCATGTCGTCGGGGCTCTGATACTGCATCCATTTCAGCGCGTTCCGCGCCGCCAAGTCGAGGAACTCCGGCTGTTCGGTCCAGTTTCTGTATAGCGCCAGTCCAAACAGAAAAAGCGGCGTTGTGTCGCTGGCGCCGCGGTCGGCCGGATCGTGCGCGAGCGATGGGATATGGCCGCGCGGCGTCTGATTGGCAGCCAGCGCCAACAACGTCCGCCGCAGTGCGTCCGCCAGTTCCTCCCAAAAAGCCCAAAGCTGAAATCATCAGGTCGCGCGTGTAAGGCTCTGGGTATCCCCACCCGGCGGTTCTGGGCAGTCCTTGACACGGCCCTCGCGCGTTATGGAGCAAGACGCGGAGGGCTGCCTCTTTGGCCCGATCGACGGAGACAGAAGACTTATCGTCCATAATGAGGGCCCCCCTAGTGAAGTCCGACTGATGCATCTGTGTCTGGATTCTCCTCCGGGCGGTTTCGAGAGGGACCGACGAGCATTCGGTATTCACCGAAAGGCGGTCCGCCACGCTGGTGGCGACCAATCGACCATGGACCGAAGTGATGCAGAATCAGCGATCCGAAGGGACTGGGGCCCAAGCGAGGAACCAGGAAACGGTGCGCGGAATAGGCAAGAAATAGTCAAACCGGCAGAGCAACACTAGGAACAAGTCGTGTAAGCTACTGAAACATTGGGGGTTGTGGCAGAGAAGCGCTCAAAAGAAACCCGAAGGGTTGTGCTCACGTAGAATCAACATCTTACAAGTGGATTTCGGCCTCTTAGAATCATACTCAGAATGCTTGCCGGTCTATTTCACTGCCTGTAAGTTATTGATTCCATTTAGTTTGGCTCCTCAGGTAGGACTCGAACCTACAACCCTTCGGTTAACAGCCGAATGCTCTACCATTGAGCTACTGAGGAGCAAGGCGATGGTTCCTCTATTTAATCAGACGGCCACGTCGGGTGTCAAATCGTGATCGGCGCTTATTCGAGAGCTTCGATCGCATTCGCTAAACGCTCCCGGAAGATGCCCCAATCCTGGACTCCAAAAAGCCGGTCGTGATCCCTGTCGCCGAGGTGGAAGGCGGTCATGCGCGCGTGGATCAGCGACTCGGCCGCCTGTGCGGCAGGCGAGCCGGGCTTGGCCTTGGCGAGGCGGGTCAGGGTGAGCAGGTACCGGTAATCGTCCAAACCGGCGGCGATGCGGGCGAATCCTAAAGACGGAATCAACTGGCCGTCCGGCGACGCGTTGGCCCAGGCGAAATCGTCCTCGCGGCAATCGAGCGCATAATAGGGATCACCGGCCACGATGTTCCAGTGCCACGCCACGCGGAACTTGAGGCTAAACTCCTTGGCGGCTTTGTACAGGTAGGCGCCATAGGACCAGCGGTCGCCCCCGTTGTAAAAGGCCCACTCGCCGCCCTGGCGATGCAGCAGATCGATGCCGGCTTCGTCGTGAAGGTTCAACGCGGCGACGCTCAGGGCCCTGGCGAACATGAAGTAGGGATCGTTGGCCTTGGCGTGGCCCGCTTCCACGCTGGTGGCCGCGGTGAAAAACGGCGGCCCGTGCGGAAACGCGATGCCGTACGCCGTGGCATTGGCGATGGCATTCTTCAAATCGTCCCCGCCGGGCTCGTCGCCGAGATTCCAGTACACCGGCAACCAGCCTTTCTCTTGCGCGTGCTGCTGGATGGCGGTGTAAACCATCCTTATGAACTCGCTGTAATCCTTGAACCCGGCGGCTTGCATCTTCGCGGTGTCCTGATGGTACGCGTCGAATCCGGTAACGCCGGCGCCGTAGGAGTTCACGGCCAGGAATCCAAGATCCTTGGCCTGCTGCATCTGTTGGTCTGCCGTATGGAAATCGAGCACAGGCTTGCCGCCGGCGAATCCTCGATAGGCGACGCTCGGGACGCCCGTGAACATGGTGAAGCCGCGCGCGCGCAACAGGCGCAAGCTCTTCCCGGTCATCTCGGCGGCAAACGCAACGGCCCCTGGGTCGTCCCCGAACCACGGCAGCCCGATCCCGCCTCCGAAGGGGCCAGCCGGGATATCCATTGGATCGAGCGCGCCTTTGCGCACGGTGAACCACAGGGGCGCCGACGAGGCCTCGCCCGTTTCTGCCGTCAACATCACCTGGCCCGTGTAGACTCCGGGGCTGGCCGCGGCCGGAGTGTGAACGCTCAGGAAGAAATACCGCGCGGCGCCCTTGGGCATGGCCACGTAATTTCGCGGGAGTACCAGACGCGGGGAGATGGTGTAGACCGCGCCATCGTTGGTGACTCGGGTAATGCGGTTCGAGACGTAGCCGACGTCGATGCCGCTTGCAGGGATGACGCCTTGCGGGCCGGCGAGCGCACTGACGGCGATTTGGGTCCGGCCCAGGTCCTTCAGCGGATAAACGCCCACGATCACCGGCGTCTCCTCGCCGGGAAACGCGTCCGCGGCGAGCGGCTTGCCGAGTTCGGCGCGCAATGGTGCGGCGTTGTAGGCGAGGTTCCCCATGAGGTCGCGCTGGTAGACCAGGTAGCCGCGCCGCGCATCTTCCGCCGTGGGCTCGAGCGGGTCGCCGGTCGCGGGGGGCAGCACGCGCTTGAAGGCATTATCGAAGTAGGCGCGCCGCCGTTCCCTCACGCCTTCCAGGAATCGCGCGCCCTCGGCGGCCTTCGCCACCGGAAACACGATCACGGCGGAGACGCTGTTGGCGAAGTTTTGCCCCTGGAACTCGAGATAGAACTGTCCGTCGGTCACCGAAACGTCGAACGTCTTTTCCGAAAAATGCGCGCGGCCGTACTTCTCAAAGACGTTGTCGGTGGGCAAGTCCTCGGTATCCCAAAAGCGGAAGTACTTTTTGCGGAACGACTGCAAGTCCATCTGTTCGGAGAGCACTTTCCTGCCTTGCGCCAGGATGGACCGCTCCCGATAAATCTGGCTCTCCCCCCAAAAGCCGCCGGGGGCGTCGATATTCACGAAGACCCGGTAATCGCCATTGGGAACGTCCACGGCCAGCCCGCCGGATTCGATGCAGATGAAGTCCTGGTAGAGGGGGTCGGGTTCCAGAACGTCGAATGCCCGCCAGATTTTGGCGTTCTTGAGGCCGTATCCACGGCCGGCGCTATACGGCGTGGCAGGCGTGATGGCGGTGAAGCCATCCATCACGGGGCTGCCGGCAGGGCCGAAATCGAAGGCATACAGGCCCTCGAAGAGGGCATTCGAGGCGGCCGTGTCGCGCTCCAGACGGAGCCGGTCGATGAACAGCGGTCCAGGCGCGTATAAGGAGACCACCAGGCGCGTGATTTCGTTAAGGATCAGCTTGCGCCCGGGGCGGCCTTCTTCACCCACATATAGCGACTTCAAGGGCAGCGTCAAGGTACCCTGGCCGGGCGGCGCGACGGCATTGTAATTGACTCGCGTCCAATAATCCTTGGTCTCCTTGTCCTGGATCTCAATGGCCAGCGGCACGGCCTGCTGAGCGTCCGTGTAGGTATCGATCTTCAAATAGTCGTAGCCCGCCCAGTCCTGCGGCGCGATCATGGCCACATAGCCCTGGTCGATGCGGAGCGACTTCGATCCGTCGGTGGCGTGCTGGGAAACCACAACGCCGCCCTCGAACGGATTGTTCTGTTCGAAGGAGGTAATGGGCTTCACGGGAGGGCCGTTGACGACGGTCTGGTTCACGGCAAGCGAAGTTCCGCAGGCGTAACACTTCTTCCACGCCGGCATGTTGCGCCACGAGCACCGAGGGCAAGGGACGGCGCCCGCTCCCAAGGGGCCAGGCGGCGCGATGGGGGCTTCCTCCTTACCCAGTTCCGGCGCGGAGGTGAGCTTGACGTCGGTGCCCACGCGTTCGAGCGAAACGTCGTCAATCCAAAGCAAGCCCGGCGCCCACAACCCGAAGGACGGGCCGGTCTTGGCCGCCTTGCTCAGATCAACGACGTACGTCATGCGGGTCCAGCCGAAGGTCCCATTCTTCTTGAGCGGAAAATACTTGTCGTTGAACATGAACTCGGTGTCCTGGTTGTACTGACCCGTTCCGATTTCCATGCCGCGCAAGTAGGCGGTGATGGCGTAGCGGCCAGGCTCGAGATCATGCAACTGGGCGATGCGAATTTTGCCGGCGGAAGCGCAGGACAGCAGGGCGGACGTATTGCCGGTGCGCGGAACCAGCCCCACTTCGAATTGGCAGTCGCCCTCGTATTTCCAACCGTCCCACTTGGCGAAGACGTGTCCGAACTGGTCTCTGTCCTTGGCGATTTCAAAGGAAGGATCGTCAATGAGGTTGGAGGCGCAATCGGTCACCGAGGGGACGCACACTGCGACGAAGCACGCGATGGCTAGAATCCGCACGGCAGGCTCATTTTAGCGCCCGGCGGAGGGGCGAGCCGTGCGGTAAGGGTCCTTTGACGCGGAGACGGGCCCGCGAGGGCAGCGGGCACCCCGACGCGGAGTTCCAAGCATGGTCGGAAGCCCTCCGAGATCTCTGCTTCCGGCCCTCGAGACTTTCTCCGCGTCTCTGCGTCTCCGCGACAGGCCTTTAGGCACATTGTGAGACAATACTCGCGAACGGCCGCGGGCCGCGAAAAGGACAAACTCATGCCTATTACTTCGCGAAGACGATTTCTCACGAATGCCGCCCTGGCCGGATGCCTGCCGGCCCTGGCGCGCGAGCTTCGGGCCAATCCGCTGGGGATGCCCATGGGCTGCCAGACATATCCGGTGCGAAGCCAGATCGCGAAGGATTTTACCGGGACCATCAAAGACCTGCACGCCGCGGGGTTCACCAGGATCGAGCTGTGCTCGCCGGGGGGCTACGGCGAATTCAGCGGCCTCGCGAAGTACAAGGGGGCCGAGTTGCGCAAGATGATGCACGATGCGGGCGTGAGCTGCGAGAGCTGCCACTTCGACATGAAGGAATTCAGAACGAACCTGGGCGCCAGCATCGCGTGGGCGAAGGACCTGGGGTTGAAGCAAATCCTCACGGCCAGCCTGGGCGGACCGCGCAACCCGACCCTGGACGATGTGAAGAAGGCCGCCGATGAGTACAACAAGATCGCCGAACAGGCGGCCAAGGCCGGCCTCCAGCAGGGCCTGCATAACGAGAACTTCGAGGAGACTTCGGCGGGTGGCAAGCGGACCTACGACATCCTGTTTGAGCTTCTCGATCCCAAGCTGGTCAAGTTCCAGTTTCAGGTTTCGACCATCAGCCACGGTTTTGACGCCGCCGAATACTTCACGAAGTACCCCGGCCGGTTCATTTCGATGCACGTGCAAGGGTGGGATGCGCAAAACAAACGGGAGGCCGCGGTGGGACAGGATAGCCTGGACTGGAAGAAGATCTTTAGCGCGGCGAAGACCGGCGGGATCAGGAACTACTTCGTCGAAATGAACCTGGATTTGATGAAAGCCAGCGTTCCTTATTTGAAGGCGCTGAAGGTCTGACGGGGCGGGTTCGGGGCTGCGGCGGCTTGACCAAACGAACCCAAATACGGAGCAAGTGCTTCGGTTTGTTGCGGTTGGAGGGTGAATGGGTTCGTTTGGTTTATTGGGCCGTGGGGGCTTGACAGGCTGCTGAAGAAGGCAAATAGGCCGCCGATTAAAGCAGATGAGCGCGGATAAGTTCTGTGGGTTCAATCGGTGTTTATCACGATGTCCAGGTCGCGCGTTTGACGAGCCGGCTTCAGGGCTGCGACGTCTTGACGGAACGAAGCCAAATTCGGAGCAAGCGCTTCGCTTTGTTGCGGTTGGATGGCAAATGGGTTCGTTTGGTTTTTTGTGGCGCGAGGGCTTAAGGCGGTCTGGATCCGGGAACGGACGCAACCCGGAATCGGCGATTTGAGAGTTCGGCACGCGGATATCCCCCGCTTTCAGAATTAGCACGGGCAAGGTTAGGGCCTGAAACCGGGTTTGGGTTAAGAAGCTGGAAAGAAATGGGGTTATCGAGTGGAAAGTTGACGTGATTCAGACAATCGCCGCCGGCTTGCCGCTGGCCGCGCGATCAGGATCACGAGGTGCCGGCGAGGGGCTTGCCGATTTCCCAATGGTGGCCGAACGGATCGACGATGCGGCCTAAGCGCCAGCCGTACTGGTCGGCGACGGGCCAAACGACGGTGGCGCCCGCCGCGACCGCCCGGTCGAACGCGGCATCGGGATCTTCCACGGTCATGACCATTCGCACGGTACCGCCGCCGAGAGATTCCGGGCTGAAATTGGCGTGATCGGGGGACTCGTCGGCGACCCAGAACTCGGCTGTGCCCACGGATAACCGGGCGACTACGGCGCCGCTTTCGTCGTCCACGCGATACAGTTCGACGGCTCCGAAGGCCGACTTGTAGAATTCGATGGCTTTGGAGCCGTGGCGAACCGAGAGCATGGGGGCGATGGCTGTCATGAGAGTTCCTCCGGACGGGTTTGCCGTCCTGATGAATATTATGATCCTGGGTACCCAGTGAATTTGAAATAATATTAAGATCGAACGAATATTTGGTATATTAGGAGACGTTTCCTTCTACCGATACAACGATGCCCTGTGGACCATTTCTGCGGTGGGCTGGAAGCAAACGCCGGGTTTTGCCCACCCTGGCAGCCTTGGCCCCCGCGCAGTTTGAAACCTATATCGAACCTTTTGCGGGATCTGCCTGTCTCTTTTTTGCGCTGAGGCCTGCCAAGGCAATCCTGGGAGACATCAACGCCCACCTGATGTCCGCTTACCGGATTGTTCGGAGGAGTCCCCGCCAAATCGCCGAAGCCCTTCATCGCCTTCCGCGATCGCAGATCACATACCAGGCGCTCCGGGCGACTGATGCCAATTCTCTGGAGCCATTCCAACGGGCAGTACGCTTCATCTACCTGAACCGTATGTGTTTCAACGGCGTCTACCGAACGAACCGGGATGGCAAGTTCAACGTCCCTATGGGCACTCGGACCGGCAGAATGCCCACCCCTGATCAGTTCGCCGCCTCCGCTGATCTCCTCCGCGGCAAGACACTTCTGACCGCGGATTTTGAAGAAACGCTCGAAACGGCTCGCCGCAACGACTTCGCCTACCTGGATCCGCCGTACTCGCCTGCCCGGCCGCGGAAAGGCGAGTACGGATACGGAACGTTTGGCGACGCGGATCTGGCCAGACTCGTTAAGGCACTCAAGTCGGCTGATCGGCGCGGCGCGAAGATTTTGTTGTCTTACTCCGCGAACGACTATCTGACCGCGGCGCTAGGTACTTGGCATCGCCGAGACGTTCAAGCTCGCAGGCACGTCGCTGCTTCGGCCGCCGCCCGTCTGGTGGAGACAGATATGCTTATTGCAAATTACGCGATCAATACGGTGGAGTTAATGTTGGCATGAAATTCAGACAAGCGTATGACGCGGCCGACATTAGACTCGTCCTTATAAGCGACCTTCATGCATACGACAACACTAGCGAAACTGAGGTGAAACCATCATTCCTAAAGATCGGCGATGAAGACAGCTCAAGCGGGGGCAATCCGCTGACTGATTTGAAAAGACTGATCCGAGAAGAAACCATAAAAGGGGACGCCCTGCTCTGCATGGGCGATATCACAGACAAAGCCCGCCCGATTGGAATGAGATATGCTTGGCAGAAACTCGATGAGATCAAGACCGCTCTTGGTGCTGAATTGCTCGTTGCGACTTCTGGCAACCACGACTGCGACTCACGGTACAAGTACACCGACCACGACGCTAAAGGTGTGCTCCAATCCCTCTCGCCGACGTACCCATTTCCCGACGAGGGCGTGGCGGACCATTACTGGGCACGGAATTTCTTGCTAATCGAACGGGAAAACTATCGTGTCGTCTCGCTTAATTCTAGCGCCTATCACGGCATGGCGCCTGAAGAGATTGATCACGGGCGGGTTTCGGTGGCGACCTTAGCGCGATTGAAGGAGACGCTAAGTTCAACCCCTGAGCGAACCGTGAACATACTTATCTGCCACCACCACCCACACTCACATTCTGAGCTTGGGCTGGGTGAAGACGACCTCATGAAGAGCGGGCAGCAGCTACTGGAGCTCTTAGGTTCCGGGGAATACGGCCGGTGGATCGTTGCTCATGGGCATAAACATCACCCCAAGCTTACCTACGCGCAGGGAGTCGGCACGGCACCAGTTGTATTGGCCTGCGGAAGCCTTTCCGCGTGCCTCTACCCCGAGCTTGGCACTAATGCCCGGAATCAATTCCACATAATATGCGTCAACCTCGATGAAGCCCGTCAGCATGGGCTCGTCGGACGAATTCACACCTGGGAGTGGACGGCTGGGCATGGCTGGGCGGACGCCCAGAAAGGTAGCGGTCTTCCCGCGGTTACGGGTTTCGGCTTCCGTTGTGATCCTATACAGCTGGCAAAGCAGGTGGCCGTTTTTGTCGGCAGGAAAAAGCGTCTGCTTTGGGAGTCCATCAGGCAGAGCATTCCTGAGGTGGATTTCATTCTTCCAGCCGAATATGCCGTCTTACGCCGGCAGTTGAGGGCCACGGCCGGGCTCGAGATTATCGAGCGCGATGACATTCCTTTCGAGATAGGGAGATTCGAATGATCGATCTCGAGGTGCCTACCATTTTCGAGTCTTTTAACGCGCGATCCCTGAAGCCGGCGCAGGTTGCACGGACTTTCGTCCCTTCCCTCCAGTACCAGCGACTCACTCAGCGTAGGCACTCGGTGCTTGTCGGCCCACGGGGCAGCGGTAAAACGACGCTGCTGAAGATGTTACAACCGCAGGCCTTAGAGGTTTGGAGCCATGCGCAGGCCCCGTCCTTTCGGTCCTCGATCGACTTCACGGGGGTCTTTATTCCGACCGATTTGACCTGGCGTGAGCAGATACAGGCCTTGGGTGGCGGAAAGCTCGATCCGGATAGTTTGCGCCTTCTAAGTGCGGCTACTGTGACTACGCACGTTCTTCGCTCCTTGGCAATCACGATCGCCTATAGGTGCTCCACCGAGGAACATGGGGGCGCGTATGCCTTCCGGCGTGTCGATTTGAGTGGGGACCTTGAATCAGAGATCGTTGAATATGTATCCTCAGCGTGGGAACTAAGACTACCTGTCCCAAGTTTTCTCGCGTTGAAGCACGCCTTGAGCTTGCGCCTTTCGCGGATTCAACAACTCGCGAATCAGGAGGCGTCCCTTTCAGAGAACGGCAGGGTGGCGCGTCTCGCGCAGCATGGCTATCTGTTCCTAGACTTGTTTCACTCGGCCTCCGTCGGCATTGAGCGTTTTGATGACGCGATCGACCAAGGTGAGTCGCGTTGGGCGCTGATGTTCGACGAACTGGAGCTGGCTCCAGACTGGTTACAGTCGGCGCTTATTTCGGCCATGCGTTCTCGCGATGACCGTTTCATCTTTAAGCTTGCGTTGGCACCTTTTTCCGGCGGCCTGCCGATAATGAAGGACCATTTGTCCCCGGCTCCCGATCAAGACTTCGATCCCGTCTGCCTTTGGTATGCGGAGAAGCGCTCTGCGTATTCATTCTGCGTCGATCTGTGGTACCAAATCCTTGCTGAGCGAAACCTACCCCGAACTGATCCTAAGGCCGCGCTCGGACGATCTTACTTCGAGACACCAAGCGAGGAATGGCGGGATGGCGGGACGGCGTACATGCCCAAGAAGCGCCTCGGAAGGACGATCATCAGCGCGGCGTCGAAGGACAGCTCGTTCCGACGGTACCTGGCCGCAAATAACATCGACCCGTACCGGTTGCAGCTTCTTAGCGGACTTGAGCGATCTGCAACGCTGAGGAAGATCGCGCCAGTTATTGTGGTCCGTGAGTTCTTCCGCCGGGAAGGTGAGGGCGGCAAGTCGGTCAAGCGTAGCCGAAAGAGCGCCGCCCTTTACACTGGCGCGGATTCTCTGTTCGCTGTGTCGGAAGGGAACCCGCGGTGGTTCATTTCGATGATAGGCCGCCTTCTGGATCACTGGGACCCTGAGCGATGTGCCGTCACAGAGGCGGTCCAGGCTGGCGAGATGGTGCACGCCGCGCAGCGCTTTGCGGCCATGATAGGTACCATTCCCACAAAGAACTTTTCGAGCGTCGGTTCGAGGGGCTTATTGGGTCTGGTCGAGGCGATTGGAGAGTATTTTCACGCCAGGGTGACTGCTGATGAGTTTACACCCGAGCCACCGAACACCTTCGTCGTAGACGACAAGGTCTCAGACGGCGTTGCGCGGGGGCTTGGTCAGGCGCTGAACGCGGGAGCAATTGTTTACGTGCCCGATGACTGGAGTCGATTGATCCTCGACGACCTCCGAGCCAAGCGGTTTCGGGTGTCTTACCTGCTCGCGCCGATCTTTGGGCTGCCTATCCGACTCGGCAAGGAGATCGTGCTTAGTTCAATAATGCAATTCGGCAAAGAGCGCGACGCCGGTGATCAAATGGAATTGATCTAGATGGGCTGAGACTATGAGCGCGACAATTCGGGTGCTTGGTGTTACCGCGGAGTGTGACTCCGCCTATGACCTGTTTCTCGCCGCGGTGGGGTATGAGGCACGGGCGCGGTTTGTCGTTGAAAGCCTGCATCCGCGGGCGTTCGCACGGCTTGGTTTGGCGTTTACGCACGATAAGGTGCTTGACTTCGATCTGAATCGTCGTGCTCTGACTGAGCATGGGTATGAAATAACGGAGCAAGACGACGAAAACGTTGCGCCATGGCTACTGGATAGGGTGCTTTCGCTACCGCCTAATAGGGGGACTGTCCGACTGGGCGTTGACATCTCCAGCCTTACGCGCAAGCGTATCGCGATCGCATTCGATGTTCTTAGGCAGTCGGCCGCGCTGTTGGGCCGTTCGGTGTCCACAGATTGGTACTACAGCGTTGCGAGGTTTTCCGCTCCGCCAAGGCGGTTTGTGCCTAATGCCATCGCCGGGCCAGTCCTACCGGCGTTTGCGGGGTGGTCAATTGAGCCCGAGCGCCCGCTCGTGGCCGTCGTTGGGCTGGGGTACGAGGAGGACAGAGCGCTCGGCGCGGTTGAGCATGTGCAGGCGTCGGAAACGTGGGCGCTGAGGCCGCTCTCACATGACCCCCGATATGACGCGGCGGTGGCCCGTGCGAACAGCCGTTTGCTTGAGGCAATCCGACCTAGGAGGGTGGTTGCGTATCCCGTTGAGCGACCTATTGACTGCGTCGGGGTGTTAGAGTCCTTGGTGTATGGAATCATCCGAAACGAAAATGCCGTTATCCTGCCGTTTGGTCCCAAGATTCTCATGCTTTGCTCCCTCTTGGTCGCGCACATTCACCCGGCGGTGGCTGTTTGGCGCGTCAGTGCCGGCGGCGCTGAAGAGCCGGTCAACAGGCGTCCCAGCGGGAGAATTTCGTGCCTCCGCGTGGAATTCTCTCCGACGAAGAACGGCCTGGAACTAGATGGTCCGACAGGGCCTCAACCTGAAGTGAGCGGTCCAAATGCACAGGGTGGAAGCAACGCCGAGATCGGGATCGCTGAGGAATAGGGCCTGGCGCTACTGCAAACGCAGGGGTCGACACGAGTCTCGACCCGACGGGAGTGGCTGCTTAGACGCCAAGCCCGCCGGTTTGAATTCGGTGGAAAACAACGCTATTGTCGTGGAGAACCTGGAGGCAGCCAGGCAGAGCGTCCGCCGTTCATCTGCGCCCCACCCGTCACCGCCGAGCGCGCCCCCGCGTCCTTGCTACCCGAAGATCCGCCTTGCTTCTGCGCTTGCGTTTCCCGAGTGCCCCAGAAGTACTCGATCGTGGACCGAAGCCGCTTTTTCGATGCGAGGACTGCGGCTCATTTCGTCGAGCCTTCTTTGTGAACCTCGATATACGTCTTGCTGAAGAGTGAAGAAGTCTCGTTTGCGATGCGCGTATGCGCCTGATCGAAGTAATGCTCATCGACCTCAAAGCCCACGCTGTTGCGGCCGGACTTGGCCGCAGCCACCGTTGTCGAACCGGTCCCCAGGAAAGGATCGAGCACAGTGTCGCCGACGAAGCTGAACATCCTGATCAGGCGTTCCGCCAACTCGACAGGGTAGGGGGCAGGGTGGTGGCGTGTCGATGCGCCTGTCAATCCCGACCAGATTTGCTGGAACCACTCCTTGTGGTTCTCGCCGGAAATGACGCTTAAGACTCGCGTCGCGAGATCGGGCGCACGGTAGCCGCCGGGTTTCCGCTCCATGAGGATGAATTCGATGTCGTTCTTGATGACCGAATTCGGCTCGTACGGTTTACCAAGGAAGCTGGAGCCGTTCTCGACCTCGTGCACGACGTTTGCAATCTTGTGCCAGATGATAGGAGCCAGGTTGTCGAAGCCAAGTATGCGGCAATGCTCCTGAATCGAGGCATGCAACGGCACAACGGTGTGCCGCCCATTGTTTCCTGCGGGAAAGGCACACGTCGCCGACTACACAAATGAGGCGACCGCCGGGAACCAGTGCCCGGAAGCAATGTGCCCATACCTTATCGAGTTCCGCCAGAAACTGGTCATAATCGCCAATATGCCCCATCTGTCCGGCTGAATCCCGGTACTCCTTCAGTGTCCAATAGGGGGGCGAAGTGAGGATCAGGTGCACGCATTCCGGCGCCAACTCGCTCATCCCGCGGGCATCACCGAGGTTGAGCTGGTGACTGGTCGGAATTCTTCGCACCGCTTCTTCAATCAACTGAATTAGCACGCGGTTCTTCGCGATGCGCGGAATATCGGTCTGCGGGTTGTCGAGCGGGTACACCTCCGCGGGAACAAACGGACCGAGAGTCCCGCCAAGCTGCTCTTCTTGAATGGCCTGTCCTTCTTTCCAGCGGAGGGCTAAACTCATGGCACAGTGTAATTGTAACGAATGATTCTCACGTATAGGATCGCACTTGCTTCCAAACGCAAGGGTCGAGAGGAGTCTCGACCCGGCAGGCAAAAGTGCCTGCGCCACGGGGCCGCCGCTCACTTCCCCAACGTAATCTTCCGCCCCGTCCTTACGCTCTGCCTCGCCGCGTCCAGAATCTCCACCACGATGACGTTGTTTTCAAGCGAATTCAAACCGCTTGGCTTGAACTGCCCGCGGGCCACGCCCATGAAATAGGAGATGGAATCGCGGCCGTCGGGTGGCAGATCGGCTAGCGGTCGCGCCACCTCGGCGTTGCGGCCGGGCAGGCGGACGCGCAGGCTGTCGCCGCCGGTGGCGATGGCGTAGCCGGTTTGGCCGTAGACTTCGAAATCCTTACGGCTGGTGGGCCAGTTCCAGGAGGCCTGGATGATGCCCTGCGCCTGGGGATACTGGAGCAGGACCGTCGCTTCGTCGTCCACGCGGGGGTAGATGGCGGGCTTCTCGGTCTGGGCGATGGCGGTGACGGCCAGGGGGCGCTGGTTGTCCATCAGCCAGGTCATCAGGTTGGCGCCGTAGCAGCCGAAATCGAAGAGCGCGCCGGCGCCGTTCTTCACCGGGTCGGAGAGCCACGCGAAGAACTCCGGCTGCACGTTGATCTCCTTGGGTCCCTGGTGGCCGTCCATGGCGACCATCTTGCGAATCCCGCCCATCGCCTTCTGGTCCTTGACGATCTTCCAGATTTCGGCGTGGCTCTTGTACCAGGTGGTCTCGTAGTTCACCATCACGGGAATGCCGGAGTCGTGCGCGGCCTTTTCGATGGCGCGCGCCTGGGTCATGTCGACAGCGAGCGGCTTCTCCATCATCACGGGGATGTGGCGGCGGGCGCAGGCTTCGACGACCATTGCGTGATCGAAGGTGTCGGTGAAGGTGGCGACGGCTTCGGGCTTGGCGCGGTCCAGCATGGCGGCCAGATCGTTGAACTGCACCTCGGGGCCGAGGCCGTTGCTCTTGGCGTAGGATGCGGTCAGGGCCGGGTCGGGATCGAAGAGGCCGACGATCTCGACATCCTTCCGGGTCCTGGCGGTGTGCAGGAAACCGGAGACGTGCCCGTGGACCAGCCCGGCGATGGCGAGGCGCAAGGGCTTGGCCTCCGGAGCCTGGCCCGATTGGGCGCGGGAGAACAGTGAGAATAGCAACAGTCCTGCGGCGGTACGGCGCATGTTTCGATAGTACCGCCGCGCGGCGCCCGGCGCGGTTTGCGACAATGGCAGGGAGCGACGGAGCCTTATGCCTTGCCTATTCCTGATTCTCTTCCTGGCGTTCCCCCGGGTCGCCATGGTGCTGATGTTCCTGTTCTCCACCTACTTACAACGCGCCTATCACAGCCTGGTGATTTTGGCGCTCGGGTTTGTGTTTTTGCCGTTGACTACCATTGTGTATGCGTGGCTGGTGAACACTCATCAGCATATACAGGGCGTCAACGCACTGATCCTGATTGTCGCGGTGCTGATTGACGTAGGCGGATTGAGCGGCGGCGAATACCACCGGCGGGGGCGATGATCCGGCGGGCACGGGCGGGGTGTTCCCTGCCCCTGCTGTGTCTGGCTTTCAGCGCGAACGGCGTGGCGCAGACATTCCCCGGCTCGCAGGCTATCGACGCGGCCGTGTACAAGGCGATCGGCGAGAACCGTCTGCCGGGCGCGGTGGTCATTGTGGGCCACGATGGGCAAATTATCCATCGTAAGGCCTATGGCAAACGGGCGGTGTACCCGAAGCTGGAGGACATGACGCTCGACACCATCTTCGACCTGGCGTCGCTCACCAAAGTGCTGGCCACGACGCCGTCGCTGATGAAGCTTTTCGAGCAGGGCAAGTTCCGGCTGAACGACAAGATCACCGAATACATCCCCGAATTCCAGGGCGGCGCGAGCGACGTTACGATCAGGAACCTGTTCACGCATTTCTCGGGGCTTGCGCCGGATCTGAAGCTCGATCCGCCGTGGAGCGGGTATGAAACGGGGATTGCGCTGGCGTGCAGCACGCCGCCCACGGGTCCGCCGGGCGTGCGCCAGGTTTATAGCGACATCAATTTCGAGCTGCTGGGCGAGCTGGTGCGGCGGATCAGCGGCAAGATGGTTTCCGATTACGCGCTGCAGAATATTTACCTGCCGCTGGGCATGAAGGAGACCCGGTTTCTGCCGCCGCCGGAATGGATTCCGCGGATCGCGCCCACCGAGCGCGTTCCTCCCAGGAAAGGCCGCCCGCTGCGCGGGGTGGTGGACGATACGACGGCGCGCTACATGGGCGGCGTGGCGGGCCATGCGGGCCTGTTTTCCACGGCCGACGACGTGGCGCGCTACGCGCAGACGATGCTGAACGGCGGCGAGCTGGACGGCGCGCGCGTGTTCAGCCCGCTCACGGTGGAGAAATTCACGGAGCCGCAGACGCCGCCGGACCAGCCGGTGCTGCGCGGGCTCGGCTGGGATATCGATTCGCCCTACTCGGGCAGCCGCGGGGAGTTGTTTCCCATCGGCTCCTACGGACACACGGGGTTCACGGGAACTTCGCTGTGGATCGACCCTTCGACGAAGACGTACGTGATCATCCTCTCGAATAGCATTCATCCGGAGCAGCGGCCCGCGATCACGCCGCTGCGTTCGGAGGTCGCGACCATTGTGGCGGCGAAACTGGGCATTACGCTGCGGGATGTGACGCTCACGGGATACAGCGAAGTGCTGCCCACCGGCGAGCGCCGCGAGGTGGCGCGCAACGCGGCGACGAAGACGGGCCTGGATACGCTGGTGGACAGGAATTTCGATTTGTTTCGCGGCAAGCGGATCGGGCTGGTGACGAACCAGAGCGGCGTGGATCGCCTGGGGCGGCGCAACGTGGACCTGATGAAGGCGGCGGGCATTGAGGTAGCCGCGCTGTTCTCGCCGGAACACGGCTTCGGAGGCGGCGAACAGCGCCAGGGTATCGAGGATGGGACCGACGCGGCGACCGGCATCAGGATTTACAGCCTCTACGGCAGCACGCTGCGGCCGACTCCCGAAATGCTCGGAGGGCTGGACGCGCTGGTGTACGATATTCAGGACATCGGTGTCCGATTCTACACATACGAAACCACCATGGCCTACTGCCTGGAAGCCGCGGCCAAGGCGGGAGTGCCGTTCTACGTGCTGGACCGGCCCAACCCCATCGCGGGGAACCGCGTGGAAGGCCCGCTGCTCGATGCCGCCAACACGTCGTACGTGGGGTACCTGGCGGGCATGCCGGTGCGGCACGGTATGACCATGGGCGAGCTGGCGCGGCTGTTCAACGGGGAGAACAAGATTGGCGCCAACCTGACGGTGGTGGGCATGGAGGACTGGCGGCGCGGCGACTGGTTCGATTCCACCGACTTGCCGTGGGTGAACGCGTCGCCCAACATGCGCAGCCTGAATGCGGCGATTCTGTATCCGGGCCTGTGCCTGTTGGAATATCTGCCGGACCTCTCGATGGGCCGCGGCACCGACGCGCCGTTCGAGCAGATCGGGGCCAGTTTTATGGATGGGCGAGCGATGGCCGAATATTTGAACAACCGGCTGATTCCCGGCGTGCGCGCTTACCCGACCAGCTTCACGCCCACGGAATCGGTGTCCGCGGGCGAGCGCATTGAAGGCGTGCGATTCGAAATTGTGAACCGCGAATTGGTGGATTCCGCGCGATTGGGGATTGAACTGGCGGCGGCGCTGGTGAAGCTGTATCCGGATAAGATCGACCTGACGAAGACCAGGTTACTGATTGGCAGCGACGATGCGATTGCGAGGCTGACGGCGGGTGAGGATCCGCGGGAGATCATCGAGACTTACAGGGACGCGGTGGCGGCGTTCGTGAAGCTGCGGGAACAGTATCTGCTGTACAAGTGAACGGTGGGGCGGACCTCCTGGTCTGCCTTTTTGCCGGCGGCGGAAAACCCCAACACAAGAAGGCAGACCAGGAGGTCCGCCCTACCCGCCTGGCGAATCCTGCTCGCCGGTTCCGGCCAAGTCCTCCACCTTGGTTCCGTGGCTATCGACCCGCTGCGGAACGGTGCCCTGGGAGTTCATCTGATTTTCGGTGGCTCCGATTCCGGAGAGTTTCTGTTGGGACTTTTTCGGAGCCTTTTCGGGTTCCGCTGACGGGTGCATGGCGACCTCCAAGCTGTGGTTCGATTATTGGACAGAAACATACGAAATGCAAGGAATATAATTCCCTCCCCTTGACAATCTTGGGGAGTTCCCGCATACTTCCCCTAGATGGTCATAGGAAATGGCGAAATCCACTGAACCTGCCCTGCTGCAGGGCACGCTCGATCTGTTGATTCTTCACGCGCTGGGGCGCGGGCGGCTGCATGGCTACGCGATTGCGCAGACGATTCACCTGCTTTCCGACGATGTTCTCAAGGTGGAGGAGGGATCGCTCTATCCCGCGCTCTACCGCCTGGAACTGGATGGCGCGATTTCGGCGACGTGGGGACTCTCGGAGAATAAGCGCAAGGCTAAGTACTACGAGATCACACGGCGCGGCCGAAAGCTGGTGGCGGAGCAGGAAGCCACGTGGAGCCGGCTTTCGGGCGCAGTCCAGCGCGTGCTGGCGAGCTAGGGAAATAATGCGCCGCTTCTTTCTGAAACTGCTGCGCCGGCGACGGCTGGACCGCGATCTTCAGACCGAGCTTGCGTTTCACCGTGAGATGGCCGCGGTGGGCGCCAACCCGATTCCGCTGGGCAACGCAGCGGTCATTCGCGAACAGGCGTTCGATTTGTGGCGCTTCAACTTCATCGAAGACCTTTGGCGAGACCTGGTCTATGCGGCTCGCGGGCTGCGGCGCAGTCCGGCGCTGGTTCTCACGGCGCTGGTGTCGCTCGGGCTGGGGATTGGCGTCAACACGGCTCTGTTTTCGCTCGGCGTCGGGTTCCTGTTGAGCCAGCCATCCGTGCGCGACCCCGGATCGGTGGTTGCGGTGCGCGTCGCCGGCAACAGCAACTTGCCGGAGAAAGTCATCCGCTTCATACAATCCAGCGGCCTCTTCGAGGACGTGGCGGGCGAGGACCCTGAGGCCTTCGCGAACTACAACGACGGTTCGCAGACCAGCCGCGTTTTTGCGGTCTTCGCGACGAAGAATTATTTCACCGCGCTCGGCGTGCCCATGTTGTACGGCCGGGGTTTCGCGGCGGGCGATCCCGATGAAGTCACCGTGGTGAGCAATGGCTTCTGGCGCAAGCGGCTGAGTGGCGATCCGGCGGCAATCGGCCGAACCATCAACCTCGACGGCCGGTTGTGCACTGTCGTGGGAATCCTGCCGGAGGGCCACCGCACGTTGGTCGGCTTCGGATTTTCTCCGGACGTTTACCTGCCGGCCTATCTGGAAGGCGCCTCACTGGCGATGTATGCGCGGCTCAAGCCCGGCGTGTCGCTGGCGGAAGCGCGCGCGGGCCTGTTGACGGTCGCGAAGCGCATGGATGAATCGATGCCGGAGCGGTCGAAGTACGCGAGGGGCGTCAGCGTGTCGCACATCGGCGGAAGCGCGCGCCTGCGCGAACAGACGGAGATGCTGGCCGTCGGCTTGTTCTTCGCGCTGCTGCTGGCGGTGGCGGGGCTGGTGCTGTCGATCGCCTGCGTGAATGTGGCCAGCCTGCTGTTGGCGCGCGCTTCGGCCCGGCGGCGTGAGTTGGCCATCCGCCTGGCGTTGGGCGCAGGCCGCGGACGGCTGATGCAGCAATTCCTGGCCGAGAGCCTTCTGCTATCGCTGCTGGGCGCGGGCTTCGGCCTGGCGCTGGCGCAGATCACGGCCACGCTGCTGGCCGCGGTGGAGCTGCCTCTGCCGCTTCCTCTGCGGTTCCGCGCCGCGCCCGACTGGCGCGTGGCAATTTATGCGGCGCTGCTCACGGCCTTTGCGGTTTTCGCTTGCGGACTGCTGCCGGCGTGGCAATCCCTCAGGGAATCGATCGCGACAGATCTCCACCGCGAAGGCAGAATGCGCCTGCGCCGGACATTGGTGGCGGCGCAGATCGCGGTCTCCGTGGTGGTTCTCGCCACCGGCTTCCTCTTCCTGCGCAACCTGATGGAGGGCGCCGCTCTCAGTCCCGGCTTCGATCTGCGGCGGACGGTGCGGGCGGATGTCTACCTGCCGCCCTCCGGCTTTTCGGATCCGCAAAAGAAGACCGCGTATATCAGCCGCGCCCTGGACGAGCTTGCCGCCGTTCCGGGCATTGAGCGCGTCGCGGCGGCGCGCCTGATTCCGTTCACCGACAACACCAGTTACGGCAGCCCCATTACGTTTGCGGATAACCACCAGATGGTGCAGGCGTTTTTCAAGTGGAATGCGGTAACGCCGGAGTTTTTCCAGGCCATGGGCATACCGATTCGGCAGGGCCGGACCTTCTCGGACGCCGATGCCGGCGGGAAGACCGTCATCGTCAACACAACGTTTGTCCGGCGTTATCTGGGTGGCAGGCAGCCCATTGGAACGGTCTTTCTGTGGGGCGCGCAAGGCAAGACGCCCTACCGCATCGTGGGTGTGGCGGAGGGGACCAAGACCATGACCATCGGCGAGGAACAGCAGCCGCAATTGTACGAGCCGCTGGCGCAAATAGTGGACGACCGTCTGCGCATTCAGTTCGTCATGCGCTCGGCGATTCCGCCCGCGCTGCAACTGAACGCGGTCCGCGGCGTGCTGCACGGCATTGAGCCGATGGCGGGCGCTCAAGTGGAAACGATGTTTTCGAGCATCGGGCTGGCGTTTGTCCCGAGCCAGGTGGGCGCGGCGCTGCTCGGATCGATGGGCCTTCTGGGGCTGGCGCTCGCCATGACCGGCCTCTACGGCGTGATGGCATATTCGGTGGCGCGGCGCACGCGGGAAATCGGCGTTCGGATCGCACTGGGCGCCACGCGCGGCGACATCTCGCGGATGGTGTTGCGCGAATCCGCCGGCTTGACGGTTGGGGGTTGCGCCGCCGGATTGGCGATTGCTCTGTTCGTGACTAGGCCGCTGGCGATGTTCCTGGCGCCGGGTCTCAAGCCCGCCGACCCGCTGAGTTTTGCGGCGGTGGCGCTGGTGATGCTGCTGACCGGCCTGAGCGCCGCCGTGGGTCCGGTGCGCAGGGCGATTACCGTCGATCCGAATGCGGCTCTGCGCGAGGATTGATCCCTACTTCGCGTCGCGCCAGTTATCGCCTACGCCGATATCCACCAGCAGGGGCACCGACAACTCGCAGGCGCCTTCCATCTCGCGCTTGACAAGGGCCGATACTGCCTCCAACTCTTCCGGCGGGCACTCGAAGACCAGCTCGTCGTGGACCTGCAAGAGCATGGCGCTGCGATGCCCGCCCGCTGTGAGCGCCGCATCGAGGCGCACCATGGCCAGCTTGATGAGGTCCGCCGCCGTCCCTTGCAAGGGAGAATTGACGGCGGTGCGCTCGGCGAAACCGCGCAGGCTGGGGTTGCGGCTGTCCATTTCGGGAATGGGCCGCTCGCGTCCGAACAAGGTCCGCGTCACGCCCGTCTCACGCACCTTGGCGATGGTTGCGTCGATGAAACGGCGCACGCCGGCATAGCGCTCGAAGTAATTGCGAATGTACCTTTCCGCTTCGCCGCGTGAAATCCCCAGTTGCGCCGCCAGACCGAACGCGCTGATGCCGTACACAATTCCGAAGTTCACCGCTTTGGCGTCGCGGCGCGCTTCCGGCGTCACCATCATGGGAGGCACGCCCAGCACTTCGGCGGCGGTGAGCGTATGGATGTCCTCGCCGTTGCGGAAAGCCGTCACCAGCAGCGGGTCGCCGGACATGTGGGCCAGCAGGCGCAGCTCGATTTGCGAGTAATCCGCCACCAGCATCTTCCATCCCTCGCGCGGCACGAACGCGGCGCGGATTTCGCGGCCCAGTTCCGTGCGGATGGGAATGTTTTGCAGGTTGGGATTGGAGGAGGAAAGCCGTCCCGTGGCCGCGCCCGTCTGGTTGAAGCTGGTGTGCAGCCGCCCGGCGGAATCCATCAGCAGCGGCAGCGCGTCCACGTAAGTTCCCTTGAGTTTCGTATGCTGACGGTATTCGAGCACCTTGCGGACAATCTCATGATCGGCGGCCAGCTCGTCAAGGATGTCCGCGGCGGTGGAGATCGCCTTGGCCTTGCCGCGCTTCACCGGTGAGGGCAGGCCCAGGTCTTCAAACAGCACGCGGCCGAGTTGTTGCGGCGACCCGATGTTGAATGGCTTGCCGGCGAGCGCGTGGATTTCCGCCGTGAGGCGCGCGATGTCCGTCTCCATCAGGCTCGAAAGGCGCTTGAGCTCCACCGGATCGATGCGTATCCCCGTGCGCTCCATGCGCGCCAGCACGCGCGCCAGCGGCAGTTCGATTTCGGAGTACAGCTTGCGCAAACCACGCTCATCCACAGCCGGGGACAACTGCTCGAACAGCTCGAGCGTAATATCGGCATGTTGTTCGGGGGACGCGCCGAGCTTCAGATCGAATCGCCGGCGCGCCTGCTCCTCGAGCGCGCAGCCCAATGAATCCGCGTCCAACAGGAAGGCGTAAAGCATCACGTCGTGCTCGAAGCCGCGTCCTTCGATGCCCATTCGATCGAGCGCCAGCAGCGCCGATTTCACATCGCAGGCGATCTTCACCGCGCCGCCGTCTTCCAGCCAGCGCTTCAGATGCCCCAGGTTCTCCGCCGTGACGCCGCGCGCCTCTCCGGGCCGGCGCGCAAGGCCGATCGCATCCATGGCAAATTCGCCTTCGCGGGATTGCGCAATGGCCACCGCGACCGGCGCCCCCGCCGCGTCATCGAGCCACGATTGCAGTTCGGCCGCGTCCGCCACCACCCGGTAATCGCGCACGCGCGCATCTTCCTCGGGGCCGAGTTCCTTCAGCAGGCTATGAAACTCCAGCTCCTTATAGAGCGCCTTTACCAGGGCCAGGTCAGGCTGCTGGGCGCGAACCGATTCCACGTCGAACGGGATGGGGATGTCCGTCGCCAGCGTGGCCAGGCGCTTGCTCATGCGGATCTGCTCGGCGTGGTTCTGAAGACTCTCGCGGTACGCCTTGCGCTCCACTTCCGACGCGCGCGCGATGGCCTCCTCCACGCTGCCGAAGCGCTCGATCAAGTCCCTGGCGCCTTTGTCGCCGATGCCCGGCGCGCCCGGAATGTTGTCGATGGCGTCGCCTTTGAGCGCCAGCAGATCGGTCACCTGGTCCGGGCGCACGCCCATGAAGACTTTGACCTTTTCGGGGTCGTACCACTCGTCGTCCTTGGCCGGATTGAGCATGGAGACGCGGTCGTCGACAAGCTGCAGCATATCCTTGTCGCTCGAAACGACCACCACCTCGAAGCCCTCGGCTTCCGCGCGGCGCGCGATGGCGCCGATCACGTCGTCGGCTTCGAAGCCGGGGTATTGGAGCACTGGAATCCGCATGGCGTCCAGGGCCCGGCGCACGTAGGGGATCTGCTCGATCAGGTCCGGCGGCGCCTCGGCGCGGTTGGCCTTGTATTCCGGAAACTCTTCCAGCCGGTGCGATGGCTCGCCACTTTCGAACACGGCCGCGATGTACGCCGGGGCGTACTGCTTCGAGAGCTTCCGCACCATGTTATTGAAAATGTAAACCGCCTCGGTGGACAGGCCGGCGCTGGTCCGCATGGGAGGCGCGCCGCTGCGGGCGCGTGCGTGATACGCGCGGAAGATGAACCCGAACGAATCGATCAGGAAGAGCCGCTTGGAGGGCACACCTGCATGATACTAAGCGGACGCAGGAAGCGTGGCGTTACGCCGTTCGCGAGACGGCCGTAGCGCCGCCGGTCTCCGCCGGCGGTGGTTTAAAGGCCGAACGAAGATCACCGCCGGCAGAGACCGGCGGCGGTACTGCCAGATGCTATATTTTAACCATCGGGGCGGGAATAACACCTTCAAATGTGTGGCATTGCGGGATTTACAACGCTCAATCGACTGCCCGACGGGGATGTCGCGCGGCGCATCGTCGAACGCTTGCGCCATCGTGGACCGGACCAGGAGGGGGTCTTGGAGACGCGCGGAGCGACGCTCTGCGCGGTGCGGTTGAAAATCATCGACCTGTCGGGCGGCGATCAACCGTTCGTTACCGAAGACGGCGATACGGCCATCGCGTTTAACGGCGAGATCTACAATCACAGGGAAATCCGGAGAGAACTCGAAGGACTCGGGCATCGCTTTCGCTCCCAGTGCGATACCGAAACCGTTCTCCGCGCGTTTCTCCAGTGGGACACGCAGTGCTTTTCGCGGATGCGGGGAATGTTCGCGGCGGCGCTCTGGACCGAATCGAGCGGGCGCCTGGTGCTGGCGCGCGACCGCATGGGGATCAAGCCTCTCTATTATTGCGAGCGCGCCGGCGACCTTTACTTCGGCTCCGAGCTGAAGGCGATTCTGGAACACCCCGAGGTTCCCAGGCTGCTCGACCTGGAGGCGCTCGACGCCTACCTTTCGGTCAACTACGTGCCCGGCCCGCGAACCTTAATGCAAGGCATCGGGAAGGTTCCGCCGGGGCATTTGCTCGAATGGCGGCGCGGCCGGACGCGTGTGGAAGCGTGGTGGAAGTTCCCGGCCGGACCGGCGCGGCGGCGCTCGCTGGGGGACGCCAAAGAAGAACTGGACGGCCTGTTGAACGATTCCGTCCGCGAGCACATGGTCTCCGACGTTCCGCTCGGCGTGTGGGCTTCGGGCGGTCTCGATTCCTCCACCATCCTGCACTACGCGGCGGCGCACTGCGCGGGGCGGCTGAAGACGTTTTCGGTTTCGTTCGCCGGGCGCAGCTTCGACGAAAGCAAGTACTTCCGCGAGGTGGCGCGGGTCTACGGCACGGATCACCATGAGTTCGACCTGAACCCGGACGTGGAATTGCAGTCCGCCATTCAGGACTTCGCCTACTACTCGGACGAGCCCAGCGCGGATGCGGGCGCGCTGCCGGTGTGGTACCTCTCGCGCATGAGCCGCCGTCACGTTACGGTGGCGCTTTCGGGCGAGGGCGCGGACGAATTGTTCGGCGGCTACGCGACCTATCTGGCCGACGAATTGGCGCGTCCGCTCCGCCTCACGCCCACTCCTCTGCGCCGCCTGCTACTGCGGACATTGGACCGCTGGATGCCGGTCTCCGACGAGAAAATCGGCCTGGAGTACATGCTGAAGCGCGGGATTGAAGGAAGCTGCCTCGATCCTGACGAAGCGCATTTTTTCTGGAACGGGACGTTTTCGCCGGAACAATTGCAGCGGCTTCGGCCGGGGACCCATGGCAGCGGCTTGCGGGCGCTGGCGGCGAGCCTGGGGATTAACGCGCCGGGCGTGGAACGGTATCTGCGCATCGATCAGAATTACTATCTGCCGGACGACATCCTTTATAAGACGGACCGCATGAGCATGGCGCATTCGCTCGAAGTCCGTCCGCCGTTTCTCGACCATCGCATCGTGGAGTTCGCGGCTTCCCTGCCCTCCGGTTTGAAAATCCGTGGAACGAAACAGAAGTTCCTGCTGAAGCAACTCATGCGCGGGAAGCTGCCCCAAGCCGTGCTGGACCGCGGGAAGACGGGTTTCGATATTCCGGCGCACGACTGGTTTCGCGGCCCGTTGCGCGGCTTGTTGATGGAGACACTGACGCCCGAAGCCGTGCGGGCCGCGGCGGTCTTCGATGGGGCGGTCATCGAGTCCCTGATACGCGATCACATGGAAAGACGCACCAATGCCGGATATCATCTATGGGGTCTGTTGACGCTCTTCCTGTGGATGAAGAGGTGGAAAGTGGAGGTCCCCGTTCCGGCCGCGGTTGGGAACACGCCCGGCGCGCTCGCTGCCCGCTAGCGGTCGCGAATCTTTGAGCCTGCCGATCCCTTACCCAGCCAACTCCGGATTGCCCGGCGGTTCCGCGGCTTCCCCTAACAAGCGTTCGTAGACGTCCCGGGCGGCTCTCTGCGCGGCGATTTTCTTGGTGCGCCCCTCGGCCTGGCCCGTCCATTCCTTACCCGCCCGCACTTCCACGGTGAACATCTTGGAATGCTCCGGTCCCCGCTCTTTTACAATGGTGTAGCGCGGCTGCGGCAGCTTGCGGGATTGAGCGAGTTCCTGAAGCGCGCTCTTGAAATCGGCGATCTCCGGCGGAACATCCGAGCCGGCGGAGACCGGAGCATCCAGCACGTGCGCGGCGACAAAACACCGCACCGGTTCCGGGCCGGCATCCAGATAGAGCGCGGCGATGACCGCTTCCAGACCGTCCACCAGCAGAGTTTTCTTGGCGCGTCCGCCGCTCATTTCCTCGCTGCGGCCCAACTCCAGATAGGCGCCCAGATCCAGGCGGCGCGCCACGCCGTGCAGGTGGGCCGCGCTGACCAAGTGGGCCTTCAGGCGCGAAAGCTCCCCCTCGCGAAAATCGGGATGGCGAAGCACCAGGGCCTCCGAAACCAGAAACCCCAGCACCGCATCGCCCAGGAACTCAAGCTGCTCGTTATCGTCGGAAGGCGAACCGGGACCGGCGCGCGTTTCATTCGCCAATGAACTGTGCGTCAGCGCGCGGCGCAGCAACTCAAGATCGGAAAAACGGTAGCCGATCCTCGCTTCGAGAGATGCCAACTCCGCGCGCATGGCGACCGGACAATTACTTCGCGGCCGGGGCTGCCTTGGCGTCCTGGGCCTTCAAGTTGACCGTGAACGCCCTGATGGCGGAATTGAGATCGGGTAGGGCCAGGATCTTATCGCACAGCGCCAGCGAGTCGGCATCCTTGCCGGCATCATGCAGTATTCCGGCTAATTGAGCCTGGTACAGCACTTGATCCGGGTCGTCGGCCACCGCGGTCTGCATCTCGGTGATGGCCGGGTCGAACTTCTTGGGGTCGGCGGCCTTATTCGCAACGGCGCGGGCGCGCGCGGCCAACGCCAGACCTTTGTGGGCCTCAGCTTCGTTAATCTTCATTGAGGCTACCTGGTCGGGAGTCATCGCCGGATTCGCTTCCTGGGCCTTGATGCCGGTGATGGCGGCATTGAGGTACTTTTCGGCTTTGGCGAGTTCGTCGGGCAGATCCAGGTCCGTCGGCTTGGCTTGCTTTGCCAGGATGCCGCCCAGCTTCAGGTTCGCCGCAATGTTCTGGGGATTCACTTCCATCACGCGGCCCCAGGCAACCTGCTCACTGGCGGTATCCGCGGCCGTGGCGCCAGGGCTTCCCGCCTTCTTGTCATAGGCCATCGCCTCCAGGGTCAACACGGTTTCCTTATAGTCGGTGTCGGCGAACTTCGTCAGCAAATCTTCGGCGGCCTTGATCATTCCGTCGGCGTCGCCAGCTCTTTGCGCAGCCACCAGTGTCTGCAGCGCAGTCTGTTCCGCGGCCGACTTGGGATGCGGTCCGGCCTTCGTGGCTGGCGCGGCCGCCTGTCCCGCCGGGGCAGCCTGCCCCGTTTGGGCGGTTTTCCCTGCCGGAGCGGCCGGCGCTGGCGCATACGGCTGCTGCGCCATTAGGAGCATGCCAAGCCCGGCTGCCAGCGCCAGGATGCCGGTAAGAATCGTTCGTTTCATCTTAAGGAACTCCTTGATTTTTGCGTTACTGCTTTGAATTCGTCTGCAGGCCTTCCGTGGCCGCCTTGCGCGCCGCGTCGGACGCCCCATCCACCTTCAGAGCTTCTTGAAAATATTTCACTGCCTGGTCACGCTGGTCGCGGTCTTCCTTGGCCAGCGACAACCTGCCGAGGTACACCAACGCCCAAGCCTTCACCTGCGGCTCGGGCTGCAATTCGAGCGTCTTCTGAAATAACTGTTCGGCTGTTTCGGGGTCTTTCTGTACCGCCGCGACGCGCGCCAGGCCGTAATAGGCGGCGGCGTGCTGCGCAGGCGAGCCGGGCTGCGCCAGAACTTCCAGATATAGCTGCCTGGCGTTCTCGACGGTTGCCGCGCCCTGGGCGCGCGCCTCCCACAACTGTTCGGCGTCATCGAGCGTCTTGGCGGCGCCGGCCAAGGGAGGAGGCGGGGGAGGCGCAGCGGTCGGGACCGCCACCGGCGCCACCGCCTGCTTGTCGAACTCCACTTTGTTCAGCCGCGTCTCTTCCTTTTGTAAGTCGATGGCCATCACCATGTCCGGGTAATAGTCCTTCATCGGCTGATCCTGCTTCTCATAGGCCGTCAAGGCTTCCGCGAAATAGGGCGTCAGAATGTACCCTTGCTGCAGGTCCTGAGCGATGCGCTCCGGCTTGCCATCCATGCGGGCCTCGATGGCCTTGATCAGGCACTCGGTGGTGAGCAGGAGAAAATCGTCCTTGAAGGGCTGATCGAGCGCCGGGGCCCGCAGCGCCTGCGGATTCAGGATCTTGGCTTTGCGCTCCAGCACCTCCTGCTGCAGCGTCGAAAGCGGATCGAGCAGGTAGTGCAGATACTCGTGGCGGATGTCGAAGGCCCGCGGCTCGGACGCGGGCGTGACCACTACCGCAAACTCGTACCCATAGCTGCGCGCCTGGACTTGATTCGGCGCCGCCATCGGCTCGACGAAAATCTGAAAGTGGCTGCGGTTGAGCCCGGAAGCCACATACCGCAAATACGCGTTCACATGGAACACCGCGTCGGTGATGGGACCGTGCAGCCGGGCGATCTCCCGGTCGTAGGCCGGCTGCGCCTGCGCCCACATCTCTTCGATGCCGGCTTCCTTGTAGAACTCCGCCAGCAACGGCGAGAGGCTCTTGAGCGGAACCACGTCCGGCGGGATATCCACATCGCGTTTCTTGAACTTGAAGTCCGGCGGCCCGTCCACCGTGAGCGCGTAGGAAATGTACTGGCTCAGCTCGGCGGTGTCCGCGTTCGCTCCCCCCAGCTTGCGATGGTTCTCGAAGAACTGTCGCAATTCCGCCAGGCTGGGCGGATTCTTCCTCAGGATTTCCGAGCGCACTCGATCCCGCAACGGGCTGTTGTTCGGCGAAGAAGCCTCGGCCGAGTATCCCGCGGCGTTGATCGCCGCCATGACCGCGAATAACGTGGGACTCCCATCGAGCTGACCCTGTTCGGGGGCCGACGCCATGGCCGAAAAAGCAAACGCTACTATGCCCGGAAAGACAAGGTACTTCAAGGATTTCCGCCTAGGATACCGATTAGTCTAGCGTACTTATGGCTGGAGTGGCGCAGTTCCAATTCGCACACTCGCAATTCGCCCGCAAGGAGGCCGCGCACGGCCCCCGCCCGCCACGTTACACTGGGAATTCCCCTATGAGCAACATCCAGATTACCCTGCCCGACGGCGGCGTACAGTCGGTCGCGCCGGGCGCCCGCCCCATCGATATCGCCCGATCCATCGGCCCGCGCCTCGCCGACGCCGCCATTGTGGCCAAAGTCGATGGCGAGCTTTACGACCTCACCCGTCCCATCGAAAAGGACGCCTCGCTCCAGATCCTCACCGCCAAAGATCCCGAAGCCCTGGTGGTCTACCGCCACTCCACCGCCCACCTTCTGGCCGCCGCCGTGCTGGAGCTGTATCCCGACGCCAAGCTGGGCATCGGACCGCCCATCGATACCGGCTTCTATTACGACTTCGACCGCGCAACGCCCTTTACCCCCGACGACCTCGAGAAGATCGAAAAGAAAATGTGGGAGATTCAGAAGCGTCATCTCCCCTACGAACGCATCTATACCCGCAAGGAGGAGGGCCTCCGCAAGTACTCCGACGCCTGGATGAAATGCGAATTGATCGGCGAACGCGCCGGCGAGATCTTCAGCGAGTACACCCTGGGGCCGCACTTCATCGATTTCTGCCGCGGACCGCACCTGCCCGACACCTCCAAAATCAAAGCGTTCAAGCTCCTCTCCATCGCCGGCGCCTATTGGAAGGGCGACGAGCATAACAAGCAGTTGCAGCGCATCTACGGCACGGCTTTTTTCAGCCAGAAGGAACTGGACGAGCATCTCGCGCGCATCGAAGAGGCCAAGAAGCGCGACCACCGCAAGCTCGGCAAGGAACTGGATCTCTTCAGCGTCCAGGACCTCGCCGGCCCCGGCCTGATTTTCTTCCATCCCAAGGGCGGCATCATCCGCAAGCAGCTTGAAGACTGGATGCGCGACCAGTACCTGGCGCGCGGCTATTCGCTGGTCTACACGCCGCACGTGGCGCGCTTCGACCTCTGGAAGACCTCCGGCCACGCCGGCTTCTACGCGGAAAATATGTTCAGCCGCATCAAGCTGGATGACGCCGAATACCAGCTCAAGCCCATGAACTGCCCGTTCCACATCCTCATCTATAAGGACCGGCAGCGCAGTTACCGCGACCTTCCCGTGCGCTTGGGCGAGCTGGGCACGGTGTACCGCTACGAGCGTTCCGGCGTGCTGAACGGCTTGTTCCGCGTGCGCGGATTCACCCAGGACGACGCTCACATTTTCTGCACTCCGGATCAGGTGGAAAACGAAATCGTCGATTGCCTTCAGTTCGCCATCGACACGCTGGCCGCCTACGGTTTCGACAAGTACGAGGCCGAGCTCTCCACTTGGGATGGCGGCGTGAGCGGCAAGTACGCCGGCGTTCCGGAGCAATGGAAACTGGCCGAAAACGCCCTCATGCGCGCCACCGAGCGCCTCAGCATCAAGGTGAAGGTAGTGCCTGACGAAGCCGCCTTCTACGGCCCCAAGATCGACGTCAAGCTGGTGGACGCCATCGGCCGCCCCTGGCAGCTCTCCACCGTGCAGTTCGATTTCAATCTGCCCGCGCGCTTCGAAATGGAGTACATCGCCGAGGATGGCAAAGCCCACCAGCCCGTGATGGTCCACCGCGCGCTCTACGGCTCCATCGAGCGCTTCTTCGGCATCCTGATCGAGCACTACGCCGGCGCGTTCCCTGTGTGGCTAGCCCCCGTGCAGACCGCCGTCCTGCCGATTACCGACCGCCAGACCGAATATGCGCGCAGCTTGCAACACCAGCTCGAAGCCGCCGGCATCCGCGCCACCGTGGACGAGCGCAACGAGAAGGTCAACCTTAAGATCCGCGACGCGCAGATGCAAAAAATCCCCTACATGCTGGTAGTGGGCGACCGCGAGCAGCAGAACGGCAAGGTGGCCGTCCGCAACCGCAAGCACGGAGACCAAGGCGCCAAGACGCTGCCGGAGTTCATCGTGGAGATCAAGGGGTTGATCGATTCGAAGGCCGTCTCCGAGTAGGGGTCGGGCATGCCCGGCCCACCCCGCCAATCCGAGCCGTGAACGTAAGAGAGCGGTCGCCGTGTGGGATAATCGAGAGGTCCCTCCATCGCATGGACCCACAATTCATCCGAAATTTCTCCATCATTGCGCACATCGACCACGGCAAGTCCACCCTGGCGGACCGCCTGCTGGAGATCACCGGCGCTCTCTCCCAGCGCGAAATGATGGAGCAGGTCCTCGACACCATGGACCTGGAGCGCGAACGCGGCATCACCATCAAGGCCCATGCCGTGCGCCTCAATTACCGCGCCAGCGATGGCAACCTTTACCAGTTGAACCTGATCGATACCCCTGGCCACGTCGATTTTTCCTACGAGGTGTCCCGCAGCCTGCAGGCCTGCGAAGGCGCCCTGCTTGTCGTCGACGCTTCCCAGGGCGTGGAGGCGCAAACCCTCGCCAACACCTACCTCGCGCTGCACCACAACCTGGAAATCATTCCGGTCATCAATAAGATCGATCTGCCCGCGGCCGAGCCGGAGCGCATCCGCGAACAGATCGAAACCGTCATCGGCCTGGATGCGCGCGACGCCTTGCTGGTGAGCGCCAAGCAGGGCACGGGCGTTCACGACGTTCTCGAAGCCATCGTCCTCCTCGTCCCGCCGCCCAAAGGCTCGCCCGACGCGCCGCTGCGGGCTCTCATTTTCGATTCCTGGTTCGACGCGTATCGCGGCGTCATCATCCTGGTCCGCGTCATGGAAGGCCGTCTGCGCAAGGGGCAGAAGATTCGCCTGTGGTCGAACGGCGAAGTTTACGAAGTGGAGGCTCTGGGCTACCAGGCCCCCAAGGCCACCCCCTGCGACGAACTGGCCGCGGGCGAAGTGGGGTTCCTGTCGGCCACCATCAAGACCGTTTCCGACGCCAAGATCGGCGACACTATCACGGATGACGAGGCCCCCGCCGCCGAGCCCCTGCCCGGCTTCGAGGAAATCAAGCCCATGGTCTTCGCCGGCCTCTACCCGGTGGAATCCCACGAGCACGGCCTGCTGCGCGACGCCCTCGAAAAGCTGCGCCTCAACGATAGCGCCTTCAACTTCGAGCCGGAAAGTTCCGTGGCGCTGGGCTTCGGCTTCCGCTGCGGCTTCCTGGGCCTGCTGCACCTGGAGATCGTGCAGGAGCGTCTGGAGCGCGAGTTCGATATCGATCTGATCACCACCGCGCCCGGCGTGCGCTACCGCATCACCACCACTGTCGGGGAGGTGATCGAAGTGGATAACCCCACGAAGTTTCCGAACCCTTCGGAGATTAAAGAGATCGAGGAACCCATCATCGACGCCACCGTGATCACGCGTGAAGACTTCGTGGGCGGCGTTCTGAAGCTGCTCGAAGAGAAGCGCGGCGTGCAGAAGAACTTCGAGTACATCGCCGGCGGCAGGGTCATGCTGCTCTACGAGCTGCCCCTGAATGAGATCGTGCTCGATTTCTACGACCGCCTGAAATCCGTTTCGCGCGGGTACGCCTCGCTCGATTACCACCTGTCGGGCTACCGCGTTTCGCCCATGGTGCGGCTCGACGTGCTGGTGGCGGGCGACCCCGTCGATGCGCTTTCGATCATCGTCCACAAGGACCTCGCCGTCGAGCGGGGCAGGGGTCTGATTTCGCGGCTCCGCAAATTGATTCCGCGGCAGATGTTCGATGTCGCGCTGCAAGCCGCCATCGGCGCCAAGATCATCGCGCGAGAAAACATTGCCGCGATGCGCAAGAACGTGCTGGCCAAGTGCTATGGCGGAGACATCTCGCGCAAGCGCAAGCTCCTCGAAAAGCAAAAGGAAGGCAAGAAGCGCATGAAGCGCGTGGGCCGCGTGGAGATCCCCCAGGAAGCCTTCCTGGCCGTCCTCAAAGTCGGCGAAGAGACCGAATAATCCCCGGCTGCAAGAACCCAGGGCAGGTCCGCGTCAACGCAGCCGCGGCGGATCTGGGGCATAGCCGGGCGTGAGCCCCACCGTTAGCCAGGGCCGGCCGCACGGCACTTCGAATCGCCGAACAGCGAGGCACGCTCGCCAGTCGTATCTACGTTGCGCTGTTTTGACGCCATACCGGCGACTTCCGTGCAGTATCCCGCGCCGCCTTCCAGATGACGCTCAGTAGGGGATGGAAAGAGTGCGCGGCGTTTTGGTCCAGGTTCAGCGGCAACGGAACGGACCGGAACGCGAGACGGGAGAGTTCAGTTTCCCGGGTGACGGGCGATTACCGATTGCGGTGTATCGGCACACCAGCGGAGCCGAGAGGTAGAAATGCCGAACCTAAGGAAGCGCTTGAGGCGGAAGCGAGAGGTTACGCCACCACCTACAGGGTCTGCCGGATCAACCTCAGGCCGGCGCCTTCGAGGTCGTTGCGGATTGCGCTTGGGGCATTAAACACCATGGTCGCCCGGGTTTTCTCCGTATAAGTAGGCCATCCCGGAAGGCCTGCGTGGCCGGGCGTGCCGGTGCGCGCAAAACTCGCCCAGGCTTCGCCCATCTTGCCGGATAGCGCCAGCGCCTCCGGCGTTCCCCCTGAGTAGTTTGGGCAGAGGCTGGCGTTGTCGAAGACAAAAGTGATTTCGCTGGCGTGGAAGGTTCCGATCTTGCCGCCAAGCATCGGCGTGCGCCATGCGTACAGATACATGTAAGCGGGAGCCGCGCCCTGAGCAGCCTTGCGCTCAGCCTGCGTGACAGCGTTCTGCCGCATACCGGAGGCTGAAATGGCAGCCCACAGTCCAAATGGCGATTCCTTGGGATACTCTTTGCGATAGGCGGCGACGATATCCGCAGCTTTGTCTTTGTACCTGTCGGTGGCTCGTTGAAGCAGGCCGGCATCGGTGAGGGTGTCACGATCCGGATTGTCGGTTCCGTTGACCATCTCATTCAGACAGGAGCCGATCAGCATGGGCACGTTCGCCGAAATGGCAGGAGCGCCGGGATCGAAGGGATGCGCCGGGATGGCGCGGCCGTCCAGAACGGGCCCCCATCCGCCGGCGCCCGCGCCGGAACCCGCGGGCGCGCCGGCGCGAAGGCGGCGCTGGACGTCCGACTGCACGCTGCAAAGGGTTCGAGCCGGCACGGCAGCCAGTTTGTCGAGTTGCGTTTTCGAGATACCCAGTTCTTCGAGAACGGCAGCCGCCAGCTTTGCGGAGGCTTCCGGGGAACCGACTCTCAGGCTCGAGCCGCTCTGCACCACGGCGCGATGGAACAGGCCCTTGGCCGCCGGCATCGCCATCAAGACGCTAACCTTCCACCCGCCGCCGGACTGGCCGTAGATGAGGACATTGTTCGGGTCGCCGCCGAAATTCGCGATATTGTCGCGCACCCACTCCAGCACGGCCACGATATCGAGCATGCCCACGTTGCCGGAAGAAGCATAGCGCTCTCCGCCGACTTCGGCGAGGTGCAAGTAGCCAAACAAATTCAGGCGGTGATTGTGGGTCACGACGACTGCATCGTGATGCCGGGCGAGGTTCTCGCCGTCGTAACAAAGCAAGTCATTGCCGCTGCCGCTGGTGTAGCTTCCGCCGTGCATATAGACCATCACGGCGCGCTTGCGGCCGGAAGCAGCGAGGGAGGGTGTCCATACGTTCAGGCGCAGACAGTCCTCGCCCCTGGTCCAGCCGTTCGTCCGGTAGAGGAGAAAGGCATCCTCGTCGGTGTTGCGGCGTTGCGCATCATTTTCGATGGGACCCGTACCGCTATCCGGACAAGAGTGTCCGTAGCTCAGGCAGTTGCGCACACCGGACCAAGGTTCCGGCTTGACAGGCGGCATGAACCGGTTGGCGCCCGTGGTGGAAGCGCCGTAAGGGACGCCGCGAAAAACGGCCACGCCGCGGCTGGAGTAGCCCCGCACTTTGCCAGACGCCGTTTCCACCACCGGGTTGGCCGGCATCGCCGGGCTCGCGGCCGATGCAGGTTTTGCGGGCTGCGCAACGGCCTGCGCGGTGAGCGCAGCCATACCGGCCGCTCCCATGGCGGCCTGAACGAGATCGCGACGGTTCGGTTTCCGCAGATGGTCCATCGGTTCCATTGCTCCTCCCCGAATAGAATAGCGTTATTGCAAGGGGCAGGCTTCCGATGACAACTAGTGGCCTGACTCTGAGAAACTGGACGGCTGGCGCCCGAAGCCGACCCGTAGCGGCTAGCCCGTCCGCTTCGCCTTGGCCTTCCAACTCGACCAGTGCGCGGTGCGCCGCATTAGGCCCGGCCTGTGAGACGATCTCGCGCCGCCACTTGTACATTCCCAGACCAGCCGGGGATCGCGGGCGAAGGCTGTGATTCATCGGGACGGACGCCTTGGCGGGATCAAAGCGCATCCCGGAACCGGGCATCTGCCGCCGGTTTCGCAAGCATTCTCAGAAGAGCATTGCGAGAACGGGTGAGCCAACTCAGTCGTCGTTTGTCCGGCCGCGAAGTTTCTTGGAGGAGGATCGTTGCGATTTTGCCGTGAGCCGACGGACCTTTGATCCGAGCGTGGGCCGGCTGGGGCGGCGGGTTTTCGGCACGACTTGCGCGCGGGCGATCAGTTCGTTCAGTCGCGCCCGGCTTCGGCCCGATTGGCCTCCTGCGTCCGGTGCGCGCGGGACGTGACGATCAGCACGCCGTCTTGCGTGGCGCGACTGCCCGCCAACACGAGGAGGCGCTGCCGTACGTCGTCGGGAAGCGAGCGGGAATGGCCGACGTCGAATCGCAGTTGGACGGCGGTGGAGACTTTGTTGACGTTCTGGCCGCCAGGACCGGAGGCGCGGACAAAGGTCATTGTAAGCTCCGAATCTGGGATGAATATGGGCAAATGCTATTTCCAGAATATCCCGTCATGGCGTGGCAGCGCGCGAAGAGAATCGTGGCGAGCGGCCTGTGTCTGCAATCGAAAACCGGCCCTGGGTTAACGGCCTCCCAAGTCTTGCACTTGGAATCCGGAAACGATTGCGCGCTGCGCTGGTTTACTATCGCGGATGCAGACTAAGTTTCTGCACTCTCCAATTCGTGAGTTCCCCAACGAAGAGTTCGTCGGGATTGCGGCAGTCGATTTCATTCACCGATCCGAACTCCTTCATCAACTTCCCCGCTCGTCCAAATCTGCCCAGAACCTTCCCGTCCAGTTCCATCCTGTAGATCTCTCCGTCGTCCATGGACCTGGGGTCATTCGAGTTCGAACTGTAAAGGTATTGGCGCTGCCCGGGCGAAATGCAAATGGCCCAGGGAGCGCCCAGGTTGGAAAACTGGGTTTTGAACGCGCCGTTGTTATCGAAGACCTGAATCCGCTTATTCCCCCGATCCGACGCGTAGACATTACCCTGGAAATCGGTCGCGATCGATAGCGGCGCGTCGAATTGGCCGGGATCGGTTCCTCGCGAACCCCACGACTTGATGAACTTGCCGTCGGCGTCGAACTTCGCGACTCTTGCATTGCCGTACCCGTCGGAAACGAAGATATTCCCCGCCCCGTCCCAGGCAACGTCGGTCGGCCGGTTGAAATTGTCTCCGGCAACGCCCCCGCCGGCGCCTGCGCGACCGCCCGGAGCCCCGCCACCGCGTCCAAAGTCGGCGACCGCCTCCGGTTTCCTGCCCAAGGTCATGGCAATTCTCCCCTGGGGGTCGAACTTGATCACCATATTCGACCCTTCGTCGACCACCCAGATGTTGTCCTTCGGATCGACGCGCACGGCTTGCGCAAACAGGAACCCGTACACGCCTTGACCGATCTCGCGGACGAACCTTCCACTTCGATCAAACTCGAAAAGCCGCGAGCCGCCGTGGGTAAACGTCCGCGATCCTCCCAGCGTCGCGTTGGTTCCGGTCCGGGTGTAGACAAACACTTCCCCTTTGGAGTTCGTCGCCACGCCGGCCGCTTCGCCCAGATAGATGTGTTCCGGCAGCTTCAGGAAGTCAGGAGAGGAATCGTATGGTATCTCGGGAACCAGGTTCTGAGCGAACAGCGAGACGGCGAAACACAGCGCCGCGAACAGGAAACGGCGTGACGGACCGGTCATTGCGGTCTACCTGACGGCTGCGGATGCAAGACGATTTTCTGCACGCGCCAAGTCGTGATTTCGCTGACGAAGATCTCGTTTTCACTGCGGCAATCGATTTCGTGGGCTGAGCCAAACTCGCCGAGCTTCTTTCCCGCTCTTCCAAACTTGCCTAGAACCGTGCCGTCCAACTCCATCTTGTAGATCTCGCCGGTCACAGCCATCGTCTGAGAATCGTTGCTGTCCGGGTTGGAGTTCGAGCTGTACAGATACTGATGCGGCCCTTGAGAAATGCAGATCGCCCAAGGCGCGCCGACCTGGTCGTAGATGGCCTTGAACTCCAGGTTGTTGTCGAAGACCTGAATGCGGCTATTGCTCCGGTCACCTACATAAACGTTGCCCTTAGCGTCCGTCGCCATGGTGTGCGGGAGATTGAGTTGGCCGGGCCCCGACCCCCTAGCGCCGGCGGACTTGATAAATCGCCCGTTCTTGTCGTACTTCACGACCCTGGAGTTGCCATAGCCGTCGGCAACGAAGATGTTGCCGGCGGCATCCCAGGCCACATCGGTCGGCCGATTGAATACATAAGGTTCGGGCGGCGGCGCCGGAGCACTCGGAGCGGGTGCTGCCGGCGCTCCTTCCACGGCTTCCGGGCGCCTGCCAAGAAGCATGATGACGCGCCCTTCAGGGTTGAACTCGATCACCATGTTCGATCCTTCATCCACAGCCCAGATGTTGTCTTGCGGATCGACCCTGACCGCATGCGCGAACACAAAGCCGTACAATCCCTCGCCGATCTCGCGGATATAATTTCCATTTCGATCGAACTCGTACAACCGCGTAGCCTGGCTCCGGGTATAGACGAAGACATGTCCCCTGGAATTGGTCGCCACGCCGATTCCCTCGCCCAGGTACAGGTTCACCGGCAACTTCAGGAAGTTCGGCGCCGACTCGAAGGGGATCTCGGGAACGCCTTGAGCCTTGGCTCGGGCGCTGACTTGGGCCGGCGTGAGTGTCTGGGCAAAGTGGGGCCGGGCAAGGGTCAGAACGGCGACGACGCAACAGAAACTCGGACATCTCCTCATTCGTTGCCTCCTGGCGCAACCGCGAACAGCAATAAATGGCCCGACGGAGCGTTGCGCCCGTATCCACGCTGGGTTTCAGGTAGATGGGTAGATGCCAGTATATCTAAACTGCCGGCCTCTCGGTGCGCGGAAGCGCATCGCTGCTCGAAGCGCTCGCGAGATCCAGAACCTCACCCACGATTCGTGGACGAAACGGGTGGGGGACCCTTCTTTTGAGGGTTCCCCTAAGCATAATTGGACTTGTTTTCAGAATCCACATTATATTATATTGGCATTCTGTGGAGATCGATCTTCTGGTGCAGCAGCTCGGGGGCTGGTCGAAAAAGGCAGGGCCATTGCACGGCCGACTGGCGTTCGCCCTGGAAAAAGCCATCCGACATGGCATCCTCTTGCCGGGGACGCGGCTCCCGGCGGAACGGAAGCTAGCCGAGGCGCTGGCGTTAAGTCGCACGACGGTAGTGACTGCTTACAACAACCTCCGAACCGAGGGGTGGCTTGAAAGCCGGTTGGGGAGCGGAACCTGGATCGCGGCGGCCCGCGCCGTTCAAGCGCGGCAAAGCGCTCACGCGTTGGCGTTGCAGGGCAGCCCCCTAGTCAATCTGCTCTCGGTCAACGATTCCGAAGCGGTGGACTTTGCCGTCGCCACACCGAAGCCGCTGGCGGGGATCCCGCGCAGCCTTTATTCGATCAGTCCGGAAATGCAGGAGGCGCTCCTCGCCGAGCGCAACTACATGCCGTTCGGATTGCCGGCCCTGAAGGACGCCATCGCGCGCTATTACTTGCAAATGGGCATTCCCACGGAAGCGGAACAGATTCTGATCACGGCCGGCGCGCAGCAGGCCATCTCTCTGGTAACCGGGCTCCACGTCCAGCGCGGCGACGCCGTTCTTGCCGAGAATCCCACCTATTTCGGAGCGTTGCAGGCGTTCCGCCTGGCGGGCGCCCGTTTAGTGGCGTTGAGCGTCGGGGACCGCCACGTGGCGCCTGCCGTCCTTCGTGACAGAATCCTCGCCCACGGGCCGCATCTGGTATACCTGACGCCCACGCACCAGAACCCTACTGGAATCGTCATGCCGGAATCGGCGCGCCGCGATATCGCGCGGCTGTCGGAAGAATTCGCTATCCCCGTGGCCGAAGACTGCACTCTGGCCGACCTCGAAATCGAAGGTAAGACCCCCAAACCCATTGCCGCGTATGCGCCAAACGGGAACGTTCTTACGATCGGCTCGCTAAGCAAGCTGTACTGGGCGGGCTTGCGGATCGGTTGGGTGCGCGCCGCGGCCGGCGTGATTTCGCAACTGGCGCGTTTGAAGAGTACGACAGATCTCGGGTCTCCGCTGATGACGCAAGTACTGGGCAGCCAATTGTTGAGCGCGTTGCCTCAGGCTAAGGCCTTGCGCCGGAAGCAACTGGCCTCAGGGCGGGACCTTCTGGTGGAGTTGCTTCGGAGCCATCTTCCCGAATGGACCTTCAACGTCCCGTCAGGCGGCCTCTGCTTATGGATACGGTTGCCCGGGTGCGATACCCGTCACTTCACCCAACTCGCCGCCAGGTTCGGAGTTGCATTAACGCAGGGTTCCCTGTTCGCGACGGGGGATACTCATAATGACTTTCTGCGCATTCCTTTCCTTCTGGACGAGGAGGCCATGACCACCGGCGTGCTCCGTCTCAAATCCGCCTGGGACGAGTTTCGATCCGGCGCCGGCGTAGAAGCACCCCACTCCGGTAATATCGTCTGAAAACAGTCCAATATTTGCATAAGCGGCTCTTTAATTGGTACCGCAAAATGGCAGAATGAACCCATGCGGTATCCACTGGGTCGTCTCGCAACGTTCGCGATTCTTACGGCTGTTTCTTTACGGGCAGCCTCCTGGTCCGACCAGGTTAATCGAGGAAACCTCCAGCTTCAACGAGGGGTCTACGGTCAGGCTGTAGAGGAATACCAGGCTGCTCTCCCACTGGCGAATCTGCCGGTGCAGCGGGGCGTAACCCTTTTTAGCCTCGCGGTCGTGTATCAGCTACTTGCCGACTTTGGGGCGAGCGAACGGTGCTACAAAGAAGCCCTGAGCCTCTTCCGCGCGGAACGAGACTACGAGAAACTGGCGCTCTCGCTTTCGGGACTGGGACAGGTTTACCGCGCCGAACACCGGCTCGACGACGCCTTGGATACGGAGAGGAACGCTTTTCTCGCATTAAAGCGCATCGGCATGGACAAAACACGGGACGCCGCCTTTGTTCTAGGCATCACCGGCGCAATTCTCGGCGAACTCAACCGCTTGTACGCCGGGCAGCGGTCTATAGAGGCTGCCCAGGCCATTCTGGAGAAGACTGTGGGCCCAGACGCGCCCGAATTCGCAACGAATCTGAATCGTCTGGGGGTGATCGCATTGGCCCGCAAGCGCCCCGGCGAGGCGGAAGGACTACTCACTCGCGCACTACAGATTCGCCAGGCGCACTTCGGGTCCAGGCATCCGTTGGTTGCCAATACGCTGCTCACTCTATCGTTCGTATACCTCGAACAGCGACGTTACGGGGAAGCCGATGGCTCCTGCCGACAGGCGCTGGAGACGATGCGGGATTTCCTCCCGGCCAACCACCCGACCCTCATCACCGGCTCCATGCAGCTTGCGACAATTGCGCATCGCAGCGGCGACTTCGCTGCCGCGACCGGCATTCTGGCGGCGTCCATCGCCGGCCTGGAGGCCCACCCGTCAACCATTACGGGAGAATACGTGCAGCTAGTCAGCCTTTACGCCAAATACCTGGGCGACGCCGGGGACAAACAGGAGGCGCGCCATTTCCGTCTGGAAGCGCGACAGATGGGACAACAGTTTAGTCGAACGTCGCTGGCGCGCTCCACGGTCAGCGTCAGCGAATTGGAGGCCGGTGTTTTTCGCTAGGGGCGGCGCATGCGCTCTTGCCGATGCGCCGCCGAGGCGGTTGCGCGGGCCGAACTGGACTGGCAACGGGAACCGCCAGGGTCCGCCGATGCCCTTCGTTCATCGTCGCCGCAGCTTCGTCGGGTGCGAACGTGGCCGCCCTTTCGAAGCTCTCTGCGGCCCGGTGATCAGCACCCGGACGCCGCCCCGGGATGGGTCCGCGGCGATCCAGGCTTCGTACGGCGGAGCGAGGCGCTGGCCAGCGGCAGAGATGCCCTTGCGGTCGAACACGGAGGTTTCCCGAGGTCTCCGGGTCTCCGGGAGTGATGGCGGGGCTGGTCACCCCGATGATATGATCGGGAACCGTGCAAGCCGCCTGGCGTTCCCGGATTCTTGAAATCGAAGGCAATGCTGCCGCGCTCGAACGCCTGGAAGATATCGTGCGGTCGGGCGCCGGGTTCGCCTTTGTCGGGGCAGGCGCATCGGCGGGGATTTACCCGCTTTGGCGGGAGCTTTACGTTGCGATGGCCGAGGAAGCGGGCGCACGAGGGCTTGCGGGAGAAGGCGAACGGCGTCGATGGGACGAGGCCTTCGGTCCATCTCCTCAGACGGTTTTGGAAGAAGTGCGTAGCCTGCTCGGAGAGGGGTCGTACCGGTCCGTGCTGCGGAGTGCTTTCCGGCCGAAGGCCGGCTTTGACGGCAACCGGTTCTCGCCGTTGCACGGAGCGATCGCCGAACTGCGGTTTCGCGGGGTGGTCACGACGAACTACGATCCGGGGCTGCTGGAAGCGCGGCGGCAACTGCTGCCGGAGCAGCTGGACACCGGTTACGCGACGTGGCTCGACGACGAAGGCCTGCGCGTGTGGCGGAACGATCCGGCTGGCGCATCGAGTACCAGGATCCTGTTCGCGCATGGCATCTATGAGCGCCCGAATACAGTTGTGCTGACGACTAGCGAATACCGGCGGGCCTATGAAGACGGACCGTACCCACGGCTGCTGGAAGAGCTGGTTACGCAGGACCGGATGATATACGTCGGAGTCAGCTTCGCCGATCCGTTTTTCGAGCAGGTTGTGTCATCGGCCCTGTCGCAGCGCCGGGACGGGGCAGCCGGGCAGCCGAGGCACGTTGCGCTGATCCCGCTGCGCGAGCCGTACTCCCCCGCTCTGCGCGACCGCTACCGGCGGTCGTACGACGTGGATGCGCTATTTTACGCGGTGCAATCGCGGACGGTCCCCGGGGGCAAGGAGGAGGACCACTCGGATGTCCTGCTGGCCCTGAAATCGGTCATCCCCCTGAGGGGTTCGCGCGGCGCCGCGGCCGCGCCGCAGGAGGCATTGGGGCGGGCCGAGGCGGTCCCCGAACGCGGTGCGCTGGAGGGGGGCAGCACGGATGTGTTCGCGGGTCGCGCGGATGCACTGGACTGGCTGGATGACGCCGCGGCGGATGCAAGCGTGCGAGTGGCGTCGATCGTGGGGATGGGAGGCATCGGCAAGACCGCGCTGGCCGCGTACTGGATCCGGAAGAGGCGCGGAACAATGGCGCGGCCTTGCTCGGCGGTTCTTTACTGGACCTTCAACGAGCGCCGGAATACGGCCGCGCTGCTGGACGCGATAGGGGAACTCGCCTCGGGCGGTGGCGAAACCGACCGCCTCAAAGCGACGGAGATCCTGCAGACACAACCGCTGCTCCTGGTGCTGGACGGTATCGAGCGGCTGCAATCGACTGGGGAGGCGGACGCGGGGGCACTGCTGGACGAGGACCTGCGGAGACTGCTGCTAGCGGCGGCGCGGCCGTCTTGCAACAGCTTCGTACTGGTTACTAGTCGAGTTCCACTGACCGGCCTCGAGCCCATGCTCGGATCGTCCGTGCGGGAGCGGGAGCTGAGCGGACTCTCGGACGAGGATGGCGGAGAGGTGCTGCAGTTGCTCGGATGCGGGGCGCCTAAAGAGACCAGGACCGAAGCGAGCCGGCTGTTGCGGGGCAACCCCCTGGCCCTTCGGATCTTCGCGGATGCGCTTTCGCGCGCGGCGGACTCCGACCCGGCCGATATCATGAGACGGATCGAGGAGGAAGGCGGCAGTGAAGCGGGCCGGCTCCGATCGCTGCTTTCGTATTACGAGCGCGCACTCGCGCCGTCGGAACGGGCGATCCTGAGCGGCATTGCGCTGCTAGACACGGCGCCAATCGACATAGCGGTGAAGCTCGTCCGCGAACTGGCTGCGACGAAGCCGCTGATGGAGGCGCGCACGACCGCGGATATCGAGGCGGAAATCGAGTCGCTAGTGCGGCGCGAGGTGGTGTATCGTTCGACGGGCTACCTGGCGACGCCGCTGGTTTCCTGCCATCCGATGATCCGCGAGCACTTCCGGAGTTCGCTTCTACAGCATCCCGAGACTGCGGTCGATGCGGTTGCGGCGCTTCGGTTCCGGCCGGACGACTTTCATCCGATGGGGCCGGACGACCGGTCCGTGTGTCTCGCTCTGCTGGATGGGCTGATTGCAGTCGGAGACATGCGCCACGCGGAATCGCTGTATGCGGCGCGATTCGAGGAGGATTTCGCGTCTCAGGACGAGCCCGGGCTTCAATTGCGCACCATGATCTCGTTCGTGGCCACTGAGGAGAGGCGGTCGGCGTGCGCCGAGCAGCTCTCGAAGGGCCAGTTGGCTTCATATCTTTCCTCCGTGGTGGTGCTCGCGCTCGGAGCCGGGCGGCTGGGAACCGCGGCGCGATACGGGGAGTTGTACGCCGCAGCCGGCGACCGCGGGCAAGACAACGGCAATGAGGGGGTCGCGCTAGCGAACTGGGCGGTTGTGGCCTTGCATGCCGGCGACCTCGAAGCGGCGGAAGACCGCGCGCAGTCAGCCATCGGAAAGTTGGAAGGGGCGGCGCAGCCCGACGACTTGTGCCTGGCGCTGTCGATCCGCGCGTACGCGCAGGCGCTCTCGGGCCGACTGCGGGAGGCGCGCGCCGGTTTCGAAGAGGCGCTGCGCCGATGGGCGGAGTATGAACCCCCTTTCTATCCGGAGTGGGGAGCGCTCGGGTTCTGCCTGAAGGGGCGGAACCCGGAAGGCTATGCTGGCATCATGCTGGCGGACGCGATGCGACGCTGTGGGCAATCTGGTCCGGCGAAGGCGATTCTGACGGAAAACCTCGGGATGTGCGAGCACAATCAGTGGGCTCTCCAGGCGGCGCGGTGCGAGTGGCTGCTGGGATGGATCGAATTGGACGCCGGAGCGCTCGACGCGGCGGAAACGCGGATCGGAGCCGCCGCTGGGAGACTCAGGGAGCAGAAGGCGGGACTCGACCTCGGCTGGATGCTGGTTTCGCTCGCGGGGGCGCACCGCAGGCGGGGGAACTGGGACGCCGCCCTCGCGGCGATCTCGGATGCAGCCGGCGAAATGGGTGGTAGGGAGAAGCCTCTGCAGTATGCGGACGCGCTGACCGAGCGTGGGAGGATTCTGCTGGAGAGAGCTTGTGCAGGAGAGACGAAGGACCGGTTCGATCTGACGCGGGCTTTCAACGATGGTAAGAGCGCGCTGACGCTGGCGCGCGAGCGTCATTATGCATGGGCGGAGCGGGACGCGATGCGGCTCATGGCCGCTGCGCGGGATGCGGACGGAGCAGCGTCCGAAGCCCGCGAGTGGCGGCAACGGGCTGACGCGGTGGACCCGCTCATGGCGAGTATGTGAACGCCCGGAGACTGCGGCGCGTTTGAGAAATCGCCGGTCCGGTTGGGTAATGCTTCCCTTGGCCGCGGGGCCCCGCGAACTCATTCATCCGACCGATTCGCGCGAATCCGGCGGATCGACTCGCGGCTCTCCCGGAGCAATGCGCGGCATTGCTTGCGTTCGAGCTTAGCCGCCGCCGAATGCCAGCCGTGCTTCGACCGCCCGCCGGATGCGCTCGATGCCCTAGGCGGTCTTTGCGGGCAGCGGGCCTGGACTGTGGTTTTTCAACCACAAAATGTTCTGCTTTCTTGTACCCGGAAGTGGTTGATTCTCCGTTCGGCGACCGGCCATTCCGTTCTCCCAGACGGCCGCCGGTTGTGCCCGGCGGCCATGGTCTTCAGGCTGCTCGCCACAAGTTCGCCAAGCTGATTCCGCGCAACGAGGGCGCGCCGGAGAACTGCAGGACAACCTCTGACTGTACGTAAATGGCGCGGGCATCGGATCAGCGTCCTAAACCACTATTGGGTCACTGGGCGCCGCAACCGGAAACCTAGCGCGCGAACTGCCATCTGCGGAACGGCCGGAGGGTTTTCCGGGGGGGCCCGACGCTGCCGAAACCTCCAAATCGAGGGTTTTCCGGGGACGCTTCCAGCATCGCGGAAACCTCCAGATCCGGAGGTTTTCCCAGGGAGGTTTCCCGCGTTGCACCCACCTCCAGTTTCCCCAATATCGTCGCGCCGAACGCGCTGAAACCTCCTCGCTGAGTTGCGCCCCGGGCAGGGCGGTGCACCGGACATCGGGCGCCGCACGTCCGGCGGCGCGTCGCGAAGCCGGAAATGGCGGCGGGGCGGGAAACGGAGGGTATGAGCGCCAGTTAGCATCGAATGTTGTGCGGTTCGATCCCAATGTCCATTGCAGTCAGCGTCTTAATGTGATACGTTCGGTTCGCTCGGAAAGGAGCGCCCCCAAGGACACCATCCAGAGCCCCACTCCCCTTCTTGGGTACGTGGAAACTTGCGAAATGTGAATCTTCCAGGTTGGACCTGCCTCATCCGGCGTCGGGAATCACAACCTTTACTCAGGAAGACAACGGAATTCATTACAACAATGACGGAGTCTGGTCAGATGGACGGACAACACAGGTTAGCGCCGTTCTTCAATTGGACGGCAATTGGTACCCACTCAAGGGCAGCATGTTGGCCGATTCCCTGAGCTTTCGGCGTCTCGACGATGGCTCGTTTGAAGCTAAGGGGAAGAGGGCCGGGGTCGATGTGCTAACTAGTCGCTCCACGGTTTCCGCGGATGGCCGAACGATGACGGGACACTGGGTGTTGGTCGGCCCTGACGGCACGACCATCACATGGGAGACGACATCGAATCGGCAGTAGCGCTCCGTGATCGTCGGCGGGGATTCGTCGAGACCAAACGTGACCAACCTCTCGAAGCCCTGCGCCCTCGCTTCGGGCCGGTTGCCCCGGCGCCGCCTTCGTCCGGCCAAGCGCCTTCCGCGGAGCAACCACCGGCGTTGATTTCTTGGCCGCGCCTCTTCGGGCAGCGGGCTTCAGGCCCGTCCTCACCGCCGCCCACCGCTTCTTCGGCGCAACGATGATCAGCGACGGCCCTCGAGGATCAGGAGGTGCGTCTTCCTGGCGGCCTGCGTCGGCGCGCGGCGAGGGAGCGGATCTTGCCGCTATAATGTGCGAGGGCTCATGAAGCCGAGCTTGCCGTCTGCTGCGCCGCCCACTTCTCAAACCCGTAAGTCCGGTAGTCGGCGCGCATCGCCATCTCTTTCGACCACTGGGAGCGGAAGAGATTCTCGGAGTATTTCTCGTAGAGATAAGGCGGTATCCCGGTGGTCATGACTTCGTCGTCGTTGAGGCCGTTCGACTGGCGGTCGTCGAAATAGCGCAGGCCGGCGGCGTTGCGCCACGCGTGACAAAGCTCATGGGCCAAGGCGATAGCCGGCGGCCGCTGGGTATTCTCTTGATCCTGGTCGCAAGCATGCTGTTTGTAGGGATCGAAATACACCTTGCTGGCGGCGCCCTTGCCGGGAACGCAATACGGTTTCAAGATGCGAATCAGATCGTGCCGATGGGTATGGGTCTTGTCGCCGTTGGATAGTTCCACGGACAAATCGCTGTAGTAAAAGTTGTCCACGGTCAGGTAGCCGTCAATCAGATCCAGCGCCTGCTGGATACGGCCCTTTTTGCCTTCCATTTTCTTGCCCTTGAAACGATTCTGGGCGTCCACGGAATATTGGCCCAATGGGACCACGTTCTGATCGGTATGGACGGTGACGGGCGAAAGGCCCTTCGCCAGTTGCGTGGCGATCATTTCCTTCGTCAGGCCATGCGATGCCGCCTTGTCGATGGCCGCTTTCAATTCGGTCTTGATCTTGAATCCTCCGGATTGTTGAAAAGCCTGGACCAGGGTGACGAACCTGTCGGATTTCACGCAGTTGCACTGGTTGCCTTTCCCCTTCGGAAGAGGTTGGATCTCGACCAGCTTTAGGGTTAGATTCATCTCGCGCAGCATCATGACCGCAGCGGCCATATCCATGATCCTGTCGAGACACTTGACGACCTCAGTGTGGTAGGCGTCGTTGCTATCGTCCACCTGGATAAAATCGAAAGCGCCGTATTTCTTCATCGCGAGCTCCAGTCCGCAGGGAATTTCACTTCTCGTCCGAGTGCTGGGATAGCAGTATATCGCATCCGGGTCGACGAAGGCGTCTGGCGAATTGGGTCGCCTAAAATGTCACCAGGAAGGGATCGGTTGGGTCAAATGAAAATGTAACCCGGAGGGGCGCGAAACATGGCACCCATGAAAGGTGGACATGAACGCGCGTAGACAGTAT
>Ga0181535_10000310_pt1 | contig 75153 bp, 73 predicted proteins | sample PEATcosm2014_Bin_44_FD_119774 | JGI IMG/M metagenome (GOLD analysis project Ga0181535, IMG submission 119774) | Peatland microbial communities from MTU Mesocosm Facility, Houghton, MI, USA - PEATcosm2014_Bin17_30_metaG | ecosystem: Environmental > Terrestrial > Soil > Wetlands > Peat | place... | reverse complement strand
TTGACGCTACATGCACCGAATCGCTTGGTTTTTGCGTGCTTAATGTGCCGCCGGCTCGATGGATCAGAAACGGGGCGGTGTCCGAGTTCGAACGCTCCGGTTAGACCGACTTGCTAGGTTTTGGGGTGCTTAGCCAAGCTAGCCGAAGATGTTTTTGAGAGGCAGCGCATTCGCGAAGGTAGAGGTTGATTAACGTTTGGTATGGGATGGCCGTTTCTTCAGCCAAAGACTTAAAATAGACTAGCGTTGGCTCGTCCAGCCGGATGGTGACCTGCCGCTTGAGTTGCTTGGCGTAAGGATTGGGTTGCCCACTGGCGAAATCGTAGTGTTTTCTCATTCTTTGAACCTCCCGAAATAGACCTTACGTTCCTGGGCATCCGCTTTACGTACGGTGGAAGCATCTTCAAAAGAAACCCCGTGGCGCCGAAGATTGCCGGTGCTCTTCCCAGGGTCCCATTCGAAACGAAGGTCGTTCGCCATGCCTACATTGTAATTACAACGTCGGTCTTGTGCCAGCGCGATTGGACCGAATCCGACCCACTGCCTCTTTGCGCACCTCATGCACCGGCGCCCCGCTCGGGCCTGACGCTCCGGTCAGGCATGGCGACCCTGCTTTTGGCTGGAGCCAGCAGTGCGACGGGATGGTGCGCGCCCGGATTGGACCAAACCTCGGGCAAGGGCCATAATTTTTCACTCTTACACGGTATCCGTGTATGACTATCATTGAACCGGAGGTCTTGATTGATAGTGTCTTTCGGCGACCCATCAACGAGAGCCCTCTTTGACGGCTTTCCCAAAAAACGGCCCGTCGCTGTTTCGTGTGGGTAACCGGCGGTATAGGCCGGCCGGGATTCCAGCATAGGGCTGAAGGTTTTGGGGCCAGGGAATCCCTTTCGGCCTGACTGGGTTTCCTGGAAAGGTTTGACCGGTTCCACGCCATGAAGCTGCTGGGCGAGGCCGTGGACGAGGTGCGCCGCCGGGAGGTCAAGGAGTATCCGGAACTCAAGCAGTCCCGCTACGTCTGGCTGAAGAACCCCTCGAATACAGACGGGCTCAATGACGTTGGTCTTTACTAACGCAGTTTGAGCGAGCTGAGCGCCAGCACGCAGCATACGATCGCGGTGATCCACAGCCGGATCACCACCTTGGTCTCCTTCAGGCCGCCCAGTTCCATGTGGTGATGGAACGGGGCCATGCGGAAGATCCGCTTGCCGCCCCGCAGCTTGAAGCTGCCCACCTGCAGGATGACGCTGACCGCCTCCAGTACGAACAGGCCGCCGGCGATCACCAGCAGCAGCTCCTGCTTGATCATGATCGCCACGGTGCCCAGCGCGCCGCCCAGGGCCAGGGAACCGGTGTCGCCCATGAACACCTCCGCCGGGTGCGCGTTGAACCACAGGAAGCCCAGGGAGGCCCCGCCCATGGCGGCCATGAACACGGTCAGCTCGCCGCCGCCGGGCACGTGCGGCACCATGAGGTAGGCGGCGATCTTGGCGTGGCCGGCCACGTAGGCCAGGATCGAGAAGGTGGCGGCGACGATCAGGGTGCCGCCCACCGCCAGGCCGTCCAGGCCGTCGGAAAGGTTGACGGCGTTGCTGGTGCCCACCATGACCAGCCAGATCCAGGGCACCAGGAAGATGCCCACGTGCGGCGTGAAGTTCTTGAAGAACGGCACGGACAGCTGCTCGGTGTGGGTGCCGCGCAGGTTGAAGTGCAGGATCAGGTAGGCCACCACCAGCGAGATGGCGGTGAGCAGGAGCATCTTCTGCCAGCTGCGCAGGCCCAGGTTCTGCTTGCGCATGAGCTTCCTGGCGTCGTCGCAGGCGCCCACCAGGCCGAAGCCGACCAGGGAGACCAGGGCCACCCAGATGCCCCCGCTGGCCAGGTCGCACCAGAGCACGGTGGAGACCACGATGGCGGCGACGATCAGGGTGCCGCCCATGGTGGGCGTGCCGGCCTTGGTCTGGTGGTTTTCCGGGCCATCGGCCAGGATCGGCTGGTTCATCTTGAGCCGGACGAGGGTGCGGATGATCATCGGACCGAACAGGAGCGACAGGATCATGGCGCTGGCCGCGGCCATGGCGGCCCGGAAGGTCACATAGCGGAACACGCTGATTCCGGGGATCGCGTCACGCAGGGGATAAAGCAGCCAAGGGATCATGGGAGTCCATTATACGTTGCTGATGGGATTTTTGTTTTTTCCAAGTCGGGAAACCGGGTGGGATGGCAGGCTACGGCGCGGTGGCGCGCTTGGCGGGGCCAAGCCGGTCCAGCAGCCAGGTCACGGCCCGGGAGGCGCCCCAGTAGAGGCTGCCCTTGACCAGGATGCGCGCCCCCGCGGGCAGCGAGCCGAGGCCCGCCGGGTCGTCGCGCAGGGCGTCGTAGCCGGGATAGGCCGTGGCCCCGGGACCGAAGCCCTCGGCCAGGGCCCGGGCGTCGTCGCCGTAGACCAGCACCCGGTCGATGCCCAGGGCCTTGAGCCGCGCCCCGGTCTCCCGGTGCAGCCGGGCCGCGTCCGGGCCCAGTTCGCGCATGCAGCCGAGCACCGCGATGGTGGGCCCGCCTTCGAGGGTCTGGAGGGTCTCCGCGCAGGCCAGGACCGACTCCATCACCGCGTTGTAGCTTTCGTCCAGCAGCCAGCCGCCGTCCCGCAGGGGGTGCAGCCGGCCGCGCCCGGCCAGGGGTTCGACTTCGAACAGGCCCGCCGCCACCGCCTGGGGATCGAACCCGGCCAGGATGGCCAGCGTTCCCGCCAGGGCCGCGTTGCGCACGTGGTGCACGCCGCGCAGGCGCAGGCGCACCGGCACCCGGCCGCCGGGGTGGCGCAGCACGAACTGCTCCCCGTGCAGGCCGACGGACTGCTCGTCCTCCCAGCCGAAGGCCGCGCCCTGCCCCACCGGCACCGCCCGGGCCCGGGCCCAGGGCTGCAGCGCCACCCACCGGCACCAGGGATCGTCGGCCAGGTGCACCCAGAGGCCACCTTCCGGCAGCGCCTCCACCAGCTCGCCCTTGGCCCGGGCGATGCCCTGCTGGCCGTCGGCGAAGTACTCCATGTGGACGCTGCCGATGTTGGTGATCAGGCCGAGATCGGGCGGGGCGATCTCGGTGAGCCGGCGGATTTCGCCCGGCGAGCTCATGCCCATCTCCAGCACCACGGTCTCCAGGCCCTCGGGCAGGGTGGCCAGGGCCTCGGGCAGGCCGAAGGCGTTGTTGCGGTTGCCCGGGGTCTTCCAGCCGCCGGTGGCGCCGGCCAGCAGCTCCTTGGTGGAGGTCTTGCCCACGGACCCGGTGATGGCCAGCACGTTCCGGGGCCGGAACGCCGCCAGCCGGGCCTGGCCCCAGCGCTGCAGCGCCGCCAGGGTATCCGGGACGATCAGCTGGGGCACCTCGAACGGCAGTTCGTGGTCCACCAGCAGGGCCGAGGCGCCCTTGGCCACGGCCTGGCCGGCGAAGGCGTGGCCGTCGCGCTGGCCCCGGATGGCGATGAAGCAATCACCGGCGCGGATGGTGCGGGTGTCCATGGAGAGCGCCGCGGGCGCCAGGGCGCCGTCGCCAACCAGGTCTCCGCCGATCGCCGCCTGCGCCTCCCTGAGGCTCCAGCAGCTCATCGGACCACCTCCGCCCAGGGCCTGGGCACCGGCCGGCCCTGGAGCGCCACTTCCACCGCGGCGCGGTCGCTGTAGGGATGCTTGACCCCCATCACGTCCTGGTACGCCTCGTGGCCCTTGCCGGCCAGCAGCAGCAGGTCGCCGGGGCGGCAGTCGGCGATGGCCGCGGCCACCGCCAGGGCCCGGTCGGTGATCCGGTGGTAGCGGGCCGGATCGCGCCGCAGGGCTTCGGGAATGCCCTGGGCGCCGTCGTCCAGGATCGCTTCCGGCTCCTCGCAGCGGGTGTTGTCGGAGGTATGCCAGATGACGTCGGCACCGCCGGCCACGGTCCGGGCCATGATCGGGCGCTTGCTGTGGTCGCGGCCGCCGCCGCAGCCGAACAGCACGTGCAGCCGGCCGCCGGGGGGCAGCAGGCGCTTGCCCTCGGTCAGCAGCTTCTCCAGGGCGTCGGGAGTGTGGGCGTAATCCACCAGGACCCCGAACGGCTGGCCGCAGTCCACCCGGTCCAGCCGGCCCGGCGCGCCGGTGATCCCCGGCAGCGCGGCCAGCATCCTTTCCAGGTCGAAGCCGGCCTCGTTCAGGGCGGCCAGGGCCGCCAGCAGGTTGTAGACGTTGAACCGGCCCAGCAGCGGGCTCCGCACGTCCCAGGCGCCCGCCGGTGTGGCCAGGCGGAAGCGGGTGCCGGTGGGGCTCAGGGACAGGTCGGTGACCCGGTAGTCGGCCGGGTGTTCCAGGCCGTAGGAGCGCAGGCCGCCGGCCTCCAGCAGGCGCCGGCCGTAGGGGTCGTCCCCGTTCACCAGGCCGCGTTCGCTTTGGGCGAACAGGCGGGCCTTGGCCTGGAAGTAGCTCTCCATGTCCAGGTGGAAGTCCAGATGGTCCTGGGTGAGGTTGGTGAACAGGCCGACCTTGAAGCGGGCGCCGTGCACCCGCGCCAGCATCAGGCTGTGGCTGGAGACTTCCACCGCCGCGGCGGCGTCGCCTGCGTCCACCGAGGCTTTCAGCCAGCGGTAGAACACCGGGCTTTCCGGCGTGGTGAGCAGGGCCTGCTCTTCCCGGTCGCCGGCGGCGTTCAGCACGCCGCCGATGAGCCCGCAGCCCAGGCCCGCGCCGCGCAGCAGCTGGCGGATCAGGGTGGTGGTGGTGGTCTTGCCGTTGGTGCCGGTGACGCCGATCAGGGGCAGGGCCAGGTCCGGGCTGCCGTACAGCTTCCGGGCCAGCAGCGCCATGGTGGTGCGGCCGTCGCCAAGCCGGGCCGACGCCACCCCGGGCAGCGCCAGTTCGCGGTCGGCCAGGATCGCCGAGGCGCCCTGGGCCAGCGCCGCCGGGACGAACTCCGCGCCGTCCCTGCGCCCGCCCTTGAGCGCGACGAAGGCCCAGCCCGGCTTCGCGTCCCGGCTGTCGCAGGTGATGTGCTCCACCTCCACCGCGCCTTCCGGCAGCCCGGAGGCGCCCCGCACGTCCTCACCCTTCATCCAGTCGACGAACTTCATGGTGCCCCCACTTTGATCTTGACGATGGCTTGCGGTGCCAGCGCGGCCCCGGCCGGCGGGCTCTGTTCCTGAACCCGCAGCACGTTCTGGCCGACCGTGCCCAGGCCCTCCAGCTCGGGCTCGCCGCCGGCCAGGATCACCCGGTGGATCGCGGATTTCAGGGTGAGCCCCTTCAGGTCCGGCACCTTGCCGACCTCCACGTGCATCACCGCCTCGTCGTTCTCGCTCACCGGCCAGTCGCGCAGGCCCAGCTTCAGGTCCGGCTCGGGGTCGCTGTCCCGGCCGGAAAGCCGGTAGCGCATGATCCCGTCCGCCACCTCCTTGAACAGCGGCGCGGCCACGGTGCCGCCCTCCACGTTGCCGGCCGGATCGTCCAGCATGAACAGGATCCCGTACTGGGGCTTGTCCGCCGGGAAGAAGCCCATGAAGGAGGCGTAGTGCCGTTTGGGGTCATACCTCCCGTTGATGAACTTGCGCGCGGTGCCGGTCTTGCCGAAGGCTTCCACCCCGCCGTCCAGCTTGGCCAGCCGGGCCGTCCCGTTGGTGATGACCCCCTTGAGCGTCTCCCGCATCATGGCCGAGGTCTCCTCGCTGAGCACCTGGGCCCTGACCACGGGCCGGTACTCCTGGAGCAGGACCCCCTGGTCGTTGAAGACCTTCTGCACCAGATACGGCTGCATGAGCCTGCCGCCGTTGGCCAGGGCGCAGCCGGCCATGAGGATCTGCAGGGGCGTCACCGACAGGCCGTAGCCGTAGCACATGGTCTGCTGACTGGTGCCGCTCCAGCGGTCCGGGGCCAGCAGCCTGCCCGGGGTCTCGCCCGGGAAGTTGAGCCCGGTGAGTTCGCCGAATCCGTACTTGCGCAGGAACTGGTAATGCACCGCCGGGTCCAGGCGCAGGCCGATCTTGGCGGCGCCGATGTTGGAGCTGTGCCAGAGGATCTCCTCGAAGCTGAGCTGGCCGAAGTGGTGGTCGTCGGTGACGGTGGCGCCGTTGTGGTACCAGCGGCCGCCTTCGCAGTTGATCATCTCCCCCAGGTGCACCTTGCGCTCTTCCAGGGCGATGGAGGTGGTGAAGATCTTCATGGTGGATCCCGGCTCGTAACTGTCCTCCACCGGATGCACCTTGCGGGCGGCCCGCTGCCGGTCCTGGTACTGCCGGTAGTCCTCCTTGTCGGCGGCGGACCATTCGGATTCGCTGCGCATGAACCTCTTCGGCATGATGTGGTTGGGGTCGAAGGTGGGGGTCCCGGCCATGGCCAGGATCTCCCCGGTGTTGGGGTCCACCACCACCGCGTAGGCGTTGGCCGGGTGGCTCTTCGCCACGCCTTCCTCCAGGGCCTGCTCCACCAGGTGCTGGATGGTGGCGTCCAGGGTGAGCTGGAGGGTGGAGCCGTTCACCGGGATTTTGGAGAAGTTTTCCTGGAGGATCAGCAGGCGCCCCTTGGCGTCCCGGGGGGCGATGAGCTCGCCCTCCTGCCCCGCCAGCTGCTCGTTGAAGCTCCGCTCGATGCCCAGCTGGCCGACCCCGTCGATGTTGGTGAAGCCCAAGAGGGCGCAGGCCAGGCTGCCCCGGGGGTACTGGCGCTTGCTTTCCGGCAGGAAATCCACGCCGTCCAGCTTGAGCGCCCGGATGCCGGCGGCCCGGTCGGGGGACAGCTGTCGCGCCATCCAGACGAAGGGCTTTTTCCGCAGGATCTTCTCCAGGACCATCGACACCGGCGAATCCAGCAGGGGCGCCAGCTGGGACGCGACCTTGCGCGCGGCGTCCCGGTCGGGCTCGCCCCAGTTGCGCACCGAGTCCCCCTTGCCCGCCCGGTAATCCGGGTAGAACGCCGGCGGCGTGCAGAACAGGCTTTCCACCTTCAGGGATATGGCCAGGGAACCGCCCCTGCGGTCGCGCAGCTCGCCCCGGATCGGCTCGATGGGCACCACCACGGTGTGCTGGTGTTCCGCCCGGGTCCGGTAGTAGGAGTGCTCCACCACCTGCAGCCAGACCAGGCGCAGCAGGATCATCACCACCCAAAGCAGCATCACGCCCAGGATCCAGGGCAGCCTTCCCGCCAGCAGATCCTGCGGTTCCGGCCTTCCAAGCAGGCGCCGGGGGGGATGCGGACTGCTGAGGATATGGGTGAGCGCCACGGGATCTCCAATCACCATGGTAGCTCAAGCGCGCGGGCTGCTGGGCGCGGGATCACCCCAGCCTGGCCCCGGGCAGGGTGTCCTCCAGCCAGTTCTGGGCGTACTCCAGCATGCGGTCCTGTTGGAACTTGAACCATTGCTCGCGCAGGGCCGGGAAGTCGAACAGGGTGTCCTTGAAGCAGCGGAACGGCCTGGGCAGACGCAGAGCCCGGGCCAGCGCCCGGCAGGCTTCGCCCTCGGGCAGGCCTTCCACGAAATCCTCCATGATCTGGAAGGAATCGAAGGAATCCATGGCGGGGATCACCAGGAACCGGTCCGGATCGTCCGGGTCCTCCTCCTCCGGCAGGTCCGTGGCGTAGACCACCTCGCCGGATTCCAGGTCCAGCAGCCAGGAGGCGTCGTCCAGGTGGTATTCCAGGGCCTCGATCAGGTCGCCGGCATCGATGCGCAGGTGATCGTAGGTATCCATGGGAAGCGCCTCCCGGAGCAGAGGCTAGCACCGGAAAAAGCCGGGCGCCATCCCTTCATTCCCAAGCTATGGTTCCGGCGGCGCCGCGCCATCGTCCGCCGGCAAAGGCGCCGGCTCGGGCTGGGCGGCCTTCGGCTCGGTACCCATGATGTAGAATTCCTCCCGCTTTTTCGGATCGTTCTCGTCCGCCAGGCGCCCGGTTCCGGGGTCGATGGCGACGGCCACGACCGTATCGGGTTTCGGGAAATCCGCCGCCGGTTTCCCGGCCAGGGCCTTGGCCATGAAGCGCTGCCAGATGGGGGCGGCGACGGTTCCGCCGGTGAAGCCCCTGCCCTCCGGCCGGGGCTGGTCATGGCCGACCCAGACGCCGGTGATGAGCTGGGGGGTGAAGCCGACGAACCAGGCGTCGCGGAACTCGTCGGTGGTGCCGGTCTTGCCGGCCGCGGGACGGCTCTGGCTGAACTTCCGGAGCGATTTCGCGGTGCCGTAGGTCAGCACGTCCTTCATCATCTGGGTGGTGACGAAGGCGGCCGCGGGGGTGAAGCCCGGGGTGATGGTCGGGGGCTGCTCGACCGTGGTGCGGGTCTTGCGGTCATAGATGCGCAGGATGGTGCGCGCCTGGGCCCGCGTGCCGCCGGTGACCAGCGGCGTGTAGGCCTCCACCAGGTCGTTCAGGGTGACTTCGTCGGTGCCCAGGGCCAGGGACAGGCCGCTCTGGGTGCGCAGCGGCAGGCCGAGCCGGGCGGCGAAATCGACGAAGTACGGCACGCCGATCGCCTCCAGGACTTTCACCGTGATGACGTTGTCCGAGTGGGCCAGGGCCTGCCGGAGGGAGATGTCGCCGAACATCTCGCCGCCGTAGTTCTGGGGCTTCCAGACCTGGTTGTTGCCCCAATGGTAGGCCACCGGCGTGTCGTTCCAGATGCTGCTCGCCGTGATGCCCTTTTCCAGGGCCGCCGCGTAGATCAGCGGCTTGATGGCCGAGCCGGGCTGGCGCTTGGAGAAGAAGGCGCGGTTGATGGTGTTCTGGCCGCCGTCGACCCCGCCCACCGCCGCCAGCACGTCGCCGGTGGCAGGGTCCATGCAGAGCAGGGCGCCCTGCAGGTCGGGGGAGATCCGCCGGACGCCCTCGCGCAGCGCCTGCTCGGCCTGCCTCTGCAGGTTCAGGTCCATGGCGGAGGTGACCTCCAGGCCGCCCTGTTCGACGGCCTCGGCGCCATAGCGTTCGATCAGCTTGCCGCGGATCTGGGCCAGGTAGTACGGGGCGATCCCCGGCCCCTGCGCGGCGCCGCGATGGGCGCGCAGCACCTGGCTCTGCCTGGCGGTGATGATGTGCAGGTCCACCAGCCGCTTGAGCACCACGTCGCTGCGGCCGGCCACGTCGGCCGGCTTGCCCAGGGGGTTGTAGCGGCCCGGATTCTTGGGCACGCCGGCGAGCATGACGCATTCGGCCTGGTTCAGCTCCTCCACGCTCTTGTTGAAGTAGAGCCGGGTCGCCTGGGCGATGCCCATGGCCCCGTTGCCGTAGTAGATCTGGTTGAAGTACATCTCCAGGATCTGCCGCTTGGTGTACTTCTTTTCGAACTCCATGGCCATGCGGGCTTCCTTGACCTTCCGGTCGATGGAGACCTCGGGGCTGAGGAACATGTTCTTGATCAGCTGCTGGGTGATGGTGGAGCCGCCTTCGGCCATCCGGCCCTTGACCACGTCCTTCACCATGGCCCGGGCGATGCCGCGGATATCGATGCCGCCGTGCTCGTAGAAGCGCGCGTCCTCCACCGCCAGCAGCGCCTGCTGCAGGAAGGCGGGAATGCGGTCGATGGGCACCCAGTAGCGCTTCTGCGGCAGGATGCGGCCGACGAAGCGGCCCTGGTGATCCAGCACGGTGATGGAACCGACTCCAGGCGGCTGGATGGGGTAGCTGGCGATGTTCTCCTCGGCCGGCGCCGCCGCGGCCAGACCGAGCGCCAGGGCCGCGCCCAGCAGGGCCGAACGCCTTGTCATTCCACAAGAGAAACCGAATGCGTAGCTCAAGGCTGGTTCTTCTCCTTCAGGAAATCGGACATGCCGTTCCTTGATGACTATTCTATCCGCTCCCCGGCAAGGCGTTGTCTGCTGGACGCGGCGGCGGGATCCGGCCCCTCGATGTATGTGGTCGCAGCATTCAAGTAATGCGACAGCCACGTGTCGGGCATGCCGGCCTGCCGGTCGAGCCGGTCGAGTTCGGCGTTCCGCTGGAAATGCAGCCTGGTTTGGCCCTGGGTGGAGGAAGCGCAGGCCAGCAGGCCCATGAGCATGGCGCCGGGGATGAGCCGGCAATAAGGATGGATGGTCATCATGGGCTCCAGATCGGATGGCGCGAGCTGCCCCCACATGAACCGGACCTGCCAGCCAGCGCTGCCGAGGAAGCAGGCAGCAGGATTGATGCCATAAGCCAACAGCATGTATTCCAATGGTTGGAATATCAGCGGGGGCTTCGCTGGATCAGAATGATTGGGTGGACGGCGCTCCCGGCGGCACCAGTTTGGCGAGGCGCTGGTCTTCCTGGGTGAAGGCCCTGGGCACCAGGTGGCTCTGCTTGCGCGGCATCAGCCCGGCCTTGTCGGCGTAGGCCTGGATCTCCTCGTCGCGCTGGAAGCGGGAGCGCTCCAGCAGCAGGGTGCGCCGGACCTCCTCCTCCTGGCGGATCTGGCCGCGGATCTCGCTCATCTCGTAGCTCAGCCGGGTGTGCTGGATCTTGAGATAGGCCATGGAGGCCATGGGCATGGCCAGGGCGAAAGCCAGGAGCAGCATCCGTAGCACACCTTCGCCCTCCACCTGGCGCTGGGGGTAGGCCGCGGGTCGCTGCACGTATAGTTTGGCGTTCATGGCGAGGTCCTGGAGGGTTGGGGGTCATCAAGGCGTTCCCCGATCCGCAGGCGGGCGGAACGGGAAGGCGGGTTGGCGTTGGCCTCGGTCTCGCTGGCCTTCAACCCGCCGGAATGGATCAATCTCAGCTTCCTGGGCAGCGGCTCGGGGGCGCTGCGCCCCGGGCCGTCGTAGATGCCGGCGAGCCGGCGCAGGGTCTGCTTGGCGATGCGGTCTTCCAGGCTGTGGAAGGAGATCACCCCCAGGCGGCCGCCGGGCTTCAAGCTCAGCGCCGCCTGGGTGATGGCCCGGGCCAGCCTGGACAGTTCGCCGTTCACGGCGATCCGGATGGCCTGGAAGGTGCGGGTGGCGGGATCGATCTGCTTCTTGCGGCGGGCCACTTCCCGGGGCAGCACGGTGTAGACCGCGGCGGCCAGGTCCAGGGTGGTGTTGAGCGTGCCGGCATGCAGCGAGCGCAGGATGGCCCGGGCGATGGGGCGCGAGGCCCGCTCCTCGCCGTAGCCGTACAAGGCGTCGGCCAGGGTCGCGTCGGTCTGGTCGGACAGCCATTCCAGGGCGGTGACGCCGGCTTCCGGGTCCATGCGCATGTCCAGCGGGCCTTCGGCCTGGAAGCTGAAGCCGCGCTCCGGGTCCTTCAATTGCAGGCTGGAGACGCCCAGGTCCATGAGCACGGCGTCCAGCCCGGCCGGAGCCTGGGCCCGGAGCCATTCCTGGAAGGCCGGGTCGTCCCAGATGTCTTCGTAGGTGCCGGCGATGATGGTCAGGCGGGCGTCCCCGCCCAGCCGGAGCCGGGCCCGCTGCCGGGCCTGGGGGTCCCGGTCCACGCCGAGGTAGCGGGTCTGGGCGTCGGACCGGGCCAGGATGGCCTCGGCATGGCCGCCCAGCCCCAGGGTCAGGTCCAGCACCCGCCCGGCCGCGGGCACGGGAAGGTTGGCCAGCACTTCCTGGAGCAGGACCGGAACATGCAGCGTATCGGCGGGCGTCATGGTCAGATCCCCAGGTCCGCGAGCGCGGCCAGATCATCGGTGGTGAGCGGTTCGGCGCTCATCCGGCGTTCGAAGGAACCGCGGTTCCAGATGGCCAGGTGGTCCATCTGGCCGAGGATGGCCAATTCGCCGGTGAGCTGGGCGGCTTCGCGCAGGATCGGCGGGATCACGAACCGGCCCTGGGCGTCGGGCTCCACCTCGGAGCCGTAGTAGGCCGTGACTTCCAGGAAGCGCCGCTTGGCGGGGTTGGTGCCCGGCACCTGGGCCAGCCGGGCCTCGATGGCTTCCCAGACCGCCAGCGGATACAGCCGGGCGCCCTTGCCGTCCAGCGAGGTGAGGTAGTGGCGCAGGCTGCCCCCGCCTTCGCTGCTCGCGAAGGCTTCGAGGTCGGCCTTGAAGGTGGTGGGCAGCTTCAACCGCCCCTTTTCGTCCACCGTGGCCGGTGCATTGCCGCGCAGTCGCAGCACCTGAACCGCCTTTCCAAATGATTCCCCAGAGATATGGGAAGATCAGCCTATCGCCCACTAATTACCACTTCAATCCATTTTGGTCCATTTAGGTCCACCCCCAAGTGTAGAAATGGTTTGTAACGCCACAAGCAGGAAGTTAAGCGAAAGATAGGAATAAAGAAGGCGATTTAACCCGGAAGTTACCCTCAACCCCCCCATAATCAGGAGAATGATGTTTGCAACCCGGAGCCTCCCAGCCATGCCCAAGGCGCACCTCGACCTGTCCCAGCGCATGACCACACCGTGGGCGGCCTTCGCGCTGGCCGTGGCCGGGGGCGCCCTGCTGGGGCGGGAGGTGGAGCCGGTGCTCCGGATGGTGGGCCTGTTCGCCGCCGTGGCGGGGGGCATCCTGCTGGCCGCGCGCACCCGGGAGAGCCGCTCCACCATGGCCCAGGTGCTCGCCGTGATCCCGGTGGAGGACAAGGGCGACGCCCTGCTGCGCAAGCTGCCCAAGGCCTGGGCCGCCCTGGAGGAAGAGAACCTGCTGCTGCGCACCCGGGCCGAGGCGGAGGACCAGATCCGCCGGCAGATCCTCACCCACCTGAACGCGGGCATGCTGCTGCTGGACCAGGATCGCAACCTGCGCCTGTTCAACCCTTCGGCCCAGCTTCTGCTGGGTTCGAGCAGCAGCCTGGAGCTGGGCGACCCGGTGGTGGTGGCGTTCCGCGAGCCGGAGAGCCTGCGCAACATCGACAATGCCTGCCAGGGCGCCGCCTCGGAATGGGTCCTCAAGCGCAATCCCCGCATCCTGCGGGTGCGGGCCATCCCGTTCGAGGCCCCGCTGCAGGCGTCGTTCCATCCCTGGGTGCTGGTGACGGTGGACGACATCACCCGCCAGGAGGCCCTGGAAACCACCCGGCAGAAGTTCATCGCCAATGCCAGCCATGAGCTGAAGACGCCGGTCACGGGCATCCGGATCGCCGTGGAGAACCTGCAGGAAGGCGCCCTGGTGCTGCCCGAGGGCGACTCCAGCCTGCGCATCATCCTGCGCGCGGTGGACCGGATGACCATGCTGCTGGGCGACATCTCCGAGCTCTCGCGCATCGAGACCGGCGCGCTGCGCCTGGATCCGGTGCCGCTCCGGCTGGGCTCGTTCGTCACCGACGCGCTGGAGAACGCCCGGCCCCAGGCCGAAGCCGCCAACGTGAGGCTCGATCTGGACCTGGCCCCCGAACTCGAGGATTTCCCGTTCCAGGCCGATCCCCTCAGGCTGGTGCAGCTGCTGGACAACCTGCTGTCCAATGCCATCAAGTTCAGCCCGGCCGGCGCCGCCGTCCAGGTGCGGGTGACCCAGGAGGGCCCGTGGCTGGTATGGGCCGTGTCCGACCAGGGCCCGGGCATCTCCGATACCGACGCCCAGCGGATCTTCGAACGCTTCTACCGGGCCCCGAGCGTGCGCCGGATTCCCGGCACCGGCCTGGGCCTGGCCATCGTCAAGCACCTGGCGGTGCTGATGAAGGGCGAAGTGGACATGCACACGGAACTGGGCAAAGGCTCCACATTCATCTTCCGGTTGCCGGCGGCCGAAACGAAACAGTAGCTTCGAGGCATCATGGACCGTCCCGCAATGACCCCCGTTCCCGGCAGCCGGATTGTCCGTTATGTGGGGGACCGGCTCCGCTTCACGCTGGAGCGGCCCGCCGGGGAAGGCTGCCGGGCCCTGCTGCGCACCAACCTGACCCGGGCGGCCCGCACCCGGGAGGAGACCATCGGCCTGTCCGGGGCGGCCTCCAGCGTTCCCCGCAGCTTCGCCGGCGCCGCCTGGCGCGACCTGCCGCTGCGAAGTGGCGCGGACGGCTGGGAGCTGGACCTGGCGCTCACCGAGGTGGGCTACTTCCGCGCCAAGGCCTACTTCCTCGACGCCCAGGGCCAGCAGCACTGGCCGGACGGCGAGGACGTGGGCATTTCCGTGCAGCCCGACCACCTGCGCACCGGCAACAGCATCTACTGCGCCTTCCCGCGCATGTTCGGCCCGGCCAAGGGCGCGCGCGGCACCCGCCAGCCGGCCATGGACGAGCAGCTGGCCGGCCTGGACCGGCGCGGCTTCACGGTGATCCCGCCATCGGGCAAGCTGCGCGAGCTCACCGCCTGCGTGCCGCATATCATCGGCACCCTGGGCTGCCGCATCCTGCACCTGCTGCCGCTGGGCCCCACCCCCACCACCTTCGCCCGCTTCGGGCGGTTCGGCAGCCCCTACGCCCAGCAGGACCTGGCCGGCATCGACCCGGCCATGGTGGATTTCGACGGCCGCACCACCGGCGTGGAGCAGTTCCAGGAACTGGCCCACGCGGTGCACCTGCGCGGCGGGCTGATCTTCCTGGACATTGTGGTGAACCACACCGGCTGGGGCTCCAGGCTGATGGAGGAGCACCCGGAATGGTTCAAGCGCAACCCGGACGGGACCTTCCACAGCCCGGGCGCCTGGGGCACCACCTGGGCCGACCTGGTGGAGCTGGACAACCGGTTCCCGGAGCTCTGGGAAGCAGTGGCCGAATCCCTGCTCACCTGGTGCCGGCGAGGCGTGGACGGCTTCCGCTGCGATGCCGGCTACATGGTGCCGCTGCCCGCATGGCAGTACATCGTGGCCCGGGTCCGGCAGGAATTCCCCGACTGCACCTTCCTGCTGGAGGGCCTGGGCGGCGCCTGGCAGGCCACCGAGGCGCTGCTCACCGAGGGCGGCATGCAGTGGGCCTATTCGGAACTGTTCCAGAACTACGGCGCCCGGGAGGTATCCGGCTACCTGGACCACGCCATCCGCCAGAGCGGACGCATGGGGCCCCTGGTGCACTACAGCGAGACCCACGACAACGTCCGGCTGGCCGCGACCTCCGCGGCCTGGTCGCTGCAGCGCAACCGCCTGTGCGCCCTGACCAGCCTGTGCGGCGCCTTCGGCTTCACCAGCGGCGTGGAGTGGCTGGCCACCGAACGGGTCGATGTGCACCAGGCGCGCGGCCTGGCCTGGGGCGCCCCGCAGAACCTGGTGGAGCCGCTGGGCCAGCTCAACCGCCTGCTGTCCAGCCACCCCTGTTTCTTCGACGGGGCCGAACTGACCCGCCTGAGCCCCGACGACTCCCCGGTGCTGGCGCTGCGCCGGCGTTCCTGGGACGGCCGCGACCAGTGCCTGGTGCTGGTCAACCTGGACCCGGAAAGCCGCGAGTGGAGCCTGGACGGCCGGCAATGGGCCGAGCTGGGCGGCCCCGCCCTGGACCTCCTGGGCCAGCCCGGGCCGCGTATCCGCAACCTGGAAGACGGCACCCGGGTGCTCACCCTGCAGCCCTGGGCCGCCCACTGCCTGTCGGCCCACCCCGCCCCGCTGGGCCTGGAGGGCGGCCTCTACCGCGCCCGGCGGGCACAAGCAGCCTGGGCCTACCAGGCCCTGGCCACGGTGGTCCCGGCCGAGGACCTGGGCCCGGCCGACTGGGAAGCGCTGGGCGCCCTGGCGGCGGACGACCCCGCCGCCTTCCTGGCGGCCCTGTCCGCCCTGGACCCCCAGGAGGCCAGGCGGGATCTGCTGGGGGCACTGCGGGCCGCCAGGCCCGGCTACCCCCGGGTGGTGCGCTGGGGGCTGCGCGACCTGGGCCGGGTGCTGCCGCTGCCGCCCGGGCACTGGCTGCTGATCCGCGACGAGGCGCCGTTCTCCGCCACCCTGGCCATCCCGGGCCAGCGCCGCCTGCACCTGCGCTCGATCCAGGTGCGCGACGGCTTCGCTGCCGCCCTGCCCCCCGCCGCCTTCGCCGGCCCGCGGCCGCTGGAGGCGGAGATCACCCTGGAGCGCTTCAAGGAGGCCCGCAGCCCGTCGCCCGGGCGCATCCGCCTGCTGGCGGAGACCCCCGGCTTCACCCGCCACGCCCTGTCCGGACTGTGCCTGCTCACCAACGGCCGGGGCGGCATGGCCCGGGTCAACGCCGACCTGGGCACGGTGCAATCCAAATACGACTGCCTGCTGGCCGCCAATCTGCACCCGGACGCCCCCTGCGACCGCCACGTGCTGGCCACCCGGCTGCGGGCCTGGGCCAACGCCGACGGCTTCATCACCGCCCTGGACCGGGACAACCTGATCCATTTCGAGCCGGGCCCGCCGGGACGGTGGATCTTCGTGGTGCCGGCCGGGGACGGGCGCATGGTCCAGCTGGACCTGGCGCTGGACCTGCTGCCCGGGCGCAACACCGTGGTGGCCCGGTTCCTGCGCCGGACCGGCCCGCCGCCGTTCGGCGCGGACCTGCCGGAAGACCGCCTGGTGAGCCTCACCGTGCGCCTGGACCTGGAGGACCGCAGCTTCCACGCCGAGACCCAGGCCAGCCCGGACGCCGACCGGCACTTCCGCGAGCACACCCGGGACCTGGAGGGCCGGCCGGGCTTCCTGTTCCAGCCCGCCGGCGACCGGCGCCTGCTGACCTGGGCCGACGCCGGGGCCTGGCACCCGCAGCCGGAATGGAGCATCGGCCTGCCGCACCCGGTGGAAGCCTCGCGCGGCATGACCGGCCAGGGCGACGCCTGGAGCCCGGGCTGGTTCGAGCTGCCGCTGCGGCCCGGGACCGCGGCCATCATCACCGCCTGCGCCGATCCCGAGGAGCCCGCAGCCGCGGAGATCCTTCACTTCACCCAGATCCGGGCCGAAGCCATGAAGGAGAGCGAGGCCCCGGCACCCCGCACCGACAGCTTCGGCCGCCAGCTGGCGGCCGCGGCCGCGGCGTTCCTGGCCCGGCGCGGCCAGGGCGTCACCGTCATCGCCGGCTACCCCTGGTTCCTGGATTGGGGCCGGGACACCCTGATCGCCGTGCGCGGCCTGACCGCCCAGGCTCAGGAGATCCTGCTCACCTTCGCCCGGTTCGAGGACCGCGGCACCCTGCCCAACGCCCTCAACGGCGACAGCACGGCCGACCGGGACACCTCGGACGCGCCGCTCTGGTTCGCCCTGGCCGCCGAGGAGGCCGCGGCGGCCGACCCGGCCCTGTACCAGCAGGACGCCGGCGGCCGCACCCTGGCCCAGGTGCTGGTCTCCATCGCCTCCGGCTACCTGCGCGGCACCCCCAACGGCATCCGGGTGGACCCTGATTCGGCGCTGGTCTGGAGCCCCTCCCATTTCACCTGGATGGACACCAACTACCCGGCGGCCACCCCCAGGGAGGGCTACCCGGTGGAACTCCAGGCCCTGTGGATCCGCCTGCTGCGCCAACTGGAGCGGCTGGAGGGCGGCGCCTGGCGCGAGCTGGCGGAGCGCGCCACGGCGTCCCTGGACCTGTTCTGGGACGAGCGCCTGGACTGCTTCCAGGACCTGCTGGCCGGTCCCGCGGGCTGCCCCGCCGGTTCAGCCCGGCCCGACGGCCTGCTGCGCCCCAACCAGGTGTTCCTGGCCAGCCTGGGGCTGGTGCGGGGCGAGCGGGCCCGGCGCGTGGTCACCGCCATCCGCCGCTTCCTCCTGGTACCCGGGGCCCTGCGCAGCCTGGCTCCGCTGCCGGCGCCCGAGCCCCTGGCCATCCGGGGCCCGTCCGGGGCGCTGCTGAACGACCCGGCCAACCCCTACTGGGGCCGCTACGAAGGCGAGGAGGACACCCGGCGCAAGCCGGCCTACCACAATGGCACCGCCTGGGTCTGGCTGCTGCCCTCGTTCTGCGAAGCCCTGGCCCGGGCCTGGGACTTCCAGCCCGAAGCCGTGGCCGCGGCCCGGGCCTACCTCGGCTCCATGGACGGCCTGCTGGCCGCCGGTTGCGTCGGCCAGCTGCCGGAGATCCTGGACGGCGATGCGCCCCATGCCCAGCGCGGCTGCGACGCCCAGGCCTGGAGCGCGACCGAGGCGCTGCGGGTGTGGCGACTTCTCAGCTAGGGCGTCCGTCACTCCCTGCATCGCGCCGCCCCAACGGCGGGTTCCGGGACCAGACCCCGACCCACCGGTACTCGGGATTTAAGATCGTGCTCGCAAGCTGCGCGCGATCTTAAATCCCGAGTTTGCCGTCGAAGCCGACGGAAGGGTGCCTCCGTCTCGCCCAACCCAGGTGGAATGGCCTCCCACCCGTTTGTCGCCAAAGCACCCAATCCAAAGCTATGCGCGGCTTCTACGGCTAACTCGGAATCTAAAAGCGCGCGCAGCTTGCGAGCACGGTTTTAGAGTTCCGAGTACCGGTGGGTCGGGGCCTGGTCCCGGGACCCGCGTTGGGGCGGCGCGATGCAGGGTGTGACGGACGCCCCCGTAAAACTAGGGGAACTGGAACTCCGCGACGATCCGCTCGGTCCGGAACCCGATCCTCCGGTACAACGGCAGCCCCATGGCCGAAGAGGACAGCACCGCCCAGTGCTGTCCCATGTCCTGGCCCAGGGTCAGGCAGGCCTGGGTGACCGCCCGGCCCAGCCCCATCCGGCGATAGGCCGGCCGGGTGCCCACCGCGTAGATGCCGAGGCTCTTTTCGCCACAATAGGCCAGGGCCGTGGCGGCCGGCAGGCCGTCATGCAGGGCCAGGAACGGCACGGCGCCCGCGCGGACCATGGGCTGGAAGAAGTCCCGCGCCGCCGTGCCGTCCAGTTCCAGCGCCTCGCTGGCCGCGGCGAGCCAGAACGGGAGATCCTGGCTCGAGTCGGCCCGATTGATCCGGATGCGCCGGCTGTGCCCGGGGCTGCTGTAGCGGTCCAGGTCCAGCACCAGCTCCGGCGTGCTTTCCGGAGCCTTGAACCCCGCGGCGCGCAGGGCGGCGCCGTCCTGCCCCTCCTCCAGCGCCCAGGAGAACCGATGGCTGCCGAAAAAGCGCTTGCTCCGCTCGATGTTCCCGCGCTCGGCCGCCGCCCAGACGACATTGGCGAAGGCCTCCCGGACCGGGCTCTTCACCGCGGCGTAACCGTCGTCCTCCTCCACCGCCCACCCCGCGGCCCAGGCGCATTCCAGGAAATTCTGCCTATGTAGGTTGCCCATCATCGCTCCAGGCCCGGCCCGACCGGTCCTCAACCTGGAGTGCTTAAACTATTAATAAAGTTCCCGCCTCAGGCCCGCACGTCCACCAGGCTTCCCAGGGTCGACGGCGTGTCGGTGCCCAAGGTTCCCGCCCGCTGCACCCCGTCGGCCAGCGGGGTCGGCGCCTGGCTGACGGCGGCAGCCTTGGGCGCGGCTTCGGCGCTGCTGGAGACCTGCGTGGCCGCCGCCGGCATGATGCTCAGGCCGCCGAACGCGACCAGGGGCTTGCCGAACAGCTGATTATTGTCGATCCCGAAGCGATCATACCTGGCGTTCGGGTCGGGCATGACCCGGTACAAGGGAACCAGCGGAGTCATGCCAATGGCCATGGAACCTCCGGTCGTATTATCGTTTAAATCGGCTTTTGGGCAAGGGGATCGGCACCGGCAGCATTGAATCCCGCAAAATCCCCGGAATACGTAGTACAAAGGAGTCACTCCCCGGATGCCCATGCCCGCTGCCGCCGCCTTCCCATTTGATGTCCAGGCCTTCCTCCGGGGCGATTGCGGCGACCCGGGCGCCTGCTTCGGCATGCGCGCGTTGGCCGGCCAGGGGCTGGCGGCGCGCGCTTTCCTGCCCCGGGCCAGCGCGGTGGAGCTGGTGGACAGCCGCAGCGGCGAGGTCGTGGCCGCCATGGCCATGGTCCATCCCGAAGGGGTGTTCGAAGCGTGGCTTCCGGACCGGGACCGGCCCTTCCCGTACCGCTTCCGGGTGCACGGCTGGGGCGACGCGCAGGAAGTGGAGGACCCCTACCGGTTCGGCTCTGCCCTGGGCGAGCTGGACGTCTACCTCATGGCCGAAGGCACCCACCTGCGGCTCTACGAGAAGCTGGGCGCGCATCCGGCGCTGCGCGAGGGGGTGGCCGGGGTGGAGTTCGCCGTGTGGGCGCCCAACGCCCGCCGGGTCAGCGTGGTGGGCCAGTTCAACAACTGGGACGGCCGGCGCCACCTCATGCGCCGGTTCTCCTCCTCGGGGGTCTGGGAGCTGTTCGTGCCCGGCATGGTGCCGGGCGACCTCTACAAGTTCGAGCTCAAGAGCGGCGACGGGCGCCTGCTGCCGCTCAAGGCCGACCCGTTCGCGTTCCGCTGCGAGCACGCCCCCGGCACCGCCTCGGTGGTGACGCCGGAACCGGCCCACCCATGGGCCGACGCGGAGTGGATGGCCGGGCGCTGGCGCAGCAACCGGTTCGACGCCCCCATCAGCCTCTACGAGGTGCACCTGGGCTCCTGGCGCCGGCGTCCCGACGGCGGCTTCCTCAGCTACCTGGAGCTGGCCGACCAGCTGATCCCGTACGCCCAGTCCATGGGCTTCACCCACCTCCAGCTGATGCCGGTGAGCGAGCACCCCTTCTACCCCTCCTGGGGCTACCAGCCCCTGGGCATGTTCGCCCCCACCAACCGCTATGGCTCCCCGGACGAATTCATGGCGTTCGTCGACCGCTGCCACCAGGCCGGCCTGGGCGTGCTGCTGGACTGGGTGCCGGCGCACTTCCCGGCCGACGCCCACGGCCTGGGCGAATTCGACGGCACCCACCTCTACGAGCACGCCGACCCGCGCAAGGGCCGGCACATGGACTGGGGCACGCTGATCTACAACTACGGCCGCACCGAGGTGCAGAACTTCCTCATCGCCAACGCCCTGTACTGGCTGGACCGGTTCCACATCGACGGCCTGCGGGTGGACGCGGTGGCCTCCATGCTCTACCTGGACTACAGCCGCAAGGCCGGCCAGTGGCTGCCCAACCGCTACGGCGGCCGGGAGAACCTGGAGGCGGTGGCCTTCCTGCGCCGGCTGAACGAGGTGCTCTACGCCCACTTCCCCGACACCCTCACGGTGGCCGAGGAATCCACCGCCTGGCCCATGGTCTCGCGGCCCACCAGCGTCGGCGGCCTGGGCTTCGGCTTCAAGTGGAACATGGGCTGGATGCACGACACCCTGGTCTACATGGGCCGGAACATGCTGTACCGCAAGTACCACCAGGGCGAGATCACCTTCAGCATGCTCTACAACGACGCCGAGAACTTCGTCCTGCCGCTGTCCCACGACGAGGTGGTGCACGGCAAGAAGTCCCTGCTCTGGCGCATGCCCGGCACCCGCTGGGAGCAGTTCGCCAACCTGCGCCTGCTGTTCGCCTACCAGTTCGTCCACCCGGGCAAGAAGCTGCTGTTCATGGGCGGCGAGTTCGGCCAGGACCACGAGTGGGACCACAACCAGGCGCTGGAATGGGGGCTGCTGCAGTACCAGGAGCACGAGGGCCTGCGCACCCTGGTGGGCGACCTCAACGCGCTCTACCGCCAACTCCCTGCCCTGCACCAGCTGGACTGCGATCCCGGCGGCTTCCGCTGGATCGACAACGAGGACCGCAAGAACTGCATCCTGGCCCTGCTCCGGCAGGCCGCCGACGGTTCCTTCCTGGTGGCGGTGCTGAATTTCACCGCCAAGCCCCAGTCCGGCTACCGGATCGGCGTGCCCCTGCCGGGACGCTACGCCGAGGTGCTCAATTCCGATTCCGGCCGCTACGGCGGGCAAAATTTCGGCAACGACGGCGCGGCGGCCAGCACGCCGGTGGCGATGCACGGCTACCCCCAGTCCCTGGCCCTCACCCTGCCCCCCCTGGGCGCGGTTCTACTGGTGCATACTGCTGCAAGTGATACCCACCCCCTCCGCGAGGAATAGACCGATGGACACCCTGCAAGCCAAGCTCAAGAAACTGACGCGCAACCTGTGGTGGACCTGGCGGCCCGAAGTGCGGGCCATCTTCCGCGACCTGGACATGGAGATCTACCGCAAGGTCCACCGCAACCCGGTGCGGGTCATCAAGGAGATCAGCCTGGCCTACCTGGAGAAGCGCGCCGAGGAAGTGGACGTGCTGACCCGCACCGACCGGGCCCTGCGCCAGCTGCACGAGTACCTGAACCCGCTCACCACCTGGGGCATGGTCCACGCCGGCACCCTGCTGTCCCGGCCGGTGGCCTATTTCTGCGCCGAATTCGGCATCCACGAATCGATCCCCATCTACTCCGGCGGCCTGGGCATCCTGGCCGGCGACCACCTGAAGGGCGCCTCCAACCTGGGCGTGCCCCTGGTGGGGGTGGGCCTGCTCTACCACCAGGGCTACACCACCCAGGTGCTGGACGCCAGCTTCTGGCAGCACGACGTCAGCGAGCGGTTCGACTCCAACGACCTGCCGCTCGACCCGGCCCTGGGCCCGGACGGCATCCAGGTGCGGGTGTGCGTCGAGATGCCCGGCCGCAACGTATGGGCCAAGGTGGTGGAGGCCCAGGTGGGCCGGATCCGGCTGATCCTGCTGGATACCCGGGACGAGGCCAACTCCGACGAGGACAAGGCCCTGGCGGCCTCGCTCTACGGCGGCGACCAGCGCATGCGCATCCAGCAGGAGCTGCTGCTGGGCGTGGGCGGTTCCCGGGCCCTGCGGGCGCTCGGCATCACCCCCAGCGTCTACCACCTCAACGAGGGCCATTCGGCCTTCGCCATCCTGGAATGGGCGCGCCACCGGGTGGAGCAGGACGACCTGGACCCCTGGGCCGCGCTCCAGGAGGCCGCCGCCGGCACCGTGTTCACCACCCACACCCCGGTGGAGGCCGGCCATGACCGCTTCCCCGCCGATCTGGCCGAGGAGCACCTGGGCCCGCTGGCCAACGGGCTCAAGCTGCCCATCCAGGACGTGCTCGGCCTGGGCCGGGTCGATCCCAACGACCACGGCTCCCCCTTCATGCCCACCGTGCTGGCCCTGAAGCACTGCCGGCGCGCCAACGGGGTCTCGGCCCTGCACGGCACCGTGTCCCGCCGCATGTGGCAGTGCCTCTGGCCGGACCGCCCGGTGCACGACGTGCCCATCGGCCACATCACCAACGGCGTGCACGTGCCCTCCTGGCTGTCCTCGGAACTGAACGTGCTGTTCCAGACCCACCTGGGCGTGGGCTGGCAGGACGGCATCGTCCGGCCCGACCTCTGGATCAAGGTCGCCGGCATCGACCCCGCCGAGATCTGGGAGATCAAGAAGGTGCTCAAGGGCCGCATGCTGCGCCTGGTGCGCGAACGGGTCGCCGCCATGCGCGCCCGGGTCGGCCTGCCGGTGCAGGACCCGCCGCCCCTGGACCCCGACGCCCTCACCATCGGCTTCGCCCGGCGCTTCGTGCCCTACAAGCGGCCTGACCTGCTGTTCTCCGACCTGGACCGGCTGGACCGCCTGGTGAACAACCCCAAGTGTCCGGTGAACCTGATCTTCGCCGGCCGCTCCCACCCGGCCGACGGCCCCGGCAAGGCGCTCATCCAGAAGGTCGGCCAGCTCACCCAGGATCCCCGCTTCGCCAACCGCATCGTCTTCGTGGAGAACTACAACATCCATGTGGGGCGCAACCTGTACCAGGGCGTGGACGCCTGGCTGAACAACCCCAGGCGCCCGCTGGAAGCCTGCGGCACCAGCGGCATGAAGGTGGTCATGAACGGCGGCCTGCACATCTCCGCCCTGGACGGCTGGTGGGCGGAAGCCTACGACGGCGAGAACGGCTTCGCCATCGGCAACGGCGAGATCCACGTCTCCGACGAAGTGCAGGACCGGCGCGACGCCGACGCCCTGTTCCGGCTGCTGGAGGAGAAGGTCGTGCCGCTCTACTACGACCAGGATTCCAACGGCGTGCCCCGGCACTGGGTGCACGCCATCAAGCGTTCCATGCGCACCCTGGCCTGGCGCTTCAACGCCGACCGGATGGTCATGGACTATGTCCGCCACTGCTACCTGCCGGCGGCAGTGGCCTCCTCCTGCCAGATGCCGACGCCGTAGGCTGCTTTCTGCCAGATGCCGACGCCGCAGGTTGGGTCGGCCGTGACCAAAAAGCCTGCAAATTCGGAGTCAGACTCCGAATTTGCGTGGTAAATTGGCGCCATGCTGCCCCGACCCGCCTTTTTCGACCGCCTGACTCCAGGCGCTGCCGGAGCTATTTCCTGTTCTGCGCCTGCTCGCCGACCGCCCAGGCCAGGAGACTCGTTTCCTCATTCTCGGCAGCGCCTCGCCCCAGATCATCCGGCACGCCTCCGAGACCCTGGCCGGGCGGGTGGAGTTCATCGAATTGTCCGGTTTCGATCTCATGGAAACCGGCCCCAAGGCGCTGGACGCGCTCTGGCTCCGGGGCGGGTTCCCGAGGTCGTTCCTGGCCGCCTCCGACGAGGACAGCTTCGTTTGGCGAGAGGGCTTCGTGCGCACCTACCTGGAACGCCTCGGAGCTGGGACGCGCCATGGGCCTGTCCGACAAGACCGTGCGAAACGACCTAGACCTGCTTCTGGTCCACCCAGGGCGGCGCCGAGGTGGATCTCATGTTCCTGCACCGGGGACGGCGGCTGGGTTTCGAGGTGAAGTTCGCAGAGGCTCCCAAAGCGACCGCCTCCATGCGCAGCGCCGTCAAGGAACTGAACCTCGACCACCTCTGGGTCGTCCATCCCGGCGTGCATGAATTTCCCATGGACCAGGGCATCACCGCGCTGCCGATGCAGCGACTGGGTCAAGCCGCGCGCCAATCCATCGAAAGACCATGAAGCCGGCAAGTGAGCTATCACCCATCGCCAGTGATTAGGCCAGCCGCAACGCCACCGCCGCCGCCGGCTCCAGCACCCGGAAGGTGAACGACTCGGTGTAATACAGCTCCACGTCATGGGCGTCGTGCTGCTTGTAGCCGATGGCCAGGTCCTGGCCCACGGTCAGCTCGAAGTCCCCGCCCCGGCGCGACAGCACGACGCCGCCCTGGAGCACCGGGGTCCAGTGGATGCCGCCGGTGACCATGGCCAGGACGCGTTTGCGCAGCGGATAGATGCCCGGCTCGCCGGCCATCAGCCACTTGTACGGCTCGGTGCCCAGCACCAGCGCGTACGGGCCGCCGATCTCCGCCTGCTGGATGGCCAGCAGGGCCCGTTCCACCGACTCGGTGAGCTGGCCGCGATCGTGGTTCAGCGCCACCGGCTGGTGGGGGGAGACTTCCAGGATGCCCTTGATGCCCGCCGCGACGAAGCCCCGGTAGATGGCCGACTCCTCGAAGATCGCCACCTTGCGCGATGCGCGAACTCTGCAGTTCGATCTCCTTCCACGCCGCATCCGCGATGGGTGCCATTTCCCGCCTGAGTATATCGGCCATGTCCGTCTCCTGTTATTTCAAGTTGCCCAGTCCCAGGCCCCTGCCATTCGGTGCCGAAGGCGTGTCGGCGGCGGCCAGGGCCGGGATGGCGCCCGTGGTGAACAGCAGCTTGCGCAGCTGCACGTCCAGCTCCGGCACGCTGCGGCGCAGCCACTCCAGCAGCATGGCCGCGTGCTCCAGCTCGTCGTCCCGGTTGTGGATCAGCGTGGCCTTGAGCTCCGGGTCGGTGGTCACGTCGGCCCGCTGATGGTAGAAGTCGATGGCCTCCAGTTCCTCCTGCAGGCTGGCGAGCGCCTGGTGGATGTGGAGCGCGCCGCTGGAAAGTCCCGCTTCAATGGTCCCGCTGCTCATGGAATGTCCCTCCGGCCCCGGCGTGCAAGGTTCGCGCCAAGGGAAAACGGTCATGGTTTCCGGCATGTTCCATGGCCTCGAAGCACCCAGCCTGAGGTCCGGCCGATCAGGATGACGGGTTGGCCGCCGCAAATTGACGGGGAAGCGCCGAAGCCACAAGGCCACCCCATCATCGTGCGCCAAGGGCGCCGAAAGGTTCCGTCAGAGCAGGTGGCGGTACAGTTCCAGGTAGTCCTTGGCGGCGGCCGCCCAGCCGAAATCCTGGGCCATGGCGCGGCGCTGGACCTGGCCCCAGGCCTTGGGATCCTGCCGATAGAGCTGGCAGGCGCGGCCGATGGTTTCGCCCAGGATCCAGGAATTGGGTTCCTTGAACACGAAGCCGGTGGCGGTGCTGTCCATCATCGAATGGGCGTTGGCGTCCACCACGGTGTCGGCCAGGCCGCCGGTGCGCCGCACCAGCGGCAGGGCGCCGTAGCGCAGCGCGTAGAGCTGGGTCAGGCCGCAGGGTTCCTGGCGCGAAGGCACCAGCACCACGTCGGCGCCGGCCAGGATGCGGTGCGCCATGCCCTCGTCGAAGCCGAGCCAGGCGGCCACGTGCCCCGGGTGGGCGGCGGCGGCGGCCTTGAACCCGGCTTCCAGCTCCGGGTCGCCGGTGCCCAGCACCAGCAGTTGGGCGCTCAGTTGGATCAGATAGGCGACGTTCTCCAGCACCAGGTCGAGCCCCTTCTGCCCGGCCAGCCGGCTGACGACGGCGAACAGCGGGACGTCGGGCGCCTCATCCAGGCCCACGGCGCGCTGGAGGAGGTTCTTGTTGACCTTCCGGGCGGACAACCGCTTGGCATCGTAATGGACTTCCAGATGCGGGGTGGTGGCGGGATTCCACACCGTGTAGTCCACCCCGTTGAGGATGCCCGACAGGTCCTTGGCTCGGTGCGCCAGCAGGCCTTCCAGGCCCGCCCCGCCTTCGGGCCGCTGGATCTCCCCGGCGTAGGTCGGGCTCACGGTGGTGATCCGGTCCGCATAGGCGAGGCCGGCCTTCAGGAAGTTGATCTGGCCGTAGAATTCCGCCCCGCCGGGATGGAAGCAGGCGGCGGGCAGGCCCAGGGAAGCCAGCGCGGCGGCCGGATAGATCCCCTGGTAGGCGATGTTGTGGATGGTCATCACGGTCTTCGGGCCGCCGGCCAGCGCCAGATGCGCCGGCACCAGCCCGGCCTGCCAGTCGTGGGCCTGGACGACGTCCGGGCGCCAGTCCCCGCTCCGGGCCAGCCGGGCGGCGGCCCAGGCCAGGGCGCCGAACTTCAGGTGGCTGTCGCCCGATTCCTCGTAGGGCCCGCCGGGCCGGTCGAAGAGGGCCGGGCAGTCCAGCAGGTAGACCGGCACGCCGGTGGCGCTCCGGCCTAGCAGGAAGCGTGCCGGGCCGAGCCCCATCAGGTCCGGCAGATCGCCCGCCGGCGCCAGCTGGGCGATGCCCTGGAGCAGGGCGGGAAAGCCCGGCAGCAGTACCCGCGCGTCCGCGCCCAGGGTCCGCTGGGCCGCGGGCAGCGCCGCCAGCACGTCGGCCAGCCCCCCCACCTTCACGTAGGGGAAGATTTCAGTGGCAACATGCAGAATGCGCATTCATCAACCCCGCAGGCGGTCCAGCATCGGCCCGGATATCAGGGTTACACCACCGGGGGTGCGATGGAAGCGCAGGGCGTCCTGTTCCGGATTTTCGCCCGCCACCAGCCCCTCCGGCACGTGGCAGCCGCGGTCCACCACCACCTTGCGCAGCCGCGCGAAGCGGCCGATGTCCGCCCCGGGCAGCACCACCGCCTGGTCCAGGTGGGCGTGGGAGTGCACCCACACCTTGGAGGAGAGCAGCGAATCGCGCACCATGGCGCCGGAGACGATGCAGCCGCCGGAGACCAAGCTGCTCAGCGCCACGCCGTTGCGGTTGGGGTCGCTGTGCACGAACTTGGCCGGCGGCAGCTGCTCCTGGTAGGTGAACACCGGCCAGCTCTCGTCGTAGAGGTTGAGCTCCGGCTCCACCCGGGTGAGGTCCATGTTGGCCGACCAGAACGCGTCGATGGTGCCCACGTCGCGCCAGTAGGGCAGCTTGTCCAGGTTGCGGATGTGGCTTTTCTCGAACCGGTGGGCGAACACCCGGGCCCGGCCGATCAGCTGCGGGATCAGGTCCCGGCCGAAATCGTGGCTGGAGGCGGGATCGGCGGCGTCCCGGACCAGCTCGGCGAACAGGAACCCGGCCTTGAACAGGTAGATCCCCATGCTGGCAAGGCATTGGCCGGGCTGGTCCGGCAGGGTGGGCGGGTCTTCCGGCTTCTCCACGAAGCTGGTGATCCGGTCCGAGCGGTCGGTGCCGGCCACGCCCAGGCCCCGGGCGGCGTCCCGGGGCACTGAAAGGCAGGCGATGCTCATGTCGGCGTCGTGGTCCAGGTGGTCTTCCAGGAACACCCGGTAGTCCATCTTGTAGATCTGGTCCCCGGCCAGGATCAGCACGTGTTCCGGCGCCAGGCCCTGGAGGTTCTGGATGTTCTGGTAGACGGCGTCGGCGGTGCCGCTGTACCACTGGTCCCCTTCCAGGCTTTGCTGGGCCGGCAGCACGTGGACGAACTCGTTCAGGCGGCTGGCCAGGAAGGTCCAGCCCAGCTGCAAGTGCTCCAGCAGGCGGTGCGAGTTGTACTGGGTGGCCACCAGGATGCGCCGGATATTGGAATTCATGCAGTTGGAGAGGGTGAAATCGATGATCCGGTACTTGCCGCCGAAATCCACCCCGGGCTTGGAGGCGGAGCGGGTCAGGTCCCGCAGGCGCTTGCCCCGGCCGCCGGCCAGCACCATGGCGACGGTGCGTTGCGGAGCCCGGAAGATCTCCTGTTCAGACATCCTCCCTCCTGCCCGACCTGTTGGTTGAATTCGATTCTACCCCGTTCCCATCACGGCCAGTAGCTGCTTCCAGAGCACAGCTTCGTCCAGCGCGTTCATGCAGGGCACGCCGCCCACCCGGCAGAACGTCTCCATGCACTCCAGGCAATCCAGGTCGTCCCGGCGCACCACCCGCACCCGGGGGCCCCAGGGCGCGGAATGGCGCGGCCGGGTGGGGCCGAACACCGACAGGGTGGGCACGCCGCTGCCGGCGGCGATGTGGGCCAGGCCCGAATCCATGCCCACCAGGGCCCGGGCGCCGGCGATCCAGGCGGCGGCGACCGCCAACCCGCCCTGCCCGGTGCAATCGACGCAGGGCACCTGCTCGCGGATCAAGGCCGCCAGCGCCGCATCCGTCGGCCCCGCCCCCAGGATCACCGGGGTGAGCCCGGCGCGCCGCAGCCGGGCGGCCAGGGCCGCGAAGGAGGCCACGGACAGCCGCTTGTTCTCGCAGTTGGCGCCCGGGGCCAGCACCACGTAGTCGCCCAGGCCCCATTCGGCGCGGCGCCCGGCGACTTCCGCCATGGCCTCGGCCCGGGGCCGGAACGGCCGGAACGGCCCGGCGGTTAGCTGGGGGAAGGCCTGGGCCACCACCGACCGATAGCGGTCGACGAAGGCGTTGTCCTGCTTGTAGAAGCGGATGCTGTGGCTGTAGCCCAGCCAGGCCCCGCCGTCGCCGCAGCCCAGGCGCAGGGGCACCCGGGCCAGCAGGGCCGCCAGCATCGGCCGGTTGCTCTTGGGGAAATTGATCAGGGAGGCCGGGTGGTGCGCCCGGAGCAGGGCGGCGGCCTGGAAGGGGCTATACTTGCGCTCCGGATCGGGCACCGCCGCGCGGTAGTCGGCGCTGCCGGCGAACAGGTCGACGATCCAGCCGGGGCCCCAGGCCACCAGCGGCAGGCCGGCGTCGCGCAGCGGGGCGATGGCGGCATGGATCATCATGGCGTCCCCGAAGTAGCGGGGGAAGCGGATCCAGTGGGCATCCCGGGGCGGCGCGTCCATCAGCTGTGCACCCCCGGCGCCTCGCGCCCGGTCTTCTGCACATACTCCAGGTAGGAGCCCTGGTAGGCCATCGGCCCCGGGTGCTCCTCCCCGCCCAGCTCCAGCACCCGGCTGGCCAGGCCGCGCAGGAAGGTGCGGTCGTGGGAGACGAACAGCATGGTGCCTTCGAAATCCTTCAGGGCCTCGATCAGCATCTCCTTGGTGGCCAGGTCCAGGTGGTTGGTGGGCTCGTCCAGGATCAGGAAGTTGGGCGGGTCGAACAGCATCCGGGCCATGACCAGGCGCGACTTCTCGCCGCCGGACAGCGCGCGGATCCGCTTGTCCACGTCATCGCCCTGGAACTGGAAGGCGCCCAGCAGGTTGCGCAGCACGCCCAGGCCTTCCATGGGGAAATCCTGCTGGATCTGCTCGATCACCGTCAGCTCCGGGTCCAGCAGGTCCATGGACTGCTGGGCGAAGTAGCCCACCCGCAGGCTGGCCCCCAGGCGCACGCTGCCGGCATCCGGCTCGATGACCCCCGCCACCATCTTCAGCAGGGTGGACTTGCCGCTGCCGTTGCGGCCCATGACGCACCAGCGCTCGCCGCGCCGCACGTGGAAGTCGAAGCCGTCGTACAGCGTGCGCCGGCCGTAGGCCTTGCCGATCCCTTCGAGCATGGCCACGTCGTCGCCGGAGCGCATGGGCAGGCGGAAATCCCACTTCACCACCTTGCGCTTGCGCGGCAGCTCGATCCGCTCGATCTTGTCCAGCGCCTTGACCCGGCTCTGCACCTGGGCGGCCTTGGAGGCATGGGTGGAGAACCGCTCGATGAAGCGCTGCTCCTTGGCCAGCTTGGCCTGCTGCCGGGCGTAGGCGGCCTCCTGGTTGGCCTCCCGGGCCTGGCGCTCGCCCAGGTAGAAGTCGTAGTCGCCCGAGTAGGTGATGATCTCGCCGCCGTCGATCTCCACCACCTTGCTGACGATCCGGTTCATGAAGTCGCGGTCGTGGGAGGTCATCAGCAGGGTCGAGGGCACCGATTTCAGGAAGCTCTCCAGCCACAGGATCGATTCGATGTCCAGGTGGTTGGTGGGCTCGTCCAGCAGCAGCACGTCGAATTTGCCGAGCAGCACCTTGGCCATGGCCACGCGCATCTTCCAGCCGCCCGACAGCGCGCCCACGTCGCCGTCCACCTGGTCATCCTCGAAGCCCAGGCCCGCCAGGCACGCCTTGGCCCGCGCCTCCAGCTCGTAGCCGCCCAGGTGCTGGTACTCCTCCTGCACCTGGCCGAAGCGCTCCAGGATCGCCTCCAGCTCGTCCCCGCGGGCGGGGTCGGCCATGCCGTGCTCCAGGTCGATCAGTTCGTGGTGCAGGTCGCCCAGCCGGCCGCTGCCGGCGATGGCCTCGTCCAGCACCGAGCGGCCGGCCATCTCGTCCACTTCCTGGCGGAAGTAGCCGACGGTCAGCTTTTTCGGCAGGCTGACGGTGCCGTCGTCCGGGTGCTCCTCGCCCATGATCATGCGGAAGATGGTGGATTTCCCGGCGCCGTTCGGGCCCACCAGGCCGACCTTCTCGCCGGCGTTGAGCTGGAAGCCCGCGTCAATGAACAGGATCTGCTTGCCGTACTGCTTGCTCACATCGGAAAAGGCGATCATCGACCCGCCGGCCGGTGCGGGCTCGCAAACCTCGTGATGGGCGATGGGTTCATATCTGTCAAGCGTTCCCCCTGCTGGCCTCCAGGATAGCCTGGGGACCGGGCTCAGGCCAGCAGCCGCTCCAGCACCGAGTAGCTGCGCGGTTCGCCCAGCTCGCGCCGGAGCCGGTCGCGCAGCACCCGGGTCACCGCCCGGGCCGCGTCGCCGCCTTCGGGGTCGGGCGCCTCCTCGGCCGGCAGCGTGCGCAGCAGGCGCAGGTAGTCCCGGGCGCCGGGGGGGAGCGCCTCGCGCGGATCCACCGGGGTGCAGGCGGCGCAGCGCCAGCCCTCGTCGGTGAGCAGCACCAGCGGCGCTTCGCCGTTGCCGCACAGGCCGCACAGGCGCGGGTGCGGCAGCACGCCCAGGCAGTGCAGCACCCAGTGCTCGGCATAGGCCAGCACGGCCATGGCCCGGTCCGGCTGCGCCTTCAGCGCGCGGGCGCAGGCCGACAGGAGCCGGAACAGGCGCGGATCCTCCACCCCTTCCCGGGCCACCCGGTCGAAGATGTCCGCCAGGCAGGCCACCACCAGGTTGGATTCCAGGTGGCCCAGGACCAGGGGCGAGTGCACCAGTTCGCAGCGGGTGACCCGGCGCACCTCCACCTGCTCCTTGCCGAAGAAGCTGACGTTGACCAGGCCCAGCGGCTCGAAGTTGGAGACCCACTTGGCCGAGGGCTTCTTGGCGCCCCGGGCCAGCCCCACCAGCCGCTCGCCGTGTTCGGTGAGGAACGACACCACCAGGCCCCCCTCCTGGAAGGGCGAGGGGCGAAGCACGATGGCGGTATGGGTGCGGATCATCAACCAACAGTTTGCACGAATTCCCGGGCCAGCGCAGACGGGCGATGGGCCGGGCCCGATCCCGTTACAATGGCCGCCGGAGCCCGCCATGTCCTTTGCCTCCCGTTGCCTCGCCCTGCTGATCCTCCTGGCCCCCCTGCCGGGCCTGTGCCAGGAGACCCAGGTCTCGCGCATCTGGATCGCCGACCAGGAAGCGGGCAGCTCCATCGACAAGCAGTTCGCCGACGCCGCCGGCGTCCATCTGGAGACCCGGGAGACCAGCCACCTGGAGCGGATGGGCGTGGTGATCCAGCTGGACCTGCGCCAGGAGGCCGTGAAGCGGCCCGACGGCAGCATGCGCTTCACCTGGGCCCTGACCATGTCCCAGGAGCCCCAGGAGGGCGAAGGGGCCTGGTCGCCCCGGGCCCCCGGCCAGCTCAGGCTGACCTTCAAGGACGGCCCGCCCCGCACCCTGGACATCCCGGCCGGCGCCCTGGTCTGGCCCGGCGACCTGGAGGACCGCCTGCGCGCCGCGGCCCGGTCGGTCCAGCCGCTGCGGCTCAAGCATTTCTCCTTCCCCACCCAGCAGTGGGCCGAGGTGGACCTGAAGCCCGTGGGGCCGGAGCCGCTGCCGGGCTTTCCCGACACCGTGCACTTCCGGGGCCGCACCGCGGAGGGCAGCATGGTGGAGAACGTGGACCTGTGGATCTCGCCGAGCCAGGGGGAGGTGAAGCACCTGGGCTTCATGGCCGGGGTCCCGGTGCTGTCCCAGCGGGTGGAACTGCCGGCCCCGGCCGGGCTGGACGCCAAGCAGGGCCTGTTCGAGCGCACCATCAAGGCGCTGCCGCCCAACCCCTTCCTGCTCTGGCTGCCGGAGCTCACGGTGCGCTGGAGCGGCCGGAGCGTCCCCGAGCTGCCCGAGGATCCCCAGCAGCAGCGCCTGGCGCCCGGCCGCTACCGGCTGAGCCGGGCCCGGCCGCCCACCGCCCAGGAAGCGGCGCAGCCGCCGGTCTCCGGGCCGCCTTCGGCCCAGGACGCCCCGTTCCTCGCCGCCACCCCGCTGGTGCAGTACCACGACCCGGTGTTCGCCGGCCTGGAGCGGCGCCTCAACCCGCCGCCGGGCGCCACCCGCTGGGAGCTGGCCCAGTTGGTCAACAGCTTCGTGTTCGACTGGATCAAGGACAAGAACTACACCGTGGGCTTCGCCTCCGCGCAGGAGGTGGCCCGGAACCCGGTGGGGGCCTGCGCCCAGCACGGCGTGCTGGCCGTGGCCCTGCTGCGCCGCCTGGGCGTGCCGGCCCGGGGCGTCACCGGCTGGATCGCCCTGGGCGAGACCCTGGCCATGCACTTCTGGGTCGAAGTGGAGCTGGGCGGGCGCTGGGTTCCCCTGGACCCCACCTTCGACCAGGCCCCCGCCTCGGCCTACCGGCTGAAGCTGCTCACCACCGACCTGGCCGACATGGGCAACGTGGGCGCCGGCGGCCCCGGCACCGACTACCTGGGCGGCATCTGGCTGCCCGAAGGCCCGTGGGCCGGCGAGGTGCGGGTCCAGGGCGACAGCGTGTTCGTCCCGGGCGGCCTGAGCCTGCGCGTGCCCGGCGCCCGTTGGAACCTGGCCGGAGGCCGGCTGGCGCTGATCTGGGGCGAGCCGCACCGGGTCGAGGCGGCGCCCGCGCCGACCCCGGCCCAGCGGACCGACGCCCACCGCCTCCAGGGGGCCGCCAAGGGCCGCCAGGGCTGGTGGCAGCCCAGGACCCGCCAGTGCTGGATGGACCTGGGCGCCGGCCGCTGGCTGCAGGTGGACGCCCTCACCGAGCCCCAGGCCTTCCGGCTGCTGGATGCCCTGGAGACCGCGCTCCGGGCCCAGATGGCCAGCAAGGCGGCCTAATACTGGATCACCTTCATCGTGTTGGTGCTCCCGGTCTTCCACAGGGGCAGGCCGAGGGTGATCACCACCTTGTCGCCGGCCACCAGGCCATGCAGGTCCTGCAGCACGGTCTCCACCGAATCCACCATGGCGTCGGAGGTCTCCACCCTGGGCACGAGCAGCGACTGGACCCCGCGCATGAGCCCCATGCGCCGCGCGTTGGGCAGGTCGGTGGTGGCGCCGATCACCGGGATGTCGGCCGCCAGGCGCGAAACCATGCGCGCGCTGCCGCCGCCTTCGGTGAACACCACGATCAGCCGGGCGCCGATCTCCTGGGCGGTCCGGCAGGCGGCGAAGGCCACCGACACGTCGGTGCGGCTGGACAGCCTCAAGGCCAGTTCGTCCTCCAGCCGGCCCAGGCGGGGATGGTAGTGGGCATCGGCGTCCTCGGCGATGCGGCCGAGCCATTGGGTGGCCTCCACCGCGTACTTGCCCACGGCGCTCTCGGCGCTGAGCATCACCGCGTCGGTGCCGTCCCAGATGGCGTTGGCCACGTCCGAGGCCTCGGCCCGGGTGGGCTGGGGATTCTCGATCATGCTCTCCAGCATCTGGGTGGCGGTGATCACCGGCTTGAGGGCCTGGCGCGCCATCCGGATGATCCGCTTCTGCAGCGCCGGCACGTGCTCCACCCCCAGTTCCACGCCCAGGTCGCCCCGGGCCACCATCACGCCCCAGGACTCGTCCAGGATCTCCTCCAGGTTTTCCAGCGCCTGGGGGTGCTCGATCTTGGCGATGATGGGCTGCTGCCCGCCCAGGCCGCGGATCAGCCCGGCCAGGGTGCGCAGGTCCGTGGCCCGGCGCACGAAGCTCATGGCGAACAGGTCGACGTCGTGCTCCACGCCCCAGCGGATGTCCACCAGGTCCTTGGGGGTGAGCGGATCGAAGGCCACGTCCAGGCCGATCGGGTGCACCCCCTTGCGCGCCTTCAGCAGCCCGCCCACCACCACCCGGGCGCCGACCCTGGCCGGCCCGGCCTCGGTCACCACCACCTCCAGGTTGCCGTCATCCAGCACCCAGCGCTGGCCGGCCTTGGCGCCCAGGAACAGCTCGGGATGCGGCAGCGGCACCGCCCAGGCGAGCCCTGCCGGAGCCGTGCCGCCGGCCGGGTAGAAGGCCCCGATGGAACCCTCGGGCAGTTCCAGGGGCTCCGCCAGCGCGCCCACCCGCCATTTGGGCCCCTGCAGGTCGAGCAGCACCGGGATGCGCCGGCCCAGATCCTTGGCGATGCGCCGGATATCGTTCAGGGACTGGGCCCGGGATTCCAGGTCACCATGGCTGGCGTTGAGCCGTACCGCATCGGCAACCTGGAGCGCTTCGCGCAGGTGTTCGCCCTCCATGAGAGCGGGTCCCATGGTGATGAGAATCTTGGTTTTGCGCACGCATTCCTCCGATGTATCCACAGGTATTCCACAGGGTTTTCCGCAGGAAGGGAAGCATTATCGCTGTAAAATCGCCTTCGCACGGGCCCCCGCTGGTGTTAACTTCGTTGGCTACCCAGTGGAGTCGATGCGATGCGCAAGTTGATGGAGGCCCTCATCGCTGAATTGGTGCAGAACGAGATCCCCCTGGACCTGGCCAAGCGTGAGCTCGAGCGGATCTACCTGGAACAGGTGCTGGCCGCCAACAACGGCAACCAGAGCGCCGCGGCGCGCAAGCTGGGCATCCACCGCAACACGTTGTCCAAGAAGCTGGAACCGCTTCTGGACGCCATGCGGTATCCTGGTATCAACTGCTGAAGAAGAGCGTCTTCCAAAAGGGGCGTTCTCGTCTTTCTGGGAGATGACAAGATGACGAAGATCGGGATCAACGGTTTTGGACGCATTGGCCGGATGGTGTTCCGTGCCGCCGTGAAGCATTTCCCTGACCTGGAAATTGTCGGCATCAACGACCTGCTCGACCCTGCCTACCTGGCCTACATGCTGCAGTACGATTCCGTGCATGGCCGGTTCGACGGCACCATCGCGGTGGAGGGCAGCACGCTCATCGTCAATGGCCGCAAGATCCGGCTCACCGCCGAGCGCGATCCCGGCAACCTCAAGTGGAACGAGGTCGGCGCCGAGATCGTGGTGGAATCCACCGGGCTGTTCCTGGACAAGGCCACGGCCAGCGCGCACCTCAAGGCCGGCGCCCGGCGGGTGATCCTCAGCGCCCCCTCCAAGGACGACACCCCGATGTTCGTCTTCGGCGTCAACCACGAGAGCTATGCCGGCCAGGAGATCATCTCCAACGCCAGCTGCACCACCAACTGCCTGGCGCCGGTGGCGTCGGTGCTGCACAGCGCCTTCGGCATCAAGCGCGGCCTGATGACCACCGTGCACGCCGCCACCGCCACCCAGAAGACCGTGGACGGCCCTTCCCACAAGGACTGGCGCGGCGGCCGGGGCATCCTGGAGAACATCATCCCCAGCTCCACCGGCGCGGCCAAGGCGGTCGGCAAGGTGATCCCGTCCCTGAACAAGAAGCTCACCGGCATGGCGTTCCGGGTGCCCACCTCGGACGTCTCGGTGGTGGATCTCACCTGCGAGCTGGAAAAGCCGGCCACCTTCGAGGAGGTCTGCGCCGCCATGAAGCGCGCCGCCGACGGTCCGCTCAAGGGCGTGCTGGCCTACACCGGGGACAAGGTGGTCTCCACCGACTTCCGGGGCGAACGCTGCACCTCCGTGTTCGACGCCGACGCCAGCATCATGCTGGATCCCACCTTCCTGAAGGTGGTGGCCTGGTACGACAACGAGTGGGGCTACTCCAACAAGGTGCTGGACATGGTCCGGGTCCTGGCCAAGTAGCATGCAGGTTGCCATCAACGGGCTGGGTCGCATCGGGCGCCAGCTTCTGCGCCAGCTTCAGGCCACGCCCGGACTGGAGCTGGTCGCCGCCAACGACCTGGCCGAGCCCGCGTGCTGTGCCCACCTGGTGAAGCACGACAGCGTCCACGGCCGGGCCGGCTTCGACGTGAAGCACGGCGAAGGCTGCCTCCTGCTGGACGGGCGGCGGGTGCCCCTGTTCCGGGAACCGGATCCGGCGGTCCTGCCCTTCGGCCAACTGGGCGCGCAGGTGGTGCTGGAATGCACCGGGCGCTTCACCGCCCGGGAGCAGGCCGCCCGCCATCTGCGCGACGGCGTGGCCCAGGTGGTGATCAGCGCCCCGTCCGAGGACGCCGATCTGACGGTGATCATGGGGGTCAATGACGCGGCCCTGGCCGCGGGCGCGCCCCGGATCATCAGCGCCGGCTGCGCCACCAGCCACGCCCTGGCCATCCTGCTGCGGGTGCTGGACGAGCGGTTCGGCGTGCGCGAGGGCCTGGCGATGGCGGTGGAGAGCTACGGCAACGACCAGCGCATCCTCGACCTGCCGCACCCGGACCCGCGCATGGCGCGGGCCGCGGCCATGAGCATGATCCCGGCGCCAAGCGACGCCGCCGCCTGCGTCAGCCGGGTGCTGCCGGCCCTGGCCGGGCGCCTCGAACTCCAGGCCATCCGCGTGCCCACCCCGGACGTGAGCCTGCTCGACCTCAGCGCCACCCTGGACCAGGAAGCCACCCTGGAGACCGTGCTCGCGGCCTTTGGTGAAGCGGCGCAGCGCCTGCCGGGCATCCTGGAGCTGCTGACCGAGCCGCTGGTGAGCGTGGATCTGCGCGGCGAAAGCGCCAGCTGCCTGCTGGACCCGTTCCTCACCCGGATCATGGCGCCCCGGTTCATCAAGGTGTTCGGCTGGTACGACAACGAGCTCGCCTACGCCGCCCGGCTCAGGGACCTGTGCCTGGCACTGCAAGGAGGGAACCGGTGATCGCCATCAATGGACTGGGCCGCATCGGCCGGCTCGCGGTGCGGCGGATCGCCCTGACCCACCCGCATCGCCTGTGCGCCCTCAACGACCCGGCCGACCTCAAGACCGTGGTGCACCTGCTGCGCTTCGATTCGGTGCACGGCGACGACCATCCCCCGGTGGCCGGCGTCACCCGGAACGGCCAGGACTACCTGCGCATGGAAGGCCATGAGTTCCCCCTGTTCCACGAACCCGACCCGGCCCTCATCCCGTTTCCCCAGTGCGGCGCCCGGCTGGTGGTGGAAGCCTCCGGCCGCTTCACCACCCGCGCCGCGGCGGCCCGCCACCTGCGCGGCCAGGTGGAGCATGTGCTGATCTCCGCGCCCAGCCCCGACGCCGATATCACGGTGATCCACCCCTTCAACGGCCACCTGCTGGATCCGTCCCGGCACCAGGTGATCTCCAACGCCAGCTGCACCGCCCACGCCACCGCCCCCATGCTGGACGTCCTGCAGCGGGCCTTCGGCTTCCAGGCGGCGGGCATGAGCACGGTGCACGTGGTGACCAACGACCAGCGCATCCTCGATCTGCAGCACAAGGATCTGCGCCGGGCCCGGGCCGCCTTCATGAGCATCATCCCCACCACCAGCAGCGCCTTCGGCGCCCTGCACAAGGCCATGACGCTGCCCGCCGGGTTCGACGGCTGGGCCCTGCGCGTGCCGTGCATGAGCGTGAACCTGGTCGACCTCACCGTCGTGCTGGATGGCGACACCAGCGCCGAGGCCATCGCCCAGGCCTTCCGGGAAGCGGCCCAGGGCCGCCTGCGCGGCATCGTCGGGCTGGCCCAGGACGAACTGGTGAGCCACGATTTCATCGGCCGCGAGGAGAGCGTGGTGCTCGACCTGCGCCTCACCAAGGTGGTGGGCGGGCGGCTGGCCAAGGTGTTCGGCTGGCACGACAACGAAGTGGGCTACGCCGCCCGCCTGTGCGATCTGGTGGAGATCATGGACGGCGATCCGGAAGCCCAGGTGCCGGCGCTCTGAGCGCCTCGACCAGTTCGGCGCAGGGGGTGGGAACCAGGGGTTGGCGCGGCCCGCCGGGGGCCCAGCCGAACAGGAATTCCGCGGCCGGCCCGCAGGTGCGGCCCTGGCACCGGCCCATGCCGCAACGGGCCTGCAGGCGCGCGTCCCGGCCCCGGCTGAAACCCTGGAGCGCGCCCACGGCCAGGTCTTCGCAGCGGCACAGGATGGTATCGGGCTGCGCCAGCGCGCGCAGCTCGGGGCGCAGGGCATAGGCCGCCGCCAGGGCCCGGCCCCAGGCCCGGGTCCGTCCGGCAGCGGGCAGCTGGCGGCGCGCCGCGTCCAGCAGCCCCGCCGCCGCCAGGCCGGCGATCCGGCCTTCGGCCACGGCCTTGTCCGCCCCGCCGATGCCGGTGCTTTCCCCGGCGGCGAACACGCCGGGCAGCGAGGTGCGCTGCAGCGGGTCCACCGCGACCAGGCCCTCCCGGAGCGCGCAGCCCAGCATCTGGGCCAGGTCCAGGTTGGGCACCAGGCCGAAGCCGCAGGCCAGGAAATCCGTCTCCAGCGCCCGGGTTCCGGAAGGGCTGCGCAGCCATACGCGCTGCAGCCGGCCCTCGCCTTCCGCCCGGGTCACCCAGGCGCCGGCGCGCAGCGGCAGGGTGCTCCAGGGCAGCGCCTGGGCCAGCAGCCGGGGCCGCCGGAGCAGGCCCGGCGCCAGCGCCAGCAGCGCGCCCAGGCCGGCCTGCTCCGCCACCGCCAGCACCCGGGCGCCCCTGGCCCGCAGCAGCGCCGCCACCGCCAGCAGCAGGGGCCCGCTGCCGGCCACCACCACCCGCTTGCCGGCCACCTCCAGCCCGCCCTTCACCAGGGCCTGCAGGCCGCCGGCGCCCAGCACCCCGGGCAGGGTCCAGCCGGGGAACGGCAGGAAGCGCTCCCGGGCGCCGGTGGCCAGGATGAGGCGGTCGTACGGGAGGGTTTCCGCGCCCCCTGCGCCGAGCAGGCCCAGCCAGCCCGCGGCCGGGGCGGTGATCACCCGCCGGCCCAGGCGCAGCTCGACCGGGCTGGCGCGCAGGTCGCGGAACCAGGCGCCGGCCGCGCCGTGCGGCGGCCCATGCCATTGACCGCGCCAGATCTGCCCGCCGGGTTCCGGCAGGGCATCCACCAGGGTGACCGCGGCGCCCGCCCGGGCCGCCGTGACGGCCGCCGCCAGGCCCGCCGGGCCCGCCCCCGCCACCAGGATCCGCAGTCGTTCAGCCACGCTCCACCGCCATCCCCTCCACGGCCGGAGTGAGGCAGGCCAGCACCTCGCGCCCGGCCACCCGGACCTGGCACTCGAAGCACTGGCCCATGCCGCAGAGCGGCCCCCGGGGGGCGCCGGAGAGGCTGCGGCCGGCCACCGGCGGGCAGCCCAGGGCCGCGGTCAGCAGGGCGCCTTCGGCCACGTCCACCGGCGCGCCGTCCACGAAGACCCTAGGCATGGTTCAGCTCCGGGAAGCGGGCCGGCAGGAAGGGCGCGGGATCCAGCGGCGCCGGCCGGCCCTGGATGGCGCTGGCGATCAGTTCGGCGGTGGCCGGCGCGGTGGTGATGCCCAGGCCCTCGTGGCCGCAGGCCAGGAACAGCCCGGGCCGCCCGGGCACGGGCCCGATCAGCGGGCGGTGGTCCGGCGTGGTGGGCCGGAACCCGGTCCAGGCGCGCAGCACGGGCAGCCGCGCCAGCCCCGGCACGAAGCCCAGGGCCAGCTGGAGCATGCGCCGGAGCAGGGCCGGGCGCAGCTCCGGCTCCTCGTCGCCGAACTGGCGGGTGGAGCCCAGCAGCAGCTGGCCGTTGGGCCGGGGCTGCAGGTTGAACGCCACGGAGTCGGCGTCGCTGCCATGGACCGCCTGCAGGTAGCCCAGCTCCACCAGCTGGTGCCGGAGCAAGCCCGGATGCCGGCCGGTGATGGCGAGGTGGCCCTTGCGCCGCACCAGCGGCAGCGGCAGCAGGTCCCGGGAAGCGCTGCCGGCGGCCAGCACCACCTGGCCGCAGGGCAGCGCCGTGCCGTCCCGCAGCCGCACGCCCCGGGCTTCCAGCCCGGCCACCGGGGTCCCGGTGCGGACCAGCGCCCCGGCCCTTTGAGCCGCCTCCGCCAGCAGGCGGGCCGCGGCCGGGGGATAGACCACCGAATCGCCGGGCACCCGCATGCCGCCGGCGATGCCCGGGGCCAGGCAGGGCTCCGCCGCGTGGATCGCGCTGGCGTCCAGCAGCTCGGCCGGAACGCCGGCGGCCCGGTAGACCGCGCAGCGGGCCTCGGCCAGCGCCAGTTCCCGGTCGTCCACCGCCAGCCACAGGGTGCCGCAGGGGTCCAGCTCCAGTTTGGGCCCGAGCCCGGGGGCCAGGGCCCGCCAGCGCTCCTGGCCCAGGCGGCAAAGCGCCAGCTCGGCCGGGGAGCCGTCCAGGGCCACCAGATGCCCCATGGCGGCCGAGGTGGCGCCGCCGCCCAGGCCCTCGCCCTCCAGCAGCGTCACCCGGCAGCCCGCCTCGGCCAGGGCCAGGGCGCAGGCGGCGCCCACCACCCCGCCGCCGATGACGATCACGTCGGCGCTCATGCCGGAATCCCGTAGGCCAGGGGATCGCCGGGGCTGAGGATCAGGGTGGCCTCGGCGGTCACGTGGGCCCGGCCCTGGATGTGCGGCAGCAGCTGCCCGTCCTCCCGGGCCAGCCAGGCGCTGAACACCGAGCCGATCAGGCTCTCCTGGCGCCACACCTGGCCTTCCGCCAGCCGGCCGTCCTCGTGCAGGCAGGCCAGCCGGGCCGAGGTGCCGGTGCCGCAGGGGCTGCGGTCCCAGGCCAGCCCGGGGCAGAGCACGAAGCCGCGGCCGTGGTTGGCCGGGTCCAGGGGCGGCCCGGTGAGTTCCACATGGTCGATCGCGCTGCCGTCCGCGCCGGTGACCCCGTCCCGGACCAGGGCGTCCCGGACGGTCCCGGCGGCTTCCAGCAGGCGCCTCCGGTTGCCGGGCAGCAGTTCGAGCCCGTGGTCTTCCACCAGGAAGAACCAGTTGCCGCCCCAGGCCACGTCGCCGCGCACCCGGCCCAGGCCGGGCACCGTGAGCGCCACCTGCCTCCGGGTCCGGCGCGAGGCCACGTTGATCACCACGGCGCTGCCGTCCTCGCGCAGCTCCGCCGCCACCACGCCCACCGGCGTGTCGATGCGCAGGCGGCCCGGCGCCAGCCGGCCCAGATGGCGCAGCGTCTCCACCACCCCCAGCGTGCCGTGCCCGCACATGCCCAGGGTCCCCTCGGCGTTGAAAAAAATCAGTCCCAGCGCGCAGTCCGGCCGGAACGGCGGCACCACCAGCGCGCCCACCATGGCCTCCGAACCGCGCGGCTCGCAGACCACGGCCCGGCGCCAGGGATCGTGCAGCGCCACCAGCAGGGCCCTGCGCTCCGCCAGCGGGCCCGCGCCCAGATCCGGCCCGCCCTCCAGCACCACCCGGGTCGGCTCGCCGCCGGTGTGGCTGTCGATGACCTGGACCCGATGGAGTGCGGACATGGCGCTTCCTTGCAAAGAAGGTCCAGCATGATGGCCCGGCGGCCCCGGCGTCTTGTGCCCTTTCCGCGCCAGCGGCAAGATAAACGCACAAAACCCGGACCCAGGCCTAGTATATTCCAGTCATGCCTCCCCGCCCTGCCTCGGCCCTCGATGCGCTCCTGCCCGACCTGGGCAGCCTCGCCTTCGTGGAGGAGCTGTTCGACCGGGTGCGCGACGCCGTGTTCACGGTGAAGGATCCCGGCGGGCACTACCTGGCCATGAGCCGGAGCGGCGTGGAGCGCTGTGGCTTGCCTGGGCGTGCGGCCGCCATCGGCAGGACCGCCTTCGACCTGTGGCCCGAGGCGATGGCCCGGCGCTACAGCGAGCAGGACGCCAGCCTGTTGCGCACCGGCCGTCCGCTGGTGGATGCCCTGGATCTCACCCTCTACCCGGATCGCCGCCCGGGCTGGTGCCTCACCCAGAAGCTGCCCCTGAAGGACACCGGCGGGAAGGTGGTGGCCCTGGCCTGCCTCAGCACCGATCTGCCCGAGCCCAGCCGCACCGGTTTCATCGACGCGCCGTTCGCCGCGGCGGTGGAGCACATCCACCGGCACTACGCCGAGGGCCTGCGCCAGGAGGATCTGGCGGCCCTGGCCGGGCTGTCCCTGGGCCAGTTCGAGCGGCGCATGAAGAAGCTGTTCCAGCTCAGCCCGGGCCAGTATGTGATGAAGGTGCGCATCCAGGCCGCGGCCGACGCGCTGGCCGATTCCGGCCGGCCGATCGCCGCCATCGCCGACGAGGTGGGCTTCTGCGACCAGGCGGCGCTGAACCGCCACTTCAAGCAGGTGGTGGGCCTGAGCCCGGCGGCCTACCGGCGCTGGGCCAAGGGGCGATGACTCAGGCGTTCGGCAATCCAGGGGCGCGCGGATTCCCTGAAGCTCAGTCGCCAATCGAACGAATGACGCGGGCCGGATTTCCTCCGACCAGCGTATTCGGGGGAACGTCCCTGGTGACGACCGAACCTGCCGCGACGACCGAATTCTCACCCACGGTCACCCCGCCGATGATGGTCGCGCCGGCTGCGATCCATACGTTCCTCTCGATCACGATGGGCTTGGCGACGATGCAGGCGCGCCGCTGGGATGGTGCGACCGGGTGGCCCGCCGTCATGAGGCTCACGTTCGGCCCGATCATCACGTCATCGCCGATGCGCAGCTCGGCAAGGTCATATAGCGTGCAGTTCTGATTGATGAAGACGCGCTGGCCGACGCGGATTTCGAGACCATAGGCCGTGTAGAACGGCGGAATGAGTCGAAAGTGGTCATCGACCTTCCGGCCGGTCAGCTCGCTGAATAACGCTCGGATTTCATCCGCATCATCGAACGTCAATCGGTTGATGGCGGGGGTGATCGCCATCGCCCGTTTGGTATTCGCCAGGAAGGCATCCGCCTCCGGCGTTCCCCTGTGAATGATCCTGGTGCCGTCGTCATCCGACATTCGTTGGTTTCCTCGGGTTGTGGTTGAGCGTCCGTATCGGCGCACGAGGCGCGCCGATACCCATCGTTGCGCATTCGGGCCCCGAAGGCGATCAGTGGCGCCCTTTTTCCATGAGGAGGGTCAGGAAGCGAATTGCCAGATGCCGGCCAGCCTGCGGAAGGCCCGGAGGGCGGCCAGGGTCGGCGGTTTCGCCTCCGTCATCATACCCGCTCGAACACCGTGGCGATCCCCTGCCCCAGGCCGATGCACATGGTGGCCACGCCGGTCTGGCGGTCGCCGGCGCGCATCTGGTGCAGCAGGGTGGCGGTGATGCGGGCGCCTGAGCAGCCCAGGGGGTGGCCCAGGGCGATGGCGCCGCCGTTGCGGTTGACCTTGGCGTCCAGCTGCTCCAGCAGGCCCAGGTCCTTCAGCACCGGCAGGGACTGGGCGGCGAAGGCCTCGTTGAGTTCCCACTGCTCGATGTCCCCCAGCGCCATCCGGGCCCGGCCCAGGGCCTTGCGCACGGCCGGCACCGGGCCGTAGCCCATGAGCGCGGGGTCCACGCCGACCGTGGCCATGGCCCTGACCCGGGCCATGGGCTCGAGCCCCAGCGCCCGGGCCCGCTCACGGGACATCACCAGGAGGGCCGCGGCGCCGTCGGAGACGGCCGAGGAGTTGCCCGCGGTGATGGTGCCGCGCTTGGGATCGAAGGCGGGCGGGAGCGCCGCCAGGGCCTCAAGGGTGGTGTCGCCGCGGACCACCTCGTCCTGCTCGCACAGCACCGCGAAGCCGTTGCCGGCGTGGCCCTCCACCGGCACGATCTCGGCCTGGAAGCGGCCCTCGAGCATGGCGGCGTAGGCCCGCCGGTGCGAGCGCAGGGCGAACTGGTCCTGGGCGGCGCGGTCGATGTTGTGCAGCTTGGCCAGGACCTCGGCGGTGAGCCCCATCATGCCGGAAGCCTTGGCGACGTGCTTGCTCATGGCCGGGTTCGGGTCGAGCCCGTGGGTCATGGGCAGGTGGCCCATGTGCTCCACCCCGCCCACCACGAACACCTCGCCGTTGCCGGTCATGACCGCCATGGCCGCGGCGTGTAGCGCCTGCATGGAGGAGCCGCACAACCGGTTGATGGTCTGGGCGCCGGCGGTGTGCGGGATGGCGGTGAGCAGTGAAGCGAACCGGGCGATGTTGAAGCCCTGCTCCAGGGTCTGCTGCACGCAGCCCCAGATGACGTCCTCGATCTCGGCCGGGTCGACCTTGGGATTGCGCGCCAGCAGGGCGCTGATGGTGGCGGCCGAAAGGTTCTCGGCGCGGACGTGGCGGAACATGCCCCCCTTGGACCGGCCCATGGGGGTGCGGACGGCATCGATGATCACGGCCTCTTGCATCGGTCACTTCTCCTCGTAGAACGTCGAACCGGTTTGGGCGAGCTGGTGCATCTGGGCGGTGGGCTCGTAGAGCCGGCCCAGGGCCCGGTGCCGCTCCGCGGCCTGGCAGACGGCCGCGAGCCCCGCCGCGTCGGCATGGCGCAGGGCGCCGCCGCGGAAGGCCGGGAAGCCCAGGCCGTAGACCAGCCCGATATCCACTTCGACCGGGCTGCCGACGATCCGGTCCTCCAGGCAGCGGGAGGCCTCGATGATCATGGGCAGCATCATCCGGTCGATGATGTCCTGGTCGGTGATGCCGGCGCCGGCGTCCCGGGCGACCAGGCTCTGGAGCAGCGCCCCGGCTTCGGGGTCCGCCTCCTTCTTCGGCACGCCCTTCTTGTCCTGGACGTAGGCATAGAAGCCCTTGCCGTTCTTCTGGCCGAAGCGCTGGCGCTCGAACATGGCCTCGATGGCGGTCCGGCCGGCGTAGGCCATGCGGTCCGGATAGGCCGCGGCCATGACCGTCTCGGCGTGCCGGGCGGTATCGATGCCCACCACGTCCAGCAGGTAGGCCGGCCCCATGGGCCAGCCGAAGCGCTCCATCACCTGGTCGATCCGGCGGAAGTCCACGCCGTCGTTCACCAGCCGCTGGAACCCGGCGAAATAGGGGAACAGGATGCGGTTGACCAGGAACCCGGGGCAGTCGTTGACCACGATGGGGGTCTTGCCCATGGCCAGGGCGTAGGCCACGGTGGTGGCCACGGCGCGCTCGCTGGAGCGCCGGCCGCGGATGACCTCCACCAGCGGCATCCGGTGCACCGGATTGAAGAAGTGCATGCCGCAGAAGTTCTCCGGCCGCTGGAGGGCCTCGGCCAGCCGGGTGATGGAGATGGTGGAGGTATTGCTGGCGAGGATCGTGTCGGCCCGCACCTGCCCTTCCAGTTCGGCCAGCACGGCCCGTTTCGCCGGCTCGTGCTCCACCACCGCTTCCACCGCCAGATCGACCGCCTGGAAATCGCCGTAGCCTAGGGTCGGGCGGATGCGGTTGAGCACCGCCGCCATGCCGGCCGGGGCCAGCTTGCCGCGCTCGACCCGCTTCACCAGCAGCTTGTCCGCCTCGGCCAGGCCCAGCGCCAACGCCGCTTCATGGATGTCCTTCATGACGATGGGGGTGCCCTTGAGGGCGGACTGGAAGGCGATGCCGCCGCCCATGATGCCCGCGCCCAGCACCGCCGCGGCCCGCACCGGGCCGCCGGCCTTGGCCAGGCCCTTGGCGATCCGGGCGATCTGGTGGTCGCCCAGGAAGATGGTCACCAGGTTGTAGGCGGTGGCGGTCTTGGCCATGCGGGCGAAAGCGGCGGCCTCGATCGGCAGCGCCTCGTCCCGGCCGAGCCCGGCGCCCCGCTGCATGGCCTCGATGGCCGCCACCGGCGCCGGGTAGTTGGGGCCGGCCTTGGCGGCCACGAAGGCCTTGGCGGTTTCGAACGCCATCATCGCCTCGGCGGCATTGAGCTGAAGGGGCGAGACCTTCTCCAGCCGCCTGGCACGCCAGTCCCGGCGCCCGGCCATGGCCTGGCCCAGCAGGTCCAGGGCGGCCGCCCGCACCTGGTCCGGGGCGACCACCGCGTCCACGAGGCCCAGCTTGAGGGCCGCCTCGGCGCCGTGCTGCTCGCCGGCGGCGATCCATTCGATGGCGTTGTCGGCCCCGGCCAGGCGCGACAGCCGCACCGTGCCGCCCCAGCCGGGAAAGATGCCCAGCCTGGTCTCCGGCACGCCGATGCGGGTGTCGTCGGCCATGACCCGGTAGCTGGCGGCCAGGGCGAATTCCAGCCCGCCGCCCAGGGTGTAGCCGTTGAGGGCGGCCACGCTGGGGAAAGCGAAGTCCTCGAGGGTGGAGAACAGCCGGTCCACCTCCAACAGCCATTCGGTCAGCCGCTGCTCCGGGCTCGCGAAGTATCCGAGGAACTCGGTGACGTCGGCGCCCACCACGAAGCAGTCCTTGGCGCTGGTCACCAGCAGGCCGCGCACCCCGGACTCGGCCTTGATCAGGTCCAGCACCTGGGCCAGTTCGGCCAGGGTGGCCTGGTTGAACTTGTTGACGGTGTCGGCCACCAGGTCGAGCCGCAGCTCGGCGATGCCGTCTTCCAGCATGGAACAGTGCATGGACTTGCCTTCGAATCTCATCGGGCGGGCGCTCCTATGGGGGTCAGCGGGATACGGCGGACGCGTTGGCGAGACGGTAGCACAGATGGAAAAAAGGAGGAATTCGGATTTTCCTCCATACTTTTTACATACCGTGGTTCAGGCCAGATCCCACCGCTCCAGGCCGGTCAGCCGCTCCAGCACCGCCCGCACCACCCCGTCCCCCGGTTCCCCCTGGGTCCGCACCAGGGCCCGGCCGGGACCGGGCAGATGGACCACATGGATGGCGGCCCCGCCCGGAAAATCCGGATGAAGCGCCAGCGGCCGGGCCAGGCTGTCCAGGTCCAGGGTTTCCAGCCAGCGCCCGGGCAGCGGCGCCGGGCGCGCCCCAGGCACCAGCGCGCCCACCTCCCGCGGCTGGAGCAGCACCAGGTGCTGCCGGCCGCCCTCCCGGCCAAGCCAGGGCAGGAACGGCGGCAGGTCGCCGAAACCGATGCCGCCCTTGCGCCATTCCGGCCAGGCCCGCAGTTCCCGGATGCCCGCGGCGTCCGCGGCGGCCATCGCCAGGCGCGCCAGATCCGGCTGTTCCGGGGGCAGCCAGGGCGCGATCGGCGTGAATGAAGATGACTTCATGGGTCTATTATAGATAGGCTTGGATCATGACAACCTCTCCCTGTCCCCTGGTGGCAACCGGTCAGCAGATCGGAGCGGGTTGGACACCGGCGCTTTCCGTGGTGAAGGCCCTGGCGGCTGCGGCCGAGGCCCGGCGCCTGGGCGGCGAGGCGGTCTACTGGATGGCGGACGAGGACCACGACCGGCTGGAAGTGGCCAGCACCGTGGGGTTCCAGGGCGCGCGCCTGCTGCGCCACCGGTTCCGCTTCCAGGCCCCGGAGCACACCGCCGCCGGCTGGCTGCCCTGGGGCGTGGCCCAGCAGCGGGAGGCCGAAGCCCTGTGGGGCCCGCTGCCCGAGCCCGAAGCCCCGACCCTGCGCGGCCACGCCCTGGCCCTGGGCGCGCCGCTGTGGCGGCGCGGCCTGCGCCCCTTCTCCCCCACCGACCCGGCCCTGCGCGAGCCGATCCAGGGCGAGCTGGAGCGCTGGCGCGCCCTGGACCTGGAGGCCGGCCTGGTGCGCCAGGCCCAGCGCCTGGAACAGTCCGGCCTCACCCTCACCCTGGACCCCCGGGAACAGGCGGCCTGGTTCTCCCTGGACCCGCGCAGCGGGCTCCGGCTGCGGCTGGAACCGGGCCAGCCCTGCCCCCGGGGCTGCTGGCTCAGCCCGGGCGCCGCCCTGCGGCCGCTCATGCAGTCCCTGCTGCTGCCCGGGCTGGCCGCGGTGGTGCTGGGCCCGGGCGAAAGGGCCTATTGGCGCCTGACCGAACCCCTCTGGGAGCGGGTCGGGCTGCGCCCGCCGCGCATCGTCCACCGGCCCTCGGTCTATGTCCTGCCGCCCGGGCCGGCCCTGGCCGCGGGCCAGCTGGAGGATCTGCGCGCGGGCCGCTGGGAGGCCTTCGCCGGCGCCCCGCCGCCCCTGCCCAGCGCTGCCCTGGCCGGCCTGCACCCGGACCCCGCCTGGAACGCCGCCCTGGCCACCCGGTTCCAGCGGGAGCTGGCGCGCACCGGCCAGCACCTGGCCAAGCTGGACCGCCGGCTCACCCGCGACCTGGCCGCCCGGGCCCTGGGCCAGGACCCGGAGCGCCTGCGCCAGGCCCTGTTCCCCCTGGGCCGGCCCCAGGAACGGGTCCTGCCGGGCCTGTTCTGGCTGCGCGACGAGCCCCTGCTGGACCGGATGCGGGCCGGGCTGGCGGATGGCGCCATGCTGGTCCTGCTGGAGACCCCATGAACGAACCCCTCGACCTGCTGGTGATCGGCGCCCACCCGGACGACGCCGAAGTGCATGTGGGCGGCATCCTCGCCCTGGCGGCCCGCAACGGCCTGCGCGCCGGCATCCTCGACCTCACCACGGGCGAGATGGGCACCCGGGGCAGCGCCGCGACGCGCCAGGCCGAAGCCATGGCCTCGGCGGCCATCCTCGGCGTGGAGCGGATCATCCTGGACCTGCCCGACGCTCGCTTCGACGAAGGCGAAGCCAACCGGCTGAAGCTCATGGCGCAGTTCCGCGCCCTCCGGCCGGCGGTCGTCATCCTGCCCGCCCCGGAGGACCGCCACCCCGACCACCGGCGGGCCTTCCGCCTGGGCCAGGATGCCGCCTACTACGCCGGCCTGAAGAACTACCCCTGCCCCGGCGCGCCCTGGCGCCCCCAGGCGCTGGCCTGGGTGGGCGGCGAAACCCCCGGCGCGCCGGACCTGGTGGTGGACGTGAGCGCGGTCTGGGAGCAGCGCATGGCCGCCCTGGACGCCTTCGGCAGCCAGTTCAAGCCCGATCCTTCCCAGCCGCCCACACGCATCTCCGACCCGGCGTTCCGCCGCGGGGTGGAGGGCCGGGCCATGCACTGGGGCTCGCTGATCGTCGTCCCATGGGCCGAGGCGCTCTGGACCGTGCGGCCCGTCCCCCCGGCGCTGCTGGCGCTCCTGGGAAAGCTCCGGTGAACCGGTTCGAGGCCCGCTGGCTGGCGGCGGTGCGCCGCGGCGGCGACGGCATCCAGGGGTGCAAGGTCCTGGTCGCCTGCTCCGGCGGCGGCGACTCGGTCGCCCTGCTGGCGTTCCTCTGGGCGGTGCGCCGCAGCCTCGGCCTGGAGCTGGTGGTGGCCCACGCCCACCACGGCCTGCGTCCGGAAGCCGAACAGGAGGCCGAACTGGTGCGCCGGCTGTGCCGCCCGGTGGACCTGGACCTGGTGGAGGCCAGGCTCGAAGTGCGGGCCCACGCCATGACTTCGGGGCTGGGCCTGGAAACCGCGGCCCGGGAGCTGCGCTGGAGCTGGCTGCGCGCCCTGGCCGAAGCCGAAGGGGCCGCGGCGGTGGCCACCGGGCACACCCTGGACGACCACACCGAGACCGTGCTGGTGCGCCTGGCCCGGGGCGGCGGCACCGGCTGCCTCACCCCCCTGCCCCGGGTCCAGGGCCTGCGCTGGTCGCCCCTGGTGCGGGCCCGGAGGGCCGAGCTGAGGGCCTACCTGGAGCAGAAGCGCCTGCCCTGGCTGGAGGACGCCTCCAACCTGGATCCGTTCACCCCGCGCAACCGCTGGCGCCGGCTGCTGGAACCCATGCGCGCCGAGGCCGCCGCCCTGGACGAGCACCTCTGGGAGACCCACCTCCAGGTGGCCGAGCTGCTGGCCCTCCGGGACCGGCAGGTGGAAGCCTGGCGCGGCACCCGCTGGGAGCTGGTCCTGGCGCCGCGCCCGGCCCTGCTGCTGTCCCGCGCCTGGACCGAACCCGAGCTGCGCTGGTCGCTGGAAGCGGCCGCCAGGGCCTGCGGCTGGCCCCGGGAACCGGACCTGCTGCGCGACCTGACCGCCTGGGTATTGCCTCATTTGCAACGTAAGTCCCCAAAGAGCAAGGAATGGGGTGGCTGGAGGCTGGAACGCTCCTGCGAAAAAACCGGCGTCCCGGACCATGGCGCGCAGGCGGGCCAGGGGCTACTATTGCCTTGGGTCCTGTTGAGGCAGGTCAGCCCATGACCATCCAAAGTTAAGAATCCCCTCGCCCGGACCGGGTAGACTGGATTGGAAAGGGGACATCCCCCCTGGAGGCAACTTGAATTCGATGATGAAGAGCGCGCTGGTTTGGATCGGGATCATCGTGCTGGTCCTATTGGCGCTCAAACAGATACCCCAGAACTCCAAAGTCAACGAGATCCCCTTCTCGACGTTCTACACCGAAGGCACGGAGGGCAAGTACCGCAGCGTCACCCTGACCGGCCAGGACGTGGAGGGGACCTACAAATCCGCCATCAAGGGCCCCAAGGGCGAACAGATCGACCACTTCAAGACCGTGGCCCCGCCCATGCAGGACCTGGGCAAGTCGATCCTGAGCTGGAAGCAGGAGGGCCAGCTGGATGAATTCAAGGCGGCCAAGCCGAGCGAAAACAACTTCATGTATATGCTGGTCTTCTGGGGCCCGCTGCTGGTCTTCGTGGTGCTCTGGTTCGTGTTCATGCGCCAGGCCCAGATGGGCGGCAACAAGGCGCTCAGCTTCGGCAAGGCCCGGGCCCGCGGCCTGAACACCTCCGCCCGGCGGGTGACCTTCGCCGACGTCGCCGGCTGCGACGAGGCCAAGGAGGAACTGCAGGAGATCGTCGAATTCCTGAAGGACCCCGCCAAGTTCGTCAAGCTGGGCGGCAAGATCCCCAAGGGCGTCCTGCTCATGGGCCCTCCGGGCACCGGCAAGACCCTGCTGGCCCGCGCCATTTCCGGCGAGGCCAAGGTGCAGTTCTTCTCCATCTCCGGTTCCGATTTCGTCGAGATGTTCGTCGGCGTCGGCGCTTCGCGCGTGCGTGACCTGTTCGAGCAGGGCAAGAAGAACGCCCCCTGCATCATCTTCATCGACGAGATCGACGCGGTGGGCCGCCACCGGGGCGCCGGCCTGGGCGGCGGCCATGACGAGCGCGAGCAGACCCTCAACCAGCTGCTGGTGGAGATGGACGGCTTCGAAGGCAACGAGGGCGTCATCCTGATCGCCGCGACCAACCGGCCCGACGTGCTGGACCCGGCCCTGCTCCGCCCCGGCCGCTTCGACCGCCGGGTGGTGGTGGACCGCCCCGACCTGAAGGGCCGGTTCGAGATCCTCAAGGTGCACACCGCCGACAAGATCCCCCTCTCCCCCGACGTGGACCTGGAAGTGATCGCCCGCGGCACGCCCGGCTTCGCCGGTGCCGACCTGGCCAACCTGTGCAACGAGGCGGCGCTCTACGCGGCCCGCACCAGCAAGAAGTGGGTCGAGATGATCGACTTCGAGCAGGCCAAGGACAAGGTGTTCATGGGCACCGAGCGCAAGAGCATGGTCATGACCGACGAGGACAAGCGCGACACCGCCTACCATGAGGCGGGCCACGCCGTGGTGGCCGCCAGCATCCCCGGGGCCGACCCGGTGCACAAGGTCACCATCATCCCCCGGGGCCGGGCCCTGGGCGTCACCTGGCAGCTGCCCGAGCGGGACCGCTACTCCGCCACGCGCGAGCACATGGAAGGCGAGATCGCCATCCTCATGGGCGGCCGGGTGGCCGAGGAGACCTTCTTCGACCGGGTCTCCACCGGCGCCTCCAACGACATCGAGCGCTCCACCTCCATCGCCCGGCGCATGGTGTGCGACTACGGCATGAGCGAGAAGCTCGGCCCGCTCAGCTTCGGCCAGGGCGAGCACGAGATCTTCCTGGGCAAGGACTTCAGCCAGCGCCGGGACTTCTCCGATGACACCGCCCGGGTCATCGACGCCGAGGTGCACGACATCGTCATGCGCAACTACCACCGCGCCAAGAGCATCATCCAGGAAAAGCGGGAGATCCTCGCCAGCCTGGCCGAGGCCCTGCTGGTGCGCGAGACCCTGGACGCCAACGACGTGATCCTGCTCATGAAGGGCATGATCCTGCCGCCCAAGCCGGCCACCGTTGAGCCCCCGGCCAAGCCCGTGGACACCCCGCCCGATCCCGCCGGCCTCAACCCCGCCCTCAGCCCAGCCTGATCGACGGGGCGCCGGATGTGGCGGACCGGGACCGGTACCGTTTCCTTGCATGCGCCGTTGTTCATGGGAATCCTGAATGTCACCCCGGATTCCATGAGCGACGGCGGCCGCTTCGTTGAACCTGGGCCGGCCCTGGCCCAGGTCCGCAGCCTCATCGGCCAGGGCGCCGGCATCCTGGACCTGGGGGCGGAAAGCACCCGTCCCGGCTCCGGCGCCGTGACGCCCGAGGCCGAATGGGACCGGATGCAGCCCGTGCTCGAAGCCGTCCGGCGCCAATGGCCTGACCTCCCCGTGAGCCTCGACACCCGCCGGGCCGCGGTGGCCGCCCGGGGCCTCCGGGCGGGCGCCCTGATCATCAACGACGTCACCGGCTTCCACGACCCCGGAATGTTGCGGGTGGTCCGGGACCTGGACTGCGGCCTCATCGCCATGCGCAGCCTGCTGCGCGGCGACGACCTGGTCATGCCCCCCTACGACCAGCCCGCCCCGGACCAGCCCGCCGCGGCCATCCGGCAACTGGCCGAAGTCCGGGACCGGCTGCTGGGCGCCGGCATCGCCCCGGAGCGCATCCTGCTGGATCCCGGCTTCGGTTTCGGCACCTCCTACGCAGGCGATCTCGCCCTCTGGAACGCCCTGCCCATCCTGCCCGAGGCGCTGGACTGGCCGGTGCAGCGCTTCTGCATCGGCATCTCGCGCAAGCGCTTCCTGGCCTGGCGCGCCGGCAGCCCCGACCTGCCCCCCGCCGGGCGCGACGCCCTCACCAACCAGGCCCACCGCGAGGCCATGGACCTGGGCTACCGGGTCTTCCGGACCCACGCCGTCGCGCCGCCACTTGCCCAACCTGAAGGGTCGTCATGGAACTGAAGTATTTCGGAACAGATGGAATTCGCGGGGTCGCCTTTGAACCGCCCCTCACGCTGGAGGAGGCCGCCCGCTGGGGCCGGGCCTGGGCCGAGGTCGCCCAGGCCCGGGGCATCGAGGAGCTGGTCGTCGGCTGGGATCCCCGGCTCAGCTCGGAGCCCCTGGCCCAGGCCTTCGTGGCCGGCCTGGGCGGCCGGCTGCGCTTGTGCGTGCTGGGCCTGGTGCCCACCCCGGCCGTGGCCCACGCCGCCCAGACCCGGCCTCTGGCCTGGGGCCTGATGATCAGCGCCAGCCACAACCCGCCCGGGGACAACGGCATCAAGGGCTTCGACGGCAAGGGCGAAAAGCTGCCCGAAGAGGATGAGGCCGCCCTGGAGGCGGTGTTCGAAACCCTGCCCGCCCAGACCGGGCCCGCCCGGCCGATGATCCTCCAGAGCGCCGTCACCGATGCCTACATCCGCCACCTGGGCGGGGTGGACCTGCCCGCCGGCCTGACCCTCGTGGTGGATTGCGCCCACGGCGCCACCGCGCCCTGGGCCCCGCTGCTGTTCCGCGGCCCGGGCATCCACTGGCTCGGCGTGCCGGCCGACGGCGCACGGATCAACGTCGGGGTCGGTTCCACCCACCTGGACCAGCTCAGCGCCAAGGTCAAGGAACTGGGCGCCAGCGCGGGCATCGCCTTCGACGGCGACGGCGACCGCTGTCTCATGGTGGACAGCGCCGGCGCCCTGATCGACGGCGACCAGCTGATCTGGCTCCTGGCCCAGGACCAGCACCGCCCGGGCCGGCCCCTGGCGGGCGTGGTGGGCACGGTCATGAGCAACGGCGGCCTCGAGGAGGCCCTGCAGGGCCTTGGCATCCCCTTCGTGCGCACCCCGGTCGGCGACAAGCACATGCTGCGCGAACTGGCCCGGCGCGGCTGGGACCTGGCCGCCGAGGCCTCCGGGCACATCGTCCAGAAGCACGTGGGGCCTTCCGGCGACGGCATGGCCACCGCCCTGGCCGTCCTGGCCGCCCTGTTGCGCCGGCTTCCGGACCAGCGCTGGTCCTGGCGGTTCCAGCCCTGGCCCCTGCGCCTGGTGAACATCCTGGCGAGCGACCGGCGGCCGGTGGAGGCCTGCCGGCGGCTCACCGCGGCCATCCAGGACCTGGAAGCCGAACACGGGCCGGCGCTGCGGATGGTGATCCGCTGGTCCGGCACCGAGCCCAAACTGCGGCTCATGGTGGAGGCCAAGGAGACCGGCCTCATGAACCGGGCCCTGGAGGCCCTGGAACTTGCCGCCCGGGCCGATCTGGAAGGGATATAGTGATAGCCTAGTCTTCAACGCCCACCCCTTCCCGGAGCATCCCGTGCCAACCCGCCTTGGCGTGAACATCGATCACGTGGCAACCCTGAGGCAGGCCCGGGGCACCCATGAGCCCGAGCCCGTGGCCGCGGCCCTGCTGGCCCAGAGCGCGGGAGCGCACGGCATCACCGTCCACCTGCGGGCCGACCGCCGGCACATCCAGGAACGGGACGCGCGCCTGCTCAAGGAAACCCTCGCCATCCCCCTGAACATCGAATGCGCCGCCACCGCCGACGGCCTGGAAAGCGTGGTCCCCGTCAAGCCGGCCTGGGTCACCCTGGTGCCCGAGACCCGGGAGGAGCCCACCACCCAGGGCGGGCTGGACGTGCTCTTCCTGCACGCCCACCTGCGCCAGACCATCCGCGAGCTGCACGCCTCGCAGATCCGGGTCAGCCTGTTCGTCGATCCCCAGGCCGATCAGCTGAAGATGGCCGCCAAGCTCGAAGCCGACGCGGTGGAGTTCAACACCGGCGTCTACGCCGACCTGGCGCCGGGCGCCGATCCCGCCACCGAGCTGGCCCGGCTGCGCGAAGCGGCCCGGCTGGGAGCCAGGCTGGGACTGAAGGTCCTGGCCGGACACGGGCTCAACCTGCAGAACGTCGGGCCCATCGCCGCCATCCCGGAGATCGAGGAGCTGAACATCGGCCACAGCATCATCGGCCGGGCGGTCATGGTGGGCATGGAACGGGCGGTCCGGGAGATGCTCGCGCTGACCAACGCAGGCCTTGCATGAGGGGCCGCTGATGTCGACCCTGCGCGGCAAGCTGCAGAGCATCTCGCTGGTCGATGTGTTGCAGCTGCTGCACGCGAACCGCAAGACCGGCGAGCTGCTGGTCACCCGGGCCAAGCAGAACGGCGTGCTCTACGTCCAGAACGGCGAAGTGGTGCATGCCGAGACCGCCAAGGCCCAGGGCGAAACCGCCGCCTTCGACATCCTGGAATGGGACCAGGGCAGCTTCGAGTTCGTCACCACCGCCGTCAAGGGGCCCACCAGCATCAAGCGCTCCGTGCCGGACCTGCTCATGGAGGCGGCCCGCACCACCGATTCCCGCAAGCACCTCTCGGGCATCTTCCCCGACCTGAACCTGGTGCCCTGGCCGACCCTGAAGGAGCCGCAGCTCACCAAGGACCTGCGCATCTTCGCCGAGGACCGGCCGGTGCTCGCCTTCCTGGACGGCTATCGCACCTTCTCGGAAATCATCACCGAATCGGAGCTGGGCGACGTCTGCGTGCTGCAGGTGTGCGCCACGCTCATGGCGGCGGGCCGGCTGACCCTGCTGAAACCCGCCGTGGCCGTGGCCGTGGCCGCCGCCAAGGCCGGCTTCTTCCGCAAGGGCGAGCAGGTGAAGGTGGCCAAGCTCCACGAGGCCCACTGGCTGGCCATGGGCCCCTACGGCGCCAATCCGATCGGCCACGTGCGCATCATCTGGCCCAGGGGATCGGTGCTGGCGCCCGTGCAGTTCGTCAAGGGCATGAGCGATCAGACAATTGGTATTTCAAGGGAACTTATGCAATCGTGGGAACTGCCCGAAGGAATCTTCGTAAGCATTCGCCCCGCACTCTGACCCACCACACCATATTGGGGGAATCCGATGGAACCTGAGGAACCGTTATCCACCGTGGAAACCGTTCAGGAAGAGGAACTCCAGCCCGATACCCTGCTCAAGGAGTTCCGCGAGCGCAGCGAAGCCCTGGATAACCGCCTGGACAGCCTGAAGGACCTGATCGAACTGATCCGCGGCGAGCTGCACGACAGCTCCCAGCAGAGCCTGTCGCGCCTGGCCCAGGCCGCGGACGACATGGCCAACGGCCGGGTCTTCCAGCAGATCGACATCCAGGCCAAGGGCGAGCTGGGCGCGCTGGTGGCCAGCATCAACACCACCTTGATGAACCTGCAGCAACTGGACACCTCGGTGAAGCACCAGAGCACCCAGGTGCCGGAACTGGCCGCCCAGCTGGACGCCATCACCGCCGATACCGAAGTGGCCACCCAGAACGTCATGAACCGGCTCGACACCCTCATGGCCGCCAGCGACCGGGCCAACGCGGCGGTCAAGGCCGCGGCCAAGGCCACCCAGGCGCAGCAGGAGGCCCAGAGCGCCTTCCGCACCCAGATGGACGACTTCATGGCCCGGGCGGCGGAAAGCGCCGATCCCGCCCAGCTCGCCCAGGAGATCCTGGAATTCATCTTCGCCCAGCAGCTCGTCCCGCCGCCCCCGCCGGCGGACCTGGACGCCTGCCTGGCGCCCCTGGGCGCCGTTTCCGACGAGGCGTTCGAGATCCTCAACACCCTGCAGTTCCAGGACATCACCCGCCAGAAAGTGGAAAAGGTGGTGCTCCTGCTCAAGCAGTTCAAGGAGGGCCTCAACCGCCTGCTGGACATCTTCCACATCAACGGCCTGGACGGCGAGCCGGCCGCCGAGCCGGAAGTGTTCGAAAAGCGGGTGATCGCCACCCAGGAAAACATCTTCGAAACGACCCTGGAAGCCGACGGCAAGAAGCAGTCGGTGGATGACATCATCGCCGCGTTCAAGAACGCGAAGGCTTAGCAGCCACCCGCCGCATAGCCCGTGCTGAAGGCCGCCTGGAGGTTGTAGCCGCCCACCGGCCCGTCGATGTCCAGCAGCTCCCCGCACACCCGCAGGTTGTCCCAGCCGCGCAGAGCCATGGTGCGGGGCTCCACCGCCGCCAGCCGCACCCCGCCGTGGCTCACTTCACCGCGCTCCAGGTCCACCGGGCCCGGCTCGCCCAGCGGAAAGGCCCGCGCCAGCTCCAGCAGGGCCTTGCGCCCGGCCCGGGGCAGATCCTTCAGCCGCTGGTCCGCGGGCAGCCCGGCCTCCTCCACGGCCGGCTGGCAAAGCCGTTCCGGCAGCCAGCGCTGCAGCCAGCTGCGGGCCGCCAAGTGCGGGCGGGCGGCCTGCTCGGCCAGCAGTTCCGCCTCCAGCCCCGCGCCGTCCGGGCCGGCCAGGTCGTAGCCCAGCCAGGCCGGGCCCGCGCGCCGGGCCGCCTCCACGGCGCAGCTCAGCTCCAGCGCGGCCGGCCCGGTGATCCCGGTGCGGGTGAACAGGATGTCCCCGGCGTGGGTGGCCAGCAGCTTGCCTTCGGGGCCCGCCCGCAGGCCCAGCACCCCTTCGCGCAGGGCGACCCCCTCCCAGGCTGGCCGTGGCCGCTTGAGCGGGATGGGCGCCAGGGCCGGGAACCAGGGCGCCACCGGCACCGCCAGGGCCGCCAGCCAGCCCAGGCATTCGCCCCGGGTGCCGCTGCGCGGATAGCTGGCCCCGCCGGTGGCCAGGATGAACCGGTCAGCCCTCACCCGCTCGCCGCCGGCCAGTTCCAGCGCCTCCAGCCTGGGCCGCGCGCCATGCAGCGCCGTGATCCGCGCGCCCAGGCGCACCGCGACCCCACTGCGGCGCACCAGCGTTTCGAAAGCCGCGGTCACCAGGGCGGCGGAGCCGGGCCGGTCGAGCGGAAACACCCGGCCGTTGTCCCGGGCCAGGGTTTCCACCCCTTCCCGCCGCAGCAGCTCCAGCACATCGGCATTGCTGAAGGCGTGCAGCGCCGCGCGCAGGAACCGGGCCTGGTCCGGGGCGAACGCCCGCAGCAGCTCCGGCACCGTGCCAGCGTGGGTGACGTTGCACTTGCCGCCGCCGCTGAGCAGGATCTTCATGCCCAGCCGCTCGTTGGCCTCCAGCAGGGTCACCCGGTGGCCCGCCGCTGCCGCTCGCCAGGCCGCCATTAATCCCGCCGCCCCGCCCCCGGCCACCACGATGCGCAGCGGTCGATCGGGGACGGGCGGGGACGAGGTCATGGCAGCCATCTTCTCACGCCCGGTTATCATGAAGGTGGAACCGGAGTCCCCATGCACAGCACCTCCCCCATCGTCGGCATCCTCATGGGTTCGAAATCGGACTGGAGCACCATGCAGGAGACCGCCCGCACCCTGCAGGCCCTGGACATCCCGTTCGAGGCCCACGTGGCCTCCGCCCACCGCACCCCGGACAAGGTGCTGGCCTACTGCGAAAGCGCCGAAGCGCGCGGGCTCAAGGTGCTGATCGCCGCGGCGGGCGGCGCCGCCCACCTGGCGGGCTTTTGCGCCGGCAAGACCCTGCTGCCGGTGCTGGGCGTGCCCATGAAGGGCTGGGCCCTGGACGGCATGGACGCCCTGCTGGCCACAGTGCAGATGCCCGCGGGCATCCCGGTGGGCACCCTGGCCATCGGCAAGGCCGGCGCGGTGAACGCCGCGCTGCTGGCCGCCGCCATCCTGGCCCTGGAGGATCCGCACCTGCGCGGGCGGCTCCAGGCCTTCCGCCAGGCCCAGACCGAAAAGGCCCTGGCCGACGACGACCTGAGTTTATGAAGGCCGGGGTGTTAGGCTAGGGATCATGGCCGAAACTGGTTTCTCCTCCCCCCGACCCTCCCAGATCCGGCGGCTGGATCACGTCCTGTACGCCGCCGGGCTGCGCATGCAGCAGGCCATGGCGGCCTACGTGGCCCCAGGCGACCAGCCCGACCAGATCCTGGTGCTGGAGCACAACCCGGTGTTCACCCTGGGCCGCAACGCCACCCGCCTGGACATCCACGTCTCCGACGCCTTCCTGCGGGAGCGCGGCGTGGAGGTCCATGAGACCGACCGGGGCGGCCAGGTCACCTACCATGGCCCCGGGCAGATCGTCGTCTATCCCATCTGCAACCTGAAGGGCGGCCGGGAGGATGTGGGCCGGCTGGTGCGCGGGCTGGAAGAGGCCATGATCCGCACCGCCGCCGATTTCGGCGTGACCGCCCAGCGCCTGCAGGGCTTCCCGGGCATCTGGGTGGAGACCCCCCGGGGCCTGGAAAAGCTCGGCGCCCTCGGCCTGCACCTGAACCGCTGGATCACCACCCACGGCATCGCCTTCAACGTCGACCCGGACCTGGCCCACTTCCGCTGGATCACCCCCTGCGGCATCACCGACAAGGGCGTCTGCTCGCTCAAGTCCCTGCTGGGCGAAGCCGCCCCCAGCTGGGCCCAGGCCGCCGACCGGCTGCAGGCGCACCTGGCCGAACTCCTGGCCCTGGCGCCGCAACCGGTCAAGCCCCCCAGCCGCAGTGTCTCCGCGCTCACCTGGCGGCAGGGCAGCGGCGGCCCCGAACTGCTGGTCATGCTGCGCCAGCCCGACCAGGGCCTGTGGTGGTCCAGCGTCACCGGGATGCTGGAGCCCGGCGAGACCCCCGAAGCCGCCGCCCACCGCGAGCTGCTGGAAGAGACCGGGCTGACCGGCACCCTCCACCCCCTGGGCTTCACCCACAGCTTCTGGATGGACCCGCGCATCCTCGGCCTGCCCGCCGGCGAGCCGCGCTTCAACACCGAGCTGTGCTACCACCTGGAAGTGGCGCCGGACGCGGAAGTGCACCTGGCCCTGAACGAGCATTCCGAGTACCGCTGGTGCGGCTTCGAGGAAGCCTACGACCTCATGATGTGGGAAGGCTCCAAGGCCGCCCTCGCCCTGCTGGGCCGGAAACTGTGCCAGCCCGGCGCCATCGTCCCTTGACGGCTAAACCTTTCCCCATTCCACCTGCTCGGTTCTTCCATGGGTCCCGCCCATCCGCAATGGCAGTGCAGGACGGCTATTTCAACGGATGGTGAATTTCCACTTGTCCCCGCCCAGCGAGGCGTTCATTCTTTTCCGGAGGGAACGGCCGGGCCCCGGCTTTCCGTTCCCCAGTCAATTGCCTTTGATATGCAAGGAGTGGTGATGGTTCGAACCTCCATGGTGCCCATGCTTCTGGTCTGCTGCGGGCTCGCAGCCCAGGCGCCCGCTACCGGCGTCAAGCGCCTCAGCCTGAGGGACGCCCTCCAGACCTCGTTGCAGTACAACCTGCAGGTGGACATCGCCCAGCAGGCCCGGGAAGTGACCCGGGCGGGCGTCACCATCAACCTGGGCCCGTTCGACTGGAACCTGTCGGCCACGGCCCAGGCCCAGCGGCTGGACAATGCCTACACCACGCCCACGGGTGCCAAAACCAACCCTTATACCAACGAAACGACCACGACCTATAACCGCACCCTGGTCACCGACCTCAACAAGAATTTCGAATGGGGCGGCAATATCGATCTCAACTATTCGCCCATCTACAGCGCCCAGAAGGGCGTGTATTTCAACTCGCCTGTTCTTACCTACAACGGTCCTTTCGGCCCCGCCGTCCCCTACACCGGCTCCTTCACCGCCACCTACACCCAGAGCCTGCTCCAGGGCTTCGGCACCGAGGTGACCACCGCGCCCCTGGTGATCGCCAAGAAGAGTTCCGATTCCGCCGACTACACCTTCCAGCTGGCCATCATCAACCTGGTGGCGACGACGGAAACCCAGTACTGGGCCGTGGTCTATGCCCAGAAGAACCTGGAGAACGACCAGATCTCCCTGAAGCTGGCGCAGAAGCAGCTGGACGAGAACAATATCCGGCTCAAGGTGGGCACCATGGCCCCGCTCGACGTGATCTCCGCCGAAGCCCAGGTGGCCCAGGCGGAGCAGAACATCATCTCCGGCCAGGCCGCGCTGGACAACGCCAAGGACGCCCTGATCCGCGCCCTCTACCCCAACGCCGAGCGCCCCTCCGGGCTGGAACTCACCGACGCCCCCACCCTCAGCCACATCCAGACGGACGAGGCCGCGGCCGTGAAGATGGCCCTGGACCGCCGGGTGGAGCTCAAGTCGGCCCGGATCACCAAGGACATCAACGATCTGCAGATGGTGGTCGCCAAGGACAAGGTGCAGCCCCAGCTCAACGCGTTCGTCGCCTACAACGGCGCGTCGGACAACTACAATTCCCTCGGCCCGGTGAACACCGACCTGACCAGCGCCACCTACCCCGGCTACACCGTCGGCCTCAAGTTCGCCGTGCCGATCCAGAACCGCGCGGCCAAGGGCGGCCTGGCCGTGGCCCGGGCCAACCTGCGCAGCGCCGAGCTGAACCTGCGCGACCTGGAGCTGAGCATCACCCTCGCGGTGCGCCAGGCGGTCCGCAACATCGATGCCACCGAAAAGGGCGTCAAGGCCGCCGAAAAGACCCGCTACCTGCAGGAGAAGACCCTGGAAGCCGAGCAGAAGAAATTCGAGAACGGCATGTCCACCAACTTCAACGTCCTGCAGGACATGACCAACCTGGACGCGGCCCGCGCCGCGGAGACCCAGGCCCAGATCAACTACGCCAACGCCGTCACCACGCTGGAGCAGTCCGTGGGCAACCTCCTGGAAGCCCGCAACTTCACCATCAAGTAAATTCCGCCCTGAGCTGCCCCCGCTCGTCGTAGTGGGCGAGGGGGTGGAACGGCAGGGGCGCGAGGGTGTCCAGGGCGAGCAGATGGCGGCGGTAGCGTTCCAGCTCCGCATGCCGGTGCTCGCTGTTCTGGCGTGCGGGCCCATAGACCACGAACGGCGGCAGCACCTCCAGCCCGCAGAAGTAGAGGATGCCGTGCTGGATCGGGAACAGGATGCGCTCCATGGGCCCGTTGACGCCGGTCTCCGCATAGCTCTCCTCCGGAGCCCCGGTGGTGAGCGCCAGCATGGCCCGGCGGCCCTTCAGGCAGCCCTGGTCGTAGCGCTGCCCGGCGCCATAGGCGAAGCCCATGGCCATCACCCGGTCCACCCAGCCCTTGAGCATGGCCGGCAGGCCGAACCACCACAGGGGGAACTGGAACAGCACCAGGTCGGCGGCCAGCAGCTTCTGCTGCTCGATGACGATGTCGTGGGACAGGGTGCCCAGAGTGACCGCGGCCTTCTCCTCCATCTGCCGCTTCAGGTAGCTCTTGTCCCGGCGTTCCAGGAAGTCCTCCCGATCGGCCACCGCCTTGAACTTCATCCAATACAGGTCCGACACCACCACGGCGTGGCCCTGCTCCTCGAGGGTGCTGATGGCGAGGTTCTTCATGGCGGCATTGAAGGAGTGAGGCTCTTCGTGGGCGTAGACGATCAGCGTATGCACGAACGCCTCCATGTGAGGTCCATTGAATGGCTTTGATGATGAGATATTCCCCTGAATTCGTCCAAATAGCCACGGTTCTATTTCTAAGGGCACAATAATAATCTTATATAGAACTTACCCAACGCCCCCGGCACTCGAAAACGGAGGTGCCCCATGTGCATCATGGAATGGGCGAAGCGAATCGCCATCTTTGCCGTGCTACCGATAATTTATTTAACTTTTTTAAGTTGCACGGATTCCGGCAAGAAAATCGATGACATGGCCCGGAACCGGTCCCTGGTGAGCGTGCATCTGCTCCATGAGCCGTCGCCCGGGTTCGATGAAATCAATCTGCCTATCGTCGAGGTGAAGGCTTCTGAAACCGCCACGGTCCAGCTCTGATCAATCCCGGGGCAGATCCTCTGGCACGTCCACGTCCGCTTCCCCCTCCGGGAACGGCACCACCACGGCTTCCCCCTGCAGGAGCCCGCGGGCGCCCCGGTCCCCCTGGAGTTCCAGCAGCTCGGGGAAGCTTCGGGCGGGGAAGATGGACGGCGTGCCCCGGGTGCCGGCATAGCCGCAGGCGATGACCGCGTCCGGGTGGTCGCGCCAGGCCTCCAGCAGCCGGCGCACCAGCGCGCCGTCCACGGCGATCTGATCGCAGACCATGAACAGCACCCCGGCCGCGCCGGGCGGCAGCGCCTGGATTCCCGCCCGGATGGAGGAGGCCATCCCCTCTTCCCAGGCCGGGTTGCCGATCACCGTCACCGGCAGCCCGGCCAGGTTGGCGGTCATGTCGCCCGCCCGGGAGCCCACCACCACCAGCACCGGCGCACACCCGGCCAGGGCGGCCCGCGCCGCCCGGCGCAGCAGCGATTCGCCTTCGAGTTCCACCAGCTGCTTGGGCCGGCCCAGCCGGCGCGAAGCCCCCGCGGCGAGGATGATGGCCGGAATCATTCGGGCGCCAGCGGTTCCAGGGCCATGCCCAGGGCCCCGGAAGCCAGTTCGAAGCGGCGCCAGACGGGCTGGGCCGCCTGCCGCGCCTGGTCGCAGCCGCGCTGCAGCTCCAGGGAGAACCGGCCGTCCATGGGCAACAGCCCGTGATGGCGCTCGTCGTAGGCGAACCGGTCGCCCAGGGCGTAGGGGATGTCCCCTTCCACCGCAGACACCGTGGCCAGCACGCAGGACGCCCCGCGGCGCAGCACCTGCGCGCAGAAATGCACCCATGGGGGCAGCTTGCCCGGCACCATGCGCTCCAGCAGCACCCCCGCCGCGCCCTGCCACGCGCCCCATTCCGGCCCCAAGGGCCCTTCGAGCATCCGGGTCCGGCCGCCGGCCACCACCCCCTGCACCGCCTCCTCCAGCTCCGTGGCCGGGGCCCCGGCGGCGGCTTCCAGGATCAGCCGGGCGCCGGCGCCGGTCCCCGCAAGCAGGGTGGCCAGCGCCACCGGACCCGGGATCGTTTCCAGCCGCCCGATGATGTCGAGGAATTCAGTCATGGTCGTCCTTTCCTCAAAGGTGACAGCAACCTCACCGCGCTCCAAGCTGCAATCCGATCTCCCGCGCCCTGGCCCTGGCGACGCCCCTGGCCAGGGCCACCCGGAGCAGGTGGCGATACCGCAACTCTGGCATGACCGTCGCACAGGTGATGACGTCGTGTCGGGAGTCCGTCTTGTCGCTCAAACGTCTAATCCTGCTGTCCGCCCTGGCGGGTATGAGTTTCGGGGCCATGGCCCAGGCGCCGCCGGCCACCGCGCCCAGCCCCTCGGAGCGCGAACTGCAGGCTCCCCTCAGCCTGGATGACGGGAAACCGACGCAGTCGGCCACCTCGGCGCCCGGGCCTTCGGGCTGGCGCGCCCTGGGCTCCCTGCTCCTGGTGTCGGGCCTGGCGGGCGGCGGGCTGTGGGCCTTCCGTAAATGGGGCGCCAATAAACTGCCGGGGAGCGGCGGCGTGCGCATGAGGGTCGAGGAGACCCTGGCCCTGGGCGACCGGCGCTTCGTCTCCATCCTGAAGGTGGACGAGGAGCGCTTCCTCATCGCCCTGAGCCCCCAGGGGCTGAACCTCATGACCCGGCTGGATTCGGTGGAGGCCGGCGGCCCGCCCGAGTTCGAGCAGGCCCTGGAGCGCCAGGTGAACCTCGCCACGCCCATGCCCGTGCGCGACGTGGAGGCGATGCTGAAACGGGACCCGTCATGAGGAGGCTTCTGAGGCTGCTCCCGGCCCTGCTCCTGCTTGCCTGCGCCGGCGCGGCCCTGCACGCCCAGCAGCCGTCGGCGGCGCTGCCCTCGGTGACCATCGACTTCGGCAAGACCCCCCAGGGCCCGGCCCTCAGCTCCACGCTCCAGGCGGTGCTGCTGCTCACGGTGCTCACCCTGGCCCCGACCATCCTGCTCACCACCACCTGCTTCACCCGCATCATCATCGTGCTGGGCTTCGTGCGCCAAGGCATGGGCACCGCCCAGACCCCTTCCAACCAGGTGCTGATCAGCCTCGCCCTGGTGCTGTCCTTCTTCGTCATGGCCCCGGTGGGCCGGGAAATCAACACGACCGTGCTGCAGCCGCTCAACCGCAACGAGCTGACGGTGGACCAGGCCATGACCAAGGCCGCGGCGCCGCTGAAGGTGTTCATGCTCAAGCACACCCGCAAGCGCGACATCTCGCTGTTCCTGTCCATCGCCAAGGCGCCCGCGCCCCAGACCAAGGCCGACCTGCCCCTGGAAATCCTCATGCCGGCCTTCCTCATTTCCGAACTCAAGACCGCCTTCGAGATCGGCTTCATGATCTTCCTGCCGTTCCTGATCGTGGACATGGTGGTGGCTTCCATCCTGTTGAGCATGGGCATGATGATGCTGCCGCCGGTGGTCATTTCGCTGCCCTTCAAGATCCTGCTGTTCGTCCTGGTGGACGGCTGGTACTTGATCGTCGGCTCTCTGGTGCGGGGGTATTCATGAACGAGCTCATCATCATCGACATGGCCCGGGAGGCCCTGCGGACGGCCCTCTACGTGGCGGCGCCGGCCCTGGCCGTGTCCATGATCGTCGGCCTTTCCGTCTCGATCTTCCAGGTGGTCACCAGCCTGCAGGACCAGACGGTGGCCTTCGTGCCCAAGGTGATGGCCGTGATGGCCGTCGTGGTGTTCAGCTTCCCCTGGATGATGCGGGTCATGATCGGCTTCACCGCCCGCATGTTCACCGACTTCAACCTGGTGGTCGGCCGGTTGAACTGATCCCGTGGCCTCCCCGCTGATGGTCCCCGCCTTCTGGGCCTTCACCCAGATCAAGGTGCTGGTCTGGATGCTGACCCTGGTGCGCATGACCGGGCTGCTGGCGGCGATGCCGGGGTTCGGCCAGACCCGGGTCCCGCTGCTCATCCGGGTGGCGCTGGTGGTGCTGTTCGCCATGGTGCTGGCCCCGGTGGTGCCGCCGCCCCAGGTGCTGCCGGACGGCATCTACCAGCTGGCCGGGATCCTCGTGACCGAACTGGCGGCGGGCGTGCTCATGGGGCTGTGCGTGGCCCTGATCATCGATGTCGTGGCCTTCGCCGGCCAGCTCATGGACACCCAGATGGGCTACGCCTTCGTCTCCTTCCTCGACCCGGTGAGCGCGCACCCCGCCTCGGTCTCCGGCGCCCTGCTGACCCAGCTGACGATGATCTTCATCCTGGTCTCGGGCCTGCACCACCAGATGATCCTGGCCCTGGTGGAAAGCTACCGGATCCTGCCCATCGGCCAGGGCCTGCCCCTGAAGCCCCTGGCCCTGGTGCTCCAGGTGGGGCTGATCATGGTGCGCGGCTTCCAGCTGGCCTTCCCGGTCATGTTCACCCTGTTCCTGATCGACGTGGTGGAGGGCATCTCGGGCAAGTTCATGCCCCAGCTCCAGCTGATCCAGCTCAGCTTCCCGATCAAGATCGCGGTGGGGCTCACCGTGCTCGGCGTGATGCTGCGCGAATTCTCGGCGTGGATCCGCCCGCTGCTGGAGGACGCCCCCCGGGTGGCCCTCCGCTTCCTGGCGTAACCCCATGGCCGATCCCTCGAAAACCGAAAAAGCGACCCCCAAACGCCGGGAAAAAGCCCGGTCCGAAGGCTCCGTCCTCAAGGTCGCGGATCTGGACTCCACCATCCTGCTCTGGGGCAACCTGTTCATGTTCAGCGCCCTGGGCGCCTCGACCCTGGCGCTGCTGGGCCGGGCCATGAGCTACTTCCTGAACAAGACCGGCCAGGTCGGCTACCTCACCGTGGACAACCTGCATTCGCTGGCCATGGACATCGTCTCCATCCTGGCCAGGGTCCTGCTGCCCTTCCTGGCGGCCAACCTGCTCCTGGCCCTGGGCAACCAGCTGTTCCAGCATGGCTTCCACCTGCAGTTGAAGCCGCTGCTGCCGAAGTTCAGCAAGCTCAATCCGGCCAACGGGTTCCAGCGGCTCGTCTCGGCCAAATCGCTGGTGGACCTGGTCAAGAGCCTCCTGAAATTCGCCATCATCGCCTGGATGTTCTACATCGTGATGATGCCCCGGATGCCGGTGGTCATGTCCACCATGTACCTTTCCATGGGCCAGGCCGTGGCCTACCTGCAGGAGACCCTGTTCATCCTCTACCGGAACATCATGCTGATCATGCTGGTGCTGGCCGGTGCCGACTTCCTCTACCAGCGCTACAACTTCGAGAAAAGCCTGCGCATGACCAAGCAGGAGATCAAGGACGAGTCCCGGGACGCCGACGGCAACCCGGAGATCAAGAGCCGGCAGAAGGCCATCCTCATGGCCAGCGCCATGCGCCGGATCCTGACCCAGGTGCCCAAGGCCTCGGTGGTCATCACCAACCCCACCCACTTCGCCGTGGCGCTGAAGTACGAACCCAACACCGCCGCCCCCGTGCTGGTGGCCAAAGGGGTGGACCACCTGGCCTTGAAGATCCGGGAACGGGCCGCCATGAGCGGCGTGGTCATCGTGGAGAACCCGCCCCTGGCCCGGGCCATCTACCATAACGTCGAGCTGGACCGGGCCATTCCCCCCGACCTGTACCAGGCCGTGGCCCAGGTCCTGGCCTATGTCTACCACCTCAGGAAGGGCGCGGCCTGACCGCCTTAGAAAATAAAATTGGCAAAACAACCGGACCAGCCGAAACATGTAGGTGTAGCAAGAGGTGTTCCAGCCTTGACCCCGCCCATCATCCCCTCCCACCTGTCCCCGCAACGCCTCCTCCTGGTGGATGATGATCCCCTGCTGCTGGAGACCCTGCGGGACCTGCTGGACGGCGAAGGGTTCCAGGTGACCTGCGCGCCTTCGGGCGAGGAGGCCGAAGCGCTCCTGGCCAAGGCCGCGCCGCCCTTCGAACTGGTGCTCACCGACCTGGTCATGCCGGGCAAATCCGGCATGGACGTGCTGCGCACCGCGCTGCAGCTCAATCCCAGCTGCACCGTGCTGGTGCTCAGCGGGTTCGGCACCCTGCGGGAAGCCACCGAGGCCATGGACCGCGGCGCCTACGGCATGGTGAGCAAGCCCTTGCAGCTGGAATCGTTCCGCCAGACGCTCCGGCGCATCGTCGAGCGCACCCACCTGATCGTGGAGCGGGATGCGCTCAAGGCCAAGGTCCAGGACCTGACCCAGCGGGTGGAGACCATGGAGACCCTCCAGGGGCGGATGGAGATGCTGGCCCAGGTGATGACCCCGGAACCCGCCGAGGCCCGCAAGGACCTGAGGGAGCTGTATGACCTCGCCAGCCTGCACACGCGCGGGCAGCTCACCGACGAGGAATTCGAGGCTGCCAAGAAGACCCTGCTGTCAAAATGGCTCTCGTGAAGACCCTGATCCTGGCGCTCCTGTTGCTGGCGCCCCCGGCGGTCCAGGCCCGTCAGGCCGCGCCGGCGGCCCGGCTCACCGACGCCCAGATCGAAGCCCTGGCCAAGACCGCCATGGTCTCGAGCGACCCCAGGGTCCAGGCCGACGTGCTCAGGCGCCTGCAGACCCATCATTTCAAATCCAGCTTGGCGGTGGAGCGGGAAAGCGTCCTGGGGGTCCAGGGCCTGCTGGAAGACCGGCTGGGCAAGCCCGCCCAGGCCGCCGAGACCTTTCACAAGCTGGAGCAAAGCTGGCCGCGCTCGCCGTTCCTGGCCGAAGGCCAGGTGATCATGGCGGACAACGCGGTCGAGCGCAAGCGCTACCAGGAGGCCGAATCCAGGCTGCACAAGGCGCTGGACGCCGACCTGCCGGCCGAATCCCAGCGGCGCGCCCAGGAGCTTCTGCTCTGGTGCCTGGCCGAAGAGGGCCGGGCCGGCCAGGGCGGCCTCATCCTCAAGGCCATGAAGCCCCTTGGCAACGCCCGGCCCAGCGAAAAGGGCCTGGTCGGCATCATGGAGGCCCAGTGCGCCGCCCAGCAGAAAACCGAGGCGGAAGCCACCTTCAACGACTACCACCGCCTGTTCCCCAATGGGCCGCGGAGCCTGCGCATGGACCTGGACCGGGCCAAGCTGCTGGGCTCGACCGGCGACGCCTATGGCGCGGCCGAGGGCTTCCAGCGCCTGATCCAGGCCGGCCCGGCGGCTCCGGAGGCCGACGAGGCCCGGCTGGCCCTGGCCACCCTGCTCACCGACGGCAAGCTGCATGGCAAGGACGCCGAAGGCTTCCCCGAGCCCCAGGCCCTCCTGTCCGGCATGGGCAAGGGCTCCCTGAAGGACGCCCCGGCCCGGCAAGCCGCCCTGGTCAAGGGGCGCATCGCGCTCAAGGCCGGGCGCTGGCAGGAGGTCCTGGCGGCCGTGGCCCAGTACCGGGCCCTGCACCCGTCCGAAGCCGATCGGCTCCCGGCCAACGAGCTGCGCGCCGAGGCCATGCGCAAATGGACCCAGGAACTCCTGGACCGGCACCAGGCGATCCCCCTCCTGCCCTACCTGGACGCTGAAGGCATCCGCTGCCTCACCCCGGAGCAGCGCCTCGGCCTCACCCGGCGCTTCGCCCTGGGCGGGCTGCCCGAAGCCGGCAAGGCCATCCTGCCGCTCGCCCCCCCCGGAGAACGGCCTGCCCTGCTCAAGGCGGCCCTGGAGGGCACCAGCTCCGGCGCCAATCCCCAAGGCACCCTGGACCTGCTGCCGGGCAAGAACGAAACCGCCGAGGAAAGCCTGATGCGCGCCCAGGCCGAGCTGGCCCTGCGCGACTGGTCCGGCGCCCGCGCCGCCCTGGCCAAGGCCTCGGCCGGCCCGGAGCGGATCCAGGCCCTGCTGGCCTACCTGAACCGCCCGCCCGGCGCCGGGGAACTCCCGGCGGCCCGCCTCAAGGAAGTGGACGCCTGGCTGGCCCGCGCCCCGGAAAAGGGCCCGGACCGGGAACCCCTGGCCATCCTCGCTGGCGACCTGCGGGTTCGGGGCGGTGATTGGCGCGGCGCCCTGGCCCGCTACCCGGTCGCCCCCCAGCCCGCGAACCGCGGCTGGGTGCTGCTCATGCGCGCCACCTGCCAGGCCCGCCTGGGCCAGGCCGCCCCGGCCCGGGCGACCCTCAAGCAGGCGGGCGACGACCCGGCCTTCAAGAACGAACGGCTGGCGCTGAGCCAGCGGCTGGGACCCTAATCCAGGTAGCCCGGGTCCTCCAGCTCCACCAGCTCCCCAGCCGCCAGCCGGGCCACCTGGTCCGGGCTCAGGGCCAGCTCCGCCCAGCGCGGGTCGTTGCGCGCATCGAAGAAGTGGCTGGAAGCCTCGCCGGCCTCGTAGGCTTCCCGCGAGGGCCACAGGTGGACCCAGCCGATCTGGTTGACGCGAGCATACATGATCGAACCTCACTTCCGATAATACGCCTGGATCCCCTTGACCACGGCCCGGGCGTACTGCTCCCGGAAGGCCGGATCCCGGAGGTTGTCGGCGTCCTCGAGGTTGGTGAGGTTCAGCACTTCCAGGAGCACCTTGGTGGCGGCGGTGCTGTAGCGGATCACCGCCGGGATGAAGCTCTTGCCGCCGCGCAGCACCACGTTGCGGATCGGCCGGTTCTCGTGGGTGGGGATGCCGTCGGCCTGCAGCGCCTGCAGCAGGCTTTCGCCGAACAGCCGGCTGCGCGCCTCGCCCTGCAGCCGCTCCCGCGGGCTGAAGTGGACCTGGGAGCCGTCGCCCAGTTCCAGCACCCGCGCCGACCGCGCCGGCGGCAGGCTGAACGCGCCGGGCACGCCCACGGCGCCGGGCACGTAGACCATGGTGCCCCGGGCCGAGGGGTGCAGGCTGTCGGCATGGAAGCTGATGAACAGGGTCTTCTGCCGGTCGCCGGTGCGATCGAAGGCGGCGAACAGATGGTTGGCCAGCACCCAGCGCAGGTGCACGCTCACCGCCACCGGGCTCTCCCCGTCGTTGGCGAACGGCGGCGTGGTGAGGATCTGGGCGTCGTCGCTGGGGGCCTTGATCAGGTCGCGGACGTTGAACCCGAGGGTGGGGTAGACGATGGTGCAGGAGACCGTGGCCGCCGTGCCCTGCTCCAGCAGGCGCCGGACCCGCATGGTGATGTCGTAGACGTAGTCCGATTCCCACACGCCGTTGGCCATGGCGCCCTTGTCGATGCCGCCGTGGCCGGCGTCCAGCACGATGCGGACGCCCTTGAGCCGGGAGCCGGCGGCGACCCGCGGGATGCGCCGCACCTCCGCCCGCACTTCGCGCTCCTCGGCCAGGGCCACCGTCCCCTCGGGCTGGAACGGGCTGGCCAGGGCCTCCACCGGGATCTTCACCAGCTGGCCGGGCTGGATGCCCCGCACATCGTCGATCCCGCTGCGCCGGGCGATCTCCAGGGCCAGGTCGTTCACCCCCTGGGGGTCCACCTGGTCGGTATAGCGCATCACCACGCTGGAGTACAGGGCCTCGCCCTTGCGGAGGTGGTAGGCGGCGTACTTGCCCTCCTTGTCCTGGTCGAACCGCAGCAGCGCCCGGAACGCCGCCACCCGCGCCTCGTCGTCCAGGCCGTCCTCGGGCGAGCCGCGCGTGGGCTGGGCCGGGGTTTCGCCGCCCAGCTCCTCCGACAGCTGCACCTTGGGGATGATCCAGAGATCGCCCGCCTTGAGCTTCTCGGGATTGGACGGATTGGCCGCCTGCAGCCGGTCGTAGTGCTGGCCGTGGCCCATGAACAGCGAGGCCATCAGCCAGACCGACTCCAGCTCCGGCCAGCGCACCCGGTGCACCACCTGCTCCGGCCCCCACTGGTCCTTGGGGAACAGCGCGTGCAGGGCCCAGCGCTTGCCTTCCGGGCTCAGATCCTTGAAGGCGGCCCAGGGGGCTCCGTCGCCCTTGGGCAGGAATGCCACCGGCAGGCCGGCGGCCTGCACCTGCACGCCCTGCTTGAACACCAGCCTGATCCGGACAAAGCCGCCGTCGGGCAGGGCCGCCTTCACGTCGGTCATGGGCGCGGCGGGCACGACCGTGCCCGCCAGCACCGCCGGGGCGGCCAGGGCGAAGCACCAGCCCCGGTTCAGCCCTGCCATGGCACGTCGTCGGCGACGGCCCCCACCAGCCCTTCGAGCCCCTGGCGCAGCCAGGCCCTCAGTTCCTCCTGGAGCGGCCCCGGTTCCTGGGAGCGGATCGCCAGGAAGGCCTCGAAGCGGCGCTCCAGGTGGGTCATGCCCTCCTCCAGCAGGAACAGCCGGTCCGCCACCCGGCCCTGGTTGTCCTTGGACTGGGTGGGCGGCAGTTTGAGCGTGCTGACGTCGAGCCCGGCGGCGCCGAGGGTGAAGGTCCATTCCATGTCGCCGGACAGCAGCCGGACCTTGGCCTTGGCCGGGCGCATGCCCCGGGACAGGGCCTCGAAGGCCTCCCGGCTTTCGGCCGGATTGCCCTTGCGCAGGCTCAGCTCCTTGACGTCGCCGCGCTCGGTGACCAGCTGCACCGCGTCGTCCACGAAGCAAGCCGACTGGTCGCCTTCCAGCCCACTGGTGCCGCCCTCGGTCAGTCCCCGCATCCATAGCCAAAGGAGGAACTCCTCGCCAAGAAAGCGGCCCTGTTCAACGAGTTCCATGGGTTTCATGCGGTCTCCAGAGTCAGATCGAAGGGTTCCAGCGCCATGAGGGACTCCACCGGAATCCCGGGCAGCAGCCGCCCGGCCAGCAGCAGCGGCGCCAGGGGCTGCAGTTCGCAGCCGAAGGACTTGATGAACAGCTCGATGAGCGCCGATTGGGTCCTGCTGGCGGACGCCGTGGTCCAGAGCATGCCGCCCTTGAGATCCCAGGCCACCTCGGAAACCCTGGGCGTGGGCAGCACCTTGCGCAGCAGCTCGGCCTTCACCTCGTCCTGCAGCGAGATGCGCGCCTCCTTGCCGATGAAGGCCAGGTCCTTCTCCTTCTGCAGGCTCTGCAGCTTCAGGTCCACCTGGGCCTTGAGCAGGGCGGCGGGCACCTTGCGGGTATCCAGGCGCAGGCCGAAGATGGCGAACCGCTCCTGGCTCACCCAGTCCCCTTCGGGCGGGCAGATCAGCAGGTTGCGCCAATCGCACCAGCCCAGCCGTTCTTCCTCGAGCCCGTCCTCGAACGGCCGGAAGGCGTCCTGGCGGAGCCCTTCCAGAAGATCGGCCTCGGTGGGGACCGGGCCCAGCACCAGGAAGCGCCGGAGCGAAAGCGTGCCTTGCAATAGACTCATGATTTTCTCCCGAGGATGCGTCCAAGCCGGGCCAGCAGGCGATGAGGCTGCAGCGGCGCCGGCGCCGCCGGTTCCACCACCCGGATCGGTTCAAAGGCCAGCGGCACGGGAAAGGCCGGATCGGCCAGTTCCAGCAACAGCGCTGTGATGTTGTCCCGGCCGCCCCTGGCCAGGGCCTCTTGCAGCATCCGGTCCAGGGTCTCCTCTCCGGGCAGGCCCATGGCGAGGATCTGTTCCAGTCGCTCGTCGGCGAGCTCGCCGGGCAGCCCGTCCGAGCACAGCAGCAGGCGGTCGCCCCGGCGCAGGGTGGCCTTGCCCAGGACCACGCGGATCGGCTCCGGGCCGCCCAGCGCCTGGGTGATCACGCTGCGCTGCGGATGCACCCGGGCCTGCTCGGGGGTGAGGCTGCCCTGGTTGATCAGTTCGCGCACCAGGGTCTGGTCCTCGGTGAGCAGGACCATCCGCCCGGCCCGGAACAGGTAGGCCCGGCTATCACCCACCTGGGCGATGTACGCGTAGCCGTTCCAGATGACGGCGGCAGTGAGGGTGGAGCCCATCCCGCGCGAGGCCCGCTCGACGTCCGCGTAGCGCGCCACCGCTCTGGAGGCGGCCTCGGCCGCCAGGGTCAAGGCGCGCAGGAGATCGCCCTCCACCGCCTTGGCGGCGGGAAACCGGCCCCAGTGGCCGAACAGGTTCACCGCCAGGGAAGCCAGCCCTTCCCGGGAGGCGATTTCGCCCGAGGCGGCGCCGCCCATGCCGTCGGCCACGGCCGCCAGGATGCCGTTCTGGCGGATCGGCGAATGCGGGCGCAGCCCGTTCACCAGCGGTTCCTCACCGTCCAGGGCACTGACCAGGTAGGCATCCTCGTTGTTCTTGCGGACCAGGCCCGGATGAGTGATGGCTGAATAATCGATGAGCATGGGCGATGGATTCCAGCTTACAGCGTCGGACAAATACCCGGGGTCGATTCCGGTTGAAGGGGAAATCCATGGTACCAGCATCCGCCGCACTGCGCCGCAGCCGGGATACACTAGGAGATCCCGCGCCTTGTCAAGGAGATCCCCCTGGGGAGGTGGCCGGCCGCAGATATGATTGGAGATCGAGGATGAAGACCCAGGCGACACCTTCCGTTCATACCCATGGGACGGAAGTTCTGTCGGTGACCCGGGTCTCCGGCCCGCCCCTCACGCCCTTCCAGATGGTGATCGGCGGCGCATGCCTGGTGCTTCTGCTCTGGCTTGCCTATAGAATCGGAAGGGTCATCCTGCGGCTCGTGGCCGGATTGCTTTTTCTCGGCCTCCTGGTTTTCGGCATCTGGTACCTTTTCATCAAGTAGAATTCATCCCCTTACTCAGGAGCAAGCATGGCTGCCATCTCATGTCCCAACTGCGGCGCTGACCTCACCGCCCCCCAGAGCGTCCGCATCGCCGAGTACCACTTCGGCAGGCTGGAAAAGGCAGACCAGACCCCCATGGAGGGCCCGGGCTTCAAGTACCACTTCGAGCAGCCGGACACCTACACCATCCTCTGCAACACCTGCAAGCGCCTGGTGCGCACCCTGCCGATCAGCGCCAAGTAGGCCGCATTCCTGCAGTTTGGACATTTCAGCCGTGTCCCGAGTAGGCGTGCGTCAGTTGCTGCGTCGAGTTGGCGGGCATGAGGCGACCCGAATTCTGGTTGGCGCGCCTCATGCTCGCCAACTCGCCCCAGCGGTGATGCCACGCCCAAAACCGCTGCGCAAGGATGCTTCCAGGTCCCGCACCGGCAATGCGATTGA
>Ga0181535_10000308_pt1 | contig 75264 bp, 68 predicted proteins | sample PEATcosm2014_Bin_44_FD_119774 | JGI IMG/M metagenome (GOLD analysis project Ga0181535, IMG submission 119774) | Peatland microbial communities from MTU Mesocosm Facility, Houghton, MI, USA - PEATcosm2014_Bin17_30_metaG | ecosystem: Environmental > Terrestrial > Soil > Wetlands > Peat | place... | reverse complement strand
TTCGCTGAACTGGAAATGGGGATGAAGGCTACGGGCACGAAGGATTTGCGTGAACTAGTACGGCGCTTTCCCGGCGCGGACGAAGCGCGCCGCGCGCAAGCCAAGCTGAAAGAGATTGGGGCGACGACCGCCGTACCCCGTACCTCGCCGCACTAGAAAACCTCCGGCGTCAGTCCAGGCCGCGCGCAGCGTTCGTAGCGCTGCCAGCAATTCGATTTTGCGCATTCGCACTTCGCCCATTTTGGAGTGCGGCGGCTTGCCGCTGCTTTGGCTACGATCTAAAACTCGGCGCGACCGCCCCGCGCCCGTGTGGCTCGATGAATGGGAGTCCTAGAGTCCTGGCTGCTCAGGACTCTCAAGTTTCTGAGTTACGCCCGCAGATCGTCGGGCTGCCAATTCTGAATCATCTTCTTGATAGTTTTGCGGTCGTTGAGGCTCTCGCCCAGGACTTTGCCGGCCAGCGCGGGCAGCTCCGCGTCACTGGCGAATCGCAGGGCCACCAACTGGTTGAGCGTGAACTCCGGAATGCGCGGCCGCAGATTCACCGGCAGCACGCCTTGCATCCTCAATTGCATTTCCAAACGAATCAGCCGGTCCTGCACAGCCAGTGCGAACATCCGCGCGTAAAGCGCCAACAAAACCAGCGCGAGAGCCACCACCAGCGTCTCGACCGACATGCCCGAAGGCAGGCGAACCACACGAACGATCGCCCACACAACATTGAATACCAGCACTGGCAAAACAAAGAAATGAAACACCGGCACGTACTTGGCATGATTCTGAAAATTCTGGGCCATGTGATTTCCTCCCCCAAGCGAAGGCCTGGGCACGCGGCTGGATTCTAGCAAAATTTTCGGTGGCTCGGTTGCGTTGCTCAGACAGCGCACCTCGGCATCTCGCACCGCGTCGGGTTGCATCGCCTTTGTTGAACTGACCTTCACGACAGCTTGTAGCGGGCGAGGCTTGCCTCGCCAGCCGCGTCCTGCGCGAAAGGGTGCGTTCCGCGCGGACGCGGCACGCCTACGTACTCCAGAGCCAGCGTGATTTGCACGTCACAAAGCACAGCGCGTGTGAAACGCCAGCGCACGTATCAGGGCGCGATGCGGTATTTCTCGCTGGAGTGGCGCACATCGGCTATACTCAGCACTTCAGGGAAATCCTCTTAAAACAGGCAGGAAACCAAATGTCAGTCAACAAAGTGATTCTCGTGGGGCGCCTCGGGCGCGATCCGGAAACGCGCTTTACCGGAGGCGGGCAAGCAGTCGCCAATTTTTCGCTGGCGACGGATGAAACCTACAAAGACAAGAACGGTGAACGCCAAAAGCGCACCGAATGGCACAAGATCACGGTTTGGGGCAAACAGGCGGAAATCGCCCAGCAGTATCTGAAGAAGGGCTCGCTGGTATACGTCGAAGGGCGCATTCAAACGCGCGAATGGCAGGATAAAGAAGGCCAGAAACGCACCAGCTACGACATCGTGTGCAACAACTTTCGCATGTTAGGGGGCCGCGCCGATGGCGCCGCAGCTGGGGCCAGTGCGGGCGCATCGTCGCACGGTGGCGGTTTCGGAGGCGGAGGCCGTTCAGCGGACCCAGATATGGAAGGCGGTCCGATGGGCGATGAATCCCCGAGCCACGGCCCGGAAATTTCCGACGAAGATATACCGTTCTAGGAGGATTTCGCCGCACCGCAACAAGCGCTGCACGTGGTGCAGAGGGAACGGATTCGCGTGCGAGGAAATCGCTATTTCTTCGCACGCGAAATGCTATAGGGCGACCTGGCAATCAGCAGCTGCGCTTCGTCGCTATTCGTTTTCGCCAGATCAAGCGAATATCCCACGCGATAGTCTCCCGTCACTCGTGTTCGGAAATAATAGGTCTTTCCCGCCTCCACAATCAGACTGTTTAGCGCAACCTGCTGCTCGCTCGGCACGCTCGACTGCCAACTCGCGCATAGATGATGTTCCCCCGGTTCAACGCTGAGGAAAAAATAGGAATCACCGTGATTCGCGCCGACCCAAGCGCCATCCAGTGCGATTTTCACGATAGGTGTGCCGCTGAACAGCTCAACCTGCGGCGTGTCGATGAAGTAGAGCAACGCCTTGCCCGGATCAGCGATTGGCAAGTGCTGACCGTGGGGATCAGATTTGACGTTGAATTCCACGTCGCCTGCACCGCAAGCCGCCTCTGGATTAACTGGAGCTACCTTGCTTTGCGCCAACGAGGAAGATGCGAGGAGAAGTACCGCGAGAAGGACTTTCCTGAGTTTCTCCCGTGCAACGGAGTGGCGCCGATCGCCAGAACACACGGCGAGTGGCGCCCAATATCCGTCCAAGGCGCGGACTAATGCTTCGGGTTCTCGGCCTCGTCTTTTTTGCGCTGCTCGTCCACGCGATGCATGAAGGCTTCGAACCTGGGCAGTTGCTCGGGTGTTAAGATGGCGCGCACGCGCGCACGGCCCTGTTGGCGAAGCTCTTCGCGCTGCGCATCCGCGGGAGCATAAGCCGCGTGGATTTTCGCGCGGGTGTCGTCCACGATTGCGCCGAGCTGTTGCTGCTGGTCGGGCGTCAGCTGGAGTTCGCGCGTGAGGTCGTTCACCAGCTCGTTACGCGTGGGCCCGCCCGGCGTGATTTGCCGGCCCCAAACGCGTTCGCCCCAGAGGTGATTGCCCAGCCCGCCGAGCAGAACGCCCAGCAGGAAAACGATGAACACCAACAGCGCCGCTTCGCGCCGTGTTTTACTGTTTTCCATGACTCGTGTCCGCCATCATTAATATCACGTCATCGCGATTCGCCGGCAGCGATGGCTGATCGGGAGCAATTTCCGGGACGCGATTGTCCGCCATCATGGATTGGTCCGAGACGAACTGGCTGTGGCGGCCCAGGTCGAACGATACCAGAAGCACCAGGGCAAAAGCCGCCGAGGCTGCAACGCGCCAGGCCACCGACACAATAGGACGCCAAATGGATTTGCCTTCGCCCGTCCGCAATTCCTGGCGGATGTGTGCCATTACGATCCGGCTGAATCCCGCACCCGGATCGGGCGCAGGTTCCGCGACGGCCAGCAAGCGCGCGCTCGCGGTAGCGTCTGCCAGCGCCGCGCGGCATCCCGCGCAAGACCGCAGGTGCTCGGCCAGCATCGCCGCTTCCGGACCGTGCAGCGCGCCCTGGAGATGATCTTCGAGCGCCGCTTCGTGCTGTGTACAAGCTGAGTATTTAATTTCCGCGTTACTGTTTTCTGCATTCATGCTCATTTTCCTTATCCTTCCTTACCTTCCGCCGACCCCGCTGCCCCAGCCGGCTTGGAATGGAGGCGACGCCGATACACGTCCATCAAACGAGCACGAGCCCTGAACAGTCGCACCTTCACCGTGTTTACGTTGAGGTCGAGAATTTCCGCTAACTCCTGCACTGAAAATCCTTCCACTTCTTTTAGCACCAGCAACTCCCGGTCTTGCTCCGGCAACTTCTCCATCATGTGCTCGAGCAGGTCACGGGCTTCTGCACGGTCGCTGGAACTTGACGGCGGCTGATCGGCCGAAACCACACCATCCAGCCGCGAAACTTGCTCCTCTGACAGATCCGCTTCATACACCAGCGGGCGCACTTTTTTCTTGCGCAGGTAGTCCCAGCACTCGTTCACCGATATCTTATACAGCCAGGTGGAAAAAGCGGCGCGCTGATCGAACCGTTTTAGCGAAACGAATACCTTTAAGAACACCTGCTGTACGACGTCTTCCACGTCTTCGCGCCGGCGCAGGATACCACTAACCAGCCCAAAGACACGTTGCTGGTGGCGCCGAATCAGCTCCTCGAAAGCGGCCTCTTCGCCGCTCTGGGCCAACCGCACCAATTGCCTTTCTTCTTCGCCCTTCTCTCGCCGGCTCACCGGGAGCGATAGCGCCGAAGCAGTGGCTGCCATACCCTTTGGGACGTTAGGCACGCGATTCTGGTTACACCTGGAATTTTACGGCTCCCTCGAAATAGCTTGTTGCGGGGGATAGCTTATCATGTGACAATACCGCACATGATAATTGGAGAACGCATCCGTCTGCTCCGTGAAACAAAGAAACTTTCCCAAGGCGACATCGAGAAGCGTACTGGGCTTCTGCGCTGTTACATTTCGCGCGTCGAAAACGGCCATACCGTTCCGGCGATCGAAACGTTGGAGAAGTTGGCGCGGGCCATGGAAGTCCCGCTCTACCAGCTCTTCTACGACGGCGAAGAACCGCCCGTGCTGCCGAACCTTCCCAAGCGGAAGTCGGCCGACGATATCGCGTGGGGAAGCCGTGGGAAAGATGCTCGGGCTCTGGGACGCTTCCGCCGGTTGCTTGGCCGTATCGATGAAGGCGACCGACGCTTGCTGATGTACATGGCCCAGAAAATGGCTAACCGCTAAGAATTAGCAAGCAGAATTCTTTGTCGGCGCTTCGCCTTATTCCCACTCGATCGTGCTGGGCGGTTTCGAGCTGATGTCGTAAACAACCCGGTTCACGCCCGGGACCTCGTTCACGACGCGCACTGAAATCCGTTCGAGCACTTCGCGCGGCAGTCTGGTCCAATCAGCGGTCATCGCGTCCAGCGAATCCACGACGCGCACGGCGATGGTGTAGCCGTACGTTCGGCCGTCGCCCATTACCCCTACACTCTGCACCGGTAACAAGACCGCGAACGCCTGCCACACTTTTTCGTAGAGCCCTGCTCTGCGGATTTCTTCTACCACCACGGCATCGGCGGCACGTAGCGTTTCCAGTCTTTCGCGCGTGATAGCTCCCAGCAGACGTACTGCAAGGCCCGGTCCGGGGAACGGATGCTTCACGAGGATTTCTTCGGGCAAGCCCAATTCGCGGCCTATTTGGCGTACTTCGTCCTTAAATAGATCACGTAGCGGCTCGATCAGGCCGAAGGGCATGTCTGCGGGCAGGCCGCCGACGTTGTGGTGCGACTTGATGACGGCGGATGGGCCTTTCACGGAGACGGATTCGATCACGTCCGGATAGAGAGTGCCCTGCACCAGGAATTTCACGGGCAGGCCGGACGTATTCGCCAGCAGTTTGCGCTGTTCTTCGACGAATACGGAGATGAACTCGCTGCCGATAATCTTGCGCTTTTGCTCGGGGTCAGTGACGCCGGCGAGCTTGCCTAGAAAGCGCTCGGAAGCGTCCACGCCGATTACCGTGAGGTCCAGGCGGTCGCGCAGCAGCTCGAGCGTTTCGCGATATTCATTACCGCGCAGCAGGCCGGTATCCACGAAGACGTTGATCAGGCGGTCGCCGATCGCGCGATGCACCAGCGCGGCCGCCACCGCGGAATCCACTCCTCCGCTAAGCGCACAGATTGCGCGCGCGCCCTCGGCTTGTTTGCGGATGGCTTCGACGCTGGCTGCGATGAAGCCGGCGCGATTCCAGTTTTGCTTGGCGCCGCAGATGGCGAAGATGAAGTTCTGCAAGATTTCCGTGCCGCGATCGGTGTGATTCACTTCGGGATGAAATTCGACGCCGTAGATCCGTCTTTCGGTGTCCTCGACGGCGCCGATAGCGTTGTCCGTGCGCCCGGTGATGGTGAAGCCGGCGGGAACTTCGATGACATGGTCACCATGGCTGTTCCAGATTTTCAGGTGGTCAGGTATCCCATTGAATAACGTTGAGGCGCAGGCCATGTCCAGCTGCGCAGGGCCGTACTCGCGGCGCGCGGCGGGCGCCACTTTACCACCTAGTGAATGGGTGAGCCACTGCATGCCGTAGCAGATGCCCAGCACCGGTACCCCTAGTTGCAGTACCTGGGGATCGCACAGCGGAGCATCTTTGTCGTATACCGAGCTGGGACCACCGGACAGCACGATGCCGACCGGTTCGAGCGCGCGGATTTCCTCCAGTTTGGCGGTGCACGGCAGAATCGCGGAGAACACCTGCTGCTCGCGGATGCGCCTCGCGATCAGCTGCGTGTACTGCCCGCCGAAATCCAGGACTACAATTCCCTGTCGCGTGCTCACCGTGCCTCCGGCTTGCTGCTTCGCTGCGGTTCCGGTCCTCGCGGTCATTAGTTTCCTCGAAATCTTGCTATCGCAAAACAATATTTACGAGCTTCCTGGGCACGACCACGGTCTTGGTCATTTCCTTGCCGGCAATCAGCACCGCGATACGCGGATCGGTGAGCGCGCGGTTCAGAGTTTCGTCCTCGCTCAGATCGTCTTCGACCAGGATTTTGCCGCGCAGGCGTCCGTTGATCTGGATGATCACCTCGAACTGTTCTTCGCGCGCGAGTTCCTCGCGATACGCGGGCCATTTCTCACGCGCCAGGCTGGTCTGGTGACCGAGCATCTGCCACAGCTCTTCCGCAATGTGCGGCGCCATGGGCGAAAGCATCAGCAGCAACGCTTCCAGCACGCGCTTCAGAATCATTGGACTCAGCTCGACGTCCAACGGCTCCTGCGCGTGAATCTCGTTCGTCAGCGTCATCAGCAGCGAGACGGATGTGTTGAAGTGCCACCGCACCTCGAAGTCGTTGGTGATGCGTTTCAGCGTCTGATGCGTCTTGCGCACCAGAAGCTTTTCCTTCGCCGTGGCGTTGCTCAAATCCGTTTGCTGCGTCAGATCGGTTTGAATGCCGCTCAGCCTGTCGGCGTGGTCCGTCACCAATCTGTAAATCTTTTTCAGAAATCGCGCGGAACCTTCGATCGCTTCTTCGCTCCACTCCAGATCTTTTTCCGGGGGCGCGGCGAAAAGAGTGTACAGACGTCCCGTATCGCAGCCGTATTTATCGGCCATCTCGATCGCGCCGACCACGTTGCCGCGCGATTTCGACATCGCGACGCCGCCCTTCTGCACCATGCCCTGCGTGAAGAGCCGCGTGATCGGCTCGTTGTGATTCACCAGACCGATATCGCGCATCACCTTGCAGAAAAAACGCGAGTACAGGAGATGGAGGATGGCATGGGTGATTCCGCCGACGTACTGGTCAATCGGAAACCAGTAACGCACTTTTTCCTTATCGAATGGCGCGGTGCTATTGTGCGGATCAGTGTAGCGATAGAAATACCAGGACGAATCAACGAACGTGTCCATCGTGTCCGTCTCGCGACGCGCGGGACCGCCGCATTTCGGGCACGTCGTGTTCACAAATTCTGGCGAGCCGGCGAGGGGCGACTGGCCCTGCCCGGTGAGCGTGACATCTTCAGGCAAACGCACCGGCAGTTGATCGTCGGGCACCGCAACGATCCCGTCTTTTTCACAGTAGACGATGGGAATCGGCGTGCCCCAATAACGCTGCCGCGAAACGCCCCAGTCTTTCAGCCGGTAGGTCGTCTCGCCCGCGCCGTAGCCTTTGGCTTGCGCATCGGCGATCATTTTTTCCTGCGCTTGCTGCGTGGTCAAGCCGTCGTACGGGCCGGAACCGACTACGCGTCCGTATTCCGTGAAGGCTTCACTCATACGGTCAATGCGCAATGGCACGCCGGCCAGCGGCTGCACCACGATCTTGACTGGCAAATGATATTTCTCCGCGAATTCGTAATCGCGCTCGTCGTGCGCCGGGACGCACATCACCGCGCCGGTGCCGTATTCGGCTAGCACAAAATTGGCGACCCAGATGGGGACATGCGCGCCGGAAAACGGATTGATCGCGAACCGGCCGGTGAAAAAACCTTCCTTCTCTGCCAACGCGATGTCCGCCGCGCGCGAGCTTTTCTGGCGCATGGCTTTCAGCTGGGAGTTCAACGCGCCTTGCCCCGGCACTCCGGCCAGAAGTTCGTCGAGCTTGGGATGCCCCGCGGAAATGACCAGCGCTGAAGCGCCATAAATCGTATCAATGCGCGTGGTAAAGACTTCCAGCGCCACGCCATCCATTTGTGACACGGCAAATTTCACGCGCGCGCCCTGCGATTTGCCGATCCAGTTGCGCTGCATCGCGAGCACGCGCTCGGGCCAGCCGTCTTCCAACTGTTTCATGTCCGCCAGCAGCTCGTCGGAATATTGCGTGATGCGGAAAAACCATTGCTCCAGCTCGCGAACTTCCACCAGCGTGGTTTCGTGCCGCCAGCAGTAGCCGTCAATCACCTGCTCGTTGGCCAGTACCGTCGCGCACTCCGGGCACCAGTTCACTTTGCTTTTCTTGCGGAACGCGATGCCCTTCTCGAACATGCGCAGGAAAAGCCACTGATTCCAGCGGTAGTACTCCGGCTCGCAGGTGGAAATTTCGCGCCGCCAGTCGTAACTGAATCCGAAGCGGCGCATTACGTGGCGGAATTCAGCGATGTTGGCCTTGGTCCACTCGCGCGGATGAGTGCCGTTCTTAATCGCGGCGTTTTCCGCCGGCAGGCCGAACGCGTCCCAGCCCATCGGGTGCAAGACGTTGAAGCCGCGCATGCGTTTGTAGCGCGCGACGGCGTCGCCGATGGTGTAATTGCGCATGTGTCCCATGTGCATGGTGCCGGAGGGATAAGGCAACATCTCGAGCAGGTAATATTTGGGGCGTGAGGCGTCGTTATCTACAGCGTTGAAGGCTTGTTGCTCTTCCCACACTTTCTGCCACTTTGCTTCGATTTGCGCGGGATCGTAATTTGCATGTTTGTGGTCGGAATCGGCCAAGTTCACTTCCCTCGCGAGCGGGATTTCGATTTTGCTTTCTTCTTTGTTTTGGAAGTCGTCTTCGCGCGCCGCGCGGCGCCTGCCTTCGCGGACTTGGCCTTCTTTACGCGATGCGGCCGCGGTTTCATGCCGTCGCCATTGGCCGCCACCACGCGGCCCAGCAGTTTCCACAGCGCGGCGACGTTGCGGCGATCGTCACCCGGCGCATCGATCGGCGTTTCCAGAATGAAAGCGCGCGCGGCAAGCAGAGGATGATTCAAAATGCGCCCGAATGCTTCCAGGCCAATCTTGCCCTTGCCGATATGTTCGTGGCGATCCACGCGCGAGCCCACATGGGTCTTCGAATCGTTCACGTGCACCACGTAGACGCGATCCAGGCCTACGGTCCGGTCCAGCGCCTGCAAGGTCTTCTCGAGCCCTTCTGCGGTGCGCAGATCCCATCCCGCGGCAAACGTGTGCGCGGTGTCTATGCAGATACCCAGCGGCAGATCGGGCGAAGAATCGAGTATCGCACGCAGTTCTTCGAAGCGCGAGCCGATCGAAGTTCCCTGTCCCGCCGTATTTTCCAGCAAGATTTTCAGGTCGCCGAGCTTCAGGCCGCGCGCGGCTTGCTTCAATCCCTGCGCAATCGCAGCAACGGCCGCCAGCGGCGTGCTTTCGCGTCCGCTGCCGGGATGCGCCACCAGATAATCCGCGCCCAAAGCGATCGCGCGCACGAGTTCCTGATGAAACGCCTGCACGGAGCGCGTGCGCAATACTGGATTGGGCGAAGCCAGGTTAATCAGGTAATTATCGTGGATGACCAGCGGACCCAGACCCAGTTCCTTGCGCCGCGCGCGGAATCGGGCGGCTTCCGCTTCGGCGATGCGCATCCCTCCGCGATTCCACATGCGCGGGCTGGAGGAAAAAATCTGCAGCGCGTTCGCGCCCAGTCCATGCGCGATCTCCAGTGAGCTGCTGATGTCACCTGCTATGGACGTATGTATCCCGATGCGGATGCTGCCGTCTTTCCACGCGGGAATTTCAGGGGGCGGAGGTGCTTCCGGGCGGTACTCGTCGGCGGCATCGAAGGCTAGTGTACTGCTGTGGTTTTCTTCCGCCATTCCCTCTGGGTGTCCGGGTGCCCTACGAGTCGCAGTGCGGGCAACGCCTCAGAGCGCCTCGCGCGCACATGCTGAAACATTCATTTTAGCGGAAAGCGCACAGTTGCGCAAACACTGATAAACGGAGGCCGGGCCCGGATTTGCCGCAACGAATTACCGAAGCACGCATCGATTTCACAAATTTGCGCTTGACAACCCATAACCGTATGGTTATGATTCCCGCCATGCAAGCCCAAGTCGTAACGGATCATGTTTTCGCTGCTCTCGCCGACCCCACGCGGCGCGCGATCTTCGAGCATTTGGCGCGCGACGGCGAACAGAACGTGCGCGCCTTGACGGCTCGCGCGGGCGTGTCGCAACCGGCGGTATCGAAACACTTGGGAATACTGAAACACGCGCGGCTGGTAAGCCACCGACGCGCCGGCCGCGAAACTCACTACAGCGCGCAACCGCAAGCTTTGAAACCGATGCTCGACTGGATGGGGATGTACACCGCATTCTGGCACGACCGTTTTGATAGCCTCGAATCTCTTCTGGGAAGGATGGACCAATGAACGAAGCCGCAGCCTCACGCTCCCTGGTGATCGAACGCGAAATGCCACATCCCGCAGAGAAAATCTGGCGCGCGTTGACGCAGGGCGCGCTGGTGGAAGAATGGCTGATGAAGAATGACTTCCAGCCAGTGGTGGGCCATCGTTTCAGCTTTCGCTCGACGCCCGTGCCGGGTTGGGACGGGGTCATAAACAGTGAAGTCCTCACGATCGAACCGAATTCAAAGCTCGCTTACAGCTGGGGCACTATGGGAATGATGAGCGTTGTCACGTGGACGTTGACGCCGACAAAGGCCGGCACGCACGTCCGCATGGAGCAAACCGGCTTCCCCTCCGAAACGGATGCCGCATACAAGGGCGCGACCTATGGCTGGACGAAGTTCATTGCGAACATGGAGCGTGTGGTTGGAGGGCTGGAGTAAGAAGGATTGGATGAAGGTGGACGGGCCCGAGGAGGGCCGGAATAAAGGAGGGTCGAACTGACATGAGCCAAAGCATCGTTCGTTGGATCTTTCGCTGGATTCACATCGTATTTAGCATCCCCATACTCGGTTATATCTACAGCCCGTTTCAGGAAATTCCCAAATACGCACCCGTTGTCCGGCGTGTTTTCGTTCCGATTATGGTCGTTTCGGGCTTGTGGATGTGGAAGGGCCATCTCGTTCGACGGCTCATTCCGAGACGATCAGTCGGACAAAGCACTGCCAGCTGAGCGCGGCCGGCGAATGAAATACGTCTGGAGCTGGTAGGATGAGAACGTGAAAAAATCAGTCGCGAGCCAAGGCCAGCCGGCATCGGAGCTTATCTCGGAGAGAATCGCCGAACTCGGGGACTGGCGCGGGAAAACCCTCGCTAGAATGCGCAAGCTCATCAGGGCAGCAGATCCGGACGTGGCCGAGGAATGGAAGTGGGGCATTCCGGTGTGGTCGCACGATGGCATCATCACGACTGGTGAAACCTACAAGAGCGCCGTGAAACTTACGTTCGCCAAGGGCGCGTTGGTGAAGGATCCGGCGCGCTTGTTCAACTCGAGCCTCGAGGGGAAGGTACGCCGCGCGATTGATATCCACGAGGGCGAAGAAGTTGACGAGACGGCGTTCAAGGCGCTGGTTCGCGAAGCGGTTGCCCTCAACAGTTCTTTTAAGTTGAAACCTGCGAAGAAAGCGAAGTCGTAAAGAATTCCGCGTGCTCGGCGTTCCCTTCCCCGGCTACTTATCGTCCGTCTCGACCTAATCTGAGGCAGTTCGGTATTCACAAATTGGCACGCGAAATCCAGCGTGGAACTAGCCGCCGCGCGCATGTATCATCCCCGGCGGGAGTTTCGGATGACCCTACCTCGGTTCGGCGTCTACATAATCGTTATTGCTGTGCTGTTCGGGGGCGCGCGGAGTTTGCCGCTCGCCGCGAACCGCGCCGCCGATCAGGCGAGCGACGCCGTGGACAGTCAAGCCTTTCTGCAATCGCACATGACGCCTGCGGGCCCAGTGGCCAGCAAGTTCGCTTTTGCCGTGGACAAGCTGTTGGCTCAGATGACGCTGAAAGAAAAAGTCGGCCAGATGACTCAGCTAACGATTGAGACGATTGTCGACGGCAAAGACCAGGACATCCACATCAACCCCGAAAAATTGCACAAGGCCATCGCGGAATATGGCGTCGGCTCCATCCTCAATGTCAGCGATCAGGCCCTTTCCGTCGAGAAGTGGCACGAAATCATTCGCGCGATACAGGCCGAAGCTAAAAACACCCGTCTGCAGATCCCCGTGCTTTACGGCATTGATTCAATTCACGGCACCACGTACGTGGAAGGCGGCACGCTCTTTCCCCAGCCGCTGGCGATGGCGGCCACATGGAATCCCGAGCTGATGCTGCGTGGCAGCCAAATCTCGGCCGCGGAAACGCGCAAAGCCGGGATTCCTTGGACGTTCTCGCCTGTGCTGGACGTTGGCCGGCAGCCGCTCTGGCCGCGCCTTTATGAAACTTTCGGCGAAGACACGTATCTTGCGACGGTAATGGGCGTGGCCACGGTCCGCGGCTACGAGGGCGACGAAGTTTCCAGCCCGGTCCAGGTCAGTTCCTCGCTGAAGCATTACATCGGCTACAGCTTCCCGACCAGTGGCAGCGATCGCAGCGCTGCTCTGATTCCGGAATCCACGCTGCGCGAATATTTTCTACCGACTTTTGCAGCGGCCGTGAAAGCCGGCGCGCACACCGTGATGGTGAATTCCGCCGAAGTGAACGGCATCCCCGGGCATACCAATGGCTACTTGCTGAAAACGGTCCTGCGCGATGAATTGGGATTTCGGGGCGTGGTGGTTTCTGACTGGCAAGACATCGAGCGACTCGTGACCGCGCACCACATCGCCGCCACGGAAAAGGAAGCCACGCGAACCGCCATCCTCGCGGGGATTGACATGAGCATGGTGCCGCTTGATTACCGGTTCAGCGATTTGCTGCAGCAATTGGTGCAGGAAGGCAGCGTTCCCGTGAGCCGCATTGACGAGGCGGTGCGGCGGATTCTAATTCTCAAATATCAGCTGGGATTATTCAATGATCCGCTGCGTGGGATCGATGCGAGTACTACCCTTGGCTCGCCGGAATCGCGTCAAGCCAGCCTTGTTGCGGCGCAAGAATCCATTACGCTGCTGAAAAATGAAAACCACACGCTGCCGCTGGCAAAGACCGCGCGCGTGCTTGTCAGTGGCCCGGATGCCGATTCGCTGATCCCGCTGAATAACGGCTGGAGCTACACGTGGCAGGGCGACAAAGCCTCGGCGTACCCGACGAAGGACTACGCCACAATTCTTGAAGCTATTCGTCAAAAAATTGGTGCGGACCATGTGACCTACGTTCCGGGCGCCACTTTCGATAAAGAGCTCGACATCGCGCAGGCAGCAGCGAGCGCCTCCCATGTGGACGCGGTGGTGCTCTGCTTGGGCGAATGGTCCTACGCGGAAACGCCCGGCAACATCCCGGATCTCGCGCTTCCCGACGCGCAAATCCATCTCGCGCAAAAGCTGGTCGAATCGGGCAAGCCCGTGATCCTGGTCCTCACCGAAGGCCGGCCGCGCATCATTCGCCCGATTGCCGCAGGCGCGAGCGGGATCGTCATGGCCTACAACCCCGGCAACGAGGGCGGGCGAGCGATCGCCGATATCCTTTTCGGCGACGTGAATCCCAGCGGCAAACTTCCCATCACGTATCCGCGCTACGCCAACATGCTTTTCACCTACGATCACAAAACCCTGGAAGGTGACGAAGGCGAGAAAGCGCCGCTCTACGCCCCGCAATTCGAATTCGGCTTCGGACTGAGCTACACCAATTACGCATATTCGGATTTGCAGGTAACGCCAACATCGGGATCAGGCACCCAGAAGATACAAGTGGCAGTAACAGTAAAAAACACTGGCGATCGCGCCGGTGAGGAAGTCGTGCAGCTCTATCTGAACGAACAAGCGGCCAGCATCACGCCGCCGCTTAAGCGCCTGAAGCGCTTCGCCAAAATACAACTGCAGCCGGGCGAAAGCCGCCGCTATACATTCGAACTTGGTTCCGAAGACCTGTCGTTCATCAACGCCGAGAATAAGCGCGTATTAGAGGCGGGCAGCTTCACCGTCCAAATCGGCGGCCTGAAGCAATCGTTCGGATGGAAGTAGAAATCAAATTGAGTGTTTCACCCTGAGGTAGGTCAAATGTCTGCGGCGTATCTTTTGAAAACTGAGCCTTCCCAATATTCATTCGCGGATTTGCAGCGCGATAAGTCCACGACGTGGGATGGCATATCGAATCCCGCTGCGGTAAAAAATCTGCGCGAGATGCAGCCCGGCGCGAAGCTGATCATCTACGAAACGGGCAAGGTGACCAGCGTCGTGGGCACCGCGACGGTCGTATCGGTGGATGCGTCCGACCCCAAAAAGCCGCACGTGATAATTGTGGCAGGGAAAGCAGTCGCAAAACCGACTTCACTCGCGGAAATTAAAGCCAATAAATTGTTCGCCGGGTCAGCTCTGGTGCGTCAGGGACGCCTCTCCGTCGTGCCACTGACGGCTGAACAGTATCAGGCCTTGGCGAACAGCTGAGTCCACACGCCACTGCCAATTCATCAGCGCACAGCCCTGAAGGGGCTGTGCCAGGAAAGCCGAGGCCAGCTCGGCCTAATCGCCGAGCGCAGCGGCGGAGGTGGCGCCGTAGAAGCTGTACCAGGGCTTCGCGGCGCTGAGGCGCGAGTTCACGTTGTTGATGTTCTTCACGCCTTGATCGCTCAGCCAGTCTTCCAGGGCTTTGGGGCCTTGCTTGCCGTAGATGGGGATGCCGTCTTTCCAAGTGGCGCGGCCGCAGAGCACGCCGGAAAATTCCACTCCGGATTCAGCGGCGAGGTCGAGTGTCTCGGCAAACACGTCGTTATTCACACCGGCGGAAAGATAGATGAACGGCTTTTTTGCAGCAGCGGCGGCGCGGCGGAAGTGTTCCTTGGCTTGATCGCGCGTATAGGCGCTATCGCCCTTGCACGATTTGGTGCCGGCGACGAAAGCCATGTTCACAGGCACTTCTACCTTCAGCACGTCAACGCCGTATTGCGGCTTGGAAAATTCCTCCATGCTGCCGCGCACGACTTCGGGCTTCTGCTTGGCGTATTCGATTCCCTTCTCGTCGCCATTTTCCACGTAGCCCACAAATTCCAGGAAAAACGGCACGTCGGCCGCAGTGCACTCGCCGCCGATGCGTTCCACCCACGCGTGCTTAATGTCATTCACTTCGGGCGGATCGAAGGGCGTGTAGTACAGCAAAATCTTGATGCAATCCGCGCCCGCGCCCACCAAGCGATGGACGGACCAAATATCCAGCAGGTCCGGCAGGCGCCCGGGGCGCGTATTGTCGTAGCCGCTGTTTTCGTAGGCCAGGAGCAACCCGGCATTCTTGGCGCGCGCCTTCGCCGCTGGCAGGCCGTATTCCGGATCGAGCAAAATGGCGCTGGCATGCGGCGTCAGCACGCGCGTGACGATCGTCTTGAACTCTTCGAGCATCTGCGCGGGCACGTCTTTCTTATCGATGCCCTTGTCTTTCGCAATCGCGCTCTTGAGCGAGCCGCGCTGGTCCATCGCCGCCGCGGCGATCACGCCGCGCGCGTCCGATACCGCTTTCAGCCCCTTCTGTTTGCCAGGCGTAATCTTCATCAGGCCCTCCGCAGGGTTCGCAAAACAGGAATGCCGCATTTTAGCATGAGAGTTCGCGCACTTGGTACGGCGGAAGGCGCGACAGATGGGCACAGATAAATACCGATGCGGTAAAGGCTAGCAGTTGCCGGTCCGCCCGCCTGCAGAATCGGAGGATGTAAATTCTGCGCTAGGTCAGGCGATTCGGTGAAACGATGCGAACGGTATATCCGTCTAGGTACGCATCGGATTTGAGAATCCACGTCGCACTTGGGGCGGTTGTTCTTACGATTGGGCAGCAGAAGCAACGCCCGGATAAGGTCCTCGCTCCGGCGTAATAGGAGATGCCATGATTAGAATCGCGAGAATTGCGAGTATCTTCGTCACTTCAGCAATTCTGCTCGTGTCTGCTCAGGTCGTGGGCGCGCAGAAAACACCAGATGTGCCCCCAGCTCCAGTACCAATACAAATCCTCACGGCCAAGAAAATATTTGTCGCTAACGGCGATAGCGATCCGGTCCTGGGAATCCCCAGCCTTGCCTACGGCGAGTTCTACGCGTCCCTCAGGAGCCAGGGAACATACGAGTTCGTTCAGACCCCCCAGGAGGCCGACGTAGTTCTCGACGTCCGGACCGAGATCTGGATTCCAACCCAGGCAGTCTACGTGCTTCGCTTGGCGATCATCGACCCTAAGACCAGCATTTTGCTCTGGCGAATCACGGAACACGTGCAGCAATGGGCGCGAGAAGCAACGGGTCGCAAGAACTTTGATGAAGCGATGACTGCCCTCGTGAGCGATCTAAATAAACTGATCGTCTCGCCTCGCGCCACTGGCAGCGCTACCACGCCTGGTACGTAACGCCGGCTCGGAAGCCATTGCTGGCCACGCTAGCTATTCACTCCGCTGAGAAATCCACCGAGGTGCCCGGTGATTGCGAGCAGCGCCACGCCCACTAATTCCAGCGGCAGCCGGTAATTCGGCAACGCAGTTCCGTCACTGCGTCGCGCGCGAAAGTGGATCCACCAAGCTGCCCAGATCACGGCGGTCGAGCTCAAGCCAAACACCATGTGCAAACGCAGAATCCCCCGAACGCGATGCCCTTCCAGCGCCCACTGCCACGCCACGAGTCCGGTTGCGACTGCTGGCAGCACCATCACCGCCGCCAGCAGCAAATTGGTGTAAGCTGCGAACCGCAGCGTTTCGCGCTTCGTCCACTGCGCTGCGAAATCCAGCGCCACTCCGGCAATGAACAGCGCGATCGGAAAATGGATCAGGACCACGTGCTGCGCGTGCTTTTCCAGCAGCATCTGCTTCAAAGCGAAAGGGTGCATGGCATGGTCTCCCTATTGCACGACGACCGTGCCGGTCATTTTCGGGTGAATGGAACAGAAATACGGATAGGTGCCGGGCTTCGTGAAGACGAATGAAAATTTATCGTCTGTGTCGAGCGCTTTGGATTTGAATACTCCATCGGTGCTCACCACCGTGTGCGGAATGTCGTCGCGGTTCGTCCACGTCACGGTCGTGCCAACGGGCACAGTTAGCGCCGTCGGCCCGAAACTGAAATTGTCGATCTTCACTTCGGCGGTCGCGGCCGACTTATCCTGCGGGGCGGCGCTGCCAACCCGGATCGCCGGGGCGAACATCGCCAGCAAGGCAACTCCGACGCTCGTCAAACCAATCCTTGCGAATTTCCGTTTCATGATTTTCTCCTCACCTTGAAATTCGTGGCCTCAGCGGCTGAAGCTGCTTTGATCTCACGGAGCCAACGGCACAGCTAAAGCCGTGCCCTGACGCAAAACGTTATTCGGCGCGCAGGCACCTCGGTGCCGACCTCACCCCAACTGCGAATCCACGATCGCGAGCGCGTGCTGGCCGCGCACGAAGTTCACATCCGTAATCCCCAGCAGGCTCCGCAGCTGGTCCGCCGGCACTTTCATTGGCCCCGGCGAATCGGCTTTTCCCGGCTGGGGCTGGGGAAATGCGGTCGACGCCGCGGTGTGAAACGTCACGTTGCCTTCGACCTTCTGCATGATCTGGTGAATGTGCCCGTTCAAAACCGACACGGATCCGAATTTCTTCAAATAGCTCAATGCCTGCGCGCTGTCGTCCGTGCCCCAACCCCACTCCGGATACACCGACCACAAAGGAATGTGCGCGAAGACCACAATCGGAGTGCTCGATTTCAAATGCTTCACATCGGCCTCGAGCCACTCCAGTTGCTCGCCGCCCAAATTCCCTAGGCCGCCCGCCTTCAGGTTCACTACGTTCACCAGGCCGATGAAATGCACGCCCTTCTTCTCGAAGCTGTACCAGCCCTCGCCCTGCGTTCCCTTCCCGTAGCGATCGCGGTACTGTTTGCCTTCGTCGCCGATCACGTCGTGCTCGCCAGGGACAAAAAACACATCCTTCGCGACCGCGCCCTTCAAAATCTGATCCACGGTGTCGAATTCCTCTGGCCGCGCCAGATGGCTGATGTCTCCGGTGTGCAACAAAAATTCCGGCTGCACGCTTAGCGCGTTGATCTTGTCCACCGCCGCCTTTAGCGTGGCAGCCACATCCGGATTCGCGGCCTTGTTGAAACCCATGTGGCTGTCGCTGATCTGGGCGAAGCTCAACTCGCCGGCCATTTTTGCGGCGTTCCACTCATTCGCGCGGCTCATGCTGTAAGACTTCAGTACCCCGCCCTGCATCACGCAGAGCGCACCGGTTCCCGCCCACGCCATGCACTTCAAAAAACCGCGCCGGTCAATTCCGTCGTGATTGTGGTCGTGCAAGATTTCGTCCTTCTTGATTTGCGACATTTGCTTCCTCCTCAGCCCCTCGGCTGCAAGACGCCTTGCATCCCGCACCGCCCACGCTCTGTAGAGTGGCGCGTGCCCGCTGCGAGCTTCCGAGCAACGCGCCACCTGTGGACGTGTTCATTGTGCAAGACCAGCACTGCGGCGGTTTTATTCCCCGGACGCCGCGCGAAATCTTTTTTAAGAATTTTGTCTCCCGCGGGAATAAAATCAGCTTCCCCGCGGTTATCTCTATGTGGAGCTGTAAAAAGGGCTGGACGTGTTAGAGCAGGAAGACCGCGCGCGCTTTGAGGCAGAGGTAATGCCCCATCGCGACGCCGCTTACAATCTGGCGCGCTGGATTTTGCGTGGCCGCGCGCAAGCCGAAGACGTGACGCAGGAAGCATTCCTGCGCGCGTACCGTTCCTTCGGCGCTTTTCAGTCCGGCAACGCGCGCGCGTGGCTGCTACAGATTGTGCGCAATTGCTGCTTCACCTGGCTGCAGCAAAATCACGTGGCCGAGGAAATGACGGAGTTTGATGAGTTGGCCATGCCTCCGAAAACTGAGAATCCCGAATCGCTGGCCATAGCCACTTACGATCGCGAGCGGTTGCAACGCGCGCTGGAAGATTTGCCCGCGCATTTCCGCGAGATTATCGTGCTGCGGGAACTGGAAGGCTGCTCGTACAAGGAGATTGCCGCTATCACTACGCGCCCGATCGGCACGGTGATGTCCGCGCTGGCTCGCGCGCGCCAGCAGCTAAGAACTTTTTTGACCGAGCCAGTTCCCAAGGGAGCCAGTCGTGACGTGTGAGCTTTCGCAAACCCGCCTGCACGCTTATTTCGATGGCGAACTAGACGCCATGGGCGCCGCCGAGTTCGAGCGCCACCTGGAATCCTGCCCCGATTGCGAAGGGCGGCTCGCGGCAGAAGAAAAACTTCGCAGCGCGCTTGTCGGTGCACAACTTTACGCCCGCGCGCCGGAAACCCTGCGAAAAAAACTGCAAATCAGTTTGCCGATGGCTGCCGTGCCGCCCTACGTGAGAGATCCGAAGCCGTCGGCCGAAAAGTCCTGGCGCTGGCTCGCCATCGCAGCCTCGGTGATTCTCGCCGTGCTCCTCGGCACGCACTACATGGAAGAACTGAATCGCTACTCGCAGCAGCAGGCCATGGCCGCTGTGATCGTTGATGCGCATCTGCGTTCGCTGCAGCCCGGACACCTGGAAGACGTAATCTCGACGGACCAGCACACCGTGAAGCCGTGGTTTGACGGCAAAATCGATTTCGCGCCGCCCGTCCGCGATTTTGCGGGCGATGGATTCCCGCTGCTGGGCGGACGCCTCGACGTGCTGGAGGGCCGCACTGCGGCCGCGCTGGTTTATGGCCGCAGAAAACACATCGTGAATGTATTTGTGACGAAGACGCAGCCGGGCGACGCGTCGGACGGTGCAGGGGAACTACAGGGTTATCGCTGGGTGGCCTGGCAGCAGAACGGTTTTACGTTCACAGCGGTTTCGGACACCGCGTATGCCGATCTTGACCAGCTCAAGGAGCTTTTTCTTGCGCCGTAAAGCCCACGCGCGATTACATGAATAAAACGTGATGCTGATGAGAGCACGGCTGCGGAGTCGCCGGCGCATTCCCGTCCGCGCTGGCCACCGGCTCAACGTCCGGTCCGCTGATCACCGACACGCTAGCCAGATCATCCAACAATTCCGGCCCGTAAGCCGCCAGCGCAGGCAGCGCTGAAAGCGTCCGTTCCTGCAAACCACGATGCGGGTAAAGCGCATCAACCAAGATGCGCTCATGTCGATCCAGAATCCCCGTGCGGAAATTCTCCGCGCGCCCGGCCTTGCCTTTCAATTTCAAGAACTGATGCAGGATTTTCTTCTCGGCGGAATCGAGCGCGCCGGTCAAAGTGCGGTCCAGATGCGCGAGCGGCTTGCGGTAGGCCTGCAACAGGCGGCGCAGGGCCTTCTCGTCCGCCGCAAAACGCCCCGCCAGCGCGCGCGGCAACGATTTCATCTCCATGCGTCCGCGCAGATGCTGCCTTCCGCGCATCATGTCGCGAAAATCCAAGCCATATTTTTTCAGCAGTCGCGCAATCGGCGGCTCGACCAAAGTAAAACTCGCGCGCGGCAAAATTGCCGGCATGCGCCCCAGCAAGTGCTTGTAAACCACCTCGGCCTGTGCCATGTACGCGATTTCCGCTGGCCCGCCAATGTACGCGGCAGTTGGCAACAGCGTGTCCTGCACCACCGGGCGCAGCAGCACGTTGGGTGTGAATAATTCGGGCGCCGCTGCAATCGCCCCGCGCAGTTCCTGCAGCGAAAAGCTGGCCGTGCCGGCATGGAATTTCTCACCGCGACGCCGCAGCGGCTGGCGGACGCCATCCACATTGTAAAAAAGCAGCGTGGATTCGCGCGTCACCTTCACCTGCGCGTGAAATCCTCCGCGTTCGAGTTCCTTCGAGCGCGCCAGCAGCGCATCACCGAGCGGCTCCGCATCATCCAGCGCGCGCCGGTAAATCCCGCTCGCGAAATGGTGCAGCCGCGAGTCCAGGGGATCGAGAAAAATAATTCCCCGCCCGGCGACGAGCCGCGCCATCAACTTGCCAAAAGCCGAGCCGTAGGTGTCTCCCGGCGTGTACGATTCGCGCAACGCGCGCGCCACTTCCGCAGCGTAAGGGCCTTCGAGCGTGTCCATCGCCGTCACCACCGAAGCGGTGATCGGCGCGCCCAGCGCAATTTCTCCCACGCGGTGCCCTGCGTCCTCCGGGTTGCCGGGCAAAATAAATTCCGCTAGTCCCGTGCGTGTGGTCCAGGAAGCGTGATTGATCTCAGCCAGGTCGTGATCTTCCGTCGCCAGCCAAAAAACCGGGACAGCATCCACTCCGCGCCGCGAAAGCTCCTCCGCGCAAGCTGCCGCCGTGATTGCTTTGTACAAACTGTAAGCCGGCCCGGTAAAGAGTCCCACCTGCTGCCCGGTAACAATCGCCACCGCGCCATTCGACAGACGCTCCAGGTTGCGCGCGATTTCTGCGTTGAGCGTGGCCGCCCCGCCAAATTTCAAATTTTGTTCGCGCAGCACTTCCACGACGCCCGCGCGCACGGCTGGGTCAATCTCCACTTCTTTCGCGGCAGCGGCCACGCCTCCGATCGAAGGCGAGTGCCCGTAGTATTTTGCCACGCGGCGAAAATCTTCCAGGAACGTGGAAAATATCTTCGATGTCTGGGGAATATCGCGGAAAGAAAGACAGAGAGACTCCATCGAGGGGTTCATGATACACGCGGCCCTGAGAAGCAGCAATCGGCGACGGGAGCGGAATGAGGAAGGCGAAGTGCGGCGGATTCGGCCGGACAGCTGTTACAGCGCGAAACAGAGCGCCAATTTGGCCGTACTACAACGCCTGAACCGCGTGCATTCGGGCAAATCGTGTGAATGACATCCTCCCAGCGCGCCCCAAGCGACCGCAAATCGCTGCTACAAATGATGCGCTGGCTGAGAGATAAGATTCGCCAACATCTGGTCGATTTCCAGCTTGCCCTTGTCGCTCACGCCTTGCAGGGGAAGCCGCGGCAGGCCGCCGAAAAAGCCCATGCGATCCTGCGCATATTTCAGGCCACCGATGCCGTAATCCATCAGCAGCATTTTCGACGGCGGCACCAGCTTTTGCGCGAGCGTCTGCGCTTTGGCGCGATCGCCCGCGGCCGAAGCTTCGTAAATCTCCGCGCACAAATCCGGGAAGACGTCCGCGAGGCCCAGAATCGCGCCCACCGCGCCCAATGCCAGCGCTTCGTAGAGCGTCGAAGCGGAACCGGTCAGAGTTTGAAATTCTTTCGGCGCCGCGGCGATGATCGCAGCGATGCCCTTCATATCGCCCGAGCTATCCTTCATGCCAATAATGTTGGGATGATTTGCCACCCGCGCGATGAGCGAGGCTTCCACGGTGACGTGCGTGAAAACCGGCACTGAATACACCATCACTGGGATGCGCGCAGCATCGGCGACGCGCAGATAATGTTCCGCGAGCATGTGGTCGTTGATCGAAGGCTTGTAGAAACTTGGTGTGCGCACCAGCGCTACCGCATACCCGATGCGCGCGGCGCGATTGGTGTGCTCGATGGTTTCCGACGTGGATTCGGCGCCTGTGCCGGCGATGAGAATTTTGCCGGGTGCGGCGGCATCGCGCACCGCTTCCCAGACTTTGTAAACCTCTTCCCACAACAGCAGCACCGATTCGCTGGTCGAGCCGTTCGGAACGTAGCCGGCGAGCTTGGTCTTGTTGTAAAGCGCGACATTATTGCGCACTTCGCCGAGCGCGACGTTGCCGTCGGCGTCAAAAGGTGTGGTGAGCGGCGCGAAGATTCCGTGAAGTTTCATGCGGGCCATTTTATATCAAAGACCGGTGCGGCCAAAAGGAAAGGAACCCCAGAAAAACCTTACCACAGACTTCACAGAGAAAAACGGAGAACACAGAGAAAGCAAAAGCGTAAACCGCAGAGGCGCAGCGGACGCAGAGAAAACCAGAGGCCCGCGCAGAACTACTTCTCCGCGGGTGCCGATGCGGCCGAAGTTCGTCGATGCAGATCCTGCAGGGCTGCGACATCCGCGCCGTGACCCGCCATGGCTCGCATTCCTCGTGCCGCCGCGCTGGCTGCGGATAGAGTGGTGATGCACGGAATGTTGTAACGAATCGCCGCGCGTCGAATGGATTTTTCATCGTAAAACGATTCGCGACCGAGCGGCGTGTTGATCACCAGATCGACTTTCGCGGTCTTGATCAAATCTACGATGTTCGGGCGCCCCTCGTTCACCTTGTAGACGGATTCCACTTCGATCCCTGCGCTGGCCAATGCGGCGGCCGTCCCGCGCGTGGCGACAACTTTCAACCCCGCCGCGAGCAAATCCTGCACTACGAATGCCACGTGCCGCTTGTCGTGATCGTTCACGCTGAGGAACACAGTCCCTTTACGCGGCAAGCGCTGACCCGCTGCAAGTTGCGCTTTGGCAAAGGCCAAGCCAAAAGTTGAGGAAATTCCCATGACCTCGCCGGTCGAGCGCATTTCCGGGCCCAGAATCGTGTCCACGCCGCGAAACTTGTTGAACGGAAACACTGGAGATTTCACAGCGTAGAAATTCCGCACCGCCAATTCCTTGATGCCGTTGGTTTCGGTGTAAGGCAGATGCAAATCGCGCAGCTTGCGACCCGTCATCAAACGCGCCGCAACTTTCGCCAGCGGCACGCCCGTCGCCTTGCTTACATACGGGATGGTACGCGACGCGCGCGGATTCACTTCCAGCACGTACACGGTGTCGCGCTGAATCGCGTACTGCACGTTCATCAGGCCGACAACTTTCAGCGCCTTCGCCAGCCGCGATGTGTAATCGCGTATGCGCTCCAGCACCGAAGGCTTCAGCGTCACCGACGGCAGCACGCAGGAAGAATCGCCGGAATGAATGCCGGCCTCCTCGATGTGTTCCATGATTCCGGCGATCAGCACGTCTTCGCCGTCGGCGAGCGCGTCCACGTCAACCTCGGTCGCATCTTCCAGAAATTGGTCAATCAGGATCGGCCGCTTGGGATCGGTGCCGGAACCGATCAGCGCCGCTTGCGCCACATATTCTTCGACGGTCTTCAGGTCGTAGGCGATCACCATCGCACGCCCACCGAGCACGTAGCTCGGCCGCACCAGTACCGGCAAACCAATTTCGCCCGCGAGCTTCACCGCCTCCTGCGGCGCTAGCGCCGTGCCATTGCGCGGCTGCGGGATGCGCAATTCGTCGAGCAAGCCGCCAAAGCGGCGGCGGTCTTCCGCGAGGTCAATCGATTCCGGCGCGGTGCCAATAATCTTCGCTCCATTCTGCTTTAGCTCGAGCGCCAGGTTCAGAGGCGTCTGCCCGCCGAACTGCACGATTACACCTTGCGGCTTTTCGCGGTCCAGAATCGCCAGCACGTCTTCTAGCGTGAGCGGCTCAAAATATAGCCGGTCGGAGGTGTCGTAATCCGTGGAAACAGTTTCTGGATTGCAATTCACCATCACTGTTTCGTAGCCATCCTCTTTCAACGCGAAGGCCGCGTGGCAGCAGCAATAATCAAATTCAATTCCCTGCCCGATGCGATTCGGCCCGCTACCCAGAATCACGACCTTCGGCCGATCGACCGCGCCGGATTCGTCCTCCTCTTCGTACGTGGAGTAAAGATACGGCGTGAACGATTCGAATTCCGCCGCGCACGTGTCGACGCGCTTGAAAACGGGCTGCACGCCCAGCTCTTTGCGGCGCGCGCGCACGCTCGCGGCTTTCACTCCCCACAGTTTTGCGATTTCCTCATCGCTTGCGCCCGAGCGCTTCGATTCCAGCAGCAATTCCGGCGGACACTTTCCCAGTGTCGTCGCGGCCACGCGCTTATCGACCGCTAGCATTTCCTGCAACTGGCGGATGAACCACGGATCGATCTTCGTTAGGTCGCACACCTCTTCGCTGGACATGCCGCGCTCCAGCGCCTCAAAAAGCCAGTGCAAACGGTCCGGCCCAGGCACGTGCAATTTTTCGCGCAGCAGGACGGTCGTCACTTCCGCCGGAGGGCGCCACGCCGAACTAGGCTCGAGCGACCGGATCGCCTTGCACAGCGCTTCCTGAAAATTGCGGCCGATGGCCATCACTTCGCCCACGGATTTCATCTGCGTGGTGAGCGTGGTATCGCTGCCGGGAAATTTCTCGAATTGCCACTTCGGAATTTTCGCCACGACGTAATCAATGGTCGGCTCGAACGAGCACGGAGTTTTTTTGGTGATGTCATTGGGAATTTCGTCCAGCGTCATTCCTACGGCCAGTTTCGCAGCGATTTTCGCGATCGGAAATCCGGTGGCCTTGCTCGCGAGCGCCGAGCTGCGCGAAACGCGCGGATTCATTTCGATCACGGTCATGCGACCTGTGGCCGGATCCACGGCAAACTGAATGTTCGATCCGCCGGTTTCCACGCCCACCGCGCGAATGATCGCGGCGGCCGCGTCGCGCATGCGCTGGTATTCTTTGTCGGTAAGCGTTTGCGCCGGCGCCACGGTGATCGAATCGCCGGTATGAATACCCATCGGGTCGAAATTTTCGATCGAGCAAATCACCACGAAGTTGTCGCGGTGATCGCGCATCACTTCCAGCTCGAATTCCTTCCAGCCCAGTACGGATTCTTCGATCAGCGCCTGGTGCACCGGGCTGGCATCCAGCGCGCGCGCGATCAAGTCCGCAAATTCTTCGTGGTTGTAAGCGATCGAGCCGCCCGTGCCGCCGAGCGTGAACGACGGACGAATCACCACGGGGTACCCGAGCTGATCGGCGAGCTGTATCGCTTCCGGGACGCTGGTCACGACTTCCGACGCGGGAACCTCTAACCCAATCTTGCGGCAAACTTCCTTGAACAGCAGTCGATCCTCGGCGATTTTAATCGCGGCGAGCGATGCGCCGATCAGTTCCACATTATATTTTGCGAGGATACCGGCTTCGGCCAGCTCCACCGCAAGATTTAAACCAGTTTGTCCGCCGACGGTCGGCAGCAGCGCATCCGGCCGCTCGGCCGCGATGATCGCTTCCAGATATTCTTTCGCAAGCGGCTCGATGTAGGTGCGGTCCGCAATTTCCGGGTCGGTCATGATCGTCGCCGGATTCGAATTCACCAGCACGACCTCATAGCCCTCCGAACGCAAAGCCTTGCAAGCCTGCGTGCCGGAATAATCGAACTCGCAGGCTTGGCCGATGATGATTGGCCCCGAGCCGATGATCATGATCTTCTTGATGTCAGTCCGTTTCGGCATTCGCCGCTCAACCTTTCTAAGTCAGGACCAGCTTTGCAAATCGCAATTTCTCCAACGCGCAACCTCGCTCGTCGCATTTCACTTCCGGAGGAAGCCACACCTCGCTCGGCGTCCCTATTTTGCAAGTGCCCGTCTGCAGTACGCCGAAATCGTACTTCCCCTCCAAGTTCGTCGTGACTTCCGCCGTCGCAGCACCACATCGCAATACCAACTTCAAATTCGGCACGGCCGCGCCTGACGGATCCAACAGCTGCCCGGAGAGCCGCACAGGATGCTCCACATTGAAGTGCGAATACTGTTTCGGCCCACATTCATAAAGAACCGCTGCAGCCAAAATCATGATTGCCGCGAGTCTCACTGCTTCGCCTCGTCCATCATGGTCACAAAATCGTCGAATAGATAGCGCGCGTCGTGGGGGCCTGGCGACGCCTCGGGATGATATTGCACGCTGAACAGGGGCAGGGAGCGATGCCGCATGCCTTCGTTCGTGTGATCGTTCAAGTTCACGTGCGTGATTTCCACGTCGCTTGCGGGCAGCGAATCCGGGTCCACGCAGAAGCCGTGATTTTGCGCGGTGATTTCCACCTTCTCGGTGCGCAGGTTCTTCACCGGATGATTCGAGCCGTGATGGCCAAATTTCAATTTGAATGTGCGTCCGCCGAGCGCGAGGCCGCAAAGCTGGTGTCCCAGGCAAATCCCGAAGATCGGCACGCGTCCTAGCAGCTTGCGAATATTTTCCACGGCGTAATCGATCGGCTCGGGATCCCCGGGCCCATTCGACAAAAACACGCCGTCCGGTTTCAGCGCCAGCACGTCCGCAGCGGAAGTGCGCGCCGGAACCACGGTAACTTCGCAGCCGTGATCCACTAGCAGCCGCAGAATATTCTGCTTAATCCCGAAATCGTATGCGACCACGCGGCGCCGTGCCTTGGTATCCGGAGAAGCCGCAGCCATAGCGCGAGCCTGAGCGCCACCTGCACCTGCAGCAACCGGTGCAGCCAAATCGATCGATCCCTGCGTCCACCCATACGATTTCGCGCAAGTCACTCGCCCCGCCAATTCCAGCCCAGCCATGGTTGGCAAAGCCCGCGCTTCCTTCACCAAGCGTTCTGCCGGCGTCCCGTCCGTCGAGACCACTCCGCGCAGCGCACCCACATCGCGCAAGTGCCGTACGAGAGCGCGCGTGTCCAAATCCCAAATCACCGGCACGTCGTAACGTTCCAAATATTGCTGAGCCGTTTCGCTGGAGCGCCAGTTCGATGCCAGCGGGGAAAATTCGCGCACGATCAGCGCCTCGATGTAAGGCTTGGCGGATTCTTCGTCGTCCAGATTCGCGCCGACATTTCCAATGTGCGGATAGGTGAGACACACGATCTGCCCGGAATAACTGGGGTCGGTGAAAACTTCCTGGTAGCCAGTGAGAGAGGTATTAAAAACAACTTCGCCGCCCCGCCGGGTGCGCGCACCCGCGGCACGACCGCTAAATGTTCGTCCGTCTTCCAGCGCGAGGGTCGCGCGCGTTGCGGGCTGCTCCGTCAGTGTATCCTCCAGAAGAGTTCATCGCGATGCCGCGTTTACCGTGTACGAAGAAGATAGCGAGCCGAAATGATCCACCGGCCAGTACGCGAAAACCGCTTTGCCGTATATGTAGGGCCGGCTGACGGGCCCAAACACGCGCGAATCGTTCGAACTGTCGCGGTGATCGCCCATCACAAAATAATTTCCCTCCGGAATCTGCACCGGACCGTAGCTGGAGCCATCCAGATAGCTCGGCGGCACGTACGGTTCTACCAATTCCTTGCCGTTCACATATAAATGGCTCGCGCGCAGTTCAACCGTTTCGCCCGGTAATCCGATCACGCGCTTGATGAACGATTTCGAATGGTCCAGAGGATACCAGAAAACCACCACGTCGCCGCGTTCGATTGGCGTGAACCGGTAGACAAACTTATTGATGAAGATGCGCTCCTGATCGCTCAGCAGCGGCGCCATGCTGGTGCCTTCCACTTTCACGGGTTGATACAGGAAGATGATGATGACGAGCGCCAGGCCCAAAGCTACCGCCAAATCGCGCGTCCAACTGCGCAATTCGTGCCGCAAACGCGGCAAAGTGGAGTTGTCCTGGGGCTCTTGCGGCTCGGGCTGAGTGTTTTCCGTCATTCCGCTCTCAAATATTTATAACACGGCAAGATAGCGCGCGCCAAGCGCGCGGCGTTTGCATAGTTAGGATGCGTTGCGCGCGGAAGCGGTTGCAAAAGCAACAGCACGAGCAAAGTCAAAAATCACCACTGATGAACGCAGATAAAAACTGATGAACACTGATAATCCATAATAAAACAGGTAAAAGGTCCATTCTTTCTCAGATTTTTCTCCGCCTTTCCTCCGTGTTCTCTGTGTAAATCTTTGGACTTTCTCTGCGTACTATGCGTCTCTGCGGTTCGCCTTTCTTCACGCATCCAGCGCGAAATGCAAAATTGCCAGCGAAGCCAGCACCGCCGTCTCCGTCCGCAACACCAATTCCCCGAGCGACGCCTCCAGGAACCCAGCCGCGCGCGCCGCTGCGAGCTCCGCGTCCGTCCACCCGCCCTCCGGCCCAATCGAAATTTCTGCTGACTTCGCTGTGACATCCCGCAACACATCATGAATCGGCGGCGCGTCGCTGCGTTCCGAAAGCAAAATCTTGCAGTCCGCACTCGAAGCCCGGTAAGCCTTTTCCAACGCGACCGGCTCGGCGATCTTCGGAGGCCGCAAACGCCGCGACTGCTGCGCTGATTCCAGCACGATCCTCTCCCATCGCGCGTGACGCTTCGCAGCAGCCGCAACCAACGCTTTGTCCGTACGCGCGGCGATCAGCGGAGTGATTTCGTTCACGCTCAGCTCAGTAGCTTTCTCCAAACACCATTCGAACCGATCGAACTTCACCAGCGCGATCAGCAAATGCAAATGCAGCGTCGGCTCGGGCGCTTGGATTGGCTCGACCAACGAAAATTCCACGCGATTGTCGCCGCGCTTCAGCAACCCGACGCGCTCGACGCGCGCCAGCCACACGCGTTCCCCATCGCTCAATTCGTAAAGCTGGCCAGGCTCAGCCCGCAATACGCGGCCCAGATGTTCGGCGGTGTCGCCGCGCACGGTTGCAGTAGCATCCTCGAATTTGTCCACAAAAAATCGGCGTCGCATGAGCCTGATTGTACCTTGAGGAGTGCAAGCGCACGAACAAGCCAAAACCGAACCGGGCAATCCATCAGCGGCCGTCAACAAGTCAGAATAGTTGATAGGCGGAAAATACGCTTGTAGTGTGGTGTTCAATGGAGCAAGTAAGCCATCCGAGCAAAACGCGCTTCGTGCTCATAGGGGGAGTTCTCGTCTGGGGTTGTTTAACCGCCTCGGCGATTACACTCGCCGATTGGTACACCACCCACCGCATCGAAGCGATGTACAGGGTTGTCGGTCGGTTCGTGATATTCATGGTGTTGGGAATCTTCTTCGGCCTCTCCCTTTGGGATAGGCTTGTCAAACTAGGCCGTACGAAACCGACACGGGCGCTAAGCCGATTGCAGCTTGCGCTTTTCGTAAGCTTAATGATGGGACTGGCCTTCCTTCTGTGGGTGATGATTCGTCACTAATTTAGATCCGACGAGGAAATGTACATTCTCAGGGCAGTCTGGAAGCAGCTGCGTGGCCCAAATCTCACCCGACAGCACGCCTGACGCTATCCGAAGATGTCCTTCACCTTGTCGAAGAACGTCGAATTGCGCTCCGCCGCTTTGTTCTCGACTTTCAGCGTTTGCCCCAGTTGCTCCAGCAGCCGCCGCTGCTCGCGCGACACCTTCGCCGGAATCACCACGCGGATGCTGATGTACAGATCGCCGCGGCCGCCGTGGGGATTGGGCAGGCCCTTGCCCTTCTTGCGGAAAATTTGGCCGGACTGCGTGCCTTCGGGAATTTCGAGTTCTTCTTCACCCTTCAGCGTCTGCACTTTAATTTTATCGCCGAGCGCCGCCTGCGAAAAACTGATGGGAATTTCGCAGATCAGGTCCGAGCCGCGCCGCTCGAAGAACGCGTGCTCTTTCACTTCCAGAAAAATATAAAGGTCGCCCGGGCCGCCGCCGTTCGTTCCCGGCTCGCCCTGCCCGGTCATGCGCAGGCGCGTGCCGGAATCCACGCCCGCCGGAACACCCACTTCGAGCGTACGTTCGCGCTCGATGCGACCTACGCCGCGGCAACTCGCGCACGCGTCCTTGATCGTCTGTCCCGCGCCCTGGCAGGCGGGGCAAGTGCGCGTGATGGAAAAAAATCCTTGCGAGTAGGCCAGCTGGCCGCGTCCGGCACACGTCGCGCATGTGGTCATCCCCGTGCCCGGTTTCGCGCCCGTGCCCTTGCAGGCTTCGCAAGGTTCGTGGCGCGTTAGCTGAATCTTGCTGGTGATGCCTGCCGCGGCCTCTTCGAAACTGAGCGACATGTCGTAACGCAAATCCGCGCCACGCTGCCCGCGCGCGCCACCGCGTCCGCCGCGCCGACGCCCACCGCCGAGCACTTCATCGAAACCGAAAAGATCGCCGAGAATATCTTGAAATTCCTCGAAGATTGTGGAATTGAAGCCGGAATCGAAGCCGCGATTGCCCAGACCAGCCGCGCCATAGCGGTCATACACCGAACGCTTCTGCTCGTCCGAAAGTACCGCGTAAGCTTCGGAAGCCGCGCGAAAATTGTGCTCGGCCTCTTCCTTTTTCTCAGGATTGCGATCGGGATGCCACTTCAGCGCCGCCTTGCGGTATGCAGACTTGATCTGATCGGGCGTAGCGTCGCGCGCCACGCCCAGAACTTCGTAAAAATCATTGCCGTTGCTGGCCGCCATCGTTTCTATGTCTCCGGGAAATTAAAATTGGTGTCGCGCAAGAATCGCTCAAACCACGTCGCGTAACGCTATGCTGCGCAAAGTCGCACCACGTCAAAAACCGCGCCGCGACGTTCGTTAATTCGAAGGCGCCGAAGCCACTCGCACCATGGCCGGACGCAGCACTCGGCCGTGAAACATATAACCGGTCTGCATCTCGCCCACCACGGTCCCTTCCGGCTGCGACGCCGTCGGCACATTCTCAATCGCGTGATGCAAGTTCGGGTCGAACGGCTTGCCCACGGCTTCAATCGGCTGCAGCCCCTGCTTCGCTAGCGCGTTCCACAACTGCGTGCGAATTATTTCGAATCCCTTGCGGTATTCGGGGCTGGCCGCGCCTGACTGGCCAGTAAGCGCCAGATCAAAAGCATCCAACACCGGGAGCACCTGCTCGATCAGCAGCTCCGCTCCGCGATGCCGCTCCTGCGCGCGCTCTCTTTCCACGCGCTTGCGGTAATTCTCAAAATCCGCCTGGCGCCGCAGCAAGGTGTTCTGCAAATCTTGTTTTTCGGCCACCAGCTTCTCAATCTGCTCGGCAGCCGAAGCCTCACCCGCAGGCAATGCTTCCGGCGCGGATGGATTCGGCGCCGGATCCTCCGCCGCGCCAGCCGCGACCGCAAAGCCGCCTTCGGGAAAATCTTTGTCTTTATGATGTTTGTGTGAAGCCAAAGAAATCAGCCCCCCTCTTGCTCTTCCGAGAAAAATTGCGCCATGAACGCTACGGCGGTAATCACGCGTTCATAGTGCATGCGCATGGGCGCCAGGATGCCCAGAGTTCCCTGCACCTGATCTTTAGATGAATACGACGCGGAAACGATGGCGAGATGTTTCCCCGCGTTCGAAATTTTGTCCAGACCGAGCTCCACGTGCACCGGTTCCGGCGATTCGATGCAGCCGCTCAGCAGTGCGATCAAGCGATCCTTCTCTTCAATGGCCTCTAGCAGCTCGCGCAATTGCTCCGGATTCGTAAAATCCGGCGACGACGCAATCTGTGCCGCGCCATCCACATAAATTTTGCGCTCGGCCGCATCGCCCAGCACGCTGGGGTCGCACAGAATCAGCGCGGTGCCCGCCAGTTGCCCGTACTGCTCGCGGTCCTGTTCCAATTGCTTGCGCAGGTCGGCGCGCATCGCTTCCAGCGTCCAGCCGATGTAATGCCGGTTCAAATATTCTGACGTGCGATCCAGATCCGCCTGCAGGAACGGCTTCTCCGGGCGAATCAGTTTGTCGCGCGTCACTCCCCCGCCGGAAATCAGAATCACAAGCACGCGCCCATCCGGCAGAAGCAGAAAACGCAAATGTTCGACGACGCTGCGTGCCAATGGCGGCGCGATAAAAATTCCCAGTCCGCGCGAAACCGCGGCCAGCACGTGACTGGCACGCTCCATCACCGCTTCCGGAGTCTGCGCGGCTGCAAGTTCACGGCGAATCCACAGTAGATCCGCGGGACTGGCGGTGGCCTGCGCGGCCACTTGCTCCACAAAAAAACGATACGCCGCAGCCGTCGGCACTCGGCCCGCCGAAGTATGCGGCTGGAATAGCAAACCCGCATCCTCCAGGTCCGCCATCACGTTGCGCACCGTGGCTGAACTGAGCGGCTCAATATGCCGGTGCACAATGCTGCGCGATGAGACTGGTTCACCCGTCTCAATGTACGCGCGCACCACGTCCGTCAAGATTTGCTGGTGGCGTTTCTGCTGTAAAACCGTTGGACTCATGAATTTCCGCCGAAAACGTCCCGGCGCCCATGATTACAGGCGCGCCGCAACACTACCATCCTAATTTTAGTGTAGACGCTGCGCCGCAGGCCGTCAACTTGACCCCGCCGGCACGGGCGCGGATTGAGCACATCCATAAACACAAATCACGCCGCCAGAAACGAAACTTGCGCGCGCTCAGCTTCGTATCATATTGTGTACGGGCCGTTGCGCCTGGTGAACACCGTTCGAAGCGGTTTTCGTGCGGGAGGATGGATGAGATTGACGAAAGTGTTTGTACTCGCCGCAGGCGTAGCGATTTTTTGCGGCCCGATTTTTTCGCAAGCGGCCGCCATAGCAGCACCGGCCAACACAGCAGCGAAACCGCTTTCCACTCGCGTCGTCGCCTATCAGATCGAAGCCAAGCTCGATCCCACCAAGCACACCATCGCTGCCAGCGAAACTCTCACCTATAAAAACCTGACCGGCCAACCGCAACAAACGTTTCCGTTCCATCTCTACCTGAACGCCTTCCAACCGCAATCCACTTTCATGACCGAAGTCCGCCTCGCCGGCACGCGCGGCAATGGCCCGGATTCCGATTGGGATCCCAAACATTTCGGTTCGATCACTGTGGACAAGCTCGAAGTCGAAGGCGCCGGCGATCTAACCAACAAAATGGAATTCATCCATCCCGACGATAAGAACACCGCCGACCGCACAGTTTTCCAAATTACGCTGCCGAAACCAATCGCTCCCGGCGCCTCGGTGGAATTCCACATCACCTTTCACGACGTGCTGCCCAAAGTCGTCGAGCGCACCGGCTACGTGCGCGATTTCGACATGGTTGGACAGTGGTTCCCCAAAGTCGGCGTCTGGTGGAAAAACGCCTGGAACTGCCACCAATTCCACGCCACCACCGAATTTTTCGCGGATTTCGGAACGTTCGACGTGAAGATCACGGTGCCGCAAAACGAAATCGTCGGCGCCGGCGGCGATCTGGTAGCGAGCACGAATAATTCCGATGGCACGAAAACCCTGACCTATCATTCCGAAGACGTGCACGATTTTTCCTGGACCGCCAGCCCCAGCTTCACCGTCGTCGAAGATTCCTGGACCGGCAGCCAAGGCCCCGTGAAGATTCACCTGCTGATATCGCCCGGACACATGGGGTCGGCGCAGCGATACATTGACGTGCAGAAGGGCACGCTGCGCCTTTTCGACCAATGGTATGGCCCCTATCCGTACGACCGCATCACCATGGTAGACCCGCCGCATGGCGGCATCGACGCCGGCGGTATGGAATATCCCACATTAATTACATTGGGAACCTCGGTGCACATGCCCCAAGGCGTACTGGAGCCGGAAATTGTCACCGAACACGAATTCGGCCACCAGTATTGGTACGGCATGGTCGCAACCAATGAATTCGAAGAAGCGTGGCTTGACGAAGGCATCAACAGCTACACCGAAGTGAAAGTGATGGACGCACTTTACGGCAAGAATACTTCAGCGGTGAATTTTCCGTTCGCGCAGATTAGTGAAACGGGCATGCAGCAGATCGGCTACCTGGCGGATCCGGACAAGGATCCCATCTGCCGCTTCGCCTGGAAATTCATTAACAACGATTCTTACGGGGGCATCACCTACGGCAAGACCGCCCTCGTGCTGCTCACCCTGGAAAAAGTGATCGGTGAAGACACTTTGCGCCAGGCCTTGCACACCTACTTCATGCGTTTCCGCTTCACGCATCCCACGGGCGAGGATTTTTTGAAAACGATCGAAGAAGTTTCCGGCAAAGACCTGCGCTGGTATTTCAATCAAGCAATCTACGGCACGCAAGTCCTGGATTATTCGCTCGCCGATGCGCATTCCGATCCGCTGAAGTGGTGGGACGCTCCGGCGCACGCCTCCAAGAAAGACGACAAGGACGAAGTGTATCGCACCTACGTCACAGTGGTTCGCAAGGGCGATTTCGTGTTCCCGGTGGACGTGGATATCAAGTTCGACGATGGTTCGACCGCCGTCGAGCACTGGGACGGCCAGGATCGCTGGATGCGTTATCAGTACGATCGCAAAGCGAAAATCCAGTCCGCGCAAATTGACGTGCACGACCAGATCCCCCTTGATCGCGACTCCTTCAACAACAGTTTCACGGAAGAATCGGATCCGCGCGCGGCGCACAAGCTCAGAACCATCTGGGTCTTCGCCAGCGAATGGCTATCGCAATTGCTGGCATGGCTCACGTAACGGCATCGAAGGAGCGACACGAATGGCCGCAGCGAATCGAGGGACATTTTTTTCAGGCGCCGGGCTGGTGTGGCAATGGCAGCGCCTGGTCTGGTGGATTTTCGCCGTCTGCCTGATCTTCGGGCTTTTCTCGACGCACGAAATGACGGAACGCGCGAGTTCATTGCTCGATCACAGCGCGGCCGCGCAGCGTCTGGTAAATGGCTTCGACGCCTCGGCGATCATGATGCTGCAGCAAGTGCCGGATTCGCCGCTGGAAATTCAAGGCCACAACATCGTTCATTTCTCGCTGCTCTTCGTGGTTTTTATGCTTTTCGTCACTGGCGGCATTCTCGCCGCCTACGTGCTCGACGAGAAGCCCACCTCCACGGCTTTCTTCGAAGCTGCCGGCCACCATTTCTGGCGTTTTTTCCGTTTGTTCATTTACCTCGCGATCGTGCTGCTGCCCATCGCGGGGCTTGCCGCTTTCACCAGCGCCATGTACACGCGCATCCAGGAGCAGTCCATTTCGCCATACCCTGGGGACTATTTCGCCGAAACGGCTGCTGTGGTGATCTTGCTGCTTTTGATCATCGTGCGCCTGTGGTTTGATATGACCCAGGTCATCGCTGTGGCTGATGACGAAAAGAAAATGCATCGCGCCCTGCGCCGCGCGTTCGGACTGTTGCGCCGCAATTTTTTCTCGCTGTTCTGGCTCTACCTGCGCGTCAGCGTCATCGCATGGGCGCTCTTTGCGTTCGGGCTGCACATCTGGATGTATCATCTGAAGCCGCAATCCAACGTCACTGCGTTCCTCATCAGCCAGCTAATGATAGTGATCTGGATCGCCACACGCCTCTGGCAAAGGGCCAGCGAAGCAATTTGGTACCGCAATTACCAGGCGAACCAAGTGCCGGGACCAGCGTGGACTCCGCCGCCGTCTCCCATGTACATGCCAGTCGCCGCTGAACCGCAGGCGTAACCGGGCGGTTTTGCCTTTGTAGCGGCGTCCGCCGCGGCGGACGCCATCGTTCGCGCGCCGCAGAGCGATGGCGGTCTGAAGACCGCCGCTACGAAGACCTTGTACCTTCCCCCGGTGGTTGCAAATCCCGCTCGCGAAACTCGGACCATTCACCGCGCCAATTCGCAGCCGATCAAGTAGTAAACTAACCGCGCCACACGGAGGCAGGTTTTGCCACAGCCACACGCGGAATTTTCGCAGCGCCTCGCAGCTCGCGTGCAAACCGTCGCTGCGAAAGACGCTCTGCACAAGCAGATCGGAAATGCGAAGCTGGCAACGGTCATCGTCGCGATCGTACTTCTGTGGCTGTCGCTGAAAGACGAAGTGATTTCCACGTACTGGCTCGCGATTCCGATCGTGATTTACGCGGGCTTAGCCGTAGCGCATGAATTCGCACTGCGCGCCCTAGCTCACGCCCGCACCGCCGTCGTATTTTACGAACGCGGCCTCGCGCGCCTGGAAGATCGCTGGACCGGCACCGGCGCGTCCGGCGAACGCTTCCGCAATCCGAAGCACGTGTACGCGGACGATCTCGATATTTTCGGCACCGCCTGCCTGTTCGAACTACTCTCGACCGCGCGCCTGCCCATGGGCGAAGAACGCCTGGCGCAATGGCTCAGTGCCGCATCACCTGTGCCGGAAATACACGAAAGACAAAAAGTCATCGTCGAACTTCGCGACAAACTGGATTTGCGTGAGGAATTGGCGCTTCTTGGCGAAGACTTGAAGGTTCGCCTCGACCCAAGCTCGCTGGAAAACTGGGCGGAAGCGGCGCCGCTGCTTCCCGCGGGCCCTTGGCGAATTGTTTCCGCGTTTCTCGCGATTTCCGCCGCGGCCACGACGATATATTTGCTGGCGACACTGAGACTTTGGCCGCTGGCGATTGTGCTGGCTCTCGAGGTGATCGTCCTGCTCTGGCTGCGCACGCGCGCCGAAAAAGTGGTTTCGTCCCTCGCGTGCAACGCCGAGGGCTTGGGCCTGTTCGCGGATATCCTGCAGCGGCTCGAACGCGAGCCTTTCGTTTCACCGCGCTTGCAAGGATTCGCGGCGGAACGGAAGGCTGGGCACCAAACCTCGTCGCAATCCGTCCGGCAACTCGCGAATATCGTCTATTGGATTGACGCGCGCGAAGATTTGCTCGGCCGGCTGCTCGAATTGCCCGTGCTGTACACCGTGCAATGCGCATTCGCAGCAGAATCGTGGCGCAAGCGCCACGGCAGCAAGCTACGCGCCTGGGTGGATATCGCCGCCGAAATGGAAGCGCTGCTCTCGCTGGCTGGCTATTCCTACGAGCATCCGAATGATCCGTTCCCCGAATTCGCCGAAGAAATTCCGAATGCACCCGCGGTCTTTCTCGGCGAAGAACTTGGCCATCCGTTGATTCCGTCAGCGGAATGCGTGCGCAACAGCGTGAGGCTCGATCCGCAAACGCGCTTGCTGCTCGTCAGTGGCTCGAACATGTCCGGGAAAAGCACGTATCTGCGTGCGGCGGGTATCAACGCGGTGCTGGCGCTCGCTGGCGCGCCGATTCGCGGCAAGGCGCTGCGCATGACGCCCGTCCGGCTCGGTACCAGCATTCGCCGCGTGGATTCGCTGCAGGAACACCGCTCGAGCTTCTACACCGAGATATTGCGCATCCGCGATGTATTCGAGCTTACGGAAGGTTCGCAGCGGGTGTTGTTCCTGTTCGATGAGCTTTTGGAAGGCACGAATTCGAACGATCGCCGGATTGGCTCAGAAGGCTTGCTGCGCGCGCTGCTGGAGCGCGGCGCGATGGGGATCGTCACTACTCATGATCTGGCGCTAACCGATATCGCGCAGGCGTTGCCCCACGCCGTGCGCAACGTGCATTTCCAGGATTACGTCGAGGAAGGAAAAATGCGCTTCGACCACAAGCTGCTCGACGGAGTGGTGGCCAAAAGCAACGCGCTAGAGCTGATGCGTCTCATCGGCTTGAGGGTATAGCGCTGTCGCCTCATCGGATCCCCGCGTGGAACTTTAGCGATCTGGCTTCCGGAAATAAAGGAACGTCCGCACAGCGAGGATAATTGCAACACCGATTAGGGCACCGCCCAACACAAGATCATGGGCGAACACGATCCGCGCGCTTCCGGCAGCCGCACAGGCAAAGGCTGCGAAGATCGTTGTTCGGTCAGCCTTCCACATTGCCCACCATGAGACGCCCTGGATTGCTGCCATACGCCTGAGGCCCGATAGAATCTAAGCTGAGAGGCACCACCGCTACTTTTTACGCGTTATCAATCTGAGCGCGCTGCAGCCGGTCGGAATAATCGATGTAAACCGTCTTCCACTCCGAATAAAAATCCAGCGCCGCTTCGCCCGATTCGCGGTGTCCGTTGCCGGTGTTCTTGATCCCGCCGAACGGCAGATGCGTTTCCGCGCCGATCGTCGGAGCGTTCACGTAGACGATCCCGGTCTGCAAATCCCGTTGCGCGCGGAACGCATTGTTCACGTTGCGCGTGTAGATCGCCGCGGACAACCCGTACTGCACCCCGTTCGCGATATCCAAGGCTTCGTCAAAAGTCTCAAACGGAATCACTGCTACCACCGGCCCGAAAATTTCTTCCTGCGCGATGCGCATCTTCGGACTGCAATCCGTAAACACCGTGGGTTCGTGGAACCAGCCGCGTCCCCACGCGCCGCTCTCGAGGCGATGTCCGCCGGTCGCGAGTTTCGCTGTTTCGTCCTTGCCGATCTGCACGTACTTCATCACGGTGTTCAGTTGCTGCTCGTTGATGCACGGGCCCATGTCTGTGGAAGGATCCAGGCCATCGCCGACTTTCAGCGCCTTCACGCGCGCCACGAATTTTTCGACGAATTCGCCGTACACTTTCTTGTGCACTGCCACGCGGCTCGCCGCCGTGCAACGCTGTCCGGTGGTGCCGAAGCCGCCCCACACCGCACCGTCGACCGCCAGATCCAAATTGGCATCGTCCATCACGATGATGATGTTCTTGCCACCCATTTCCAGGTGGCACTTCTTGAACGAAGGCGCGCAAGCCGTGCTGACGATTCGCCCAACGTCGGTGGATCCGGTGAAACTCACCAGATTGATGTCCTTATGATTCAGCAGCGGTGCACCCGCTTCGGGACCATCGCCGAATACTACGTTCATCACACCGCGCGGCAGCCCGGCCTCGCTCAGCACCTGCATCAAATTGTAGGTGGAGAGCGGCGTGTCTTCGGCTGGCTTGATCACTACCGTATTTCCCGTCACCAGCGCCGGCATCGCTTTCCAAGACGGAATTGCCATCGGAAAATTCCAAGGACAGATCAGGCCCGCTACCCCCACAGGTGTGCGCACGGACATCGCGAACTTGTTGGGCAGCTCGGACGGCGTGGTTTGGCCGAACTGCCGCCTTCCCTCCCCGGCCATCAGGTAAGTCATATCGATTGCTTCCTGCACGTCGCCGCGCGTCTCCGCCAGGACCTTCCCCATCTCGCGCGTCATGTCGCGCGAATAGTCTTCCTTGCGCTCGATCAGAATTTCGGCCGCGCGATACAGAATCTCCGCGCGCTTCGGCGCAGGGGTCAGCCGCCATTTGTCGTAGGCGCCCTTCGCGGCATCAATCGCGAGGTTTACGTCCTCTTCCGTGGACGCCGGGAACATTCCCACCAGTTCCCCTGTGTTCGCGGGATTGCGATTCTCGATAGCCTTCCCGCTGCGGGCCTCGACCCACTCGCCATTGATGAAGTTCTTGAAAACCTTGGGCCTAGCTGGCGTCGCCATGCGTATTCCTCCATAAGATCTGTGCTTCCTGCCGCAATTTTTTCGGTATCTGTGTTCGATGCTGCGCCGCTTCCGGAGATTCAGAGTAGCAAGCCCTCGCGCGTGCCGTCAACGCACCGCGCCTCCATTTCACAGCGATGCTTGGCTATGCTCGGCTGGATCAAACTTGACCGCGCTTTCTCCGGCTCACTTGTCCTTTGCAAGTCGCGAGCCACGGATGAACAGTCGAATCTTGCCTCCCTCGCGTTCGGCCGCTCTCTGCTAAGCCCCTCTTGCTCCGCGCTTTGCCTCGTCTTCGCCCCCAGCGCAACTTTCCGCTGGAAGGGGTGTTTTACTATCAGACGCCACCGAAGGTAGTCGGGAGGCGTTGGAAGGCTGGAACTTTTAGAAAGGCTCTACGGGCTCAGAAGGGGCCCAAAAATGAAACATCTCGCGAAATATCTCTTGGTTTTTGCGGTACTTGGAACAGCCTTGGCTCTGGCTCCGAACGCTGGCGCTCAACGCTTTGCTGTGGGCGTCGGCGTCGGCCCGGGGTACGTTGGCCCAGCTCCGGTCTGCGCTTACGGCTACTATGGGTATTACCCGTATGCCTGTGCGCCTTACGGATACTACGGTCCTAGCTACTTCTCCGGCGGATTGTTCATCGGAGCAGGCCCGTGGTTCCACGGAGGCTGGGGCGGACGTGGTTGGGGCGGGCGCGGTTGGGGCGGACGCGGTTTTGGCCCCGGCTACGGCGGGCGCGGAGCGGTAGGCGGTGGCTTTCGCGGCGGTGTCTCCCATGAGGCAGTCCGCGGCGGATTCCGCGGCGGCGCAGTGCGCGGCGGTGGCGCGGTTCGCGGCGGTGGCGGCTTCCACGGTGGTGGCGGCGGTCACAGCGGCGGCGGGCACGGCGGCGGACATCGGTAATCGTCAGCCGTAACGGCAACGCTCGAACAGTACTGAGCACGACGCAGCGCCCATCCTTCCCGAAGTTCCTCCCGGGAAGGATGGGCGTTTTTGTTTCTCGCGCTTCCAGACCTATGGCGAACCGCGGCACGGCGGATGGCTCTGTCGGCGTCTGAGCTCACGGGACTAGAGCCTGCCAGCCTGGAGATTCCCGATTCAAGACAGGACTGTTGCACTTCGGGGCGCGCCGTGCATGCCCGATTTACCTGGGCGCGCTAGAACTCCTTTGCCTTCTGCCTGGACCGGATTGGAGGCTCACCTGCCTTACTGCATTGCGTTCCACCAAGGACCACATCGAACCATGGCCATCACGGAGCAAGATCTCAGCGTCGCGCAAGCGTTCGAAATCGCCTGCACGCATCAGCGGGAAGGCAGGATCGGCGAGGCCGAGAAGCTTTACAGGAAGATTCTGGAAGCGCTGCCGGGCCATCTGGACACGTTGATCAATCTGGCTTCTCTTGTGTTTGTGCGCGGGCATGAATCCGAGGCTTTCGCGATTATCACCGAGGTGCTGAACGCGCATCCCACTTCCGCGCGAGCTTACGCACAGCGCGATCGCATGAATTTTGTCCGCGCGCGGGCAAGCGATCCGGCGGCACTACGGGATATTCTCGAGATGCGCCGGACGCTTGCGGCGATGGAAGCCGAAATACGCCGCAGCGCGATTTACGTGCCTTCCACTTTTTGGAGCACGCTGGGGCGCATGCACGTGGCGCTGCTGGAGATGTATGGCATGGAGAACTTCAAGCGTACCGTGGTGCATCACTATCAGAACTGGTTTATGAAGGAGATGAGCGACCCGCAGGTTCTGCGGTTGCTGGCGTTGTGGCCTACGCATTTCAGTTCGCAGCCCTTCATGAACGGCGTGGAAAAACCGTGCGACGTGGGGTTTCACAACAGTTTGAGCTACCCGTTCTATGATCTGGCGGATTCGCAACACTGCGATACGTATCGCCTCGCCGTGGGCCTGCTTTGGGAATACACGCTTACGAAGGATGCGTCGGGCAAATTGGCTGCGCTGGAAGAATCGCCGATCGGCGGACCGATTCCGATCCGGCGGCAAGGAAAACTGATTTCCTCGGACTTGTGCCACTCGATGCGTGAACGCAATCAGATGCTGGGAACCGGGGCGCTGGATGGATCGGAAGAGCTGGTCGTTGGCGAGCTCGGCGGAGGCAGCGGGCGGCTGGCGGAAGTTTTTGGGCTGACTACGAATTATCGCTACGTGATCATTGATATCACGCCGGCGTTGTACGTCTCGCAGTGGTACATCGAGCGGCGTTTTCCTGACGAAAAGATATTCCAGTTCCGACCGTTCGCGAGCTTCGCGGAGATTGAAGCCGAGCTGGGCGAATCGCGTTTCGCATTCTTCACTGCGAACCAGATCGAACTGCTGCCCGCAAAATACTTCGATCTATCTGTAAACGTGAATTCACTGATGGAGATGCAGCACGAGCAACGTGCGAATTTTCTGGCGCAGATTCAGCGCGTGACGAAATCACAGTTCTTTTCGCAGCAGTGGTTTCGCTGGGAAAATCCGCTCGACCGGATCACCGTCGCCAAGGACGATTTCAAGCTCGGCAAAGATTGGGCGATCGCCTATGAAGCGGCGAACGCGATCCATTCCGAATTGTTCGTGCAAATTTGGCGGCGCGCCTGAAAAGTGCGAACTGTTCGACTAATTCTCGTGTCCCGCTATTTCGCTGCGCTCGAGTCACCTTCCAGGGCAGCGTGCGGCCAGCCGCCGGTCCAGTCAATTGTTGAAATTTGCAGGAACGGGTGACCAGTTTTGCCGTCGTAGGCGTGGAATACGATGATGTCGCCGCTTGGTTGCTGGAGTATGGATTCGCCGCCCGGGCCGAACCAGCGCGCATTTCCTGTGAGGAGCGCGGTGCCGCCCCCGTGCAGCATGGTCTTCCCCTCCGCATCGACATACGGGCCGGTTACATCATGCGAGCGGCCTACCATGGTGCGGTAGTTGCTTTTTACTCCGCGGCAGCACAGATCGAAAGACACGAACAGATAATAGGAGTCGCCGTGATGGACTATGAAGGGAGCTTCGATCGCTTGCCAATCCCCGGGCAGTCCCGGAGGCGGAGGCGGAGGATTTTCCGGGCGTTCGCGGCTAGCCAGTGAGTAGAGCTTGCCGTCTTGCGGCGAAAGTTTTCCCGTGGCAGCGTCGAGGCGGCGCATTTTGATGCCGCTCCAAAAGCTCCCGAAGCTCAGCCAGGGCGTGCCCGCGGAATCGAATACGATGTTGGGATCGATCGCATTGAAATCATCGCTGGCCAGGGATTTCAGCACGAGGCCTTCGTCCACCCAGCGAAAATCGGGGCTGGACTGGTCGAGCGTCTTGTTGGTGATCAACGCGATGCCGGAAGTATTTTTCCCGAAGGCTGAGAACGCGTAGTAGACGCGATATTTTCCGCTGAAGTAGGAAATATCCGGCGCCCAGAGGTCCTTCGTTTCCGGGCTTTCTTTCTGGATCCAGTCCGGGATGCCGGCGAAGACGGCGCCGCAGCGTTTCCAATGCTCCAGGTCGTTCGAGCAGCGCATGGGGAGCTGCGCGTGCGGACCTTTTTCCGTGGCCGTACCGAACAGATACCAGGTGCCGCCTTGTTTGATGATCGAAGGATCGTGCACACCTTCGACTTCGCCTTCCACGTGATAGAAGTGCGGCGATGGAGCGGTTTGCGCGGCAACCACCGCGCCAGAAAAAAGCATGGCGGCCATTGCCAGAAACTTCGCGTTTCTCATCCAGCTGATCATAATCTCGGCGTACCTCCGCACCTCGGGCATCTCGATCGCGTCAATTTATATCACGCCAGGCTCCGAATCTCGACGCCACGGCGCGGATCGATGCCCAGCCTCATCGAGAAAAGCACGAGAACAACTAGCGATTGATTTGGGCGGTGACGAGCGCTGTAAACTGGATGATCGGGGTTGTCGTTAGGTCAGGCGGCCGAAGGTCATACGCGCAGCGCTTCACGGCTTGCGCACGAGTCCGCATTACATTGGGTTCAGAGCAACCTTTCCGCTTTCGGTGAGAGCGCCACAGCGGAAGATCGTGTAGGGATCGTTCTTTGAGTTGGTGTCATCGTGCTGCCAGGAAAAGGGCAGGACGCCGCTCCAGGAGTAATACAGGATGGCGGCCAGGCGGCCTTGTTGCACAAATTGTTGGAAGGCTCCGCGCTCAGCTTGAGCGGCCTTCGTTCGCGCGGCGTCGTTGAGCGGACAGGATTCGTCTTTAATTGGAAGGCCCCACTCGGTGAGCCAACAGGGTTTGGTTCCCTGCTTACATTCGGACAGTATGCCGCTCTGTTCGAGTTGGGCGGCACGCGCCGAAGCGGCGACGCGTGTGTCGCCCGTCGGGTAATTGTGCACGCCATATCCATCCACGAGTTTGTCCATGCCGTTTTTCCGGAGAAATTCGATTGAATCAGGGATCGTCACGGACGTGCGCCCCGCGCCCATGAACGCCGACATGCCGGAAAGGATGGGAGTGTTGTGGTTGACGGTGGAATGGTCGCGGACGTCTTTCATCGCGGCCAAGAGCTTCAGATAAACCCGGTAGCCGCCCGCTACCGCCGTGGCTTGAGGATCGTGGGGATTTTCAAGCTCGGACAAACGCAGAGTGCGGCCTGGGGTCTTCTCTGCCCCGAAGTCGGCGTTGAATCTTGGGGTGTTGAGTTCGTTGCCCAGCTCGAAGGCAGTGATGCGCACGCCAGCGGCTTCCAGCTTTGCCACCTCCGCTTCAAACCATTTCCTAAACTCTTCGGGGCCGGCGTCCGAGAGCGCCGGCACAGGCCAAGGGCGCCCAGCGGATTTGTCGGCCGGAAGCGCGTGCGAATTATTTGTGCCGCCAGCCGAGGGATTCACGAAAACGACAGAACCGATCCCGTGTTGAAAGGCACTGATCACGAAGCTGGTGTATCGGTCGCCATGCCCTCCGAGCGATGCGCGGATGGTGTTGACGTGATAGCGCTGCAATTGCTCGAGCAAGGCGTCCCTGGTTTGGTCGCTAGCCTGATCAGTGCCGACGACGTTGACGCCCACGATGGCGCTCTGTGCGACAGCGAGGCGTATAGAAAGAGCGCCGAAGCAGATAGCTGTTATCAGGACGCGGCGCAACGGATTGTTCACCAACTTTTTCGACAGGGAGGCTCCCGCAAGGTTCAGAACTCTCAACACCGGTTCGAGTGATGAGTTGCGGTGGTTGATTGTTACGGACCAAATGCCGCGAAAAGACGGGGCTCGCTGCGAAAAGAACGTATTCTGAGCGGAGAGATGGTTGGGGTCAAGACGGTAGGCTGAAGCTACGTGCGGCGATGGCTCACGCTCCGAATGGATTGACTGACTTGGGAATTGAGTTGAGCATCGAGGAGCAGCGGTTATGAGCAAGCTTTGGGAGAAAATTTCGACGATTGGGCAGAACGTCCCGCCCGAGAAAACCGAATCGAAGGAAGCCATTGCACAGACCGGCGACAAAGTGATGCACCGCGCTTCTGGCACGCACGGCGTGGTGACTGCCGTCGAGACTATCGGTGACACGCTGACTCTTTCGGTGGAGTGCGCCAACGGGCGGATGTTGCGCGGATTGGACCGCAAGGAATTTGCGTTCGCAGGGGAGCCAGGATACGTCGCGCCACCCGTGCAAGCGGTTGCGGCGCCGGTAGGGGCGGCCGCGGAACCGATGCCGAAGATTGAGGGCGAGATTTCGTCCGAGTCTATTTTGGAAAAACTGAGCTGAGGCGATTCTTGGTCGCGCGATTTAATTTTTGAAGTGGTAAGTCCAGCTGAGGGTGATATAGGACTTCAGCGGCACACCGACGACGCGCTCGATTGGCGTGGGGTACGTTGAGTCGGACGGGAACGCGAATGTTTCGGTGGTTTCACCGGTGTAGCCGCTGGCAATGAGAAATTCGGTGGCGAGCGTCATGCGGCCGTCCAGGAACGGGCGAAAGAGGGCGCCCCGAAATTCCGGTACTCCCGGGCCGACGAAGCCGTCGCCCACCGGCTTTGCGCGTACGTATTCGAATTCGCAGCGACCGTGCATACCAAGCGGCAGATGGTCCTCGGTTGCCACCGTATCCCAAATGAAGCGAGGCGCTTCAGGAGTCGGTTCGCCAGTCAGGCGATCGCGCGCGTCGGCTTGCGCATAGGACGCGTAGATTGAGCCTCGCGAGAAAATTCTCTGCAAGGACACGGTGATCGAACGGTTCAGCGACGGGCCGAAATTCTCCTGCAGGCCAGTATCGGGATCGATTTTCGCGAGCTCTTGCGAATTGGTTACATGCTTGAGCGTGATTTTCAATTCGGTCTTGCGGATGTCCTTCGCGAGCGCCAGCTGATAGGCGCGCGAGGGCGCCAGAAGCGTCGGCTCGCCCGTGCCGGTGCCGATGCGAGGATCCTCGGTGTGAAAGGCCTCGCCATAGCTGAGAGAGACGGTGGGCGAGAAGAGCCTCTGCGGCGGAGATAACGTCAGCGTGGCCTTGGGAAGCGTAAGGCCAGCCAACTTGTCGAAAGAGTTCTGCGGATTAATCAGGTCCTGATTGTCCATCCAGATTTCCTCGCGACGAATCCCCAAATCGTAGTGAACATATGGGCCGAGCGCGCCATCGACAGCCGCATACGGCTCGACAAAGGATAGAGTCAAATTGTTGCTGGTCACCGGTTCGAAGATTCCCTGGGCGTTCGCGGACTTCAGATCCAGGTCGCGCGGAGCGTCACGCCGTAGATCCAGTCCAGTGAGGAGCGACAACCACGGGCGAACTTTCTGCAAGTAAACAAGGCCACCGCCGGCGACGGTTCGGAATTCGCTTTGCTGGATCAGCCCGCCGGGAAATTCCAGGCTTTGCGTGAAGTCGGGCTGGAAATTCGAGCGCAGCGTCAGACTGTACGTGCGGAAAACACCGGAGGACGTCAATTGCGCCTGGTCGTTGATATGCCAGGTGTCGCTGGCAACGAAGATGCTGGTGTGCGTGCGATCGAGTTGGCGGCGATCCACAGTATCGTCGGGAACGAACGTGTTGATGGGAACAAGGCCTGGAACGTAGGAGAAGCCGTAGTAGCCGACGCCGAACAGGGTGAGTTCGTGACGGCCGAATACCAATTGGCGGAAGGCGTTGACTTTGTATTGCTGGCGATGTTCGAGGCGTTCGAGGAATCCATTGCCGTAGGACGCCTCGACTGCGACGAAGGCGTTGGTGTTTGGGTTGCGCGGACTCCATCCGGCGACGAGATCAAGATCGAGGTAGTCGGTGGTCAGCTCAACGAACTCACCCAAACGCTCGCGCGGCACGTACGTGGCGGCCAGATCCACTGAATGATTCCCTTCCCGGACGTTGAACGCACCACCGTCAATTGCGACTGCTTCAATGATGGGCGCGATGAGGAAATTCGGGTCTGAGTATCCGTTGCCGTGCGCGTTGGCGGGAAGGTTGTTCGGACAGAGAAAATCTCCAATTTGATAAAACTGCGCGATTGGCTCGCCGTGGTCCCCTGCAACGCCCGGAGCAAAATATTGTGGTGCTTTGATGCCACCCGAAGCCGTTTCGATCGGCAATCCTGGCAGAGAAACCGGGGCGCCGGGGCGGCCGGGATTTGCGTCCAGTACTTGGTCGTGAACGACTACGTGTTCGGACGGGTCCGGTGTGAAGGCGGATGGCGTGGATGAGCCGACGACGGTGATGGCTTGGCGCAAGGAAGCGATCTGTTGGAATTGTAGTTTGGTATCGAGGCTCTGCCCGGGCACAACTGTTACCGCGATGCTGATGGGAGCGAATGATGAAATTTCGGCGCTCACGCGGTATTGGCCGGGCTGGATGTCGTTGAAATCGAAATGTCCTTGCTGGTCGGTTTCTGTTTCGCGAATCGAAGTTCCAACGGACGCTGCGAGCTTCACGTGCGCCCCGGCGACGGCGACGCCTTGCGTGTCGAGCACCGTGCCTGAGATTCGAGCGGTCTGCGGGCTTGCCGACAAATTGAAGCAGAAGACTAGAAGGCAGCTGATGACCAAGGACGCGTTACGGGCGAAATTGCTGAGCGGTGATGAAATAAGAGTGAGCATCCCGTATGAAGTCACGACCTACAAAGATGCTCGATTTGCCGCAAAGGCTCCGTAGGACCACCGCGACCTCAAAAGAAAGAGCACAGCGAAGAGTCGTCGCTGTGCCACGTTAGAGCATCCAGCCGCCGGTTACGTTGATAACTTGGCCGGTGATGTAGTCGGCGCCGTCGGAGGCAAAGAATTTTACGGCGGCGGTCACGTCTTCGGCGGAGGGAGGGCGGCCCATGGGTGAGCGGGCGTCGCGGATGCGGCGGGCTTCGTCGGCAGTCAGTTCGCGTTCGTCGATGTTGGAGGGGTTGATTACGTTGACAGTGATGCCGTTTTTGGCTTCTTCGATGGCGAGCGAGCGCGAGAAGGAAACTACCGCGGCTTTGGCGGCGGCGTAGGCTGAGATTGTGCCTTGGCCGAAAGCTCGTTCGGCGCCGACCGCTCCTAGATTGATGATGCGGCCCCAGTGTTGGCGGCGCATGGCTGGTAATGCTGCTTTGCTGGCGTGGAAGACGCTGTAGAGGTTGGAGGCAATCACTTTTTGCCATTCGTCGGCGCTCGTGTCGGCTACCAGCTTCCAATTAAATTCGCCGACGTTGTTGACCAGGATGTCCAGGCGGCCGAAGCGTTCGAGGACGGCGTCGATGAGGAATTGGACTTTTTCTGGGTCGGTGGCGTCGGCTTCTACTGCGAAGCATTCGGCGCCTTGTCCTTGGAGTATGCGGAGAGTGTTTTGCGCGGCGGTTTTATTCGCGCGATAGGAGATGGCTATGCGCACGCCTTCCTGGGCTAGTCCTTGGGCGATGCCTTTGCCGATGCCTCGGCTGCCGCCGGTGATTAGCGCGGCGCGATTTCGTAAGGGCACGGGGGCTCCTGCAGTTTAGAGTCGCGTAAGTATAATGAATTTTTTCGGATTTGGGGGATGCGGGTCGCGAAAAAATCTGGCAAGCAGACGCGGGGGCGGAGAAAAAATCCAAGAGAGATCCTTCGCTGCGCTCAGGATGACGACCAAAAAAATCTAGCCCATGCGGGCTACTACTACTGTTATGTCGTCGGCTTGTTCGGCGGTGCCAGCCCATTGTTCAGCGGCGGCAATCAGGTTTTCGGCGATCGGTTGGGGATGGAGGCTGCGTTGGCGGAGGACTTCTTCTCTCAGGCGCGTGACGCCGAATTCTTCGCCGTAGACATTTTCTGGTTCGGTTAGGCCGTCGCTGAAAGCTACGAAGAGGCTGCCGGGTTCTACTTTGATTGTGCCTTGGGTGAATTGGCAGTCTTCGATCAGGCCTACTACTGTGCCGCCCTGGCTTAGTTCCTGCACATTCGTGCCATTCACGAAAAATGGAGCGAGGTGGCCTGCGTTAGTGTAGGTGAGCGTGCGGGCTGCTACATCGTAGACGGCGTAGAAGAATGTGGCGTAGCGATCGTCTGAGGTGTTGCGGAAGAGGTGGCGGTTCAGGCGCGCTACTAGCTCGGCGGTGCCGGTGAGGCCATCGAAGCCGGCGTGGCTGCGGAGCGTGGCTTGGAGGCTGGCCATCAGGAGCGCGGCGAATATGCCTTTGCCGCTGATGTCAGCCAGAGCTATGCCGACTGTGTTCGTGCCGGTGCGAATGAAATCGTAATAATCGCCGCTGACGACGCGGGCGGGGCGGCAGATGGCGGCTAGTTCCAGGCCGGGGAGCGTGGGGAGGACTTGGGGGAAGAGTTGGGATTGGACTTCGCGTGCGATTACGATTTCGTTCTCTAGTTTTTGGCGCTTGCTCTGTTCTTCGATCAGCTCGGCGATGGAGCTGGTCATTTCGTTGAACGATTCGCCGAGGGCGCCGAGCTGGTCGCGTTGATGGACGCGCACGCGTTGCGTGAAATCGCCGCGGCGGACGTGGAGGGTGGCTTTGTAGAGATCGTCAACCGAGGTGGTGATGGTGCGGGTTAGGACGAAACCGGTGGCGAGACCGGCAATGCCGAGAAGCAGGAAAATCACGGCGGCGGCGATCAGGAGGATTTCCAGCACGGGGCCCACGTCGCCTACGGAGGTGAAGAGGCGGCGGCTAAGCGCTGAGGCGCGGATGCCGAAGGAGGCGAAAACGGCGGCGGGCGCATCGGGGGGTTGCGGGCCGACGTGGGCTAGTTCGATGGTAGAGACGCCGTTGATGCGGACGTCGAACCAATTTTGCGGCGGACCGAGAGTGCGGCGGCGGCTGGCGATTTGTTCACCGGGGACGAACACGTGGCCATTGAAATTGAGCGAGACGCTGGGAGGATTATTTTCGCTGCCGGGACGGAGCGGGATGATTGCTATGGGGCCGAATTCATCTGGGAAGCCGTCGAGGAATGCGGAGTTTAATGGCGTGGCGACCACTAGATCGAATGGACCTGCGGGGCCGTTCTTGCGCACGGCTGCGGCGATCCAGATTTTTTTATCAATTTCGACCAGGCCGGCGAAGTGTTGGCCATCTTCGGACTGGGATGGGGATTGCGATTGGATGAGGCGCTGGCCGCGATTGGGAAAGACGCGGAGGTCGGGCCATTCGCGGCGTTCGGCTTCGATTAGATTTGCCACGCCGGGGCGCTGGAGGATGGATTCGTTTGTGGGCTCGGCGCCGTGGGCGGCTTCCATTTCCACTGCGCCGGCGAGTGCGTCGGTGTCTGCGGCGATGGTGTTGACGCGTTCTTGGAGATCATCGTGGAACAGATGAGCGCCTAGTTGAAGGTAGAGGCCGTAAGTAGCAAGGCCCGCCATCGCGATGAGCAGGATTACCGGGACTACTCCGATGAAAACGTAGGTGACGATCAGGCGATTGCGGAGGGTCCACATGAAGCGGTTGCGGAGCCAGGGGATCAGGCGGACGAAGAGGTAGACGATTGCAAGGAACGCCAGGAAACCGAGCAAGCCGGCGAATGGGATTTTGGCGTTTAGCGCGAGGGCTACGCGGACTGGCGCGTAGAGGATGATGATCGCCAGAGCGATTATGTCCAGCGGCGAAGTGTGCCGTAAGAAAACGGAGAGGCGGCGAGGGGAGAGTCGGTTCACTTTGGTTTGTTTTTAGGCGCTAGAAGAATAGCTGAGGAGCGGGCGTTAGGGAAGGTGGTGCGGCGCAACGGCGAGGGCGAGGAGGCCAAGGCAAGCCTCGCCTGGCGCGAATTGCGTTGCGTTTGGGTTGGTAGCGAAAGCGGCGGCAAGCCGCCGCACTCCATATGAATCGTGGCATGCGGCGACCTTGCAGGCGGTTCGGTCGACAGTGTGCGCAGGAAGGCGAAAAGAGATCCTTCGCTGCGCTCAGGATGAGGGCGCGCTGCGTCTAGCTGCGGCCGCTTTGTTGGACTCGACTGTGATGGCGGCTATAGGCGAAATAGACTACCAGGCCGATTACGAGCCAGATGACTAGGCGCGCCCAGTTGACCCAGCCCAGGTTGACCATCATGTAGACATTGATGGCGACGCCGAGCGCCGGGATGAGCGGAACGAGCGGCGTACGGAACGGGCGAGGCTGATTGGGATTGGTGTAGCGCAAAACGATGACGGCGATGCACACAATCACGAAGGCCAGCAGCGTGCCGATGTTGACCATTTTGCCGAGCTGGTCAATCGGGGTGATGCTGCCGACGATTGCGGCTAGCAGCCCCACGAGGATTGTGGTCTTGTAGGGCGTGCGAAATTTGGGATGAATCGCGGCGAAGAACTTTCGTGGGAGCAAGCCGTCGTTGGCCATGGAATAGAGCACGCGGGTTTGGCCCAGCAACATCACGAGCATGACGCTGGTAAGTCCGGCGAGCGCGCCGGCTGTGATTACAGTGGAGGCTGTATTCAGGCCGTGATCGAGAAAAGCGACTGCCAGTGGCGCCTCGACGTTGATCGATCTCCAGGGCACCATGCCGGTGAGCACGAAAGCCACGAGGATGTAAAGAATCGTGCACGCGACCAGCGAGGCGATGATGCCGATGGGCAAATCGCGCTGCGGATTCTTGGCTTCCTGCGCGGTGGTGGACACAGCGTCGAATCCGATGTAGGCGAAGAAAATATAGGCGGCGGCTTTCCATATGCCGCCGACGCCCATGGGCGCAAATTCGGCCCAGCTGTGCCCGATGTTTGTGCTATCCACGTATTTCAGACCCAGGAGGATGACAAAGAGCACGACGCCGACCTTGATGACCACGATGGTGGCGTTGAAGTTGGCGCTCTCTTTGATGCCGATGACCAGAACCGCGGTGATAATCAGCGCGATCACGAAGGCAGGCAGATTGAAGCCAAAGTCGAAACCGAAAACGCGCGGCGCGGCCACCAGGTCGTGCGCTTGCCGGAGCAGATCCGGCGACGGCGCGTCGGTAAGCGCATGGACGAGATCGGAAAACGCTTTCGTGGTGATGCCGAGACTGGGGTTGGCGGCGTGGACTTGGGCGCGCGCCAGCACATTTTCGGCGGTGGCGAGCGCGGTCCAGTGATCGTAGGCGAGCCACAGCGGCATCTTCAGGCGAAAAATCTGGAGCAGTTCGACAAAGTGGTTCGACCAGCCTGAGGAGACGGTGCTGGCGCCCATGGCATATTCCAGAGTCAAATCCCAACCGATGATCCAGGCTAGCAACTCGCCCAGCGCGGCGTAGGCGTAGGTGTAGGCGCTGCCGGCGAGCGGAATCATCGCGGCGAATTCCGCGTAGCACAAACCCGCGAGGACGCATCCGAAACCCGAGACGATGAACGATATGGTGAGAGCCGGTCCGGCGTAGGTCGCGCCGAGGCCAGTCATCACGAAAATTCCGGCGCCGATTACGGCGCCGACGCCAAGCGCGGTCAGCGAGAGCGGGCCGAGCGTGCGTTTGAGGGTGTGCTCGCCGGTGTCGGCCGCTTCACGCAGCAGCACGTCCATGGGTTTCTTTTTGAACAGCGGGTTGCTCATGCGGTGCGTCCCTCCGTTGGTAATTCAAGCGCAAACCAATATGGCCTGTGACAAACGCGGATGAAAAATAGCACAGTGGCGCTGGGTAGCAACTGCAAAATCGGCCCTTCAGCGGCGAAAGCCGCATCGATGCACGAGTTCTGATGTCGTGGCTGAAGCCGAGGCCTACAAAGTTTTCGGAGCCACGGCACATCCGGGGCGTTTCGCGACCCCTGCACTGCACGGCAAACCGCGCGCCTGCGGGTTCAACACAAATGGCGACGGATGCCCGGTTCGATGAACCCGAACCGGCCGCTACAAAGTCAAATTCCGCCGCGCGCAGCGATTGCCTTCGCTGCTACTGCCAGATATTCGCGGGCGCGTTGCGCTGGGTCTGATGCGTTTAGTAAGTCGCTGATTATGGCTACTGAATCGGCGCCAGCTTGGAAGACTTCGTGGGCGGACTTTATTGTGATGCCGCCGATGGCTACCAGGGGTTTGCGCGTTAGTTTTCTGGCGGCGCGTAGCAGTTCCAGGCCGACCACCGGGTCGGGATTTTCTTTTGTGGTTGTCGGGTAGATTGGGCCCACGGCTATATAGTCCGCCGAAGTGTCGTTGGCGGCGCGGAGTTGTTCAAGATTGTGTGTCGAAATTCCAACCCATTGCGGGGCGGGGCAGATTTTGCGGGCTGCTTCTACGGGGAGATCCTCCTGGCCTACGTGGACGCCTGCGGATTTTGTGATGCTGGCGATGTCGGGGCGGTCGTTAATGATTATTTTGACGTTGTCAGCGGCGGAGGCGATTAGGGCGGTTGCGATTTCCTGGAATTGGCGAGGCGGGATCCGTTTGGCGCGGAGTTGGATTAGTTGGACTTCGGCGTTGGCGAGTTTGTTGGCGGAAGATACAAGCGTGTCGGCTGTTTGGTTGGGTGTGGCGTCGAGAATGGCGTAGAGAGATGGAAACAACCTGGCCTCCGCGCTACTTGGCTGCGACGGCGAGCGCACGATCGAGAAAGTGGGTGTCGAATTTGCCGGCAATGAAATCTTTGTCGGCTAGAATTTTTTTGTGCAGGGGAATCGTCGTCTTGATTCCTTCTACTATGAAGCCTTCGAGGGCGCAATTCATGCGGGCGATGGCTTCGGCGCGGTCGTTGCCGTGGGCGATTATTTTGGCGATCAGGGAATCGTAGTAGGGCGGGATTACCGCGTCGGAATAGCTTGCGGTGTCGACGCGTATGCCGGGGCCGCCGGGGACGCGGAAGGCGGTGATGCGTCCGGCGCTGGGGACGAAAGTTTCGGGATCTTCGGCGTTGACGCGGCATTCGATGGCGTGGCCGCGAAATTCGATGGGGCCCGGGAGGATGTCCGTCAGTTTTTCGCCGGCGGCGACACGGATTTGCGATTTTACCAGGTCCACGCCCGTGACCATCTCGGTTACGGGATGTTCGACCTGAATGCGCGCGTTCATTTCGATGAAGAAGAGGTTGCCGGATTCTTCGCGCAGAAATTCCACCGTGCCGGCGCTCGAATAGCCCAGTTTTTTCAGCGCGTCCACGACTTGTTTGCCGATGCGTTTGCGCGTGGCGGCGTCCATTGCGACCGACGGCGATTCTTCCAGTACTTTCTGGTGCCGGCGCTGCAGCGAGCATTCGCGTTCGCCCAGGTGGACTACGTTGCCGTGTTTATCTCCGAGAACTTGGAATTCTATGTGGCGCGGGTGCTCGATTAACTTTTCGATGTAGACGTTGGGGCTGCCGAAGGCTTGCTGAGCTTCGGCTTTGGCGGTTTGGAACAGCGGAATCAACTCGCGCGCGTGGCGCACAATGCGCATGCCGCGTCCACCGCCACCTTCGGCTGCTTTGATCATTACGGGATAGCCGATTTCGGCGGCGATTTTTTTCGCGGCGTCTTCGTCCGGGACTACGCCGGCGCTGCCCGGAATGATGGGGAGGCCGGCGGCAGCCATGGCCTCGCGGGCTTTGTCTTTTTCGCCCATCAGGCGGATGGCATCTGGCGCGGGGCCTATGAACGTGATGTGAGAAGCTTCGCAGACTTCGGCGAAGTTGGCGTTCTCGGAGAGGAAGCCGTAGCCGGGATGAATGGCGTCCACGTTGGCGATTTCGGCGGCGCTGATGACCTGCGGGATGTTCAGGTAGCTTTCGCTGCTGCGCGGCGGGCCGATGCAGATGGCTTCGTCGGCGAAGCGGACATGCAGGGAGTTGCGGTCGGCCTCGGAATAGACGGCGACGGTTTTGACGCCGAGTTCACGGCACGCAGAGAGGATGCGCAGGGCGATTTCGCCGCGATTGGCGATTAGGATTTTTCGGAACATGGGCCTCAGAATAACTTGAAAGCGTGCTTAACAACGGCGGGCACGGCATGCCGTGCCCCTACGACAGCCCCCTAACGATTATTTCTTCCGGTGGGGGCGGATGCCAAACAAGGCTTCGCCGTACTCTACCGGATGGCCGTTTTCCACAAAGATGCGGACGATTTCGCCGGCTGCGTCGGATTCGATTTCATTCATCAGCTTCATGGCTTCAATGATGCAGAGGACCTGGCCGGTTTCGACTTTCGAGCCGACACTCACGAAGGGATCGGCGTCGGGGCCGGCGGCCACGTAGAACGTGCCGACGATCGGGGACTTCACGATGTGCAGATCCTCGTGGCGCGTGGTCTCTGCAGCCGGCGCATGCTGTGCGGCGCCAGCTGCTCCGGAGGGTGCGGCGCTGGAACCCACGGCCGACGCTGCTGGCGACGCGTGGCTGGCGTGTGCTGGGGCGGAAGCCACTACGATTTCGGGCATCTGGCCCGGCGAAAAAGCGTACGCGGGCGAGGATGGTTTCTTCAGCCGGATACGGAACCCCTGGCGCTCGTACTCGAATTCTTCCAGGCCATGCTTGCGCATGAAGTCCAGTAGCTTTTCGATTTCGGGAAGGTCCACGCCGTGAGCGGGTGAGCTGGATGATGCTTTGGGAGTCGGTTTTTTCGCCATTTAGAGTTCGAGAAATTCCCGGGAAGCGCTGGTCAGGACTTCCGCGCCGCGCGCAGTCACCAGCACCTCGTCTTCGATACGAATGCCGCCGAGGCGTTCGACGTAGAGACCCGGCTCGACGGTTACGACCATGCCTGCTTCCAAGAACGTTTCCTCTGCACGGCCCAGCCGGGGCATCTCGTGAATTTCGAGGCCCAAGCCGTGCCCGGTGCTATGAGTGAAGTATCGTTCCAGGCCCGATTGCTTGAAAACTTTGCGCGCTGCAGCGTCCACGCTTGCGGCCGAAACTCCCGGCCGGATGGCGGCGATAGCGGCTTCCTGGGCGTCGAGAACTGCGTTGTAGAGCGAACGCGCCTTAGCACGCAACCCGCCACGCGCTGCGGCAGAAGACCGTCCCAGGAAGACGGTACGTGTCATGTCGCTACAGTAGTCGCGCAGTATAGCACCCTGGTCAAGGACGACCAACTCGTTTTTCCTGAGGAGCTTGGGCGTGGGGCGGGCGTGCGGCCAGGCGGAGCGGGGGCCTGAGGCTACGATGGTTTCAAAGGACGGGCCGCTGGCGCCAGCGAGCTTCATGCCGTGTTCGATATCGGCGGCAACGGCCAATTCGGAGATACCGGGTGTAATGCGGCGGACGGAGGTGGCCCAGACCTCGCTGATAAGGCGCGCTGACTGGCGCATGCGGGCCAGTTCGTCAGAGTCCTTTACGGCGCGCAGACGTTCGATCAGGTCTGGCGCGGCGAGCCAGCGCAGGCGCGTGCCGACGCCAACCTCGAGTGAGGATTTCTGGGCCACGGTGAGCTGTGCCGGCGCAAAGGCGAGTCGTATGGTGCCGCGGCGAGCTTTCAGCGCTTCGCCTACGGCGCGGAGCAGGCCGTGGGCGGCGATGACGGTCGTGGCGTCGTGAACTTCCTGGCGGGCTTGGAGCGTGTAACGGCTGTCTGTGAAGAGAGTGGCGCGACAGTGATCTACGAGCAGGATGGCGGCGCTGCCCGTGAAGCCACAGAGGTAGCGGATGTTGGGGAGGTGGGTGACGAGAAGCGCGTCGGAGTTTAGGCCGGAAAAAGAAAGCCGGAGCCGATGGATCCGGCTCCGGGCTGATTTCGCGTGCACAGTTTTTTGGGCCACGTCCTTACGTGCGAACCCCTCGCTTCGCTACTACTGCTATCCCGGCAGAATGCGCGGGGTTAGGAAGAAGAGAAGTTCCTGGGCCGTGGAGCTGACCGTAGTGTGCTTGAACAGGTTGCCGATGACGGGCAGGCTGCCGAGCACCGGAACGGTTTGAATGTCGGTGCGCTGCTGGGTGACGATTACACCGCCGATGACCATGGTGGCGCCATCGGCGACCAAGACTTTCGAGGTGGCTTCCTGCGTGTCAATGGCCGGAATGCCTTGAACGCGCGGGATGGAAGAGTCAATCTGGTCGTTCTTGACGTCCACGTCCATGTAGATGGTGCCCTCCGAAGTGATCTGGGGGGTGACGTCAAGCTCCAGCACCGCGTCCACGAACTGGACCGAGACGGTGTTGTTGACGATGGTCTGCACCGGGATCTTGGTACCTTGCTTAACGATCGATTTCTGGTTGTTCTGCGCGACGATTTTCGGCTTGGAAATGAGTTTACCGACGCCGCGATCTTCGGCTGCGGTGATGACCATATCGAGCGCGAAATTAGCATTGGCAAACGAATAGCTAAAGCCGCTGGTCGGCGTGGCCGCGCCCAAGTTGGTGAGCAGCGGTACCGAGCCGGACGTCAACGGCGGAGTGCCTACCGCGAACGGCGGAGCTGGCGTGTGGATGATGGGGCTGGTGCCGACGCTGGAGGCGCCACCAATGGTGCTGCCGTGTGCGCCGAGTCCGAGACCGAACTGGGTGCCGATTTCGCGGGAGAAGGAACGGTTGGCGGCGACGACGCGCGCTTCGATTTCCACCTGTTGCGATTTGCGGTCGAGCTGGCGCAGGAGGTTATCGAGCACCGGCAGGACCGTCGGGATATCGCGGATGATCAGGGTGTTGGAGCGGCTGTCGGCGAGAATGTCACCGCGCGAAGAAAGGAACTTCTTCAGCGTGGGAACCATGTCTGCGGCCTTGGCGTAGCTGAGGACGCGCGTGGTGGTGACCACGTCGGCGGACTCGGCTTGGGCCTTGGCGAGGTCGCGGTTCTGTTCGGCTTCGCGCTTCAGAGTTTCCTTGGTGGCGATGCGCAAGACGTTGCCGTCCAGCTGCTTATCGAGATCGTTGTTCTTGAGCACGATATCCAGCGCTTGATCCCACGGTACATCGTCGAGAACGATCGTGAGGCTGCCCTTTACGGCAGGGTCCACCACGACGTTTAGGCCGCTGATTTCGTGGATCAGGCGGAAGAAGTCGCGCAGGTCAACGTCCTTCAAATTGACGGAGATGGGTTCACCGGAGTAACGAGTGGCTGCAGCGGGCGTCGGCGCCTGCTGCGCTGCGGCGGAAGCTGCCGGAGCTGCGGGCGAGGAAGTTGTAGTGCTGTCGCTGATTTCGGTGTAGCCCGTATTCGCGGCGACCGGCTTGGGAGCAGCAGCGGATTCGGGCTGGTGCACGGGCGCAACCGGCACCGCCAAGGCCGCGGAAGGTTGCGTGAGCGCCGTGGGCAGAGCGGCGACGGGCGCCGGGATATTCTCCGGAGCGGGCGTTGGAGCCGCGGGAGCGCTGATCGTCTTGGTAGTGGTCACATCCTCAGGGACGTTGTTCGCGGCTGGGGCGGAGTCACTGGCGCCGCCGGAAGCAGGCGTCGCGGCTTCGGCGCGGAACGCGACAGTAACGGCACTGCCCGAGGCATTCACGCTATACCGGGCGGGTGTGCGCAGGTCAATAACAATGCGCGAAACCTGCGGCGTGAATTGCGCCAGGCGAATTTCCTTCACCGGATCGAGATTGCTGGCGATTTGCTTTTCGGTAGTCTTCAAGTGCGCGCCGGAAAAATCGAGCACGATGCGATCGGGATTGTGCAGACGGCTCACGTGATAGGTTAGCTTGGCGTCGCCGACCACGTTGACTTCAGTCTGCGCGCCAACCTGCGCGAGGTTCACCTGTTCGATGTTTTGAAAGTCGGAAGCGGTGGTCTTCGTATCCGAAGGCTTCGCGGCGATGGGCTTCAGCGCTGCGGGAGCGGGTTTAGCAGCGGGCGTCGCTGTAATTGCCAGCGGTTCGGCGGAGCCATCGGCGTTGCCGTTCGCGGAAACGAAGAGCGTGAGCTCCTGATTGCCGTTGCGAGCCAGGCGCGGCGTAATGCCGGGCCGGACCAGGATCTCCAAGCGCACCACGGGCTTTTGCCCCGCGGAGTAAGTGGTGAGGCGGTAGCTCTTGACGAGCTCCGAGGGCACCACGCGCGCGCCGGAGGTATCGCCGGCCGAGACGCCGGACAGGTCGAGCACGTAGAGGCTCTCGCTGGGGCGGTACGTGGTGTACTCGAAGGGGCCGTTGGCCTGAGCATCCAGGGTGACGGCGCCGTCTTTCACCACGGCCTTAACATGCACCACCGGCGCATCGCTGGCCGATAGAGCTCCATTCGTCAACATCAGGGCTGCCGCCACGAACGCAGTCAGGCCCCACGCCCTCCGCATAATCCTCATTGCTGCTCTCCTGCACTCGGGTAGATTCGTTTCGTAACGATTTTTTCGACTGATTTCCCGAAAGCATCTTTCGAAACTTCCTTGAAAGTGACGCCGTCCAGGCCAATCTTTTCCACATCGCCGTCGTAGAGCTGGTCGCCTTCGCGCAGGAAATAAACGCGTTGATCGGGATTGGTGACGACAGCGAACATGCCGCTGGGCGAGCGAATCGCGCCGTCCACGCGGATGGTCGCGACAACCAGGCCGGCTTTGCCTGGAGGCAGCGGCGGACCGCCGCCGGGTTTGTGTTCATTGACCAGCGGGACGAAAGGATCGCGTTCGGATACTTTGACGACGGCCGGATTGGGCGCCGCGGCGTTGGCGTCAGGAGCGGCCTTGGGCGCCGCTTTCGCCCTGTGCGCGGATTTTTTCGCCGGCTTGGCCTGCTGCGTCTGAGCCTGTGCCTGCGCCCAAGTGGCGGGGACGAGGCAAAGGGACAGCGCCAGCGCGGTAAGGAGTATGTTGAATGCCTTTGGCAGTCTCATCATTGTCGTCCTATCGCTTTGCCGGCGCTGCTGCAGCCGCCGCAGGAGGCGCAGCGTCTGCCGCCTTCGAGAAGAAAGTGGTAACGGTCATGACGCCGGTAACGGAAGTGCCGGGAGTCATTCGATAAGTGGCGCTCTGCTGTTTGCCGGCAGCGCTGGAGAGCTTCATGTCGCCGACGTTGATGATGCGCGACAGCCTGCCCAGCTTGGAGAAGAAATCCAGCACGGCGAAATAGGGCCCATCACAATTAATTTCAAACGGCACCTCGAAATAGAATTGCTTCGGGGCGATGGGCAGAGCCTTGAGGCTGCGAATAGAGACGCCCGAGCTGGTGGCCGCGCTCTGTATCATGATGATGAATTCGTCTACCTTCTTGTCTTCCGGGACAATCGTCTGCAGCGTGGCGAGCTGCTTGGAGAGCGCATCCATTTCGGATTGCAACTCGGCGCGGCGCTGTTTGTAAACGCGCAGGCTGGCGACGTCTGCTTCCAGCGGCTTTTCTTCCTGTTGCGCGGCTTCCAACTCGGTGCGGATGGAAGCGACCGGAGAACCGGGCACGTAGAACCCAGCGGCAATCAGGACAACGGCGAGCCCCAGGAAAAACAGCGCCTGAAGCGGCCAGGGCCAATCTCGAAAAGCGGTAGCCATCGCTAACTCCTCCCCTTAGCCGCGGGCTGCGGGGGCGTTGTAGTGCTGGTTCCAGAGGCGGGCTTCGTCTGGGGTTGACCGGGAGCAGGAGGGGCCGCCTGAGCGACCGCGGCCGTCATGGTGAAGCCGTAAGTGGTAACGGACTTGGCCACGTCGTCCTCTTTCGCTTCCTGGATCTCAATCTTGTCGAAGTAGCCGGAGCGTTTTAGCTGGGTAATGAAATTGGCGATGGAGTTGACGCTGCCAGCTTCGCCCACGATATCGAGGTTGTCGCCCTTGCGTTCGAGCGAGGTGAGCCAGAGTTGATCGACGCGGACCACGGTGTTGGCGACCATCTGGAGCAATTCCTGAGCGCCGGTACGATTCTTCTGCAGGCCTTCGATGACGCCAATCTGGGTCTGCAAGGCGGCCTTCTGAGTCTCGAAGCGGTCCACTTCCTGCTTGATCTGCTGCAGGTTGGTGCGTTCGGCCTTGAGCGCGGCGATGCGCGCGTTGGTATCGTCGAGCTGGCGCTTCTGCGAATAGTAAGTGACCGAGAGCACGATCAGCGCGATAGCCAGGGCGGCGACTCCCAGCAAGATCTGGAGCGTTGACTCCAGCGGCACGGATTGCTTGGTGGCCTTGGGACGGACCTGGCCCAGTAAGTTGATGCGGATCATGGCGTGTCAAAGCTCCTCAGCGCCAGGCCCACAGCGATCGCCAGGCGCGGCGCCAACTCACGGATCTGGGCTTCATCGTGACGCCCAGGATTGATTGCGATTTTACGGAACGGGTAGAGTTCCTCGACCGGCATGGCAAATTCTTCCTTGAGCAGGTCCAGCAAACCGGGAACGCGGGCCGTGCCGCCGGCGACATAGATGCGGCGAATATTTTCACCGCTAGCGGTCGCGCGGAAGAAGTCGAAAGTCTTTTGAATTTCCAGGATCAAGATGTCCGAGACGGAGCGCAGAATGGCGGTGCGCTGTTCTTCGTTGACGCCCGCCAGGGTACCGCCCATCTTCAGTTTTTCGGCGTCTTCGAAGCTAAGGTCCAGTTCCTTCTGCAGCGCATCGGTGTATTGATTACCGCCGACCGAAACGTCGCGGGTAAACAGCGGCGTCCAGCCGCGGACGATGTTGATGTTCATGACGCTGGCGCCGACGTTGAGCAGCGCGACGACCTGCGACGGATCCGGCTCGTAATTGACCTCGAAGCAGTTCTGCAGGGCGAAGGCGTCAATGTCCACAACCACCGGCGTCTTCCCCGCCTGGGCGAGCACGTTGGTGTGGTTCAGAATTTTGTCTTTTTTCACGGCGACCAGCAGCACGTCCATCTGATTTTCGGTGGCCTCAAGCAGCTGGTGACTGAGGTTCACGTCCGCGATGTCGAACGGGATGTGCTGGCTGGCTTCCGCCTGCACGCGGTCGAAGAGTTCGTCTTCGGTCATCAGCGGCATGCTGACGCGCTTGACGATGACGGAGTGGCCGGAGACGGAAGTTGCCACGTCTTTGGTTTTAATTTTTTGAGTGTCGAAGATCGAGATGATCTTCTCGGCGACCGAAGGAGCGTCCATGATGGCGCCGTCCACGACGGTATCCTGGGCGAGGGTTTCGATGCCGTAACTGACCAGCTCGTAGCCGGCCTTGGTCTTCTTCAGCTCGACTGCCTTGACAGAACTCGAGCCGATGTCCAGGCCGATTAGTGATTTCGTTTTACCCAGATTGAACATCGCGCGGCCCCTCACTCCTCACCCCATCCCGCTTCGCAGGACGGGCACGGCTTCCTCTGGTGCGCAAAAATTTTCTTGGAGAAAATCCCCAAAACCTGCTCAGCGCTTCGCTACGTCACCCCGGATACGGCGCCGACTGCGGAGAGGACCGTTAGTACTGCTACGTCCGGTACCTTTCCTCTTTCTCCGTTTATTACATCCGCAGCACAGAGTGTCAAGCAACGTGTTCCGATGGTGTGCTATTGGTAAAACATAGGCCGGAAGGACAGGTAGGCGAAAAGGACAGGTAAAAAGGACAGGTGGGGTAGAGCTAAAGCCCTTGAATATTGCAGGAAAGGGCCGAAAAGGCGAAGAGTTTAGCGTTCGCCTCAGGTTTACTTTTTGTTCGTGGGGGCTAGCTTAAGCTGCTGCCATATTGTGTCCACGTGCTTTTTTGTGGCGCGGTCCATTTTTATTTCGTCGGGCCAACGGCCAGCGAAACCCTCCCCCGGCCATTTCCGCGTCGCGTCCACGCCCATCTTCGAACCGAAATCCTGGCGGCGCGCGGCGTGGTCCAGAGTGTCCACAGGACCGAGAACGAACTGAATATCGCGCTCGGGGTCAATGGCGCAGAGCGCTTTCCAGACGACCTCGCTGGAGTTCTGCACGTCCACATCATGGTCCACAACCACGACCACCTTGGTGAACATTGCCTGCCCGAGCGACCAGATCGCATTCATGATCTTGCGAGCTTGGCCGGGGTAGCTTTTGCGGATGGAGACGATCATCAGATTCTGGAAGATGCCTTCGGCGGGCATGGCAACGTCCACAATTTCCGGGTACTGCATTTTCATCACGGGCATGAAAATGCGCTCGATGGCGTGGCCCATGAAATAGTCTTCCTGTGGAGGCGGGCCGACGATGGTGGTGAGGTAGAGCGGGTCTTTGCGGTGAGTGATGCACTGGATGTGGAAGACGGGAAACTCGCCTTCGAGGGAATAGAAGCCGGTGTGGTCGCCGAAGGGGCCTTCGGTGCGCATCTCGCCGATTTCGACGTAGCCCTCGAGGACAATTTCGGCGTTTGCGGGCACTTCGAGGTCAACCGTTTTGCAAGTGACGAGATCTACCGGGTCTTTGCGCAGGAAGCCGGAGAACATGAACTCGTCCATATCAGGCGGAACGGGAAGGATCCCGGCTAGGGCGGTGGCGGGGTCGGCGCCGATGGCTACGGCTACTTCGAGTCTGCCATTGGGATTTTTGGCGCGGCTGCTGCGGTAATGATCGGCGCCGTGTTTTTGCGTTTGCCAGTGCATGCCGGTGGTGCGGGAGTCGTAAACCTGCATACGGTAGCAGCCGACATTGCGTTTGCCGTTTTCCGGATTTTTGGTGATGACCATGGGCCAGGTGATGTAGCGCCCGCCGTCCTGCGGCCAGCACTTCAGGATTGGGAAATAGTCGAGCGAAAAATCATCGGTGCGGACTACTTCCTGGCAGGCGCCGCTACGAACGGATTTCGGGAAGAAGGAGCCGATTTCGGCAAGCTTGGGGAGCATTTTTACTTTTTCCAGCAGGCCTTGGGGGGATTGCAGGTCCAGGAAGGAGCTGATGCGGGCGGCCACTTCTTCGAGGGAGTCAACTTCGAGGGCGAGGCACATGCGGCGTTCGGTGCCGACTAGATTTGTGATCACCGGCACGCGCGAGCCTTTGGGGCGCTCAAAGAGTAGGGCGGGACCTTCGGATTTTACGGCGCGGTCGGAAATTTCCGTGATTTCCAGGATGGGGTCTACTTCGAGCTGGACGCGGCTTAGCTCGTTTTGCTTTTCCAGTTTGTGGATGAAATCGCGGAGATCTCGGTACGCCACGTCTCCTCCTTGTTTTCGGCGTTGTCACTTTAGCACGGGGGAATAGGCGGAAGAAAACTTGCCACAGAGGCTCAGAGACACAGAGAAACGCAGCAGCGAAATTGCTATGGGGTTACTTTGCGTCGGCCAGAACTGCGGCTCGGGAATCGTCCCGTGAGGAGGGCGGACGTACTTTGGATTGGCGCGGAGCGGCTGGCTGGCTGGCGATGAGGCGCGAGGCTACGCTGCGGTAACCGCCTACCAAGGGGTTATTGGAGCCGGCGGTCAGCGGGATGCCCAGGGTGATGGCTTCGCTGACCTGGCGGAAATCGTTGGGGAGGCGGGCGAAGAAGGATTGTTTCAGGGTTTTTTCCGACTGCACTACCGGCTCGTCGTCATTTTGGCGCGCCCGATTGATGATGATCTGGAAGCGGGCGCGATCGAGGCCGGCGGAATCCACGGCGTCGAGATAACGTTCGAGCATGCCGAGAGCGAGGGCGCTGGGTTCGGCGATCAATAATAGAGTGTCCGCGGTTTGCAGGACGCGAGACCATTCGGCGGCGTTTACGAAGCCGAGATCCACGACGACGAAGTCGAACGCGCCTCGGGCGAGTTCGAGAATGCGCAGCAAGGCTTCGAGCGTGACGGATTGGCGCTGCTCGGCGCGCAGGGCTGCGTGCAACGGGCCGGCGAGGATTTCGATTCCAGACTTGTGGTGCGTGAAAAGGCTGGAGAGCAGGGCTGCGTCGAGGCGGTCAACGCGTTCGAGCGCGTCGAGCAGAGTGAAGCGCGGATGGAAATCGAGCATCAAGCCGATCTGGCCGAAGGGGCGCGCGAATTCCAGCAGGGCGATGCGCTTGGCGGTGAGCTGGGCCAATTGCACGGCAAGATTCAGTGCGACGGTGGTGGCGCCGACGCCACCTTTGGAACCCGTGACGACAATCAGTTTTTCAGCCACGCAGGATGCCTCCCAGGATCGACCTGGCGCGCCAATCGAGCGGCCGGGAGGCGGCTTCCCTGGCGTTACACCAGCGAGCGCGCAAGCGTTGCGCGCGCAACGGTACATAGAGGCGAGAGTGAACTGGCACACTGGATTTATCGGCCAAGCTGGGAGATTCGTTACGGCGAATTTTGGCGGAAGTAAGTTATTATTTCGCGGACTTTTGGCGCTGCTACGCAGGCGATTGGGGAAAATCTCTGACATTTTACGAGGAGCCGGGGCAGTCCATGAGCAAACAACACTTCTATTTCAAGCTGATTCCGCCGCGACCGACTTTTGGCGCGGATATGACGGCCGAAGAGAGGGCGCTGATGCAGCAGCATCTGACGTATGCACGCGAGGCGTTCGACGCTGGGAAGATTTTGATCTATGGGCCGGTGATGGCGAGCGATGGAGCCTTCGGCTTCGCGGTGCTGGAGATGAATGACGCGGCCGAGGTGCAGAAATTCGGCGAAGAGGACCCATCGATCAAGGCGGGAATGAATACTTTTGAGTTTTATCCGATGCGCGTGGGAGCAGCGCGCGGGACCGCTTAAGAATTGCGAGTCTTAGCGTTTCTCTACCGGAATGGGCTGCCACCTACCACACGCGTTGACTGGCGAAGAGCAGGCCGGCCGCGTTTGTCAAATACTGTTCGTCGCTTAGGATCTCAACCAATTCGTCGGGGAATGCAGCGACTTCGTTCTGTAGATAGGTCACCAGCTCGCGATAAATCTCCCGCCGCGCGTACGGCGCTAGTTCGTTGCGGCGCCGTAACGCATCCTGAATGAGACCCGCCAGTTCCGGCGTGCCTGCTCGGCGGAGGCGCATGGCGATCACAGGATAGTCCGTGAAGGAGTTGTACTTGTGACGGCTCGAAGCTTCCTGCGCCGGAGCGGCCAGAGGCGATTCCCGGACAACCAGGGTTCCAGCCACACGGTCGCCGAAACGCTGCATGATCGGACTGCTCAGAGCCGAAATTCCTCCCACCAGGTACGCCAGCGGCAAAGCATCAACCGTCCGCATCAGATTACGTATCCAGGCTTGTTCGAGCCGTAGCGGAAGCCCGGACTGGTCGATCACACGTAAGCGGAACAGGCGTTTGCCAATCGTCTGGCCGTTCCAAAAGCCTTCCAGCAATGCGCCATATGCGAATCCGACGGCGAACTCCGCGAGCGTGATGGTCATCACTGCAAAGCCGGGCGCCTTCGCAAAAATCCAGTAAACCAGGTATCCCAGTCCGTTGATCCCCGCCAGAACGATCGCGATATCGAGCAGCATCGCGTAAAGGCGCGGTGCGGGACCGGCCAGCGGCAAGCGAAAGAGCACGCCTTCTGGTGTGGCGATTGTCAGCTCGGCTATCGTGGACCAACGGTTTGGCTGAATGTTGTTCATTTACTCTCCGTGGGCGGGGTCGCGGGCGCATTCGCGACGGTTTCTCTTCGCCCGGTCAGCAACAGATAACCGGTCAACAGCACCAGCTCCGCAGCGCCCACCGAGACCTTGAACCAATAGGGCAGGACCGGAGCTTGATGCTGCGAAAAAAAAGCCTCCATTGTCCCGGCCCAGACCAACATCAGCGCCAGCCCCGCTATCAGCAGCAACCATTCGTTCATGGATTGACGCATGTTGCGGTCCTCGCGGCGTCGCAGCAGCAAGCGCGCCAGATAAAATCCAGCTTGCCCGGCAATCAGGATCGACGGGATCTCGAACGCGCCGTGCGGCAGCAGCCAGGCCGTAACGAACAATCCGAAACCTTGCTGCGTGTAATGAACTGCGACGGCGCCGAGCAACACTCCATTTTCGAAGAGCAGCAATGCCGTGCCGATGCCAAACGTTACGCCAAGCGCCGCTGCCAGCAGCGCGACCTGGATATTGTGCGTGATCAGTTGCGCTGAGAATGCCGCCTCGATCTGCATAGAGTCCAGATGCCGATTCTGCCCTTTCTCATCTTGCTGCACGCGCCCGCCCGGATTGCGCAGGTAATCGGCGGGAAGCAGCACATCCACAGCGGCGGGGTCGTAGCGCACCGCCAGCCCCCCGAGTGCCGAACCCAAAATAGTGATCAGCACGGCGAGCGCGAAATAGCGGGACTGCCGCCGGAAGGCTTCCGGAAACGCGGTGAAAATCCGCAGCCAGCGGCGCGGCTGCCAGAGTTCGGAGCGCGTCGGTGGAGCGTAGTAAAGCTCCGCATAAGCCCGCGCCACCAGGCGCTCGAGATATTGTCTTAAGTCGGGTGCCAACGCGCCGTGTATCACGCGATTCAAATCCGCAGCGGTTTGGGCGTAGTGCTCTTGCAACAGTTCGGCTTCTCCTGGTTTGAGGCGCCGATCCGGCCGGCTTTCCAATCGGTCGAGCAGTGATTCGAGTTTGTTCCAGCGCGGCTGCTCTTGCGCCTGGAATCGTTGGAGGTCCAGAATCACACCCGTTGCTCCCGCTTGCTCTCGAGATAACCTTCCACGGCTGTTCGCAGAAAATTCTCGGGCGAAACAAAACGCAATTCCGTGCCGAGTAGCCGCAGTTGACGCGCGAGCGCGCCGAGGCGCTGGTTTTCCTTTTCTCCCGCCAGAGCCGCGTACACATCCTGATCGGTCCGGGGTTGCTCCCCTGGCGAAAATGCCGGGCGCGAGTGAGCGGGCAAAACACTCGTCATCAAAACGACGTGCGAGCTGCGCAGCAGCGCGACTCCGCGGCGCATGGAATCCGAAAGCGATCGCTCCGCCAAGTCCGCGAGCAAAACCAGGTAAGCGCGCCGCCGAAGCTGCAAGCGAATTTTGCTGAAGAGCGCTTCGTAATCCGCGGTCGTGGGCAACGGTTCCAGATTTAGCAGCCGGTCGCGGAATTGACGAAATTGGAATTGGCCGCTTCCCGCGCGCAACCAGGTCTTGGGTTCTTCCGCGTAGGTTACAAGCCCGAATTCGTCGCCCATTTCCAACGCAACCGTTGCGCCCACCAGCGCTGTTTCGACGGCTAGATCGAGGAGGCGTCTGGGCGCCCGTGCCTTTGGGACATTGGCGTCGGTTTCCAATACTGGATCGATGGTCGACGCCGAAGCCCGCGATTGGTCAATGACGAAATATACTTCCTGCTTCTGCTCCCACTGGAACAGCCGTGTGACCGGAATGCCGCGTCGCGCCGTGGATTTCCACGCGATCTCCGCATAGTTGTCGCCCGCTTGGTACTCGCGCAAGCGCTCGAACTCGCGACCGTGCCCGGTCCAAGGAGCTTGGCGCGCGGCCACCAGCGCGCGGTAAACGGGGCTGCGCAAGATTCCCCGACGCCCAGGCCGCAAATCCGCATCGATCCGCAACTGCGCAGGTGAATCGAACCATTGACGCAAGCGCCAAATCCTGAAGCGCGAGCGCCTCTCGGTTCCCACGCGCGGCACAGGCCACAGCCCGCGCCGCAGCAATGCGAGCTGCGGCGTCCAAGGCCAGAGGTGGACGAGCGCGCTGCCTGTCGCGCCCGGTGGTCTGTCAGTTGGTTCCGATCGCGCGAGAATTAAACGCTCGGAGTCGCTTTTCATGGATATGGCCGTTTCGCTCTCTCGCGTGGCGGCCATGATCGCAAGCCGGACTTCGCTGCGCGATCGGCGACGCCCGGAGCCCGCAAGCGCGAGCGGAATCCGGATGCTCTGCCCTTCGCATCCGCGAAGTTGTTCTTTGGACGCCAGCAGAACGGGTGCGAATTCCTTGCGCGCAAACCAGAGCGCAAATGCGTCATAACACGCCACAAGAGCCACGGTGGCGGCAATTGCATCGAACCATCGCCATCCGCGCGGCAGCCAGGGTGCAATGCACGCTGCGACGCCCAACGATCCCAGCAACCACGGGAGTGCTGCCGCCGGACTCAACAGCGTTCCCAACGGCGGGAATGCGATCCGCCCAACCGAAACGTCGCGCGATTGCAGAGCGTGGCCCGCCGCCGGCGACTCGATCTCCGCAACCATCGCTCCCGCGCGCGGCACGCTGACGTCGGTTGAGTTTTCATTCACAGCCATCATGATTCACTTCCCTCTTTATCGTGGCCGCATTGCGTACGCCGCTCGCTGCCTACCGCGGCACTTCGACGGCCTCCAGAACCGAGTTAATGACTTCGCGACGCTCGAGACCCTCCATCTCGAACTCCGGCCGCAGCAGCATGCGATGTTCCAGCACGGGACCAGCCAGCGTTTTTACATCCTCGGGCAACACAAAATCGCGCTCCTCGAGCGCCGCGAGCGCCCGCGACGCTGACAGCAGCGCGAGCGTGCCCCGCGGCCCGGCGCCAACCCACACCGCCGCGTGCTGCCGCATCTGCCGAACCAAATTGACTATGTAGTTGCTTACGGCCTCACTGACGCGCACCCGCGCTGTCGCCGCGCGCAACTGATCCAGTTCGCCCGGCTGCAAAACTGGCGCGCGCAGTTCCTCTATCAGCCGGCGCTCCGGTGCTTCGCCTTGCGCCACCAGCCGCGCCAGTTCGTTTTCGTCTTCCAGCGTCGGGTAGCCCATGCGAATTTTTACGAGGAAGCGGTCTTTCTGCGCCTCCGGGAGCGGATAGGTGCCCTGATGTTCGATTGGATTTTGGGTTGCGAAGACAACGAATACAGGCGGCAGCGCGTAGCTGGCGCGATCGATCGTCACCTGCCGCTCTTGCATGGCTTCCAGCAGAGCCGATTGCGTTTTCGCCGGTGCGCGATTGATTTCATCTCCCAGTAAAAAATTCGTGAAAATCGGGCCGCGCACCAAGCGGAATTCTTGCGTCTTCAGGTCGAAGACGCTCGTGCCGGTGATGTCCGCCGGCATCAGGTCTGGCGTGAACTGAATACGCTGAAATTCGCCGCCCACGGCGCGCGCCAGCGCCTTCGCCAGCAGCGTCTTCCCCACTCCGGGAACGCCTTCGATCAACGCATGCCCGCCCGCAAGCAGCGTGACCAGCGCGAGATCAATCGCTTCGTCCTGGCCGACAATTACGCGGCCCAGCGTTTCTCTCACGCGCCGCGCGCCGCTTGTGACCGTCGCGAGCCCGGGCTTCGATTGCGTTTCCGCGCTCGCGGAGCGCGCCGGCGAGTCTGAATCCAGTACGGGTTCCTCGTTCATGCGATTCGTGCCTCCTCGGGAGTCGTCTTCGGCGCGGGGGAAATTCCATCCGCCCGGCCGCGTTCAGCTTGAGCCAGGTGTGCCAGACCCTTTGCGGTCGCGCGCCGCTCTTGGACTAGTTCGGTAAGTTCCTCGTATCCGGGTAAAGGGGGCTTCGCGAGCGCGGCGCGCAGTCGCGGGCTCCAGCCAGGGTCAGTGGAAATGGCCTTCGCATCTTGTGGAGAGCGACGCTCGAACTGCTCCCAGCATTCCGCCGCAACCCGTTCTGGCGAAATACTCCGTTGCAGCAGGCGCTGCCCGGCCACGCCAGTGCTCTCGCCATTGCGGACGACCTCTGCGCTCCATTCGCGCGGCGGACGCCGCACCAGATCGCCGCTCAGACTCCAGAGCAATGTCAGCAAGGCCGCCCAGAAAAGAAGCAGCGCTGCTTGCAGCCGGTAGCGCTGCACCAGCCAGAGCGCGCCCTGTTCTTGGTGCAGTCCATGCAGTGTTTCATCCACCCAAAGCACGGGCCGTCCGCCCGCGAGAAAATCCAGCAGCACTGGATTCGGGTGCGTCTTGATCGCTTCGTTCAGCAAGAAAGATTCCTGGCTCGCGGCGATCAATTCGCCTTTTCCGACTCGCAGCATCGCAAGATAAACACGCCCAGAGGAGCCAGCGTCGGCACCCGGGTCCACCGGCCTTGCATAGAGCGCGGTCCAGTGGGCATCGGTTTTGAGCCACGGAGCCCTGGCGGCGAGATACATTGCCTCGCTGCCCGCCGGCATCGCGCCGAGATCGGGAGGAATCCAAGCGGGATCCGATACCTGCTCACCTTGGATCCACTGGTTCTCAACTTCCCAGCCTTGAGACTGGGAACTGAGTTTCCAAGCAGGCTGGACCAACACGACACGCCCGCCGCGCGCCAGAAATTTCTCCAGCCGCCCCAGTAATTTAACTCCAATCTGAAACTTCCCGTCTTCCGTTTCCCAATCTCCGGCGGAAAAGCCGCCGATGAAAAACGCCGTCGTGCGCGACGCGTCCCGATCGGAAAGCGAATCCTGATCCTGGCTGCGTTCCACCTGGTACCCGGAGCGCTGATAGGCATCGAACAGCAGGCTGGTGCCGTAAGGGTCCTGCCGTAAGCTGGATCCCATATCAATGGTATTCGCCTGATTCTGATGCGCCATCAGCAGCAGCACAAAAAATATGCCTGCGAAAACCGCAGCCGCCAGCAGCGGACCTCGCCAGTTCAGCCCCGTGCTTTCGCCCGAGTTATTCTCAGACATGGGCGAGCAACTCACGCTGATCCTGGCGGTACGCCGCAACGGAGGTTGGCGTCAGCGCATGAGATCCATACCAAACGCGATCGAACTGCCGCAGGCTGCCGCGCAATCTCTCGGGAATTTCCGCGCGCGCCTCGAGCGCCGCTTGCGGACGACGCCGCCACCGGCGCGTAAATTCATCGAGATATTCGCGATTGGTGCGATCGCGCCGAATTGTCAGCCATGCGCGTTGCGCCAATCCGGCTAGCAGGCCCAGATACGCCGCGCGCAGCGCTAGCCGCAAATTACCCTCGCCTTCCAACCGGTTTGCCAGCGCGAACCATTCGTCTTCGGAACGTTCGCTGGCAACTGCAGCGTCGTGCAGGTCGGGTAGCGGCGCTGCCGCGACCGGAATGGAAAGCTCGGGAGCTTCGCGGCGCCGGCGAAGCCAAAATAGCATCGCTCCCGCTGCCAGGGTCAACGCCACCACCAGCGCCAGCCAGAATCGGAGGTCTTTCAGCCGCCAGCCACCATTCGCTCCCGGCGAGAAATCCAAACCGCTCGGCCAAAGTTTTTTCAAGAAATTCAAGAACGCGTCCCAGCCACGCTCAATGGCATGTCCAATCTTGGCGAGCAGCTTGTCGAACCAAGTGGGCTCGCTGGGGTGCTCGGTATCATGCCAGCGATAAATCGCGCGCTGCGATTCCTTATCCAGGGCTTGACGCAATTCTTGAACACGTTCCTGGCGGACGGTATCTGACGATGTTTCCGCGACGCTGCGGCTGGGCGGGCCTTGCATAGAGCGCGCGGCTACATGAAAAGGGCTCAGCAGAATCGCGGCAAGAACGATGAGCGAAGCGATCCCCGTCCCGCGCCCATCACCGGCCGATCCAATCACCGCTGCCTTCCTCTTCTGCCGCCTTGGCAGGCTTGCAAGTAGCCCCCGCAAGTCGTCACCTTCGCGCCGCGATCGCAAATGCTGATAAACAACCACGAACGTACACTTGACGACCGGATCGAGCGCCAGCCACGCACCGCCGAAAAGCGAAAGCCAGAACGCGGAACTGCTACCGAGCGAGTAGGCGCCCATTTGCGTTGACAAAAAAGTGTCCACGCCGAAAATGGAGTGCAGCAGTTGCGGCACGACTATCGCGAGGAGCAGGCAGTTCAGCCACACGGCAATCCAAAGCGGAAAAAGCATCAGAAAAAGAAGCAGCCCGCCACCGAACCATTCGCCCGCAAGCGCCAGGCAGCCGCGAATGGAATGCCGCTCAGTCGAGTCCTCTAAGGCCTCGAGGCTTGCGAATTGGCAAGCGCTGTAGAACCAGGACGCGCCTGCAAGGGTGGGCAGCGTCGCCAAAGCAGCGGCGCTTAAAGTGATTTTCCACGCCAGCAGCCGTCCCAACGCGGCAGCCTTCGTAGCACCATCTGCGGATTTCGGAGTCGGCACACCGAACGCGCGCTCACGAACGCCTTGCATGTAGCGTGCGAGCGCCCACACGCGCAGCAGATACGCCGCGGCAAGTATCAGCGCCTCCATGAGCAACCCGCCGCTGGATATGCGAATCTGCGCGTTAACCACCCACAGCGGGATAAAACAAATGGCGAGCGGAGCCGCGCCGGCATAATAGCGCCAGGCCTCGAGCCCAAATGTAGACCGAAACAGTGCGAATCCGCCTTCCAGCGCTTCGAGCGAGCTCAGGCGGCTGCGGCGGGCGCGCGCAGAAACCGATCGTCCACGTTGCGCAGCGAGCATAGCCACCGCGGCTTCACTCATGAGCTGGACCGGGCAAGCGAGCTGCGGCAGCGCCCTCGAGGTTCAAATGCATTTCGGGCCTGTTCACGCGCCACCGCAGCAAAGAAAAAAATAGTGTCATCAGACAGGCGAGCGCTATCAATCCCGCGAGGACTTGGCGGAATTGTCGCGCCAGGGACGCTCTCGGTGCGGGCGGACGCGTCATGCGGCGCAAGCACGGCGGGCAGGCGAGCTTGTCGTCCTCGTCCGTGACGCATTCTCGGCAAAACGTTCCCCGGCAGTGCGGGCAACGTGCTGCCGCCTCGCGCAGCGGATGAAACAAGCAACGCGCATGGCGCAAGCCCATCACGGCGGGCGCGGCGGAGGGCGCGGCTGGCGTGTCAGGAGCCATTCGCTTAAGTTACGTCCCCGATGGGAGCGGCTGCGGAAACTGATTCGGACTTCGTCTGGCTGGCGGGCGTGGCTGATTGGGACTGATCTATGGGCGCGATTGGCTGCTCCATCGCGCCGCCGCGCGCGGCACGAACCGCGGCATCCACTTTAGCGAGGACTTTGCGGGCGCCACGCGTTCGCTTCACGATTGGCATGTCGACGCTTGCTCCCGTCGTGCGAATGCGCGATTCCGCCGTCGGCCCAAGCGCCAGTTCCAACGCAGCCCAAGCCAGACCCACGCCTCCGGCAATCGCGCCAGCCGTGAAATTCACCGATTGCCACAGCACAGCGCCGAGCGCAAGCAGCAGCACGGCGGGAATGGCTGGGCGCAATAACCACACGCGGCTGGGCCAAACCACAATGGATTCCAGATCGCGCAAGTAAAACCGCCGGTACTCGACAGCGTACATCACGCGCTTGGCTGCGAGCAGACAGTCATCGCTCAGATACCACACCGTCGCGCCCGTCAGGCTGCCGATGCGCGAAATTTTGCGGAACGCTGCGCGCAATCAGTGTCTCCCCGCCATCCGCCCCACGAAGTAGAAGCTCGCGATCAGTAACGGCAACCAGATTAATCCGACATACGCTGCCCAGAAACGCCAGCCCGAACGCGACATCAAATACGCACGCGGCGCCTTGCGGAACTTCACGTGCAAAACGATGGTCGCCGGGAGCGCTGCGATAATCACCGGCCAAAACAAAATCCAACCCCACCCGATCGTTACCGCGATGGAATCGTAGAGTATGTCACGATGCCGCCACTCCGCTGTGCCGCTATTCCGCCCAGTATCGCTGCGACCGCGCTCGAAGCAGGTAGGGCAAACGTGCTCCGCTCCGAGCTGCAAGTCGCACAGCGTGCAAAGAAAGCGGCCACACCTCTGACAGCAAGCCTCAAATGCTTTCTCCGGGTGAAAGAAGCATGTCGCGTGCTCCGGCATCGCGGATACTACATTCGTTTTCTGCTGCGCAACAGGCCAGGCTCGAATTCCCAGCCGCTTTTGGCAGTAGGGACAGGTCTGCCATCCGCTAGGCGTCTCCGCCGGCGTGACGAAGCCGCCGCAGCTGGGGCATGCAACGGTCCCTTGCGCAGTTTGCGGCAGACCCGTGGCCGCAGCTGTTGCGAAGCCGGGGGTTTCGGGACTGCCCGGAACGCGGTCGAACAGGTTGAGGTTCAGACTCACACCTAGCTCCGTTTGTAGATCACCCGCGTGTCGCATACTCGGTCATGCAGCCCACGCTTTTGCTCGTCCGTGCCCGCCATAATCGCGGTCGTGATCAGCAAAATCCAGTTCACGAACGGAACTGCGGAGATTACCACGTTGTACATGAAGTAGCGTCCAAACGAGACTCCCCAGCCCAGACTGCTTCCGTCAGCGTTCACCACTTTGATTCCGCACGCCATCTTCCCCAGCGTTGCTCCCCAATACCGCAGCATCAGCACTTCATAAAACAAGCTGAATACCAGGGCGATCACCACAAAGGCTCCATTGAACAGCGGCGCCTTCCCCGTCGGGTTTCGCAGTAATCCCGGCATAACCAGGATTAACACGATCGCGAACGGAACGATGAAAATCAAACCGTCCACGAAGCGCGCGCCGAATCGTATGCCGACACCCGCGTAATTCAGTGACGACGCCACCGCAGGTCCGCCCGCCACGACTCGGCTCAAAAATGCCGACTTGCAATTGCCGCAAACCCAATTCCCGGCGATCGGGACCAGATCCGATTGTCCGAACGTCTTTCCGCATTGCGCACACGCCAAAACCGTCTGTGTTGGGGCTTGTTGTGTCATTGGACACGTCTCCTTGGCGACAAATCGCGACCCAGCCTAGCGCAAGCGGCCCTCCGCGCCAAGTAGCAGGTTAGGACCAGTTTCGCACTCAGCTAACCGATTGCGTCCCTGGCGTTTCGGTTGCGCCGATCGAACGACTGTGCCGCGACGAAGACGCAGAACGGAGGTCAGTCCGATAGAAACGTACCAGGCGAGAATTCCCTTCGCGATGCGGATTTCGTTGCAGCGCGAACCAAGCTAC
>Ga0181535_10000307_pt1 | contig 75358 bp, 56 predicted proteins | sample PEATcosm2014_Bin_44_FD_119774 | JGI IMG/M metagenome (GOLD analysis project Ga0181535, IMG submission 119774) | Peatland microbial communities from MTU Mesocosm Facility, Houghton, MI, USA - PEATcosm2014_Bin17_30_metaG | ecosystem: Environmental > Terrestrial > Soil > Wetlands > Peat | place... | reverse complement strand
CCGATCACTCTTTCTTTCAAGAGCTGCCCGTGGCCGGACAGGGTCTGGTCAACGATGTATCGCAATAGTTGCTGAGACTGCTTACTTGAGCGAAAGGGAACACTGATCAGGATTTCTGTAAGCACCTCTTGAATTTGTGAGGCGGGGATTTCGTGAGGAGAAGGTCCTTGCTGCCGGGTGTCTTTGAATCCAACTGCGTGTTCCATTTGGCCCCCGGCGGAAGTTTCCCATCTGCGCCGTACTGTACTCCAGCGAATTAGCGGTGACAAGGCCCCTAATTCGTTCGAGATCGCTCTCGAACAGTACCGTGCTGTACCTTGTTAATATCAATAAAGTTATCGCTTACTCTGAGTGAATGTCAACTATGCGCTCTGGCTATGCGACGTGGAGCTGTTCGCAAGGGGACAGCCCTGTCTGAGAGTGACCGAAAGTTTCTGATTTGTGATTGGACTCAATGAAGTCAGCGATTTACAAGAGAGCATGGGGCTTTCGGGAAATGGTACCGCGGTTCGTTCTGGTACTGTGCCTGGCGATTTTATTCACGAATTTCAATGGGACCGAAATGGCCCTGGCGCAAGATCAGGATCAAGCCCTTCAAGCTCTCTTGGCCGATGCCGCAGCAGCACAATCAAGGGGAGATTTTAGTGCAGCCGCGGAGTCGTATCGCAAAGCTGTCGAACTCAAACCCGCAGTCCCGGAGTTCTGGGCCAATCTTGGGCTCATGTATTACGAAACAGGAAAATCTGCCGACGCCATCGAGAGTTTTAAACATGCGATACGCCTGAACGCAAGTCTTTATATGCCCCAATTGTTTCTGGGCATCGAATACCTAAAAACCTTGAAACCAGATGCGGCCGTGCCATTCCTGGAGACTGCCACCAAGCTGAATTCCAAAGATCCGCTGGCTGAACTCTCTCTAGGAAAGGCTTACGCGAGCCTGAACCGTGATGACCGCGCTGCCGACGCTTTCTCGAGGGCGATACGGTTAGCCCCGAACAACGGGGAGGCTTGGCTCGGCCTCGGGACGGTCTATTTGCAGCAGGTTGACACCGATGCGCGCCTCATGACCACAACCTACAGTGGTTCGCCGTATGCCGCTCTTCGGGCCGCGGAGACATATGCCGAGCAGGGCAAGTTTGTTGAAGCGGAAAAGGCCTTCAAAAGTGCAACGGCCGCACCGTCACCTGCACCCTGCGCTCACGCCGAATTCGGCATTACGCTGCTTCGCGAAAAGAAGATCGCTGAAGCGCGCGAACAATTCGAATCAGATACCCAATCCGGGAGCCATTGTGGACTAGCGCCCCTTGGCATTGCTGTCGCGGAGGCTGCCGAAGGGCATCCGGATGATGCACTCAAAGGGTTTGCCGCGATTGGCGCGAATGATTCCGGATTCCTTCAGTCGAGCCTGTATCTCTTCCGCGACGCGCTATCAATCGACCAAGCGAAATCGTTGGCCGATCTGGCGCGGGAGCGGCAGAGTACCGGAGATCTCGCAATCGATCTCGGCTCTGCTGTTGAACAGGCGTTCCTTTCCGCCACATCGCCCACAACAGGAATTGATGAGGCAGAATCATATCGAACGTCGCGGGAACCGTCGCCGACCGAGGCTGAAATGCTTTATGCGGCAGGGAAGTATGGCGCCTGCGATCATCTCTTGAAGCCGGCGCTGGAAACACTCAACAGCGCCCAACAGCAACTGCTTGCATCCTGCTCGTTTTATGCGGGCGATTTCCTAACGACCTCCAGGATCGCTGAGCGCCAAAAAGCAAATCCCGCGACGTTAGTGCGCGGGTTGTACTGGGAGACTAAAGCAGATCAAAAACTGGCAATTGCAACGCTCACCCGAGCGGGCGAGATCGATCCCAACTCTCCTCAGATGCATGTGCTCGCGGGAGACGTGTTTCGCCAAAAGCGGCGCTGGAGCGAGGCGGAGGCTGAGTATCGAAAAGCGCTTGCCATCGATTCGACGAAACGCGGAGCACGCCTCAGCCTGGCCATTGTCTTGTTTACCGAACTGAAGACGGATGAAGCCTTTGAAATCACTAGTTCTCTCTTAGCGGAGGCGCCGGAGGATCCTGAAGCGAACCTGCTGGCGGGCGAAATCCTGGTGCAGGGACATAAGTTTCAAGAGGCCGAATCGTATCTGACCAAGTGCAAGGACCTCGATCCAGATCTAGTCCCCAGCCTTCATGTTTTACTCGGGCAGGTCTATGCCGCGACTAACCGCATTCCAGAGGCTATTTCGGAGTACAAATCGGGATTGGCAAGCGACGAGGATGGAAGCATCCATTATCAACTGGCCCGCCTCTATGAAAAGTCCGGCGACAAGGACGCTGCTGAAGAGCAGATTCGGATATCGCAGCAGCTACGCAAGCGCTGGGATGACCAAGCACAAACAGTGATTGAACAACTGCCGACCGATACGAGTCGGCAATAATCCGTTGCGTGAGACCCATGAAGACCAGACGAGCTGAGCAATCTGTATTTGCATCGAAGCGCGATTGCATCGTTCGCGAGGTAGTTTCAAGCCTAGATTCATCAAGTTCCTACAGATCAGTTTGACAACGATTCGAGGAGCGACAACTGATGTCTTCAAAACTGCGAACGCTTTTCGTTGCTATCGGAGTGGCAGCAATCACTTGCACACTCAGCAGGCCATTCCATGTCCATGCCCAGGCGATCGAGCAAAGCGCAAATGGAGTGACATTGCATTCTTCGAGTGGCGCGCTTCACCTCGCTGTCTGCTCTGAGCGGGTCATTCGAGTTGAAGCGAGTCGGACCGACAAGTTTCCAGAATCAAACGTGCCCACAGTAATTCGTCCGTGCGGAGGCGCCTCATTCACGATTTCTCATAGTGCTTCAACCGTGACTATCAAGACCAGCGTACTCAAGGTGGAGATTGACCGGGCAACGAACTCGGTGGAGTTTCTGACGGCTGCCGGGCAGACTGTGTTGAGCGAGCAGGGAAGTCACGGACGCACGATCACGCCCATCGATGTCGACGGAATGCGCACCAATGAGATTGGCCAGGATTTTCTTCTCTCCCCGAACGAAGCGCTGTACGGATTGGGACAACATCAAGAGGGATTTCTCGATCTAAGGGATATCCCGGTTCGGCTGCTCCAGGCCAATACAAATATCGCGATCCCGTTTCTCATTTCGACAAACGGGTATGGCCTGTTGTGGAACAATGCGGCACTGACGAACTTCGACCCTGCAACAGTGCCTATTCGACTGGACGGGGATGGAGAAGGGACATTCCAGACGGGTGCGGAAGGGGAATATGGATTCCTGCTGAGCGGCAATGGGAGAGATAAGCTTCAACTCAGCGTCAATGATGAAAAGGTCATTGATCTGAAGAATATGTGGCTTCCCTGGTCAGCGGGCGGCAAGGTACATCTAGCGGCGAATACAACCTATAGAGTGACCGCTGTAACGGGAGGTAACACGCAACTGTTCGCGCGTCCTCCGTCAGAAATGATGGAGTTTCGCTCTCAAGCGGGCGAGATGGTCGATTATTACTTCATCTATGGGCCAGCGCCAAACGAAGTGATCGCTCAGTATCGTGAGTTGACGGGCCCTGCTCCGCTGTTGCCGCGATGGGCCTATGGATTTTGGCAGTGTCGGGAGCGCTATTCCAGCCAGCAACAGATTCTTGATACAGCGGCGGAGTTCCGCAAGCGGCAGATTCCCGTCGACGTGCTCGTTCAGGATTGGCAGTATTGGGGCAAGTATGGCTGGAATGCCATGAGATTCGATGAAAGCGCATATCCGAATCCTGCGGAGTTGATGTCTGCGCTACATAGCCAAGACTTCCACATGGTGATCTCGGTTTGGGCGAAGTTCGGCGCAGAGACTGCGGTAAATCACGATATGGAGAGCGCCAACCTGCTTCTGAAGAGCGATGCAAGCACGGGAGAACCAGGCGAAACGAAGGAACAGGAGAATTGGGCAGATTTGTTCAATCCCAAGGCGCAAAAACTTTTTTGGTCGGAGATCGATCGGAATTTGTTTCGCTCGGGCCTGGATGGATGGTGGCTGGATGCTTCAGAACCGGAGGGCGATCCTCTCAAGAACGACAACACATACCTGGGACCAGGAAAGACAGTGCGTAATGCGTATCCACTGTTTGAGACTTCGGCAGTCTATGACGGCCAAAGAGCTACGACCGAAAGCAAGCGGGTGGTAATCTTGTCGCGTTCGGCTTACGCCGGGCAGCAACGTAACGGGTCCATATCGTGGTCCGGCGACATCTCGGCGAATTGGGAGACCCTGCGGCGCCAGATCCCGGCCGGACTCAGCTTCGCAATGTCCGGCTTTCCCTATTGGACGACAGACATCGGCGGTTTCTTCCGTTCAGCCGACCAATATACCTCGGCGGACTATCACGAACTGCTGATTCGATGGTTCCAGTTCGGCGCCTTCTGCCCCATTTTCCGAATTCATGGATATCAATCTAAGACGGAGATGTGGAACTACGGTCCTGAGGTGCAGAGGATCCTGACTCAATACGATGAGCTTCGCTATCGTCTCATGCCGTACATCTACTCCAATGCCTGGGGCGTCACGAGCCGCGGAGAGGCTGTTATGCAGGCCTTGCCATTTGGTTATCCGGATGAGCTTGCACTGAGAGATGTCGATGATGAATTTCTGTTCGGCAATTCGCTCTTGATTAATCCCGTGACGCAGCCGCGTGCGACGAGTCGCAGCGTGGTCTTGCCTGCCGGCAACGATTGGGTAGATTTCTGGTCCGGAAAAACCTATCAAGGCGGACAGACGATTGTGGCTGATGCCCCATTGGACCAGATTCCAATCCTGGTGAAGGAGGGCAGCATTGTTCCTATGGGGCCCGTTGTGCAGTCCACCGCAGATGCGGAAGACCCACTGGAAATTCGCATTTATGGCGGGAAAGATGCCGACTTCTTGCTTTACGAAGACAGCGGGGATGGCTATGCGTACGAGCATGGAGCCAGGGCAACGATTCGCTTGCATTGGGATGATCGTCGCAGGGCGCTCTCAATCGGAGATCGTACCGGTACATTCCCGGGCATGCCAATCAAGCACACGTTCCACATTGTCTTGGTGAGAGGGGAACATGGTATCGGAATCGGATCTGAGTCGGGTCTGGATCGCACCGCGGTTTATGAAGGGCATCCGATGACGATCGTTCTCGGCAGGGCGGGATAGCCGCCTCTCGGTGATCAAGAGAATGGCTCGCCGAAAGCTCCTGAGAGACGTCGGTGCGGCAGATGCAACGGTTCTAATGGCGGTTCGCTCAAGGAAGGCGATAGCTTTCGCAGATTTGGTGGGGCTGGGCCTTTCTGCTGGGGTTTACGATTGCCGGCGACTTGGACACATTCATCCAAAAAGGGTGCGCAAATGTGCTGAAGTTATCGATACAGTTATCGCATACTTCAAGGTAATTATGGTATAAGGGATTGTGCCCACAACGATGAAAGATATCGCGCGTGACCTTGGCGTTTCGGTGGTCACAGTTTCAAAGGTGCTCCGGAACCACGAGGACATCAGCGAAGCAACTCGGAAGCGAGTTCTGGATCGTGTAAAGGAGCTTGACTACACTCCAAATCTAGCTGCCCGTGGCCTAGTCACCGGAAAGACCTATCTGGTTGGCTTGGTGGTGCCCGACCTGTTGCACCCTTTCTTTGCCCAGGTGGCGAAATCACTTTCAAGGGCGCTTCTGAAAAAGGGATACTGCCTCACCATTTCGACCTCGGAAGAGGATGCCGAGCTGGAAAAGCATGAGATCAACCGGCTGCTGGGCCGGCGGCTGGATGCTCTGGTAATCGCATCCTCATCCACTGATCCATCGGTTTTCGAACGGATGCAAAAGCAAGGACTGCCGTTGGTTTTGATCGACCGTAATCTGACGGGCCTTGATGCCAACTACGTTGGCACCGACGACGAAGCGATCGGGTTGTTGGCTACGGAACATCTCATCGATGTTGGGTGCAAGAAAATTGCTCACTTACGCGGGCCTGACAATAGCCCGGGCGCAGGGCGACTGAAGGGCTATCAAGATGCCCTGGTCAGGCACGATATGAAACCCCTTCCGGGTTTTGTGACGATGCCGCGGCTTGTGGATGTGCAAAGCAGAGAAAGCGGCGCGGAACTGATGCGGCAACTGCTGGCCTTGAATCCTCGTCCCGACGGAGTATTTTGCTATAACGACCCCATGGCAATTGGAGCTATTCACGCCATTCTCGATGCGGGTTTAAGAGTGCCCGCGGACATCGCAGTCATTGGATCCGGGAACCTGCATTACGATACTGAACTCCGCATCCCTTTATCGAGCATCGATCAACAGACCGACATGATCGGCGAACGGGCAGGTCGGTTGACCTTGTCGTTGCTGGAATCAAAAACTCATCCGCGAAACAAGACAATCATCATTCAGCCTCAACTTGTGGTTCGAGCTTCGACCGACAAGAAAGCGGCGATTGATCAAGAAGCCGTGCCACTGCATGCAGCGGCGGGCAAAACCATACACGCGTGATTCCCGGGCTCCTCAGGAGATTGCGCCGCATGCTCAAATCTGGAATCTTAAACCCGAAAATCAATTCCTTGCTTAGCCAGGTCCGTCATACCAACACGCTGGTGATTGCGGACCGGGGATTTCCATATTGGAAGGAAATTGAGACGATCGATATTTCATTGGTGGATGACATACCTCGGGTTCTCGATGTATTGGCCGCCATTCGCGGCAACTTCAACGTGGCCAGAGTATTCATGGCTGAGGAGTTTAACCAGGCAAACACACCTGAGACAATCGTGAAGTTCAAGTCGTCGTTAGCCGGAGTAGCTCTCGAATTCGAGCCCCACATCAACCTGAAGAAGCGAGTGCCACGGGCCGTAGGGATCATTCGGACCGGTGACACGATTCAGTATGCAAATCTCGTGTTGGAATCTGGCTAGCCTTTACTACGGATTTTTTATCGCAGATGTTGCCGACGTCTCAGCGGCGAAGTTCCGCTGTGCTCAGTCATGCTGCCTCCGCGCACGCCGCTCCCATCAGCGGCGCACGGCTCGCCAGGATTGGTCTCACCGAGCATAGAGTCCGATGACTAGTCCGCTCGCTGCGCTCCGTCGCAGTAGAAGTTCTAAGGGGTCAACTTGCCTGGGTCGAGAGCGCTGCCTCGGACCACGCGTATATCGTGGTCCGTGAACACTGCGTGCATTTCCGGCAACTCATATTTTGGCATATGGCAGCTAACGCAATTGCTTGTTGCCACCGTGCAGACTTTCGTGGCAGTGTGTGCTCCTCCCGGGGCCGGGCGGACACCGTGGCACGCCAGGCATTTGGAGTCATAGGCGCTCGGTTCGTGAACAAGTGGCTGATGCGGATCGTGACAGGCCATGCAGGTAATCCGAGCGTCGCCAGATGTTCCCCAGCAGCGGCTTTGCTCAAGGCGATACGGTTGAAAGCGTACTTTCACAAGGCCGACCTTGATATGCGATTCCACTACATCCGCCCACGTGCTATGACAAGCTCCGCAAAAGTCGACTGAATCAAAAGGAGAAAGATCGGCAGGATCCATAATCGCCGAACTTTGCTCCGGATCGTGCGAGGTCATGGACGCAACGTGCGCGGCTCCGGGTCCATGGCACGCTTCACAGGTAACTCCGGGAATGGCTTTCTCCGAGTCGAGCACCTTTGACGTGACGGCCGCAGTTGTATGACACCTGAAGCAGCGCTCTGCTTCATCGATACCCATCTTCCGGCCCAATGCGCTTTCCACGTCCTCCGGCACTTCACGGGACTGTCCAGGAGTAATGTCCAGCGAATCAATCCTCGTGAAGAAACTCAATCGGCTCTCAAAATAGGCGCCGCCTTTCTCCAGGATATAGGTCTGTCCGTTCTTGAATCCCATGGCCCAAATCGCCGGCGCGGAAACCGTACGTACGCCGTCAGTCACGGTGAAGGTGGTCCCTTCGGGCGAGGTTATGACCGAGGTGCTGAAGCCGCCCTCCTTGAATTGAAGCGGCGCTTGATTGGTCAATAACGCAGACTGCACGGCACGCACGCTGGCGTGATACATCGGAGTCGTGCTTTGGAGTGGAGCTATCCTCCGGTGGCAGCTTGCGCAAGTCGCATCTCCGGAATACTGATTGCGCGGCGGATCTCCCTTCGTGGGCCACCAGCCTGGCTCTTCCAGCCTGTCTGCGGTTGTCAGGCTGATGCTATTGGCTGGCGGCGCCTGCGCACGAGCCAGGCAAAACGCCGTTCCAGCCAATGCCAATAAAGTCTGCGGTAACCGCCTGCCCAAGCTGCCTCCTTCAACTCCAATTCGCCGGATTCTACCATTGCAATCTCGACAGGAACGATCGAGTAGCTCGCAGTCACATCGATCTTTTGGCAGCCAGCGATCCCGGCGATCTAAACGCTTATTGTCGGTCCATCCTGCCCCAAGCGGCTCTCGCCGGATTATGGCTCTGTTTTCGGTTAAATGCGTTTACAATAACGATACCTTTATCGTATACTCCTCGTTGCAAAGGGTTGGATCACTCGCTTCGACTTTGCACAAACACGTGTTCCTCTTTGCAAACGACTCAAAATGCTTGTGTTTGCGTAAACTCGGGCATTTTGGCGAGAGGAGAAAGAAATGCAACATCGAGGCGGCCCAGGGATCTCGGCGGGGGATTCTGTTGACCCAGCTGTGGTGCCTCGGAGAACTCTTTTTAGTGGGGCCTCCATGCCGGCGATCGGCCTTGGCACCTTTGGATCCGACCATGTCTCAGCAGTCGAGATCGCCGAGGTGGTGAAGGGCGCTGCCGCGGTCGGTTACCGGCACTTCGATTGCGCTTCGGTTTACGGCAACGAGGCCGAGATCGGGGCCGCGTTTGAGGAGATCCTGCGAGGCGGAATCAAGCGCGAGGAACTTTGGATCACGTCGAAGCTCTGGAACGACAAGCATAGTGAAGAGGATGTAATCGCTTCCTGCCGGCAGTCGCTTTCCGATCTGCGCCTTGACTACCTTGATCTTTACCTGGTGCATTGGCCGTTCCCGAATTTTCATCCGCCAGGTTGCGACGTTACCTCTCGCTCTCCTGACGCCATGCCTTACATCCACGAGAACTACATGAAGACCTGGCGCAAGATGGAAGAACTGGTGGACATGGGACTGGTGCGGCACATTGGCACCTCGAACATGACCATCCCAAAACTGAAGCTTGTTCTGCGCGACGCCCGCATCAAACCCGCGGTGAATGAAATGGAGCTGCACCCGCATTTTCAGCAGCCGAAATTGTTCAGATTTGTTTTTGAAAACGGCATAAAGCCCGTCGGTTACTGCCCGGTCGGCTCACCCGGGCGGCCGGAGCGTGATCGGACCCCCGAGGACACTGCGCCGACCGAGGATCCAGTGATCATGCGCATCGCTGAAAACCACGGGATTCATCCAGCGGTGGTATGTATCAAGTGGGCGGTGCAGCGCGGCCAAACACCCATTCCATTCTCAGTCCATCATTATCGCGCCAACCTAGAGGGAGTCGTGGGAGATCCACTCAGCGATGAGGAGATGCGCTCCATCGCCGCGATCGATCGCAACTGCCGCTTGATCAAGGGCCAGGTCTTCCTATGGAAGGAGGGCCAGACATGGGAGGATCTCTGGGACCCTGCCGGCGAAATCACCCCGCCGTAAATGCAATTCGGAAGCCTGGAACCGGTTGCTTTTAGCTCTCAGTTTCCGGATTCGGATCCGTCGATAGGTCTTGACTTTGGATGGTTTTTGCAACAATGGCTACCGGCTGGAAGCTTTGATCCGGAGAACGAAGACATGAACAATACCATGACTGCAGCGTTTCTTCCCGGCAACTCCACCGTCGAGATGCGCACGGTGCAGGTACCGCAGCCGGACCACGGGGAAGTTCTGTTGCGCGTCAAAGCCTCCACCATCTGCGGCTCCGATATTCGCGCCATCTATCACGAGCATCTCGGCAAGGGCCCTGAAGGCTACCAGGGCGTCATCGCCGGTCACGAGCCGTCTGGTCAAGTCGTTTCGACCGGCCCTGGCTGCCGTCGCTTCAACGTCGGCGATCGCGTGATTGTCTATCACATTTCCGGTTGCGGGGTTTGCAACGACTGCCGGCGTGGCTACATGATCTCCTGTACCAGCGATGAGTACCGGCGCGCCTATGGTTGGCAGCGCGACGGCGGCATGGCGGAGTACATGGTGGCCGAGGAGAAAGACCTCATCGCCCTACCCGATGAACTCTCTTACGGCGATGGCGCGCAGGTTGCCTGCGGGTTCGGCACCGTCTATGAGGGATTGGAAAAGATCGGCATCAATGGGGATCACGCCGTGCTCATCACGGGCCTCGGGCCTGTCGGTCTCGCTGCGGGCGCGCTCTGTCGCAAGCTGGGCGCGGAAAAAATCATCGGCATCGACGTCGTTCCCGAACGCATGAAGATCGCTCTCGATCTTGACCTCTGCGACGCCGTTCTTGCTTCCAGCTCCAACAACGTTGCAGAAGTCATGCAGATCACGGACGGCATGGGCGTAGAGCGCGCCGTAGACTGCTCAGCGAACGATGCCGCGCGGGCTACAGCGATTCGTGCCACACGGAAATGGGGAAGGATCGTCTTTCTGGGCGAAGGGGGCCGAGTCGAATTCAATCCCTCACCCGACTTGATCCACGACCAGAAGACGCTCTACGGCTCCTGGGTCACGTCCACCTGGCTCATGGAAGAGTTGGTCGAACGCTTGGTGCGCTGGAACCTGCATCCGGCCGATATCATCACTCATCGTTTTCCGCTGGAGCGCGCCGATGAAGCCTACGCGCTGATGGCCTCAGGCAAGTGTGGCAAGGTCGCCGTTTGCCAGGACGAAGAACTCAAATAGAGCAGAAACAGGCGAGAAAACCATGGCAAAAGCGTCAGGAACGGCGAATTCGGATTGGAAACAGCAACTTCATCAGCTTCTGCCGCTCTACGGCCATCGAAATTGGATCGTGGTTGCCGACTCGGCATATCCGGCGCAGTCCAAGGCCGGCATCGACACGATCGTCTCCGGCGCTAGCCAGATCGAGGTGGTTCGCTGGGTATTCGACGCCATTGCTGCCAGGAAACACGTCCGCGCCAACGTTTATCTCGACCAAGAATTACAGTTCGTCGCGGAGGCCGATGCGCCAGGCGTATCGCGCTACCGCACTCAACTCGCAAAGCTGCTCAAGATCGCGAAGACAATCACTCTGCCCCATGAGCAGATCATCACTAGGCTCGACCAGACCGCGCAGCTCTTTCGCGTGCTAATCATCAAAACTGCGCTCACGATTCCTTACACTTCAATCTTTTTCGAACTTGAATGTGGCTATTGGAGCGTCGAAGCGGAACAGCGCCTCCGCCGGGCGATAAAAGGTTCCGCCGCAAAGTAAGAAGGGCGGTTGTGGCTGGCGCCGCGCGGAACTCAATTTGGTTGCTCGAATCAGCGCAGGAAAGGAATGTCTCGTCGTGAAAGTGAATCGCAGGGAAATGCTCCAATGGATGGGCGGCGCATGTTCCGCCCTGACTTTGTCGAAATTCGTGCGCTCACAGCAAGCGGCCCAAACACTGGACGCGGTCGGCCCCTTCACGGCCACCAGGGAATCCTTGCAAGCCTACAAGATTCCTGACTGGTTCCGCGATGCCAAGTTCGGCATCTGGGCGCACTGGGGACCGCAATCGGCCATCGAGGACGGCGACTGGTACGCGCGCAACATGTACATCCAGGGCCAGCCGCAATACTTGTATCACTGCGAAACGTACGGCCATCCCTCCAAGGTCGGTTACAAAGACCTTGTGAATAACTGGAAAGCGGAGAAATGGGACCCGGATCATCTGATGGGTCTCTACAAGAAGGCTGGCGCGAAGTACTTTTTCAGCATGGGCGTGCATCACGATAACTTCGACCTGTGGAACTCGAAGTACACGAGCTGGAACGCGGTGAACATGGGGCCGAAGAAGGATGTGGTGGGCCTGTGGCAGAAAGCCGCGCGCAATCATGGCCTACGCTTCGGTGTAAGCGAGCACTTGTGGATCAGCTACAAATGGTTTTCCGTGAGCCATGGAGCCGACAAAACCGGGCCCATGGCGGGCGTTAAGTATGACGGCGCCGATCCGAAATATGCTGACCTCTATCACGATGCGGGCTGCGTGCCCTTCATCGACAAGCTGGACTGGAATGACGACGGGATTCCAGACTCGTGGCGGCAGCACTATCTCAATCGCATGACCGACCTCATCGACAGATATCACCCCGACATTCTCTACACCGATGGGCACCTGCCTTTTGAGGAATACGGCTTGAAGATGGTGTCACACCTTTACAACGAAAGTGCGCGGTTAAATGGAGGCAATGTCGAGGCGGTCTACACGAGCAAGGAGGCGTCGGATTGTGCAGTCGGCACCTGCCTCCTCGACCATGAGCGCGGCGTTGCGGATGGAATTGCGGAAAACCCCTGGCAAACCGATACCTGCATCGGTCAGTGGCACTACAAGCGCGGCCAGAGATACAAGACCGCGAAAAAGGTCATCGATCTGCTCACTGACATCGTGAGCAAGAATGGCAACCTCTTGATGAACTTCCCACTGCCCAACTCCGGTCAACTCGACTTCGAGGAGATGGAGGTACTGGAAGGCATTACCGCATGGATGCAAGTCAACAGCGAAGGCATCTACGCAACGCGCCCCTGGAAGATTTACGGCGAAGGCCCTTCTACGCAAGTCAAAATCGTCACTGGAAACTTCAACGAAGACAAGCAGAATGACATGACGGCCGAGGATGTGCGCTTTACGGCGAAGGGCAGCACGCTTTACGCATTCGTCATGGGCTGGCCCGAGAAGGAAGCTGGTGTGAAGGCTCTAGGCCTCGCCAGCCCGCAACAGCCAGGCAAGATCCTCAAGGTGGAACTGCTTGGGAACAAGGGCGACCTCAATTGGAAGCAGGACGACAACGGGTTGAAGGTCCAGATGCCCGGAGAAAAAATCTCCGATATCGGCATTACTTTGAAAGTCTATTTGGCGTAGAGGGAGCATCGGCTCTGGCGCCTTATGCCATCTCTTGTTTCAGGAGGAAAACCCATCTTGAGCGACTCCGTTGGGCCAGTCAACTCGCCCTCGCTGAACAAGAACGAAGACATTGAAGCCCCGTTGATTCCCGCGGGTCGGCTGTTGCCGTTCGTCGTGGTGACGGTGCTGTTCTTTCTGTGGGCGATTCCGAACAACCTGAACGACATTCTGATCCGGCAGTTTATGAAGTCGTTCAACATCAACCGGTCGAGCGCCGCGGGAGTACAGATCTGGTTTTACCTCGGCTACTTTTTGCTGGCTGTTCCGGCGGGCCAGCTGATGCGGCGGTTCGGCTACAAGATGGGCATCGTCACGGGGCTTTGCCTATTGGGCGGCGGATGCCTTTTGTTTTATCCCGCGGCGCAGGCGGGGCTATACGTGTTCTTTCTGGTTGCGCAGTTTGTTATCGCGAGTGGCTTGTCGTTTCTCGAGACAGGGTCGAATTCATTCATTGCGCAACTTGGACCGGCAGGGTCGAGCGAGCGACGGTTAAATCTGTCGCAAGCATTCAATCCGTTGGGGTCAATCAGCGCGGGCCTGATTGGGACGATATTCATCTTTTCCGGGGTCAAGCTGAGCGACGCGCAAGTGGCAGCCATGCAGGCGGCAGGAACCTACCAGGCGTATTTACATTCAGAAACGTTGCGCGTCGTGACACCGTATCTGGTACTCGGCATCTTTGCGTTTTTCTGGGCGTTGTTGATTCTCATGACTAAGTTTCCCGACCTGGGGACCGAGGATGTATCGGAAAGTGCGGCCACAGGCGGTATGGACGTACGACTCTGGCAGCCGCACTTTATCTTTGCGGTACTGGCACAGTTTCTTTACGTGGGCGCACAGGTAGGCACGTGGAGTTACTTCATCCCCTATGTGGAGTCGGCTACAGGCGTGGGCGACAAGGCAGCGGGCTACATGCTGACAGGCACGTTGGCGGCGTTTGCCGTGGGCCGATTCAGTTCTGCATGGCTCATGAGGCACTTCCACGCGCGGCTGATGCTGGTGGCTTATTCTGTGATCAATGTCGCCTTATGCTTGGTTGCGGTCGTCCATCCTAGCTGGATTGGCGTGGGTTGCCTGCTCACGACGAGCCTGTTCATGTCGATCATGTTCCCGACTATTTTTGCGCTCGGCTTGAAGGGCATGGGCGAGAAGACCAAGACCGCTGGATCATTCCTGGTGATGGCGATCTTGGGCGGAGCGGCTTTGACGAAGCTGATGGGGATGCTTCCGCTGCAGGCTGCCTACCTTGTTCCAGTTGTTTGTTATATCGGTGTTGCTCTGTATGCCTGGCTGTTCGCCGAGGCGAAGGTGGGCGAAGCGTTGGGGTAAGCGCTGGCGAGCCAGCAAACCGGCAATTCAGTAAACGAGCAGTTCGCGAACAAGTCTGCCCGATGTCTTCCACCAGTTGCTTTGAGAGTAACTGGAATGGAAAGCGCCAGAGTGGCGCGGATGAAGGGAGAGGCGGAACCTGAATCACCATCGACCGATATCAACGGGTTCAGCAAATACTAGCCGACTTGTCGATACTGATTTTTCGAACCGAGACTGGCCCGTTCCGAGTTGTTATCCAAGTAGTAACTGACGAATAGCCGGTCGCCCACCTGGAACTTTGTTGAGACCCAGAAAAACGTTCGGGAAGCCGACTTTTCATTACTAAACAAATGTTCGGTTGAAGCTGGCTTCTCGGCAGACAATTCTCTTCATAAGCAAAAGTCAGATCAAGCGACGCCTCGCCTGATTTGGCTATCCAGCACACTTATGTATTCGGTGTAACATTCACAGCATGACTACCGGCGGAGAAAACTCAGACCTGCCCTGGCAGTCCGTGGATCTCAGACGAGTCATTGATTCCGCCCCTGCGCTGATCCACACGGCTCGGCCGGATGGCCATCTCGATTTCTTCAATCAGAGATGGCTGGATTTTGTTGGCCTACCGCAGGAGGACCTGCTCGGCTGGCAATGGACTGCCTGTATTCATCCCGAAGACGTTGAGGTTTTCGTCGAAAAGTGGCGTGTTTCAATGGCGACGGGAGAGCCCTTTGCGGAAGAATCGCGTGTCCGTCGGGCAGACGGGCAATATCGCTGGATGATCCATCAAAAAGACGCTTTCCGCGACCAGGACGGTGCCATCGTCAAATGGTTCGGAGCGAGCATCGACATCGAGGATCGGAAGCGGGCCGAGAACAGTCTGCAACAAGCTCTTGAAGAGATCAAAACGTTGAGGGACCAGCTCTTCCGAGAGAACATCGCGCTCCGCGACGAAATTGACAAGGCATCCATGTTCGAGGAGATCGTGGGCGCCTCGCCCGCCTTGAATGCCGTACTCGCGCGCGTCACGAAGGTCGCGCCAACCGATTCGACCGTCCTTGTCACCGGGGAGACCGGAACTGGCAAGGAATTGATCGCACGCGCCATCCACAAGCGTTCCCGGCGCTCGGCGCGGGCGTTTGTGAGCGTGAACTGTGCGGCGATCCCGCGTGATTTGATCGCTTCGGAGTTGTTCGGGCATGAGAAAGGGGCCTTTACCGGCGCGACGCAGCGCCGCCTTGGCCGCTTCGAATTGGCCGAAGGAGGCACAATCTTCCTCGACGAAATCGGAGAGCTTCCTCCTGAAACCCAGGTCGCCCTTCTGCGTGTCCTGCAAGAACGCGAGTTTGAACGTGTAGGCGGAAACGCCAGGATCCGCGCCGAAGTGCGCGTGATCGCCGCGACCAACCGTGATTTGGATGCCGCCGTTGCCGCCGGAATCTTTCGCAGCGACCTGTTTTACCGGTTGAACGTCTTTCCCATCGAGATCCCGCCGCTACGGGAGCGTAGAGAGGACATTCCCCTTCTTGTCGAATACTTTATCGACCGCTACGCAAGAAAGACGGGGAGAAGCATTCGGCGGATCAGCAGACAGAGCCTTGAACTGCTGCAAGCCTATCCGTGGCCTGGCAACATACGCGAGTTGCAGAACGTCATTGAGCGATCGGTGATCGTTTGCGAGTCGGAAAGTTTCTCGATCGACGAGAGTTGGCTGTCGCGGCAACCCCTGACAGAGGAGTCGAAGGGACGGGCTGAACTTGCTCGGAGGATTGCCGCGCAGGAGAAAGAGATGATCGAGAGGGCCTTGAAAGAGAGCGGAGGCCGGGTATTCGGGCCCCTGGGTGCCGCAACCAGGCTGGGCATCCCACGATCTACCCTTGAGTCGAAGATCAGGTCGCTGAAAATCGACAAGAACCGCTTCAAGTCCCTCAGCCGCTGAGAACGACGAAAGCTTCACACCTCCCGCGTCGCGTCCTCAACGTTTCGGTGTTCGCCCCGTAATCGTGCGTAACCTCGTTCTCTGTCAATCCACACTCGAATGTATGCCGGACTGTTCCGCAGTGTAATGCCGTCCGCTTCACATCGTTCGAGAAATCGAACAGCATCTCGATCCACGAGGGTCAGGTCTTTCAAGTCCACGACAATTCTGATTCCCTCAGACTCATCGCCAAAGAGCTTGTCCAATTCTGCGGCCTGTTCCGCATCCATCCGTCCGCTTAAGATGTACACCACTTTCCCGTTTGCAAACCTCTGAATCTTTAGCATCCGCATAACCCTCTCGGCCAACTACATCGCAATTCCGGTTCCAATCGTAAGTTGCTGACAGCAGCCTCTTCCCGATCCCAACCGTGGCGATGTATCGCCAATTGGCGAGCGTTTGCACAACGGCAGAGCTGCTTTTCCGTCGAGACATTCAGCGTTTTGAATTGGTTACCATTTGGCGCTCGTCTTGCTTTTACCCGATTGCACGACAAATCAAAACAGGAGAACAAGACCATGGACAGCATGTTGGTAGTTGTATTCGACACCGAAGTAAAAGCCTACGACGGAAAGAGCGCCCTGATGCAATTGGAAAACGAAGGCAGCATCGCTCTCTTCGCCTACGCGGTGATCGCAAAAAACGCAGACGGTACGGCAATCGTAAAGCAGGGGAACGACTCCGGTCCGTTCGGGACTCTGGTTGGAACGTCGCTGGGCAGCCTCATCGGCCTCCTCGGCGGACCTGCTGGGCTGGCGATCGGCGCAACGGTCGGACTGCTGGCTGGCAGCACCGCCGACTTGAACAATGCCAGAATCGGCGCCGATTTCATTGACGACGTGACCAGGGAACTGGTGCCGGGCAAGTTCGCGGTGCTCGCCGAGGTCAAGGAAGACTGGACGACTCCGGTGGATGTGAGCATGGAAGCGATTGGCGGCAAAGTGTTTCGCCGGTCGCTGTCGGAAGTGAAGCAGGCCGTGCACGATGAAGAGATCGCGGCCATGAAGGCCGACCTCGCGCAGATGAAAGCCGAGCTAGCGGAAGCGCACGCCGGCCGCAAGGCCAAACTGCAGGAGAAGATCGACCAACTCGACGCGAAGATCGAAGCGCGCGTTCAGAACGCGAGGGAGCGGCGTTATGCGGCTGGACTCCAGGCCAAAGCCAAGGTGGAAGCCCTCAAGGTAAAGGCCGCCGCACTGAGATCGAAAGCAGCCGAAGTCCACGTCTAGCGCGGATTGGCCACGCTCCGACACCAAATTACCAGCGAAATAAAGGAGAGAAATCATGACCACCAGCACAATGGTTGCAAAGCAAGCCGTCCACGACGAGCTTGAGTCCCAGATCAGGTTGGCTGAGGCCAGGCTGAACACGTTGAAGGCGCACGCGGAGAACGCCAAGGCGAGGGCCGAGATCAAGGCGATCGCGGACCTGGCTCCGAAAAGGCAATTAATCCAGCGCAAGCTGCAGGAACTGAAGAAGTCCAGCGGCGAAGCCTGGAACCAGGCGAAATCTGATCTCGAAGCTCATATCGTCGAGCTCGAAAAGTTGCTCAAGGGGATCGAGTCAAAGGCCAAGGCACATTAGGAGCGATTGACGCAGCGTCTTTCGCAATTCACGCCGAAACATCGGCCCGGTTTGTGCTTTGGGGGCGGGCAGCCCGCTGAACCCACAGAAACAGACTCCCGCCCTGATGGCCAAGCCGGCCAGCAGACACAACTGCCGCAAGAGCGTGAGGCTTCGAGTCCGCGGCTCACGGCGCACAAGAAAAGGAGGAGATAATATGAATGCACAACACACAACAAACATCTTCAAGCAAGCCGCAGGAGCCTCGATTGGATGGGGCATCGCCATGATCCTATTGGGAGTCCTGGCGCTGTTTCTGCCGCTCGCAACCGGCATCGGCGTCTCCATCGCGGTTGCCTGGATCATCGTTTTCGCCGGCATTGCTTACTCGGCTTCCGCTTTCGCGGCACGAGGCGCAGGTTCATTCCTGTGGCGGCTGCTCATCGGGGCGGTCTATATTCTCGGCGGCCTCTGTCTGGCCTTCAATCCGGGAATCGCATTGGAGACTCTCACCCTGGCGATGGCGGTAATGTTCTTAATCGAGGGGGTCCTGGAGACCGTTTTGTTTTTCCAGTTCCGGAGATTGCCCGGCTCCGGCTGGTCTCTGTTTGATGGCCTCGTGACTCTGTTCCTGGCGTACCTGATCTGGCGCCCATGGCCGGGAAGCTCAATCTGGGCGATCGGAACAATCCTCGGGGTCAATCTCATCATCAGCGGTTTCACGCGGCTCATGTACTCCGTGGCAGCACGCAGAACACTGGAAGCGGTCAGCTGAGGAATCGAACGAGCATCGCCGTCCGAAGATCCGGGTCCAATTTTCTGGCCCTTCTTCGGGCGGCGCACGCTGCTATCCGGAGCCACAGTTAACCCCCGGAAACGCCGTAGGGTCCAGGAACAGGGTTGTGTCTGGATTGTCGCCAATCCGGCCAGAACCCCATTTTCTCGGTAACGTCCGGTTAGCCGCTAATTGAACCGATACGCGAATTCTGCCCCCCGGACTCCCGACCAACACGATATTCAATCAAGTTTCTGCATCCTGCCCGGCTGAGTTTTGCGGACTACTCATTGAGGACACATCGTATCTATGCGCTGGGCCGCGTCTGCTCTACTCATCCCGCTCTTCGTCGTTTCGCTTCCTTGTTCCGCTCAGGCGCATCATGCCGGCGAGCTGACGCTGGAACCGTACAGCTTTCGGACCTACGACGGCTCAGTGCATCCGGCCGAGCTTGGTCATCTCTGGGTGCCTGCGAATCGGCAGCTCCCTTCTGCCAAGCTCATCCAGCTCACCTTCGTCCGTCTTCGCACCAGCAACCGGAATCCACGGTCTCCGGTGGTCTTCCTGCCTGGCGGGCCCGGTATTCCAGCAACTTCAATGGGCGCCGTGCCTGTCTATTACGCGCTCTTCGACAAGATTCAAGACTTCGCAGATGTCATTCTTCTCGACCAACGTGGCATCGGAATGTCGTCGCCGAATACACAGTGTCCGAAAGATGTGGTCCGGTCACCAGACGTCTTTCAAAACGAGTCGAACTTTCGCGTTGCCCTTATTGCTCGCGCCCGCGCCTGCGCCGTTTACTGGCGCGCAAAAGGCGTCGACCCCTTGTTCTTCAGCACCGCTGCCGCGGCCGACGATCTCGAGGACCTCCGCATCGCTCTCAGCGTTGAGAAGATCAGCCTGGTCGCCCACAGTTACGGAACAGCGCTTGCCCTCGACGCAATCATGCGTCACGGCGAACACCTGGAACGAGTTGTGCTCGCCGGCGACGAGGGACCGGATCGCGCCGTTCAGATGCCGTTGGTCTTCGATTTTGCCCTGCGCAGGCTCTCCAACATGGCGGCAGCTGCGTCTGATTTGGGCGGCGCATTCCCAGACACATACCAGGAATTCCAGCGCGTCCTCGCCCAGCTCAATCGCCAGCCGATTTCCGTCCGCATTCGCGATGGACAGTCGAAGCAGGAGATCGAAGAGAAGGTGGGCGCATTCTTCCTGCAGTTTGCCGTGAAGGAAATGCTCCCCAATGCGCGAAGAGCCGATCGAATCCCAGCGCTAGTCTACTCGATGGCGCAGCGCGACTCTTCTCTCCTCGCCCTAAATGTGCAGGATTTCTACAACGCGCTGACCTCCGGCTTCACCCTCATGGAGTTTGCAACCCTCTGCTCCGATGGATGGTCCGCCGAGCGCATGCAAATCGCTCGTGTCCAAACCTCACGATCCGCCTTTGGCGACGCATCCTTCGTTCATCTCGATCATCGCATCTGCAGCGCGATCGGAGCCGAACGCCGGAACAGCGCCCCCCTGCTCCCAGTTTGGAGCACTGTTCCTACGCTGCTCGTGAGTGGCACCCTCGACAGCAATGCGCCAGATTTCGGGGCGGAAGAGGATTCCTGGGGTTTCGAAAACAGCACTTTCGTTCAGGTAGAAAACGGCTTTCACGAGACCCTGCCCTCGCCGGAGGTTCAAACGCTTGTAACCGCTTTTCTTGGCGGCTCAGACGTTCGCGTGCGGCAGTTGCGCTTTCCTCCGCTCGCCTTCCTTACTATCGATGCGGCTAAGGCGCCGCCACAAGAACCACGCTAAAGCCAATCGCCAGTGCGCCAATTCTTGGGTGCACTTTGGATTTCTGACGAAGATGGGTTTACTCCGAGCCTCAATCAAACACAATGCGGCGAACACTCATCACTTTGGATGATCGACTGACCCATTATCTACCGGTTGAGAGTTCCGGTCGAATGGTCGTCAATTCGGCGATTACTGCTTAATAAATACTGCTCCGTGGATTTTACGCCGGCTCAAAAGAGCGATCTGAAAGTGCGAATCGGCAGCGGATTTAGAGTCAAAATCTCCACCCGCATTTTCCACCTGTGATTGGTCAATCGCATCGAAGTTGTAGACTCCAGGCGCAACTGGGCCATCCCCACCGAGCCGCATTCGGTTCACAATCGGGATGCGAGATCTCAGCAAATGTGCGGCAATCGGGGACGTCTTCGATTCCTCCACTCGAAGGGAAGGAACCCAATGAATCTGCGCAAAGTGTTTGCGTTTCTGCTTACGGTTCTTCCGGCAGTTTGCTGGTCTCAAACCCAGAAAATCCAGGGTGGTTCCACCGTCTACATCGATCCCATGGGGGGATACGAAAACTATTTGGAAGCCGCCTTCATGAAAGAGCATGTGCCTCTGGTCGTGGTCGACGACAAAGCGAAAGCCCGGTACATCATCACCAGCACTGTTGCGCATCAGGATTTCAGCTCGGACGAGCCAGCTGCCATGGATACCAACAGAAATGCAGTGGTCGCCAACGAAAATGTGGCCGCGAGCGTCGCACTTTTCGATCCCCGCGTTTCCCGGATCCTCTTTGCCTATGCAGCGAGTGAGATGGGCACAAACCAGCTCGAGAAGAATGCCGAGGACTGCGCAAAGCACCTGGGGAAGGTCATTCAAAAGTCTCCAAGATGAGCGCCTTCCCTGAAAGTCGTATGGGCGTGCCGCAAGCTGGTAATTTAGAAACCCGTCGATCAATGTGAAACTGCATAAATATCAGCGAAGTCTGAAACCCGTTGATGCCCTAGCCCAAATGGGACCGCATCAGCGGGTTTCGTTTCTATCGGTCAGGAATTCGAGACCGCGACGCAATCCCTTCCAGCACAGTGCGCCTCCGTGAGGCGGAAGCCCGGTCGCTCTACTGATTCAGTTTTCGGGTATAACCATGTACACAGCAAATGGCTCTTGGCTGAGAAACTGAGGAAAGGGCGCGCGTAAGCTTCAGCGCGTGTTGATTTGTGCCGCGCTCGGCGCCTTTCCATTTGCATGTATGAGCGGCGGCTATAGGGCCCCACCGCGCGGCCGCGAGATGTTTAGTTGTCGCGGACCCGGGGCAGCCACTCGGGCTTGCACGATCCCATCGGCACCAGGACAGTCTGATATCGTCCCGGCGTTCTCGACATGATTACCTGCTCCGTCATTCCCTGGTAGGTCCCACAGGGCGTTTCCGCACTGAAAAGATCGGGCTCAGGATAGAAATGCTCGTCGGATGTGCCAGCAGTCGCCTGAGCATATTCCTTATCGAAGATTCCGAGCGACAACAGCCAGAGTGCGGTCCTGGTTAACGAAACCACCACCCTATAGCTGCCCCCTTCAACAGCGCGCCGGCGCAACGCGGCGAGGATGCCGGTTACGCCGAGCCAACCGACCACGTTATCGCAAACCGGTGTACCAATGGGCGCGAGCCTGGGCTGAGCCGGAGTTCCCTCCAGTGGATACACGCCGGCGACGGTCGCTCCGTGCACATCGAAGCCTGGCCTTGCCGCCCAGGGACCCTTGTCGCCATGAAGAACTACGGTCGCGTGGATCAGCCCCGGCTTGCGCGCGCAGAGTTCCTCCGCACGAAGACCGCGCTGCTCCAAAAACCGCGGCCGCTTGTTGGCGAAAAATATATCCGTGTCGTCCAGGAGTTTGTGGAATTGAGCTCGATCCTCGGGTGAATCGCCCAATATCGTCGAGCGCATTCCGACCTGCGCATCCCATGCGAGGAAATCGATTTCGCACGCGTGCAGGCCCCAGATGTTGAGAACGTCCGCGCCGTAGAGAGCAAGACATCTGCCCATTGCAGCGCCGGCGATCACGTGGCCCATGCCCAGCGCTCGAATTCCGCCGAGCGGGAGATTCCCGCGTCCTCGAATCGGGATTGGTTCGCTCTCGCCGATCTTCTCAATCGTGATGAGAGGTGTTTTTGAGAGCACGTCGGTGTATTGAATCTCGCGGCGAAGCTCCTCGTTGGTACGCACAATCGCCATTGGCACCCCAGCCTCAGCTGCAGCCTCCTCCAGATCCGAGCTTCGCCATTGACGAATGGCGTTGCCAATCGATTCACTGCTTTCGCTGCACCGGAGCAGATTCAGTGTGCGCGCACGAATCGCGGGATAAAAGTCTAGCGCCACGGCATGCCGGCCATCGCGTGTTTCGTTAAACCAGGGAGGCTTCAGGAATGGGCTGGCTGCAAAAGAGCCAAGGGTTGGCTGCCGCCCGTTGATGGTCTCCCATTTGCGCTCAGCGAAACCGCAAAACCGCCGCAGAGCCTTTCTTACATCGATTGAAATATCTTGCCCTTCGCCCGTGGCCTGTTTAACCAGCGCTGCGAGCGCCACACTCCGTGCAGCCAAGCCGACGCCGGCCATTGTGCCGTAGCGAAGGGGGCTTGGCACAATGGGATCTCGCCCGTAGAAACTCAGCTTTCCTCCGCAATCGTCGATTGTCATGCCGACATCGGCGAGGACTTGATTGACCGCATGGAACAAGTCAAAGTCCGGCGAGGTTGCTGGACGACGAAGACTCTCCTCAAGCTGATGCGTCAGGGCGCCGAGGAATTGTTCGGTATCCCTCATCGTTTTCCATTCCTCAGCAGGTTTAAGAGATGGCCGGATAGTTCGCGCTTGGTGTTGGTTATCTGTTCGGGTTTCCACTTCCTCAGCCCCTCGCCGGTACGCATGCCAAGCTTGTGCTCCGCAATCAACCGATCCAGGAGAGGAGAAGGCTCAGATGACTTTGCAAGATGAGGGAGAATCACCCTTTGAATATCTCTTGTAAGCTCGAGGCCAACCAAATCCGCATTCTCCATAGGGCCAAGGACCGGCAGCCGGAGACCAAAACCGCGTTTCACCACAAGATCGATTGTCTCGGCATCGCATACACCGGCATCGACGAGGTAAAGCGCTTCACGCCAGAATGCGTGCATTAATCGATTGCCGATGAATCCCGGAATATCTTTTTCCACCCTCACAGGCTCTTTTCCAACCAATCTCATCAACTCGAAGGCACGGTCGAAGAAGGCAGGATCCACAAACTCGGTTCTAATCACTTCCACCAAAGGAACTAACACCGGGGGGTTCCACCAATGAAGCCCAACCAACCTTCGACGCGCGTGGTTTGGCAGATTGTGACCGATCTCCGTGACGGGAATGGATGAAGTATTGGTTGCGAGCAATGCATCCTGCGGCGCAATCTCCGCAATCTGTTGGAAGAGCGCGCGCTTCAGGTCAATTCTTTCGGGTACCGCCTCGATCACAACTGTGCAGCCATCGAGAGTTTCTGCAAGCGATGGGGTCAACCGGATTCGGGCAAGGACGGGTTCTGCTTCAACGCCAAGTTCTGCCAGGCTTGCCGATATGCGCCGGGGCGCCTCGTTGAAAGCGCTCTCGTCCGCATCCGTGATTCTGACGGGGTGACCGGCTGTGGCAAATACCTGGGCAATTCCGTGCCCCATCAGGCCGGCGCCGATAATCGCAACTTGGTGTCCCATCCTCTGGAAATCTCCTTAGGGCATAAAAACAACCGTCTGCCAGGGTTCACAAGGTTCTTGCCGGACGTAAGAATGTCAGCATCGGGCGTGAGGGTCCTGGAGGCCTCTTCAGTTTGCAGCGTGGGCCGTAGCAGTCGGTCTTAGGCCGAGGGTTCCTTCGCCGCACAAACCCGCGGGCGCTGAGTCCTGTTACGACATGAAATTGTCCGTTCCAAACCTGTCGAGAGTTTTCTTCAGCTTCTTATGATCGCTCGGTCACGGATGCCGGGGCCGGGGGACGTGATGGTTCGCTGAGCCGGTTTTGCTGAGCGCCGCGGAGGAAACAATGTTGAAAGCAATTGTACGGATCTCGCTGGCCTCTGTTTTGTTCGGTTTGGCAGCTGCGGCGTCGACGGCCCAAAATCAGGCCACCGTTACCGAGTCCCAAGGCCGGCTGGAGGGAGTGGTCGATGCACATGGCGTGCGGTCGTTCAAAGGGATTCCCTACGCGGAGCCTCCGGTTGGCGATAAGCGCTGGACCGCTCCGGTTGCAGCCGGGCCATGGAAGGGTGTGCGCGATGCTCGGGAATTCGGGGCAAGCTGTGTTCAACCGCCCTATCCAGCGGACAGCATCTACGCCGACGATGTGCCAAACCAAAGCGAGGATTGTCTTTCACTGAACGTGTGGACGCCGCCGCACGCACACAAGGCGCCGGTCATCGTCTGGATCTTTGGCGGTGGGTTGGTCAGGGGCCGCACCTCGGAGCCAATCTACGACGGCACGCATTTCGCTGAGCATGGCGTCGTCATCGTAACGATTAATTACCGGTTGGGCGCGCTCGGCTGGCTGGCGTTGCCGGAACTGAGCGCGGAGTCGCCGCATGGCGTTTCTGGCAATTACGGTCTGCTCGATCAAATCGAAGCGCTGAAATGGGTGCAGAAGAATATCGCCGCGTTCGGCGGCGATCCGGGCAACGTGACCATCATGGGCGAATCCTCCGGCGGCCTGAACGTGGCCGATTTAATGGCGAGCCCGCTGGCGCGCGGCCTGTTTCAAAAGGCGATCGCTGAAAGCCTTGGCATCCAGTCTGCCGCGGAACTGAAGCAGCCGAACCATGGGCTGCCTTCTGCCGAAGCGAACGGAGCGGCTTTCGAAAGGGCGCTGGGCGCGGCGGATTTGAAAGCGCTACGGGCGATCGATGCGAAGACGGTGGCGGAACAGGCCGGCTTTCGAGGCGGACCGAATGTGGATGGCTGGGTGTTGCCCCACCAGGTGGTCGATACCTTCGATCGCAAGGAAGAGGCGGTGATTCCTGTCCTGATGGGATTCAATCGCAACGAGATTTATCCGGGGCTGATCGGATTTCTGCCGCGCAATCTTCCCGATTCAAGCACCGTTTATGAAGCCGAAATTCAAAAGCGTTATGGTGATCTGGCGCCGGAATTTCTGCGGCTGTACCCCAGTAGCGACATCAAGGGCAGCATGATGGCGGCAATCCGCGATGCAGTTTTCGGCTGGAGCGCGGAACGGATTGTCCGTGACGAAGCGAAGGCGGGGATGGCTTCGTACCTGTACTTCTTCGATCATGCTTATCCTGCGGCGGAGGCGAAGGGGTTTCATGCTTTCCATGGCAGCGAACTGCCTTATGTTTTTGGCGATGTCGGCAAGGAAGCGGTATTGCCTGCGAACTGGCCGGCGCCGGACGGCTCTAAAGAGCAGGCCTTTTCCGACGCGGTGATTTCCTATTGGACGTCGTTTGCGCGCACCGGAGTTCCCAAGGCGCCGGGGCAGCCCGATTGGCCGGCGTACGCGCCCAACCAGAGCTACATGGATTTCGCGGAGACACCGGAACCATCGACCAACCTGATGCCGGGCATGTTCGAGCTCAACGAAGAAGTCATGCAGCGCGAAAGGCGCGCCGGAGATCAGCCCTGGCTAGGCAATGTCGGCGTTGCGGCCCCGGTGCTTTCAGGTCCTGCCGCGAGTCGCTGATTTTTATGCCTGACAGTTACGCCGACAAAGCTTGGGATTTCACTCGTCGATTTTCGAAAGGGATTGTCGCGTACAACCAGACTCCGATATCGGGGGATTCCATGAGCAAAATAAACCGCAAGCAATTTCTTCTAGGAGCATCGGCAGCCGGAGTGGCGGTGGGCGTTTCTCCACTCCGTGCGGAAACTTCCGGTCCCTTGCAACGGGTCAATCAGAGCTGGGTCGTCTCAGAAGCTGAAGCGTTGGCTTGGCACAAGGTCAAGGACTCCAAAGGTCCCGCGCTCACAGGAAACGCCTCCTGGCATCACTTCCTTGAATTCCTCGAAGCAAAGCTCAAGCAGTACGGCTGCGTGAACGTCCATCGCTCTTCGTGGATGTTCGATCGCATGGAAACCAGCTACTGGCCGAATGATTCCAAATGGAGCCTGGTCTCAAACGGCACGCGGACGACAGTGGCGAACTATGGAGCCAATTGTGGTCTCACCGGGCCGGAAGGTGTTACGGCCGAGTTGGTGCTATGGGATCCGGTCAACAAGCCCGATGTCTCTGGCAAGATCGTCGTTTTCAGGCCGGTGCCTCGCCCCGAATTCCGCAGCGCATTCGGTGACGCGGACTATGAATACAGGACGGCATTCGAGAGTTCGCCGATTGAAGGAATGGCGGTGCCTCAGGAATTGATGGCGATCGACTCCGTCGCATCCGTGGTTTGGGACGAAATGACAGCCTCCGCAGCGATCATCCAGGAAGTTGCGCCCTCCAAACCGGCTGGGTTGGTTTTCGCTATGAACTTGAACCGCGCCGCAACCGAAGGCCTCTACACATTTCCCGTGCCTGAGCAATATGGCTTTCCTTCGATCTATCTCGACAAGACCAACGGCGATCGCGTGATCGCCGACGCCACGGCGCATGCCAAAGCAACGATCCGTCTAGAAGGAAGCCATGTGCAGAGCGAAGCGTATGAGCTGATCGCTTATCTCCCCGGCCGCAATTACGGCACAGATAAGGACGAGCAAATCCAGCTTCGCACACACACCGACGGCCCTTCGATCAGCCAGGATGACGGCGCTTTCGGGCTGCTGGGCGTGGTGAAGTATATGTCGAGCATTCCTCAGAAGGAACGGCCGCGCTCTTTGCTCATCGAACTCGACTGCCGTCATTTCATGCCCGGCGCCGAGCGTGCCTGGCAGGCCGAGGACTATTTCGTCAAATTCCCCCACGCCCGCGATAAAGTTGTGGGCCTGATCGCAATGGAACATTTGGGACAGATCGATTATGTCTTCGACGGCGATGACCTCAAGCCGAGCGGCCGCTCGATGCAGACTTGGATTTATTCGCCCTCCGATCAGAAGATGATTGACTACGCTTATCAGGCGGCCCAGGAAAATCACATCGCATCCGCCATCATTCGCGCTCCGGGACAGCTCGGCGTGCACGGAAAATCCCAGGGCCCCTGGTACGGCATGGGTGGCGTGTCACGCTTTCTGGGTTTGCCGGCCTATTCGATGCAAGGGGATCTCGGCGCTTATTGGGCGTTCTCTGGACGCATCAACCGCTTTGACCCGCGCTCTTTTTGTAGGGAAGTGGGCCTGTTCTGCCAGCTGACGGGTTATCTGATGCGAGTCGACGTCAAAACCCTGCATGTGCCCAAGGACGATCGGGCGATGCCGGGTATCAATCGTCCGCATTGAGAATGGAAGCGCGTCCGTCTTCGTGGCTCAGGGCAGACCCGCGTGGGGCACCGCGACTCGCGCCATAAGGATGGCGGAGCGGTGGTTCGCGGCCGCTTCCGTTTCGTCGAAAGTGGGCGCAGCGCACGCGAAGAGCGTTCGACCGTCGTCGCCGCCGAGCATGCATGCGAACGCGCATAAATTATTCGTCTTGAGCTCATCGAGTATCGCGCCGCCTTCAGCGACATGAATGAGGCGCTTTTTGGCGACGTCGGCCACCCACACCGCCCCTTCCGCATCAAGGCAGATGCCATCAGGCACGACATCCGCTTCGCTCACGATGCGCGCCACATCGCTGGTTGCAGGAAAATCGCCGAATGCGGCCCAGGTGCGGCGGTTGTTGAGCGAGCCATCGGAGACGGTGAAGGCGCTGAGGCGATTGGCCGTCGTCTCAGCAATGATCAGCGTGCGGCCATCTGGGGTGAGCACGGTGCCATTGGGAAAGAAAAGGCCTGAAGCGGCAACGGCGGCCGTTCCGTCGGGCGCGACGGAGATGAGCACGGTGGAGGAGGACGGCGCGCCGCCAAAGAGGTCGAATCCAAAGTTGCCCACCCATGCGCGGCCGTCGCCATCGACGAGCATGTCATTGAGTTCGCCGGGGGCGAGGGCCGAGAGGTCCGCATGCTCCACGACCGAGCCGTCGTGTTCGCGCCGCAGCACTTTGCGATCATGCATGGAAGTGATCAGCAGCCGGCCGTCGGGAAGAAAACCGATTCCGGCGGGAAGACCGGGCGTTTGCGCATAGGTTTCGACCGACCCATCGGTTGCAATCGCGAGAATGCGACGGGTATAGCGGTCGGAGACGTAGAGGCGTCCCTCGCGCCAACGGGGACATTCCGTAAAGGAAAGGCCATCAACGAGAGTCGTGAAATCGGGCATGAGCGACGATACCGGGCGACGTTTTACCGAACTCGAAGAATACCGGCAGGGAAGAGCGCGGTCAATACGGACGTCAAGGTAAATCTCGCGACGCCGTTGTTGTGAGGAATTCGCGGAACTCCCCTTCGCTAAGCTCCCGGACGATTTCGGCGGACCGAATGAATTGGCTCGATTCAAATGCGTCGCGGCCGACCGCGTTTCTGATTGATTCCAGGATCTCGCGGATCACGATCTCAAACAGAGTGGAAGTGACCACACGCCCGTCGTCCAGCTTGGCTCCATAACGGATCCATTGCCAAAGCTGGGCGCGGCAGATTTCAGCCGTGGCGGCATCTTCCATCAGGTTGTAAATGGGCACGCAGCCGTTGCCGCGGAGCCACGACTCGATATAGCGCAGCGCGACTTCAATGTTGCGCCGTAAACCGAATTCGGTGATACGTCCTTCCGGCAGCTCGATAAGATTTTCGGCGGTGATGCGCGAGCTTCCCTCCGCGGGTGGGAGTATCTGGTTTTTTCCCAGCATGTGTTCGTCAAACACTTGCTGCGCGACGGGCACAAGGCCGGGATGCGCGACCCAGGTACCGTCGTGACCGGCATGGACCTCGCGGAGCTTGTCTTCGCGCACGCGCTGCATGGCTTCTTCGTTGGCCTTGGGATCGTCGCGAATGGGGATCTGCGCCGCCATGCCGCCCATCGCGTGAATGCCGCGCTTGTGGCAGGTGTGGATGAGAAGTTCCACGTACGAACGCAGGAATGGCTGCTGCATCGTGACGTCGCCCCTTTGCGGAAGGATGAAGCCGGGACGATTGCGAAACTTTTTGATGAAGCTGAAGATGTAGTCCCAGCGTCCGCAGTTCAACCCCGCGGAGTGGTCGCGCAGCTCATAAAGAATCTCGTCCATTTCAAACGCCGCTGTGATGGTCTCGATCAGCACCGTGGCGCGGATTGTACCGGAAGGAATCCCCGCATACTCCTGCGCAAACTCGAACACGTCGTTCCACAAGCGCGCCTCAAGGTGGCTCTCCAATTTGGGCAGATAAAAGTAGGGCGCCGATCCACGATCGAGCAAAATACGGTGATCGTGAAGGAAGTACAGCCCGAAATCGAAGAGCGATGCCGAGATAGGCGAGCCTTCGATCTCGAAATGTTTTTCCACCATGTGCCATCCGCGCGGGCGTACGAAGAGAACGGCAGGATGGGGATTGAGTCTGTAGACTCGGCCATCGGGCGAGCGCCATTCGATGCTGCGAGCGTTGGCGTCGCGCAGGTTCCGCTGACCCTCAATGCAGTTCTTCCAGGTTGGAGAATTGGCGTCTTCAAAATCAGCCATAAACACCCTGGCGCCGGAGTTGAGCGCGTTGATGACCATCTTGCGCTCGGTGGGTCCTGTGATTTCCACTCGCCGGTTAAGTAATTCATCGGGAATCGGCGCGACTGTCCATCTTGATTCTCGGATGGATTCGGTCGCGGCGAGGAACCCCGGCGATTCACCGGCATCGAAAAGTTGCTGGCGGCGACGCCGCATTTCGAGCAGAGAGACGCGCCGCGCCTCGAACTCGTGGTGGAGTGCCTGCAAAAACTCGCAGGCCTCAGCCGTGAGAATCTCGCGCTGATCGGCATATTGCGAATCGAGAGGGTTCAGCATTTCTACAATCATAGGATTGAGGTCCGTCGCTCCGTTATGACATGGTTGGATTTCAGGCTTTTACCGGCTGCGTCTCCGGCGCTTCATGATCGTAAGGATCTTCGAACTGTTCTTCTTCCGTAGAGCCGGGCGTGGCGCACGTGGACAGATTGCCGGAAGCAATCGTCGTGGCGATGCGATCGAAGTATCCGGTGCCGACGAAGCGCTGATGCCTGACAGCGGAATAGTCGTACTTCTCCGCCATTTCAAATTCGCGTTGCTGCACCTCCGAGTACGCCAGCATCCCCATGCGCCTGTAGGAATGGGCCAGTTCGAACATGGAGAGATTCAGCACATGAAAGCCCGCCAGGGTGACGAACTGGAACCGGTATCCCATGTCAGCCAGCCGGCGCTGGAACGAAACAATCTCCGCCGTGGTGAGTTTGGCGTTCCAATTGAACGAGGGCGAGCAGTTATAGGCGAGCACCTTGCCCGGAGCCTCGCCGCGGATAGCATCCGCGAAACGTTGCGCATCCTCCAGGTTTGGCTCCGAGGTCTCGCACCAGATCATGTCGGCATACGGTGCGTAGGCGCGGCCGCGGGCAATGGCCGCCTCAATTCCTCCGCGGAATCCGAAGAAGCCCTCCACGGTCCTTGAGCCCGAAAGAAACGGCTGATCGGCCGGGTCGCAGTCGCTCGTGATGAGCTGGGCTGCGTCGGCGTCGGTTCGCGCAATCAAGATCGTTGGTACATCCAAAACATCGGCGGCGAGGCGCGCCGCGATCAACTTCAAAATTGCCTCGCGCGTGGGAACAAGCACTTTCCCGCCGAGATGTCCGCATTTCTTTGCCGAAGAGAGCTGATCTTCGAAGTGAACGGCGGCAGCGCCGGCTTCTATCAGCGCCTTCATCAGTTCGAAGGCGTTCAAATTGCCCCCAAATCCGGCTTCGGCGTCGGCGACGATTGGCAGCATCCAGTCAATGGAATGCTCGCCTTCGGCGAACGAGATCTGGTCGGCGCGCATGAGAGCGTTATTGATGGCGCGGACCACGGCGGGGACACTGTTGGCCGGGTATAGGCTTTGGTCGGGATACATCTGACCGCCGAGATTGGCGTCGGCGGCGACTTGCCACCCGCTCAGATAAATCGCTTTCAGGCCGGCAGCTGCCATTTGCACAGCTTGATTGCCGGTGAGCGCGCCCAGGGCTGCAATGTGATTCTCGTTCTGAAGCAGCCGCCAAAGCTTCTCAGCGCCCGCACGGGCCAGCGAATGTTCCACGCTCACCGTTCCCCGCAGCGCCTTCACTTCTTGTGCAGTGTAGGTGCGGGTAATGCCCGCCCATCGGCGCGAGTTCCAATCGCCCATCAATCCAAGTTTCCCCATTGTGCCTCCTTGAACCGTCGAAGTGGCTCCGCTTCGCTGCTTCAGATTGAAACCCAAACCGCAACCCGGCACAAGCCAGCTCGCCCGAATCGGACGAGCGAACGATGCGTATCTGTCCCACTCCCGATTGGCCGCACTCCCTTTTGCAGGCGCGCGAATCATCGGCTATTCTCGGAATGTGGGCTTTCGGCGCGATTGGGGCTATCGACCGAATCGGCCTACCGGCATGAAGGAGCGAAACGTTGCCTCTGGAACAGAACGCGATCGATCACCTGGCCGCGGCCCTGCGCTTCCGGCGCATGGAAGAAGGCATCACCCTGCTGGAGGACATGGCGGATGATCTGGAGCAGGTTGGAATCGCGATGCCGAACCCCGGCAGCCTTATGGTTCTCCTGGCGCAGTGGATCGACGCCGGATTTCGCGACGCAAGGTTCCTTGCCCGCCTGATGGACCGGTTCAGCAGCGCATTCCGAAAGGAAATGCCGACCGACCAGTATTTGCAGTTGCGCCTGGCGGAAGGATTCTGCGCGCTCGCAACGCGGCAAAGCGATGATGCCATCCGCATTCTTGGGTCCGTCATTCAGGCACGCGAGGACTTGGGCGACGCGGACAAGCTTGCTCTCGCGCATTTCTGGAAGGGCCGATCGCATCGGAAAAAAGGCGAGTACGAGAGCGCTCTCACACACATTGCGCGAGCCCGCGATCTCGCCACCGCCTCGGGCGACTTCACCTTCCGTGCCATCATTTGCATACAGGAGAGTTGGCTCCTGTTTCAAAAGGGTCTGGGGAAGGAAGCGTTGCAATTGCTGGCTTCTTCAGAGGATGCGCTCGAAACGACCGACCACTACGTTGCCCTGGGCAACATCGAATCGGCCCGGGGAAGAATTATCAGGCGGTCCGGCGACTATGCGCTGGCTCTCAGGCATTTTGCCAAGGCGGAGCGCATGTATGAAAAGCGCGATTCGCGACACGCCAACCTGGCGCGGTGCCTTGTGAACGCTGCATATGTGAGGCGCATTCTGGCGCTGCAGATCAGGAGGCGCATCGATAACAGGGCGCAGTCTGGACTGCGCCGCGGACCCGCCGCGCCGCGCGGCGGACGCGGAGAGAATGAATCATTGCGGGCGCGCTATCAACGGCTTTGCCAGGAAGCAGTGAAGAATCTGCGCACCGCCCGGAAGATTTACGAATTCCATGGCGACGAAGATGGTCTCGGCAACGTCGTGCTCAACCTGGGATACCTGCACCTGGACCGGAGCGAGCTCGAAATGGCATCCCAGGAAGTGGATACCGCATTCCGGATCGGATCGCAGCGCAGCGATCAGATCCTGATGGCGCGTGCGCGCATTCTTGGTGCTGCGTGCGAAAACGCACACGTAGAGGAACAAACCGGTGAACAAGAAGATGTTGCCGTGCATGCAAGCCGGGCCCGGCAATACAGCGAGGAGGCGCTTGCACTGGCGCGAAGCACGCAGAATCGCCGCTTGCTGGCCGCTGCGCTGTTGGCGCGCGGCGCCACTGCCGCAAACGACTTTTACCAGGATTGGGAAATGGCGCGCACCTGCGCAACGGATGCGAGCGGCAACATCGGACCCGGCGAAAGTGACATGCTTGTTGAGGCGCTGGCAGACTTGAAAGCTCGGATCGTGCAGGCCGCCGGAATTAACGATACTTTGCGCGCATGGTCCGAAGGCATGGTGGGCGACAAGACCTTTCAGAAGGTTGCCGAAGAGTTTGCCGAAATCGTGATTCCCAAGGTGTGGCTGCGCGAAGGCAAGAAGATTGCGCGCGTGGCCAAGCGCCTGTCGATCTCACCGAAGAAGGTGCGCAGGATCCTGCGCCACGCGGGTCTGTCCTAGTCGCTGCCGGCACTTTCAGCTTTGGCTGGAATTCAGGATGGAAGCATGGGATGGAGATCGGGCGAAAAGACGACCCGGCATCCGGTTCGCTCTTCCACCGCTTCCCGGGTTACGCCTTCCGCAATCTCCCGCATCACGAGCCCCTCGGCGGAAACGTGAAACCAACCAAGCTCCGTTACGACATCGTGAACTACAGCTTTGCCCGTGAGCGGCAGGGAGCACTGCTCGACGATCTTGAAGGATCCATCTCTTGCGTTGTGCTCCATGGCAACAATGACGTGAGCGGCGCTGGCGACGAGATCCATAGCGCCCCCCATGCCCTTCACCATTTTGCCGGGAATCGTCCAATTCGCAAGGTCGCCGTGGCAGGAGACCTGCATCGCGCCCAGAATGCTCATGTCCATATGCCCGCCGCGAATCATGGCGAAAGCCTGATCGCTCGAGAAGAAACTCGAACCGGGCAGCGTGGTCACGGGTTGTTTGCCGGCGTTGATCAGGTCGGGATCTTCCCGCTCGGGCGACGGCGGCGGCCCGATCCCGAGCAAGCCATTCTCCGATTGGAGGATGACGTCGGTTCCGGGCGGCACGAATGCCGGAATCATGGTGGGAAGGCCGATGCCGAGATTGACATAGCAGCCGTCTTTTAGTTCCCGGGCGATTCGCCGTGCGATCAACTCTTTGGCATCCAATTTCCTGCTCCTCGTATTTCTTTTTGTCGAAGCCAGAATTCAAGTGCGGCAATTCCGCCGCTCAAAAATGATATCCGCCGCCGCAGATCAGCACTTCGCCGGTCACGTAATCCGATAACGGCGAGCAAAAGAAGAGCACGGCGCCTGCCGCTTCTTCGGGAGTTCCCATGCGTCCCAGGGGGCAGGCGGCAGCGACAGAATCGAGCATTGCCGGCTGAACGCCAATCGGAATCTCCTTTCCGGCCACGCGGATGTTGCCTCCGGGCACGAGCGGCTGCGTCATGCGAGTTTGAATGAGCCCGAAGCCCACTGCATTCACATTGATGTTGTACCGGCCCCACTCCTTGGCCAGGGTCTTCGTTAGTCCAATCACCGCGGCCTTGCCCGCGGAATACCCGGCTTGGCCCGGGTTTCCGTCCGTTCCTGAAATTGAGGTGATGTTGACGACTTTGCGCATCACGCGCTCACCCGCCGCAATTTCGCGTTTGGCGGCCGAGCGAAGATATTCGGATGCGGCGCGCAGCAGGCGGAACGGCGCGACAACATGAATGTTCAGCATGGCGAGGAACTGCTCGTCGGAGGTTTTCTGGATCACGCCATCCCAACTGAAGCCCGCGCAGTTCACGATGATGTCGATCGACCTGAACGCATCGAGCGCGGCATCCACAATCTGCTGGGGATGAGCTGGGTCCATCAAGTCTCCGCAAACCAGGGCAACGCTTCCGGGACCGTGTACTGAGGCTTTTGTCTCCTGTAAAGCCTCCCGATCCATGTCTGCTGCAACGACATTGGCGCCAAGCGAGGCCAGTCGCTGGACGACGGCTCTGCCAATTCCGCGGCCACCTCCGGTCACGATTGCGGTCTTCCGTTCAAGCGTGAACGGAGCCTGCGGCAGCCGTGCGTTTTCGTCGGTCATTGCTGCGCGTGCTCCTTGATAAAGCGCCACTCGATCGGCTTTTTGAACTCCGGTCCAACAACCACGCGATCGACATAGATTCCCGGGGTCATAATTTCATCCGGATCGAGCTCGCCCGGCTCGACGAGCTGTTCGACCTCAACGATGGTTAAATCCGCGGCCGTGGCCATCGCCGGATTGAAGTTGCGTGCGGTCATCCGGTAAACAACATTGCCGTGACGGTCGGCCTTCCATGCTTTGATGAGCGCAACGTCAGCGCGCAAGGCGCGCTCCATCAAATAGGGCTTTCCGTTGAACTCGCGCGTTTCCTTGCCTTCAGCCACAACGGTGCCGACTCCGGCGGGAATATAGAAAGCCGGAATGCCGGCGCCCCCGGCGCGAATCCGTTCGGCGAGAGTGCCCTGCGGAATCAGAGTGAGGTGCAGATCGCCCGCGATCACGAGTTTCTCAAGCAGGCGGTTTTCGCCCACGTAACTGCCGACGTGAGAAGCGATCATCCCGGCCTCGAGCATCAGCCCCATGCCGAATCCGTCGACGCCCATGTTGTTGCTGATGGTGTGCAGGCCTTTCAGCCCTTTGCGAATCAGAGCTGCGATGAGATTCTCTGGAATCCCGCACAACCCGAAGCCGCCAAGCATGATGGTCATGCCATCCCGCAGATCGCGAACTGCGGTATCCGGAGAGTCGACAACCTTGTTCACTTGCTTCCCATTCCCCGCTGCGCGAAGCGCTCACGCACGCCGAAAGTATGTTAGTGACGAAAAAAGCGCGCCGCCGTGTGCTGATCGGACAATCCGCTGTCGTAATCTAACCGTTTCTCAACCAAACTGCAAAGGCGGCACACAGAGACATTTCCTATTCTGCTTTGACCACGATGGCGATTCCCATGCCGCCGCCAATACAGAGGCTGGCGACGCCATGATGCTTGCCTAGACGCCTCAGGGCGTGAATGAGCGTGACGAGCACGCGAGCCCCGGAAGCGCCAATGGGATGGCCGAGCGCGATGGCGCCCCCGCTCACGTTCACCTTGGCCGGGTCAAGGTCGAGCTTGCCAATCACCGCGATGGATTGCGCGGCAAATGCCTCGTTCAATTCGAAGAGATCGATTTGTTCCGTAGAGAGGCCGGCCTTGCGCAAGGCAATAGGCACGGCAGCCGTGGGCCCCAGACCCATCACATCGGGAGCGATGCCCGCGACAGCATAAGAAAGCACGCTCGCAAGGACCGGCAGTGCGTGGGCCTTCGCGTACGCGCCGGTCGTGACAGCGAGCATAGCGGCGCCATCATTCAATCCACTCGCGTTTCCCGCGGTCACGGTTCCATTGGGTTTGAAAACGGGTTTGAGTTTTGCCAAGACCTCCAGGGTCGAGTCCGGGCGCGGGTGCTCGTCGGCAACAAAGTCGATGGTGGCCTTCTTGGTTTTCACAGGCACCGGAACGATCTCGGCGTCGAAGTATCCGCCGGCGGCGGCTTTTGCCGCGCGCGCCTGGCTCTCGACAGCAAATGCGTCCTGCTCCCGGCGAGTGATGCTGCATTGCTCCGCAACGTTCTCGGCGGTAAGCCCCATTGCGTAGTTGAGGGTTGGGTCGGTGAGGCCTTCGCTGAGGATGCTGTCGATCAGCTCGCCCGATCCGTATCGATAACCGGTTCGCGCCTGCGGCAGAAGGTATGGTGCGCGCGACATGCTTTCTGTGCCGCCAGCGAGATAGAGTTGCCCATCCCCGCACTGAAGTCCCTGCAGCGCATTCACGACCGCCTGAAGACCGCTCCCGCAGACGCGGTTGATGGTTTGCGCGGTTACATGGTTGGGCAGGCCGGCCTTCAATGCGATCTGGCGGGCCGGATTCATTCCGTTCCCCGCCTGAAGCACATTGCCAACAATCACATCCGCAATGTCTTCCGCTGGTAGCCCGGGCAGGACCGCGTGGAGTGCAACCACACCGAGATCGACAGCCGAAACATCTTTCAACGATCCCTGAAAACCGCCAATGGCTGTCCGTTTAGCTGCGGTAATGACCAACTCTGGCATAGGGCTCCGTTCTGGCATGGAACGCCAAGGCAGGAGGCTTCCTGGTCCCACCCCGACGCCGCGAACCACACGCGCCGGAGGGCACACTTCACCTCATGCGCGAGCGACTCTCGCGTCACGGTTGGAAGCTCAGAAACCCTCTTCCCAAAGGGATGCTACTTGTGCATAATGAAATGCCGTAGGTTCGATTCGGACACAAGGAGGTCTGTTTCGGACAATTCCCCGCTATGATGCAACTTCCTCTTTGGAACGAAAAACGATATTCGCCCTATAAGCTCACGGCCCTCGTCGAGGTTCTTCGTGAACAGGGAATAGCGCCCGCAGCCAGCCTGGCAGGCACCGGCCTGTCCTCGGAGAGCCTTGCGCGGCCGCAGACCCTGACATCCATCCGCCAGTACATCACGGTCTGCCAGAATGCGCTGAGCCTGTCAAAGGATCCGGAAACTCCCTTCCGTGTTGGCAGCCGAATTCCGCTGTCCGCATATGGCATGTACGGATTTGCGCTGGTATGCAGCTCGACGATCCGAGAGTACTTTCAGGTCGCGGTGAAGTACCACCGGCTGGCCACTCCGCTGCTCTCAATGTTATGGCGCGAAGAGAAGGACTCTGTTTCCTGGGTTTTGACCATGAACCCGGTGATCGGTTACCCACCCTCGCTCGTGCGCTTCATTCTTGAGCAGCAGCTGACGCAGCTGGCGACGCATTTGAAAACAGTTGTGGAGCCCGACCGTTGCCGGCCGCTTAGCGCCTCCCTCCCGTATCCGGCTCCACGTCATCTGCATCTCTATCGACGCTATATTGGCTGCGATCTGCGGTTAGACCAGCCGCTTTGTGAACTGACCTATCCAAGGTCGATCCTCTCCGAGAAACCGTACATGGCGCACCGCCTTACCTCGAAGCTTATGCGCGATACATGCGATCGCATCCTGGGCGAGGTAAAGACAACTACGGGCGTTGCTGGAGAGGTGTATCAAATCATTGCATCGACGCCGGGACACTCGCCAACGATGGAGATGGTCGCCAAGCAGCTGGCCACCACGGTACGGACGCTGCACCGCAAGCTGCTTTCAGAGGCGGCGTCGTTTACGCAGATTCTCGACGATGTCCGCTGCAACCTTGCAAAGGAATATCTCCGCGAGACGAAATTGAGCATGGAAGATATCTCGGAGCTGGTGGGATTTAGCGAAGCTGCGAACTTTCGCCACGCATTCCGCAGATGGACGGGCAGCACGCCGGCAAATTTCCGCCATTAAAGCTGCCGCTTAACCTTAAACGCGAACTGGGCTGCCTGACGAGGAACGGCGAGTTCCGCAGGGGACCTGTCGCGTTCCGACGTTGCGCCCGAAATAAAAGTGCGTTGCAAGACCTATTGTTTTCCATCAACACGGACCAGAAGCTTACCGAAATTCTGGCCGGTGAGCATTCCGATGAAGGCCCTGGGTGCACTCTCCAAGCCATCAACGATGGTTTCCTGGTACTTGATCCGCCCTTCAGATACCCACCTTTCTACGTCGCGTAGAAAGTCTGCGTGATACTCATTCGCAAAGTCATGAACGATGAACCCCCGCACCAGAATGCGCTGAACGAGGATCTGCCGCATGGTCGCAGCCAGTTGACCCGCGGGCTGGGTCTCCGGATCCGCATCGTACTGCGCGACCAACCCGCAGACAGGCACTCTTGCGAATCGATTCAGGAGGGGGAGCACGGCCTGCCACACTGCCCCGCCTACATTCTCAAAGTAGACATCGATCCCATTCGGGCATGCGGCGGCAAGTGCAGAGCGAAAATCAGGCGAGCGGTGATCGACCGCGGCATCGAAATTCAGCTCCTTTTTCAGATAGGCGCATTTCATAGGCCCACCAGCAATCCCAACTGCCCGAGCCCCATCGATTTTGGCAAGCTGTCCCACGAGGGAGCCGACGGGCCCGGAGGCAGCCGCGACCACAACGGTTTCACCCTTTCGAGGCTTACCGATTGCTTTCATTCCCGCGTAGGCCGTGAGGCCAGGCATGCCCAGAACGCCAAGCCGCGTTGTGATGGGAAGCGTGCCTCGCTCGATCCTGCTCACGCCTTCTCCTGTCGAAATGGCGTGCGTTCGCCATCCGGTGCGGGCGAGAACAACTTCTCCTTGAGAGAAATCGGCATGGTTTGAAGCGATAATCGTGCCGATACTTTCTCCGGGCATGACCCCGCCGATTTTCGCGGGCTCCGCGTAGGACTTTCTGTCGTCCATCCTTCCGCGCATATATGGGTCCAGCGAAAGATAGTCGACCTTGATCATGAACTCGCCCGGACCGGGTTCGGGAAGCGAGAAATGTTCCAGGCGAAAGTCGTCGGGCGTTACCTTGCCGTGCGGACGGGCCGCAAGAACGATCTGAAGTCCTTTTTCTGAGGTCACGGGATCCTATCTTCCGATGCTCCATCGAGCAGGAAGCGGTACGGTGAAAGGTGCGGTCACGACCGGTCGAAAATCGTCACAGGCCGCCGCTCCCTGATGGGAGCGGCGGCCTGCGAGGTCCTGCACCGAGATGCGGTGATGCTGGTTTTGCCATCGCTACGTCCCCTGCGCGAAGCAGGAGCGGTTGTTGTTGCGTTCGTCAGAACGAATAATTCAACGAGAATTGAATCAACCTTGGGTTCGTGCTCATCCCGGTAATGTATCCGAAAGAGGATGCTGTCGGAGTGTAGCCCAAGCCCGGCGTTCCAAAGTTGGGGTGGTTGAAGGCGTTGAAGAAGTCTGTCCGGAAGGCGACCTTGGCGCCTTCCTTCGGGAATGGCACAGCGAAAGACTTGGCGAGCGAGATATCGGAAACGACCTGGTCAGGCGTACGCAGCACGCCGTTGGGGGTGTTGCCAAAACCTAAAGCTGTACCGTTAGCGACAGGTGCCGGGGTTGTGAGGCAAGCTGTGTTGACCCAGCCGTTCAACGCTCGATAGCCGTCCGATCCCTTCGTTGGGAGATTCTTTGCCGTGCAACCCGGAGCAAAGCTTGCTCGATCGACGTTTATGCCATATGCGCTGTTGGTGTTGGTATAGCCAATGGCAACCTGGTGGCCGTCCTGGATTACCGTAGCGGTTGAAGCCGTCCAGCCTCCAACCGTCTCGTTAAGGAAACGATGAGAAGGCGATGGGCTGGGAAGGCTATAGTACAACGCTAATACGAATCTGAGTGGACGGATGTTTTGGTCCGGTCCGTATCCCGCGCGAAGATTGTTCTGGTCGCCGGAGGGTCCGACCGTGTTCGTGCCGGTGGTGAAGTCAGGGACTGGCGAGAGCAATCGCGCCCAGGTGAAGGAAGCCTGGTACTGCAAACTATGCTTCCATTGCTGCGATAGGGAAGCCTGTAGAGAGTTGTACCAAGCCTCGTTTCCGGTACGCCATTGGTACATCGAGCCCGTGGCCCACCCCAGATAAGGTTTGCGAGCATTAATATTCGCAGCCGTAGCAGTATTTGTGGTAACGCCGCGAATCGGATTCCCGGGAGAGGCCAGTGCCGCCTGGTTCGCCGTGATGCCGACGATGAGGTGCAGTTCGCGCGCTCCGGAGTACGTCACGTCAAGTACGGCGCCGCCCGGGAGCCTGGATTGCAGGCCAAGGCTGAAGTGGTAGGACGTCGGTGGACGCCAGTTCTGGGCAAATGACGCCATAGTGTATCCGCTGTCGACATTGCCAGTGGGGTTGCCGTTGGCATCCACGGCGCCTGTGTAAGGGAGCCATTGCGGGAAGGGCCCGGGATTCGGCATGGGAGCAGCATCGCTCGCAGCCGCGTTACCCGTTCCTACAGTGAAACCCCATTGACCGAACGGCTCTGACGCGCACAATTGCAGGTTCATCTGGCCTGTGGGCGTGGTGTGATAAGTGCCCGCGCCCCCGCGCAGCAGGAACCGGTCAGTGCCCGGAATCAGCCAGGCAAAGCCCAGCCGGGGATTCCATACGTTCTGAAGGTCGCCATTGAAACCGAATGTGTTATTGATCTGCTCCACTCCTGTTGGAATAGGCTTGGGGCCGTTGTAGTTGGACGCCACGACGAAGCCCTGGAAGCTGCCACCCGCGGGTGGGGTGGGGTTCAGATGGGCCACATCGACGTTGCCGCCATTTCCACCCGCAACTCCGAGGTCGCCTATGTGCTCGTAACGCAAGCCCGCGTTGATCGTGAGCCGCCTGGTGATTTTGTAGTCGTCTTGAACGTAGCCATCACCACTCTTGTAGCGCCAGTCGCGCGCGAAGTTCCCGAGGCCTTGCAGAGACTCGTATATGTTGCTGTATCCGGATCCGAAGATGTTCGCCTGCCCGAGCAGGAAATCCGCCCAGGTGAGCGGAATCATATACGCTTCGAAGACGAATTTTGACATGTCGTCGCGGCCGTACGCGAACGCTCCTCCGAAGGTGAACTGGTGCTTGCCCTTGGTCCACGACAATGCATCGGTAATGTTGTATTCATCCTCCCCGAAATTCGTCGCCGAAGTAGTGCCCGATGCGAAGCCATCGTATGCGATGTCGATAAGCGGGTACGCGTTTTCCTGAGCCGGAACCGCCATGCCCAAGCTGGAGAAGGTGAAAGCATTGTTGTAAGACATCTGGAAGGTCGACCGATGGAAACCAACTAAGAACTGGTTCACCATGTTGGGTTTCAGGATGAAGGTATCTCCGAGCGAAGCCACATCGAACCGCGATGGGATGAACAGGGGATTTCCGAGAGTTGAATATAAAACGGTCTGGTCTATGACGCCGCTTTCACCGAAATAGCGAAGTGAGATTTTGTTGCGGTCGGACAGAATGTAATCAGCATTCGTCATCCACTGGTTTTCGTTGAAAGTGCCGGGGTCGCTCAAGGATGTGGTTCCCTGCACTTCGAGCCCCTTGGACGTGTTGATCGTCTGCGGATTGGGGATCATGTATTGACCGTTGGCCAACTTGACGTTGAACAGAGCCAGGGCCTGGGGAGCGATGTTGGAGCCATCGGGCTTGACCGTGCCTCCGAATGCGCCGAGGTAGCCGACATCGCCGCCAAAGACCTTGCCCAATCCCGCCGCCGACCGGTCGTTCGTAAGGGGAGGAAGCTGCACGATTTTATGGGTCGATGCATCGATGCCATTGAGCTGCTTGGTGCCCTGCCAGGAACCGAAGAGCTCGAACTTGTTTTTGACGATCGGGCCGCTGGCGGTAAAGCCGTATTGATTCTGCCGCAGAATTCCTCGCGGCGCGCCTGCGTTCTTCGTGAACCAGTCATTGGCGTTGAGATCTTCGTTCCGGAAATACTCAAACAGAGTTGCGTGGTAGTCGTTGGTGCCGCTTTTCGAGATCAGATCGACGTCAGCTCCTGCATTGCGGCCGGTCGTTGCGTCATATTGCGACGTCTGTACTTTGAATTCCTGAATGGTGTCGGGGTTGGGAATGGGGATTCCCGCCGAATAAAACATGGAGCTCTGCATGTCGTTGACAGACAGGCCATTCATTTCGAAGTTGTTATCGGACGAGGTGGATCCCTGGGTCATGATGCTTCCGCCACCGGGTAGCCCCGCTTGCGAGCCGCCGCCTCTCCCCAGATTGCTTGCGTTAGTGGCTTCTTGCGCCACGCCCGGGTTCAGGCCGACGATCTGGGTGTAATTGCGCGCAACCAGAGGCAGATTTTCAACCATCTGGGAATCTGTCACGCGCCCCAACTCGCTCGATTCCGTCTCTAATTGCACGTTTGAACTCGAAACGGAAATGCTTTCCGTCACCGTGCCCGGCGCCAAGGGGAAATTCAGCACCGTAGTTTCCGCGACGATCACCTGCACGTCTCGCGACGAGGCTTCCTTGAATCCTTGTTTCGTGACCTCAATCGCGTATTGCCCTGGCTGCAGCAGGGGGGCAAGATACAGTCCGCGGTCGTTCGATTGCAAGGAGCGGCTGTCGCCTGTGGCCATGTTCGTAACCCTGACCTGAGCGTTCACGATCACTGCGCCGGTGGGGTCCGTGATCGTACCGCTGATGGCGCCAGTCGCGCCGGTCTGTGCCCAAAGCTGCCCGCAGGCTGCGATGAGTGCGCTTACGACGAACGCCGCGAATGCGCGACGGTAAAACGAGACAACCCGATCGCAAACGGGTTGCAACCGTTGTGAGCAACGCATGTGGTTTTGCCTCCTCGATTGACCTCTCCGAAACTGGACCCCGAAAAGAATTGTCGTATCGTAGGGAATCAAATGCAGGACGCGACAGGTCCCGACCGGACAGTTTCATGTCATTTACCGACACCCACTGTCTCCAGCCGAAAATCCAAGTCGCTTTACAAGCGGGATCGAGCCGGCCAGAGGCACTTCTGCTGTACTCAATGAGAAGAACCGGTTCGTTCTGTGCGCGGGGCCGATCGCATCGCGCTCCGGCGCACTTTCTCGCATCGCGCGCCACCAGAATGAGGTGGTATAAAACCATACGGCGATGTTCGAAGGCGACATAAAAAAGTCCGCTCGGGACCTGTCGGATCTTGCCCGTCGCCCATTAGGATTCGCAGATCATTGTTCCTACCGAGATTGACAATGGCGAAGAGCAATCGCAAAATCATCATTTCCTGCGCTATTACTGGTTCCGTCCACACTCCGACCATGTCGGAGTATCTTCCCATCACACCTGCCCAGATCGTTGACAGCGCTGTCGAGGCCGGCGAGGCTGGGGCCGCGATTCTCCATATTCACGCGCGAAAAGCCGAGGACGGAAGGCCCTCCGGAGATCCGGTGGACTACCGCGAGATTTGTCCGGTCCTCGCAGAGCGCACAAAGTCGATCATCAACATCACCACGGGCGGCAGTTCGGACATGACGATCGAGCAGCGGCTCACCTATCCCAGCCAGGCCCAACCTGAGATGTGTTCGCTCAACATGGGGTCGATGAACTTCTCCATTCATCCCGTAGCCGAGCGGATCACGGAATGGCGTTTTGACTGGGAGAAGCCGAAGATCGAGGGCATGAAGAGCGGTGTCTTCAAGAATACCTTCACCGATATTGAAACCATTCTCGGCAGTCTTGGACAAAGCGGCACTCGATTCGAACTGGAGTGCTACGACGTGGGGCATCTTTACAATCTCGCGTATTTTGTCGATCGTGGCATCATCAAGCCACCGCTTTTTATTCAGGCCGTTTTCGGAATTCTCGGCGGCCTGGGCCCGGACCCGGAGAACCTCTTCATCATGCGGTCAACAGCGGACCGCCTATTTGGACGCGACTCCTATCAACTCTCGGTGCTGGGCGCGGGACGCCACCAGATGTCCCTTTTGACCATGGGAGCCATCCTGGGTGCGAACGTACGCGTGGGGCTGGAAGACAATCTTTATCTTGGCCCCGGCGTCAAGGCGAAGAGCAACGCCGAGCAGGTGAGAAAGATTCGCCGCATTCTTGAAGAGCTCTCCTTTGAAATCGCCACACCTGCGGACGTGAGGGAGATTCTGCAACTGAAGGGCGTGGAGAAAGTCCATTTCGCGTGAATGCCATGGATGGTATTGCGTCATCGCAACGAAGTTCAACGAGAGGTGAATGAAGAATGACCTTCCAGGATCGACTCTATCCTCCGCAGGGATTGCGGGTTTTGGTGACTGCAGGCGCGTCCGGCATTGGAGCCGCGATTGCCACCGCGTTCGCGGAAACGGCCGCCAAAATCCACGTCTGCGATATCGACGACGCGGCCCTCGCCGCGTTCCAGGAGCGGCTTCCTTGCTGCCAGGCGACACACGCCGATGTGGCCGATGAAGCGCAGGTCGCGGCGCTTTTCAAGACACAGCGAGCCAAATTCGATGGCCTCGATGTCTTGGTTAACTGCGCCGGCATCGCGGGCCCGACTGCTGGAGTGGACAAGATTACAGAGCAAGAATGGAAACGCACAATCGATGTAAACCTGAATGGACAGTACCGCTGTCTGCACCATGCTGTGCCGATGCTGCGGGAATCCAAGGCCGCCAACATTATCTGCATTTCGTCCGTGGCCGGCCGAGCAGGCATCCCGTGGCGCACGCCCTACGCGGCGACAAAATGGGCCATTGTGGGAATCGCCAAATCGCTTGCCATCGAACTCGGTCCAGACAACATCAGGGTGAACGCAGTGCTGCCCGGCATTGTGGAAGGCCCGAGGATGGATGGCGTCATTAGTGCTCGCGCCAAGCTGGAAGGCGTGGAAGAGACGGCGATGCGGGCAGAATACCTGAAGAGAATTTCGTTACGACGCATGGTGACCGCAGACGACGTGGCGCTCACGTGCCTTTTCCTGTGTTCGCCTGCGGGCAGAAATATTTCAGGGCAGGCGATCGGCGTGGATGGCAACGCCGAGTTTCTGTAGATCGCGATGCAAGGAAAGAACGTGAAATCCCGGCCAATGGACTCTCGCCAACGGGCAGAAGGAGAGCGGAACTTGTAGCAGGATGGGCGGACGTTTCGGATCGGCGAAATCGAACAGCGCCCGGCTGACGGCTATGCACAAAGCGAGGTCGAATTGAAAAGGCAGGCTCTTGACGTGCCTGGCGCAGGCCGTGAGGCGGTTATTGTTTCCGTGGCGCGGACTCCTATCGGCCGCGCATACAAGGGTGCATTCAACGCGACCCCCGCTCCAACCTTGACCGCTCATGCCATTCGCGCCGCAGTCGCGCGTGCAAGAGTCGGGCCCGATGAAATTGACGACTGCATCGTTGGATCGGCATTGCCGCAGGGCCAGCAGCACACGATTGGGCGGACCGCTTCTTTAGCCGCGGGGTTGCCAGTCTCAGTCCCCGGGCAGACCGTTGATCGACAGTGTTCATCGGGACTGATGAGCATCTCCATGGCGTCGAAGCAGGTGGTAATGGACCGGATGGACATCGTTGTAGCTGGCGGCATGGATTCCATTTCAATGGTGCAGACGGCTGAGTTGAGAATTGAGCCCGACCCGGAACTCCTCGCACTTCATCCGGACATTTACATGCCCATGATCGACACCGCCGAAGTTGTCGCTCGGCGGTACGGTGTTTCGCGCGAACGGCAGGATGAGTACGCATTCCAGTCGCAGCGGCGGACGGCGGACGCTCAGGCAGCCGGCCGCTTCGATGCGGAAATCATTCCGGTCAAAACAGCCAAGGCCGTGACCGACAAGACCACGGGCGAGACCTCGCTGTTGGAGGTGGTTTTGATGCGCGACGAAGGCAACCGGCCTGATACGACCCTGGAAGGTCTCGCCTCGCTCAAGCCGGTGCGGCAAGAGGGTTTTATTACCGCCGGCAACGCGAGCCAGTTATCCGATGGCGCCTCAGCTTGCGTGGTGATGGAAGCGAACTTGGCCGCTGCCCGGGGCCTCGAGCCACTTGGCCGCTATTGCGGCATGGCGGTGGTGGGCACAGAGCCTGACGAGATGGGAATTGGGCCGGTTTTCGCCGTCCCCAAACTCCTCAAACGCTTCGATCTCAACATGGACGACATCGGGCTCTGGGAGCTGAACGAAGCATTCGCGGTGCAGACGGTCTATTGCCGCGGCCAACTCGGCATTCCCAATGATCGCTTTAACGTCGATGGCGGCGCCATCTCCATCGGACATCCTTACGGCATGTCAGGCAACCGTCTGGCCGTGCACGTGTTGATTGAAGGGCGTCGTCGGGGAATCCGTTACGCCGTTGTGACCATGTGCGTGGGCGGCGGCATGGGCGCGGCGGCACTGTTTGAGGTTTTCTGACGCTGAACAGGTGAGCATGGCAACGCACACATCCGGATCGCCGATTGGATCGCACGGGCAAATCGAGGAACCATCAAACTCGCAAACTGCCCCAGTTGGCACGCGGGCCTGGATTGCGCTTGGCATGCTGATCCTGGTGTATGTCCTTAACTTCCTTTCGAGGCAGTTGCCGGGCATTCTTGCCAAGCCCATCCAGGACAGTCTGCACGTCTCCGATGGTCAGCTGGGCCGTATCGGCGGCCTCTATTTCGCGCTGTTTTATTGCTGCATCTCAATTCCTGTCGGCTGGCTCGCGGACAAGACGAACAGGTCGAAAGTTTTGGCGATCGCATGTGGAATCTGGAGCGCGGCAACCATTTGCTGCGGTGGGGCGGCCAGCTATTTGCAATTTGCTATCGCGTACATGACGGTCGGTTTCGGCGAAGCCGGCGGCGTTCCACCCTCCTACTCGATCATCTCGGACTATTTTCCACCCGGGCGCCGCGGTCGAGCGCTGGGTCTCTACAACATTGGGCCGCCGATTGGCGCAGCGCTGGGAATCGCGTTTGGCGCTTCCATCGCTGCGGCTTTCAGTTGGCGCTACGCATTTGTCTGGCTCGGCTCGGTGGGTCTTTTCGCGGTGATCGGTGTCCTCATTCTGGTGCCGGAGCCCCGTCGCGGCGGCTTGGATCGGATCTCAGGCCAGACGGTTAAAGCGGGATTTCGACAGACGTTGGCGATGTTTCTTTCACGTCCTTCGCTCATGCTGGCCGCATTGGCTAGCGGCGCCACTCAATTCGTCACGTACGGTCTAATCAACTTCGCAGTCCTGTTTCTCATGCGTGAAAAAGGGATGACGCTGAAGCAGGTCGCCGTCTGGTATGCATTGGTTATCGCGGTCGGGATGGGAGGCAGCATGCTCGCCGCGGGGCGGGCGATTGACCGGTTTACGCGGCGATCGAAGAAGGCCTATGCCCTGGTGCCTGCGGCCTCGCTGACTCTTGCACTCCCCTTCTATCTCGCATTTGTCTGGGCTCCTGGCTGGCGTCTGGCGCTGATCTTCCTTACCGGCACGATGTTTCTGAATTACTTCTATCTCACATCGGCAGTGACTCTGGTACAGGAAGAAGTGCGGCCGGACCAGCGCGTGATGTCGGGCGCGCTGCTTTTGCTGATTATGAACCTGATCGGCCTCGGCCTCGGACCCACTTTCGTGGGTGCGGCCAGCGACTTTTTCCGCCCAAGCCATCCGCATCAGTCTTTGCAGATTGCACTTTACCTGCTCGCGTCGTTCTATGTGGTGGCAGTATTGCTGTTCCTGGCACTGGCGCGCGTGCTGGGAAACGAAAGCCGTACGACTGGAGAAAAAATCCGATGATCTCGCTTCCTCGATTGCTTGTTTCGATCGCCGCGGCGGCCTGCATGATTCTGCCGCCTTCGAACTTCGCTCAACAGAAACAAACGACGCCAGCTCCATCCGATGACCAAAACGGTCCCATCGTCAAGGCTTCTGCCGGCGCGGTCCAAGGGCAAATGGAAGGCGATCTGCGCGTCTTCAAGGGCATTCCGTATGCGCTGCCCCCGATTGGCCAGCTCCGCTGGAGTCCGCCAAGCCCGATGCCGCGGTGGGCGGGCATTAGGAAAGCCACCGAGTTTGGGCCAATTTGCTTCCAGCCTACGAGCCCGACACCGAATATCTACTCCTGGACGCCTGAGCCGATGAGCGAGGACTGCCTGACGCTGAATATCTGGGCTCCCACCGGGGCACGCAAGGCACCCGTATTTTTCTGGATACACGGTGGCGCTCTTACTACGGGATCGAGCAGGGACACCTTGTACGACGGCACAAAGATTGCCGAACGAGGCATCGTCGTGGTCTCCCTCAACTTTCGCTTGGGAGTCCTCGGCTGGCTGGCGCATCCGGAGCTGAGCAAGGAGTCGCCGATCGGTGTCTCGGGCAATTACGCGCTGCTGGATTTGATCGAAGGACTCAAATGGGTTCGGCAGAATATCGGCTCATTCGGCGGCGATCCCTCCAACGTGACCATCGCAGGCGAATCTTCGGGCGGCTTGAGCGTGATGTACCTGTTGGCATCACCCCCGGCTCGCGGCCTGTTCGCGAAGGCCATCGCCGAGAGCGCATATATGATCACAACTCCGGAGTTAAAAAAAGCTGCCTTCGGCTTGCCGTCAGCCGAGGATAGCGGCGTGAAGCTCGCCGCGGCCCTCCATGCGCCGGACATTGCGGCGATGAGAGCGATGGATGCAGCTACGCTGAGCGTCGCCGCGCCCAGGGCCGGCTTCGCACCCTTTGGCTCGATTGATGGTTACCTGCTGCCGGGCCAACTGGTGGATGTATTCGACAAGGGCGAGCAAGCGCCTGTGCCATTACTCGCCGGCTTCAACAGCGGCGAAATTCGCTCCCTGAGGGTTCTGGCGCCGCGGCCGCCGGCAACTCAGGCTGACTACGAGAAAACCATTCACGACCGGTATCTCGATCTTGCCGGCGAATTCCTGCAACTTTATCCTGACACCAATATGGAAGAGAGCATCCTGGCCACCACGCGCGATGCTCTCTACGGCTGGACGGCAGTGCGGCTTGTGAAGAAACAGGCTGCAAAGGGGCTGCCCTCCTTCCTCTATTTCTTTGATCACGGCTACCCCGCCGAAGAGACCGCCGGTCTGCACGGCTTTCATGCCAGTGAGCTACCGTACGTATTCGGAACCTTCGGCGGCACGCCGGCACTCTGGCCCAAGGTCCCGGACACCGACGAAGAGAAGAACCTATCCGACGCGATGATCGGTTATTGGTCGTCGTTTGCTCGCTCAGGCCGCCCCACTGCAAAAGATGAGCCGGCCTGGCCGGCATACGGGTCAACGGGCGCGTACATGGATATCACCGCGGCGCCACTTCCTTCAACCCACCTTTTGCCCGGGATGTATGACCTCGATGAGGAGGTTGTATGCCGGCGCCGAGCGGTCGGCGACATCCCGTGGAATTGGAATGTCGGCTTGTATTCACCCCAAAACCCACCTCCGCAACCGCAATGTAAACAGCCGCAGTAGCCCGCAGCAGAGTTGCCATCGGACTCAAGGGCGGCTGGAGTCCGCAAGGTGAAGGCGATTGGCCGCCAAGTGAGCACTTCAAACAACCTCGGAGGAAACAATGTCGAATGCGATGGTGAGGATCACGCTTGCCACGGCTGTTCTGTTCGGTTTGGCATCTGCGGCGCTGGCAGCCCAAAATCAAACCACAATTACCGAGTCGCAAGGCAAGCTGGCAGGGACGGTCGATGCTCATGGGGTGCGGTCGTTCAAAGGCATTCCATACGCCGAACCGCCGGTCGGCGATAAGCGCTGGACAGCTCCTGTTGCTGCCGGGCCATGGAAGGGAGAGCGCGACGCGCACGACTTTGGCGCGAGCTGCTATGAAACCTCTTACTCACCGCAAAGTCTCTTTTACATTCAGCAGCCGCCGCTCAGTGAGGACTGTCTATTCCTGAACGTATGGACGCCGGCGCACGCGCGCAAAGCGCCGGTGATCGTCTGGATTCACGGCGGCGGATACGTCAGAGGCGGCAGCTGGGAACCGCAGTATGAAGGCACGCACTTCGCGGAACACGGCGTCGTGTTCGTGTCAGTGAATTACCGGCTCGGGCCGCTCGGCTGGCTGGCGTTGCCGGAGCTGAGCGCGGAATCGCCGCATGGCGTCTCCGGCAATTACGGTCAGCTCGATCAAATTGAGGCCCTCAAATGGGTGAAGAAGAACATCGCCGCATTCGGCGGCGATCCGGGCAACGTGACCATCGATGGAGAGTCTGCCGGCGGGGTAAGCATGGCGTTTATGATGGCAAGCCCCTTGGCGCGCGGTCTGTTTCAAAAAGTGATTGCCGAAAGTCTCGGCATCCAATCCGCTCCGGAACTGAAGCAGCCGAACCATGGGCTGCCCTCTGCCGAAGCGAACGGAACAGCTTTCGAAAAGGCGCTGGGCGCGGCAGATCTCAAAGCCATGCGGGCGATCGATCCCAAGACGGTGACGGAACATGCCGGCTTTCGAGGCGGACCGAACGTAGATGGCTGGGCGCTGCCGGCTCAGATGGTCGATATCTTCGACCGCAAGCAAGAGGCGCTGGTGCCTGTCCTGATGGGCTTCAATCTTAATGAGGTTTATCCCGTCCTGATGGGTTTCTCTCCGCGCAGTCTGCCGGATTCGAGTGCCGTTTATGAAGCCGCTATCCAGAAGCGCTACGGCGATCTGGCTCCGGAATTCCTGCGCCTTTATCCGGGCAGCGACATGCAAACAAGTATGAGGGCGGCGAGGCGCGATGCAGTATTCGGCTGGAGCGCGATACGGATCGTCCGCGACGAGGCGAATGCGGGTATGCCGTCCTACCTCTATTTCTTCGATCATGCTTATCCCGCGGCGGATGCGAGGGGGTTTCGCGCCTTCCATGGCAGCGAGATGCCCTATACCTTCGGCCATGTTGGCAAGGATGCAGTATTGCCGCCGAACTGGCCACTGCCGGATGGGCCCAAAGAGCAGGCCTTTTCCGATGCCATGATCTCCTATTGGACTTCGTTCGCGCGCACCGGAGTTCCCAAGGCGCCGGGGCAGCCGGACTGGCCGACCTATGCGCCAAATAAGAGCTGCATGGTTTTCGATGAGACCCCCGAACCGACAGCCAACTTTATGCCCGGCATGTTCGAACTCCAGGAAGAGATCGTCGAGCGCGCAAGGCGTACTCCCGATCAGCCATGGGTGGGCGCCGTCGGCCCGGAAGAACCACCGCCACCGCGCTAACAGCGCAAGCCTCTGGTATTCGATGCCCGAAGCGGGCGAGGAATTCCACTTGTGCCCGTGCCCAGACTGACGGGCCATGGCGGTGGGTGAGGATTTCGCCCGCGGGCTGCTGCCTAGTTCACGCGGATGATTGCTCGGGATAAAAGCATCCATTGACGCTTTGTGGGTCATAAGGCAATCTAGGGATACTGTGACGATTGAAAAGACACAAGTGGGGAATAAAGTTGTGTTGCATGTGGCGGGCCGCATGGACGCCGAAAATGCCACTCAATTTGAACGGGAGTGCGAGGCCTCGATCGCTGAAGGGTTTACGAGCCTTGTCGTCGACCTGGGCGACCTGACATACGTGAGCAGCCTGGGACTTCGTTCTGTGGTCGCAATCGCCAAAAAGCTTCGAGATAAAGGTGGTGACCTTAAGCTCTGCCGCCTTACTGGGCTGGTGAAGCAGGTCTTCGACATTACCAGGCTCAGCCAGGTATTTCCTCCGCGCGACTCTGTCGAATCGGCACTGATGGAAGGATGAGCAAACTCCCTTGCCGGGAACTCCTCAATCGCTGACTTTGATCGCAAAAGCCGAATCGCTCGGCCCAGCCACGGAGTTCGTGAGGAAGGGAGCAAGGGAAGCGAATCTTCCGGAACCACGCATCGGTGAATTGGACCTGTTGATCGAGGAAATCTTGATGAACATTGCGCGCTACGCATACCCGCGGGACGCTCCCGGGATCGTTACGGTTACCTGCTCAGCGCCAGGGCCCGGCGAGTTCGCTGTCGAGGTCGGAGATCAGGGCAGTGCGTTCGATCCACTTGCAGCCGCTTCGCCCGATTTGACAGTCGATTTGGCAGAGCGCCCCATCGGCGGTCTCGGTATTCTGCTTGTTAAATCGTTCGCCAAGTCGATGACGTACCGTCGCGACCACGGCTGGAACTGGCTGACATTCCAAATCTCGGCAAACGGGTGAAAGCACCTTAATGCACATCGGCGAGGTACTGAGATTCGCGTTGGCTTTGGCGCCCGTGCTCCTGTTTCTTGCCGCGTTGCGAGCGTTGGACAGCTATAAACTCGTTTCCTTGCGCACGGTCTTTGCGGCCCTTGGCGCCGGCGGGCTGGCGGCGGCGCTCTGCTTCGCAATCAATACTTTCATCTTCTGGCGGTTCCCCGGATTCCAGGATCAATACGCGCGTTTTGGCGCTCCAGTCGTGGAAGAGATGGCCAAAGCCGCTTACTGGATTTTTCTGATTGCGACGGCCAGGGTGGCATTCATGGCCGACTCAGCCATATGCGGGTTCGCTGTCGGCGCCGGATTCGCGCTGGTTGAAAACGTCACTTACCTGCAACTGCTCGAAAGAAGCGACCTGGGCACTTGGATCCTGCGTGGGTTTGGAACCGCGGTGATGCACGGAGGTGTGGCCGCAATCGGTGCAATTATTTCTGCCTATCTGCTTGAGAGCCGGCAAAGCCGCGGTGTGCGCCTCTTCGCGCCCGGCATTCTAACTGCAATCGTGCTTCACTCGATGTTCAATCAAAGTCTGCGATTTCCAATCGCATCCATGGTAGGGGCGGTGCTGGTTCTTCCATTGATTCTCGGATTTGTGTTCTATTTCAGCGAACGCTCCTTGCAGCGATGGCTGGGCGGGAAGATGGATCGCGACATCGACATTCTCAACATGATCGGGTCGCATGAGTTTCGCGAGACGCCGGTAGGCGCCTACCTGATGTCTCTGCAGGAGGCCTTTCCGCCGGAATTGCGCGGCGACATGCTATCTCTGCTGCAATTGACCACCGAACTGAGCGTCCGCGCCAAGAGCGATCTCATGCTTCGCGAACTCGGGATGGAAGTCGCGCCCGACCCGGAACTGGAAGGCCTGTTCAAGGAGTTGAAGTATTTGGAGAGAAGCCTCGGGCCCACGGGAATGTTAGCCGTTCGGCCCATACTCTCGCAGACTCCACGCGACCTGTGGGAGATGCATCACCTTCGACAGGACCGAGGCTGAGCTTTGATTAAATCCCCTGAGAATCATGCATAATACCGGAATATCGGCTGTATCATCATGATCCGGAGATCAGGGGAGATGAATTCAGAGGGCGAGGTAACCAGCCTTCTCACCGCCTGGAGCAAGGGCGACCCGAATGCACTGAACGAATTGATGCCGCTCGTCTACAACGAGCTGCATCGTATGGCGCGGCGTGCTTGGAGCGGCCAGCAAGGCGTCACGCTGCAGCCAACGGCTCTGATCAATGAGGCCTATCTCAAGCTGGCCGGCGCGGGAAATACTTCTTTCCAGAATCGCTCTCATTTTTTCGCGGTTGCGTGCACCGCGATGCGGCAGATCCTTGTGAACCACGCAAAGAGCCGCCATGCCGGAAAGCGTGGCAGCGGTCAGTTCGATTTGTCACTGGACGACGTCCAGGTGTCAGTCAATCAAGAGGCTGCTGAGGTGGTCGCCCTTCACGAAGCGCTCGAACGCCTGCAAGCCATCGACGAGCGCAAATCCAAAGTCGTCGAGATGCGCTACTTCGGCGGATTCAGCATCGAGGAAACCGCTCAGGCACTGGGAATATCGGTGATCACTGCGAATCGCGACTGGCGGCTGGCGCGTACATGGCTGATCCGCGAGATGAGCGGCGAAAAGCCATGAACCCCCAAGCGGATTGGGAACAGATCGAGCGTCTGTTTCACGAAGCTGTCGATCTTCCAGCGCACGAGCGCCAAACTCTACTGGATTCAGCCCCGGCAGCTGTCAGGGCGGAAGTGGAATCGCTTCTCAAGGCGGAAGACAATACCTTTCTTGCCGTGCCTCCTGTTCATCTCGCAGCCGACCTGGTGGATCACCAGCCCGGCGCACTGGCCGCTGGGCAAAAGATCGGGAGATACGAGATTGAATCCCTCGTCACCGTCGGCGGCATGGGCGAGGTCTACTTGGCGCGCGATCCACACGGAGCGCCGGTCGCGCTCAAGATTCTGCGCCGCCATCTCGTCCTGAGCCCGCAAGCGGTAGATCGCTTCGAAACGGAAGCGCGCGCGGCCTCGGCATTGCGCCATCCCAACATCATTACGGTTTGCGAATCGGGAGAATCGGCCGCCGGATTATTCATCGCGATGGAATGGGTTGACGGACGAACCATTCGCCAGGTGATGAACGAGGGGACGGTAGGTCCTGTCCGTGCGGCGGATTGGAGCGCCCAGGCCTCTCGCGCTCTGGCCGCCGCGCACGCCGCAGGAATCCTGCATCGCGACATCAAGCCCGACAACATGATCGTCCGCAACGACGGAGTCCTGAAGATTCTCGACTTTGGCCTGGCGCGTCTCGCGGGTCCCGTTCGCATCGAGCCGGATTCAATCGGAGCGTCCGGAACAATCTCCGGCACGCTTTCCGGCACGCTGCTCTACATGTCACCTGAAATACTTCGCGGTGAGACAGCTACAAGCGCCTCGGACGTGTTTTCGCTGGGCGCGTTGCTCTACGAGTTGTGGACTGGCCGCCATCCCTTCGCGGGCGAAACACCGCTCGACGTGTACGAAGCAATTGAAGGGCGTCTTGTCGCGCCGCCTTCAACGGTGCGCCCCGGCATCCCTCCAGCGATCGACGCACTGATTCTCCGCATGCTCGATCGCGATCCCGACCATCGGCCATCTACGGCCGACGCCTGCGAAGTGTTCAGTAAATCTTCAACGACACCATGAATTCGTGGTCGTTCTGCCCGGCGTCGTCATGCGACGCCGCAAAGCCAGTCGAGAAAGTTGACTTGATCTGGGAGAACCAGACCAGCCGGAAATCAAGCTGAGCGCCGCCGTCAAAGTATCCGCTGCGCTGATCGCTGGCCGGGTTTGCGCCGAGAGCTCCTGCAAACAGTGCAAGTCTTGCCCAGTTCGAGTAGAGCTTCGTTGAGCCAAGATCGCGGAAGTGCAACGGCGTCACATCCCATTCCGCCAAGGATTTCGCAAAGCTGTTGGCTGCGATCTGATCGATTTGAACACCGGGAAAACTATAGTAGTACCGATAGCGGCTGAAGTCTCCCTTGTCGATCCAGTTGTTTCCGAAGGCGCCGAAGTAGAAACTGGCAAATGGATCGCTTTGCTCGCCAAATGCTTTTCCCGCCGACGAGCGAATCCAGAGCGACGAGTTCCTGAGAGGTAGAAGAAATCCGCGCGTATACTCCCCCCAAACCTGGGGGAAGAATTTGGGAAACGTATCGTCGATTTCGGTATTGACGTCCCACTGCACGCCGCTCTCGTCTTCAATTGCCCCCAGCGATTTCTGCAGGTCGGAGTACGTTAAGCCCGCCGTGACGCCGACGAACTGGGTGTGGGTCGCAACCACGTTTTGATAGTTGGGCAGCCGGTCGAGCCCTGAGTAGCCGTGCAGATTCGCGGTCAGGGTCAGCGAACGGTCTGAATCCTGAATAAGAATCTTCTTCTTTTCGCCGACTAATCCGAATCCGCGGCGGCCCACTTTTGTCGGCCCAAACAGGTCGTAAAAGTCGGCTCTATTGAAATAGGCCGAGAGCTTCCAATCCCAGTAATTGGCATCGAGCGTGAAATGGAAACGGTCTCTCACCGCTGTCTCGCCGGGCGAATACGACAGGGTCGTTGTGATGTGGCTGAGCCCCAGGCTGTCTCCAAAATCGGCGCGCACGCCTCCCGCCGGGACATTCTCGTAGCCCTGCGGAATCGGATAAATCGACTGCAACTCCATGCTGCGAAACGGCCGATACGCTCCTGCGTAGGTACGCAGCTTAAGGTCGTCAATATTATTGCGCGACTGCAGCGTCCACGACTTCAGTTCCGGATATTTTTCTACGACAGATTGTCCCAGGTAGGGAATTGCATTAACGTCGTCAATCACGCGAAGCGGCAGGCTCACGAGGCGGAATCCGCGGGCCGAATACTCAAACGCCGACAGGCTTCCGTCGGGCAGCGGCATCGGACGGAAGAGTCCCGTTTCACAGTTGCTCAGCGCATCGAGCTTTTTCGTCTCCAGATCGAGACGAAATAAATTCGAGGCGCCCGTGAGATAGGATGATCCGAAAAGATATCGGCCATCCGCCGAAAAGGTAAAGCTATCGGGGGAGTCAGTTCCAAAATCGTAAAGAATCTCGTGAGCCGTCTTGCCGGTCAAAAGGTCGGCGGTTTGGAACCTTACCAGCCGCTGCTTTCCAGTCTCATCTGTCAGCGCGCCGGTCAGTTGCACGCCGTCCGGCGAAAGATCGAGATTGAAAAGATCCGAAGCGTAGGGAAGCGTATACAGCACTTTCGCGGACTTGAACGGCGCCTCAAGGCGCACGATGCTCGACTGGCCGTTGTTATGCATCACGCCCCATAGCGATCCGTCCTTGCGGCAAAAAACAAGATCGCCCACACGCAGATGGGCCCCGATGAGGCTGCTCTTGCGGGTCTTGAGATCGAAAACGTTCAAACTGCGATGGCCTGCCGAGTTATTGGTCGTGAAGAAAAGCCGGCGGCCGTCGGGATCGAAAGCTAGCGAGGTGACGTCGTAAAGAGCGCCTCCGCGGACATCGGTCAGGTGTTCCACGCGCCCGGAGTCCAGATGAATTGCCGCCAGATACGGCATTGGTCCCGTATGCCGCACCGCGACATAGATCACATTGTCTTGGGCATCGTAGTAGGGCCTCGAAACCGATCCCAGGATCTTCGGCGAGATCGGCTTCAATGGCGTCACGGCATATTGCCGGATCAATGCCAGGTTCGCGTTCTGCCAGTCATTCTCGAACGCAATCCACCGGCGCCATTCGTCGTGCAGAGACGTACCGTATACCGCCCGGAACTGGCTCTCGAAATACGCGTGGCTCGATGGAGTGCGCACGATCCACGACGTAAGCTTCTCAGGACCATACTGGCGCGCCAGGTAATTCATAAAGCGCGTTCCGTACAAATACGAGTTGGCGCCGACCTGGAAATCGGCCGACGTTCCTTCGGACTCCAAGCCCACCACGTCATACATCGGTTGGTTGTCGCGCACCATCGCACGAAACGCCATTTCGTCGTAGCCGCCCAGCGCGCGGCCATATCCGCCGCCCAGCCAGGTTTCCATGAACACAGCCGCGCCCTCATGGAACCAGCGCGGTGAGTAGACCCGGGGATTGCCCAGAAAACTCAAGGGAATTGAGATTGGATCGTCAGTGTTCGGCACAATCTTCCCAAAGAAAATCTTCCGGAACAAATCGTCGCTCGCGGCCGTTTCGTCGCCCATCACGATATGCATCAGCTCATGCTTCGACATCAAGCCCAACCGCTCGGCCGAGGGCAGCGTTTCAAAAACCAGATGGAATGGCTCGATGCCCATCTGAATGAAATCGGTGGGGACCGTTCCGGCGCCTCCATATCCGGAGTCATCGAAATCCTGGATCAGGATGGTGATTTTGCCTTGCGGTTCGTAACCGTATTTCTCGCGATAGAATTGCTCCGCATTTTCGAGTGACCGGATCAGCAGAGGCGCGAGATATTCGTGCTGCGGAGAATAATAAACAACGCGGAAATGCTTGGTTTCCTGGGAGTAAAGACGTGGTTCGGCCCGTGCGGACAGGCCTCTGAATAGAGCTGCGCAAAGCAACAGGGCGCAAAGAACACGGCCAGCATTCAGCCATAGCGCAGGAACGATCCAGCGCTCACTTGGCTTGCGATCCATGAGCAGACTTTCGGCCATCAGAGAGCTACGCCGGCTCCTGCATTGCCGTATCCCGAAGCCGTTTCACTCAAGTGGTTTTTCCCTCAAGGAAGAGCCATCTTGCACGATGTTGGACGGGGTTACAAGAACTCAGGAACCGGTCTAAAGTGTTTTTCAAACTTACTACACTTCAGTTCGGTTCGCCTATCTCAACGTCATCGATGAAGCGCAGCGGAGTCGATGGAGGGGTAAAGTGTTGAACCCCTCGGCGCCTCAAACTGGGGGAGGGATGGGAGAGAGCTCCGGGGCCCAACACTTTGGGGAGGGACCACTCTGGGGGAGGGATCTTGGACTCAACATTTCAGTGAACGTTCGAAACCAGGCAACTTGGCCCCGTGCAAAACGGGCAACCCTTCAAATGATTCATTACTCGTGTGTCAGCGCGAGAATCTGGCCGTGGTTCAACATCTGATTGCTATTCATCCGGAACATTGCGCCATTGTTCAGCTGCAACATGTTGCCGTTGCTGAGGCGGAGCACAAATCCGTCATTCATTTGCATCATCTTGCCGTCGTTCATGCGGAACATCTGGCCGTTGCTCAGTTTGTAGATCATCCCGTTGTTCAGCCGGCTAAACTGGCCGTCGTTCATCCGCATCAACATGCCATTCTGGAACTGCAGCATCTGGCCGTCGCTCAGCCGGAACATTACGCCGTTTTGAATCTGCATCAGCTGGCCGTGATTGAACTGGTACATCTGGCCGTCGCTCAACTGAAAGAATTGGCCATCCTGCATCTCCGGCAGCTTCTGGTCCTTCATCAACTCTGCGGTTGCAACCGGCGCATCGCCGGGGGTGACCGACGCATCGGCTGGCTGATCGGTGCGAAATACGTCGCGCTTTCCGATTGCGCCCTGTCCGTTGCGGCCCGAGGCCGGCGGATAAATGCCGAGTGTATAGACCAGGACTCCCGCTGCCACCAGCGCTGCGCCCCCGAAGAGAACCAATTTATTTGTCTTCATGCTCCGCTCCTCCCCGCCCTAATGCGGCGGCACTTCAGTGTGCTTTCTGGCCGCTCATTCTAGAAAACAACAAAGAGATCCAATTCGTATCATCGACCAGCGTTTTTTTGTTCTTGCAGCTGTTTTTAGGCTCTTTGCCCTCCATATCGGGCCGGATGCCGCCGCGGACGGAACCGACATACGGAGAACTCTCGTGTCCCCACTGTAATCCAGTAATAGGCCGGCAATTTGAACGATTCTGCCGATTCAGAGGTCTGTAAGTGGCCTTTTTTGAGTTGCTTATCGAGAATTCGGCGGATCGAAGTCGGTTAGCTGACACCGACGCAAACGAGCTGCTGTGGCTCACCTACCCGGGAATTGCAGGCCGCTTTTGAGCCAGGCGGCCCGGCACGGCCCGGGCGGGTAATTGCGCGCGGTACGGAAAATACACCTCGGGCGCAGCTGACCGATTGCCCATTCCCAATGGGGCCTTAGCTCTCGATTGTCACGAATTTCGCATTGAGTTGCGCTTTGAGCACAAGCTCCGCGGCGAGCAGTGCTTCTTCCTGGCTCTGCGCGGTATGCGTGCGGTTCACGATGTCAGACACAAACTGGGGACCGAAGGGCAAAGGCATGGCGTTGCAGTCGATGTACCGCGCCTCTTTGCCATCGACAACATAGAGGTTGTTGCCCTGGTGGCTGACGCCGACGTTGGTGTATTTGCGCACCTCCATGTAGCCGTTGGTTCCGAGGATGAAGAGCCTGCCGTCGCCCCAGGTTCCAAGGCCATCGGGCGTGAACCAGTCGAGGCGCACATAACCGAAGCCGCGGTTGCCGCGCAGCACCATGTCGCCAAAGTCCTGAAAGCGCGGGTGCTGGGGATGGCGAACGTTGGCGATCTGCGATTCCGCCACTTCCGCTTCCGTAGATCCGGTGTAGTAAAGAAACTGATCCACTTGATGCGAGCCGATATCGCAGAGAATTCCGCCGTACTGATCGGGATTCCAGAACCAGTCTGGCCGCGGATTTGCGCCGCCTGCATCGCCGTTGCCGCCTTGGGAAATCTGGTGCGGAGCAATATTGATGGTCTGGATCACCTTGCCGATCGCTCCCTGGCGCACAAGTTCACCCGCGTACACAGCGGCCTTCACTTCGAGCAGCTCGCTGTACATGATTGCGTAGATGCGCTTGGTTTCGGCGATGGTCTTGCGCACCTCGGCCAGTTGCTCCAGCGTCGTGAGCCCGGGCTTGTCCGAGAGAAAATCCTTGCCGCGCTTCATGGCGCGGACGGCGATTCCCGCGCGCTCGCTGGCGATTTGCGACGTGAGAACGAGCTGCACGGAAGGATCGTCGAGGATTTCCTCCTGCGTGGCGGCCATTTTGACATCGGGATAGCGCGTGCGAAATTTCGCCAGCTTGTCGTCCTCGCCGCCCCACGCGGAAACCAGTTCACCGCCTCCGCGCTGGACCGCGCCGATCATGCCGTAGATGTGATCGTGGCTCATGCCGCAGACTGCAAACTTGATGTGATACTTGGGCGCGTCTTCAGTTTGCGCGGGTGCAACTGCATCCTCCACAATGCGCGCCGCGCCGCCGAATGCCATCGCGCTCTCGGGCAGGCAGGCCATCATCGCCGCCGATCCCAGCGATCCAACCTGCCTTAGAAACTCTCGCCGTTCGGTCAAATAATTGGTCATTTATCCTCCGCGTTTCTTGCACTTTCCGCAACCGTGGTTTCGCTCGCGCCCATCGATCATAATCCGACGGATGGGCGAGAGGGAACTGCTGAGGCCGGCGACGGTTCGTGCGCGAAAGTCTCGATGTTAAGCCAGACTCTGTCGACGAGCTTCGCGCGCTGATTTGCGACAATGGAACTTCATGCTCTCACTCCAGAATGCCGGCAAACGATTCGGCCCGCGGGTCCTCTTCCTTGAGGCCAATTGGTTAATCCAAAACCAGGAAAAAACCGCGCTCGTGGGCGCCAACGGCACGGGCAAATCCACACTCATGAAGATTCTGGGGGGCCTGGAAACGCTGGACTACGGCTCGCTCGAAACAACGCGCGGCATCAGCATCGGTTACCTGCCGCAGGAGGGATTGCAGCTCGCGGGCCGGACAGTCTTCGAGGAATGCCTGACGGTCTTCGATGAAATTCACGAAATGGAGCTCGAGATCGAGCAGTTAGCCGGGCAGATGGCGGAACTCGATCACGAAAGCGCCGAATACGAATCCGTCGCTGAGCGCTACTCTGTCTTGCAGGATCGCTTTCACGCACTCGATGGCTACGCGCTCGACGCGCAGGTAGGCAGCGTGCTCACGGGCCTGGGATTCGGCAAGGACGATTGGGCACGCCAGACGGACGAGTTCAGCGGTGGCTGGCAGATGCGCATCGCGCTGGCCAAGCTGCTCTTGGCCAAGCCTAATCTTCTGCTCCTGGACGAGCCTACAAATCATTTGGACCTGGAGACGCGCAACTGGCTCGAGGACTACTTGAGGAACTATCCATTCGGCTACATCCTGATCTCCCACGACCGCTATTTTCTCGATGTGACGATCGACCGCACCGTGGAGATCTGGAATAAACGGCTGACCATCTATCCGGGGAATTACACCAAATACCTGAAGCAAAAAGACGAGCGGCGCGAGCAATTGATGGCCGCGTACCGCAACCAGAAGGATCGCATCGAGCATCTCGAGGCCTTCATCAATCGGTTCAGATATCAGGCCACGAAGGCCAAGCAGGTGCAGTCACGGATCAAGGAACTGGAAAAAATCGAGCGCATCGAAGTTCCTGAAGAGGAACCAGTCATTCACTTCAAGTTTCCGCAGCCGCCGCCTTCGGGCCGCATCGTGGCTGAGGCCGAGGGGCTGGCCAAAAGCTACGGGCCAAAACAGGTTTTCAGCGGAGCGCGATTCAACATTGAGCGCGGCGACCGCGTGGCGTTGGTCGGCGTGAACGGAGCGGGCAAATCTACACTGATCAAATTGCTCACCGGCGAGGAGACACCCACTGCGGGGTCGATTCGCCTGGGTCACAATGTCGTCGCCGAATACTTCGCGCAGGATCAGTACAAGGTGCTCGACCCGGAAGCGCGCATGCTTGACGACATCAACCGGTCAGCTGTGCGCGTGCCGGAAGTTCAACTGCGCTCGCTGCTTGGCTGTTTTCTTTTTTCCGGCGACGACGTCTATAAGCCGCTGGGCGTGCTTTCGGGCGGCGAGCGCAACCGATACGCGCTGGCGCGGATTCTCGTCTCGCCCGCAAACTTTCTGCTTCTCGATGAGCCCACCAACCATCTGGATATGCGCGCCAAGGATGTACTGCTCGAAGCGCTCGCCACTTACACAGGAACGGTGGTCTTTGTATCGCACGATCGCTATTTCATCGACCGGCTGGCCACGCGCGTGCTCGAAATCGAAGGCGGAGCGGTGACGGCATACGAAGGCAACTACGAAGATTATTTACGCAAGAAAGCTGCGCTCGCTGCGAAAGATTCCCCTGGCTCTGTCATCCTGAGCGACGCCGAGCGGAGCAAGGCGGAGTCGAAGGATCTGCGGTTGCCTTTGTCTTCGTCCACCGAAGGCGCGCATGATGCAAATGCCGCATCGCGTGCCGGCACCGTTCTCATTGTGGGCGGCTACGAAGGCCCGGACGATGCAGTGCCGAAAAAGCAAATCCGCCGCCTGAATCCGATCAAGCAAAAGCAGATGCAGGACCGTTGCCGATTCCTCGAAGAAGAGATCCCGCGTATTGAGAGTGCCGTTGCGCACACCGAAGAACAGTTGGGAACCTACGTCTCGGCTGCCGAAACCGAGCGCCTGACCAAGCTGGCTAAAGAGCTGCGCAAGCAACTGGCCGTGCTGACCGCGGAGTGGGAAGAGCTGACGGAACAGTTGGAAAGCGTGTGAGTTGGTTCGCAGACGTTTTTCCGTGCCGTAGCCGGACGATTCTTACTCTTCACTCTTGGTGGGTCATTGGGGTTCGTAGCCCTGCCAAATGTACTCCAGGGCCTCGGGCAGCGTTTGTTGCTGTACGCCACGGTCTACATGTCCGGCGTTACGCGCAAAGACAAATTGGTACAGATAATGCTTTGCGGCGAGCACTTTGGCCATGAGCTCATTGGCCAGCACCCAGTCGTGCATGTCGTCGCGCAGCACGCCAGGGTTTAAGAGATCCCGGTCGCCAACTTCCAGCCACAACCGCAGAGGCTTACGCCTGCTCCGCGGGATAAGCCTCTCATGGAACCCCCATGCGCCGTGGGGCGATCCCGGATTCCACGGCCACTGCTGGTTGACAAACGTGCCTGAGTAAACCAGCACACGGTGGTACCACTCCGGATGAAACCATGCCATGCTGAGCGCGCAGGAGCCGCCGGAGCTTCCGCCCATTGTGGCGCGCCCATTGGGATCGTGGGTGAGCCGCACGTGCGCGTGGCTTTCGACCGCCGGCAACACTTCGTGCTCAACAAACTCAGCATAACGGCCGGACATGGTGTCATATTCCAGGCCGCGCTCGCTGCCTTGTGCGTCACCTCCTCCGTTACTGATGGATACGGCGACGATGGGCGGAAGCTTGTGCTCGGCAATCAGTTCGTCGAGCGCTGCGAAAAGGCGGCGGTCGGGACCGTCGGCGCCCACCATGAAGGGCGCTTCGCTGCCGGGGATGTAACTCTTCGGCACATAAACGGCAACCTTGCGAACATAGGGCGCCGGCTGCGTCTTCACACCGAGAACCCGAGCTGGATTCGCCGGGTCGGGCGTCGGGAGGGAGTCGGTCGTCCGGGCGATTCCAGGAAAATACTTGCTTTCGCTAGAACTCATTGTGAATTCGACAACCGTGCCGTCGAGCGCGCGATTAGGATCAGCGAGCTCAGGCGCAGGAGTGTGGGTTGGGCCGATGATGAAGTTGCCGTTCTGGCTTGGATCGGGAACAGCGCCGTCCGGCAGCTCGGTTGCCGTGACATAGCCCGGCGTGTGCGGATCGCGCGTGGGCATCGGGGGCCGCATGGGTCGCAAAACAGGCGGTGCGGCAGGTTGTGCACCAGTGTTTTGACCGCGAACGGATTGCATCGCGGTAATAGATACAAGGCAGGCAACGGCAAGGGGAAAGATGCGACCGGGAAACAGCATGGAGCCATTGTGCCCCATTGGATCAATTTGGAGGAAGCGCAATCTTCCAGCCGGCCTCATTCCGTCGTGCATAATCGAATTACGATGGCTCAATTATGGAATCCGGAGAGCTGGGCTCAGCGGTTGGCCGAGCTTGAGGCACAGACCGGCGACCTGAAGGAAGCTCCGCTGCGCCGGGACGTGCGCTCGCTGGGCACCCTGCTGGGAGTGGTGCTGCGCGAGCAGGCGGGCCCGGAGCTCTTCGCACAGGTTGAATCGCTGCGGCAGGGCACCATCCGCCGCCGCGACGCCGACGCGCACGGAAAATCCGACGAGGCCGCGCGGCAGGATTCCGCCGCGATGGCCCTCGTTCACTCGCTGCCGGCGGAGCGCGCCATTTTGCTCACGCGCGCCTTTGCTTTCTACTTCGAGCTCATCAATTTAGCTGAGACCAATCATCGCAAACGCCGTCGCGTGGCCCTGCGATTGAGCGGCCAGGCCAACCGGCAGCGCGGGTCGCTTGCGGGTACGCTCAGCGAGATGCGCCGCGTGGGAATCGGCGCGGAAGAGGCTCTGAATTGGCTCCGCCGCGTGCTGATTATTCCGGTTTTTACCGCTCACCCCACTGAAGCTGCACGGCGGACCGTGATGTTCAAGCGGCGGCGCATCGGCGAATTCCTTGAGGCGCTCGATCGCATCCCTCTGCCCACCCAGGACATGAGTCGCCTTGAGGAGCTGGTGCTGGCCGAGATCACCGGCCTCTGGCAGACCGACGAAGTGCGCTCACGCAGACCGACCGTCTACGACGAAGTAAAAATGGGCCTCGACTACTACGATGTCTCCATCTTCGAAACCTTGCCCGAGCTTTACCGGGAGATTTCGGCGGCATTGAAGTCGGCTTACGATCTCGAGATTGAGCCGCTGGAGCTGCCGCAGGTCTTGCGCTTTGGCTCGTGGATCGGCGGCGACCGCGACGGCAATCCGTTTGTTACGCCCGAGGTAACGCGCGCAGCCCTCCAGCTCGCGCGCGGCCATTTGCTGCTCTACTACCAGCGCCAGCTCGACGAGATCATTGATCTGCTTACCACGAGCGCGCAGCAACGGAAAGTAAGTGAGGCTCTGCTGGAGCGCTTGCGCGCCTACGTGTCGCAGGTGCATACGCAAGAGGCGGAGGTCTTCGGCTCGCAATACGAGTTCGAGTATTACCGCCGTTTTGTGATCTGCCTAAAAGCGCGCATCCAGCGGACGCTCGAGCGGGCGAGCGAAGGAATGGGCGCTGCAGGCGGGCTGCCCGTGACACCGTTCACGCTTGCGCGCGGCCACGACAAACTCACCCAGGTGTTGCCCGCTTACTGCTCGGTTCAGGACTTTGTTGACGATCTTGAAACCCTGCGGGCATCGTTGGCCGAGCATGAGGGAATTCGCATCGCGCGCACGCTCATCGATCCGCTCATCCTTCAGGTGCGGACTTTCGGGCTGCATTTGCACACGCTCGATATCCGTCAGCACGCGCGCGTTCACGCTGTTGCGTTGCGCGAGGCCATCAGCGATACCATTGCGCCATCGCTACAAGGTGGCCTCTCCGAGGAAACGGCGAAGGTACTGGAGACGTTTCGCGTTGTGGCCGAAGTGAAAGCGGGCTGCTCGCCGGAGGCGGTTCGCCAATATGTGATCAGCGGGGCTTCTTCTGTTGAAGATGTGCTGGCCGTGATTCGCCTCGCGCGGCTGGGCGGTGTAACCGTGGAGGGCGCAAGCGAAGAGCCCGGGCGCGATCCTGGCCTGATGCCCGTGCCGCTCTTCGAGTCCATCGAAGATTTGCGCAACGCACCGGCGATTTGCCGCGAACTGTGGAACCGAGCCGACTACCGCAGGCTGCTTGAATCGTGGGGCAACTGGCAGGAGATCATGCTTGGCTACTCCGACTCCAACAAGGACGGCGGCATGCTGACGTCGACCTGGGAGATTTTCCGGGCGCATCGCGACCTGCATGTGGTGGCGCGCGAAGCAGGGCTCAAACTGCGTCTCTTCCATGGCCGCGGCGGCACAGTCGGCCGCGGAGGTGGGCCAACCCATCGTGCCATCTTCGCCCAGCCATTCGATTCGTTCGATGGCCAGTTGCGCATTACGGAGCAGGGTGAAGTGCTCAATTTCAAATACGCCGACGAGGTGCTGGCTGAGCGCAATCTGGAACTGATGATTGCCGCGTCGCTCGATGCGCTGGCTCGGCCTAACGCGCGCGATCCCGAAGGCCACTTTACCGGCATACTCAAGCCGGAATGGGAAGCCGCGCTCGACGAGCTATCGATCGTGGCCTATGAAGCGTACCGCAAGCACATTCTTGAAGATCCCGGCGTGATCACGTACTTCGAGCAGAGTACGCCGGTTGGCGAATTGGAGAACGCGAAGATCGGTTCGCGTCCGGCGCGCCGCAGCGATTCGCCCAAGCTCTCCGATCTGCGCGCGATCCCGTGGGTTTTCGGTTGGACGCAATCGCGCCTGCTGGTGCCTGCGTGGTTCGGCGTGGGATCTGCCATCGACCAATATCTTGCACGGCCGGGGGCGCTCGAATTGCTGCAAACCATGGCCAAAGAGTTTCCGCTCTTTATCGATCTGCTTCGGAACGTTGAAATGGCGCTCGGCAAAGCGGATCTCGGCACGGCGCGGCTCTATTCCACTCTGGTCAAAGACGAGAAGCTGCGCGAGCGCATCTACGATATGTTCGAAGCGGAGTTCCATCGCACGGTGCGCGCGGTACTTGCCGTGACCCGTCAGAAGGAACTGCTTCAGAGTAACCAGGTGCTGGCTCATTCCATCAAGCTGCGCAATCCCTACGTCGATCCCATGCATTTAATCCAGGTGGATATGCTGCGCCGCAAGCGCGGCGGCGAAGACACTCCCGACGTGAATCGCGCTATTGCGGCAACGATCAACGGAATTTCGGCGGGTCTGCGAAACACCGGCTGACAGAGGCGCTGATTGCGATGATCCTGCATCACCCAAGGCCGAGGCCTGAATCCTGGAAGATCAGGAAGGAAAGCGTCAGCGCGAATTGGAAGTGGGCGACTCCCTTCGTCGCTATTGAGTGGATTGGGGACTGGTTTGCATTCTTGCTGAGCAACTGGTCGTTCCTCGAAATTCTTGAGTATCTGGGCACATTTTCCGTTCTGGTCGCAGTCATCTTTTACTTTTCCGAGTCGGGCGACCGGATCAAGCAACGGCATTACCAGGCTTGGCAGGTCATCAACACGGCGCAGGGCAAGGGTGGCAGCGGCGGAAGAATCGAAGCCTTGCAGGAATTGAATGCAGACAAGGTGCCGCTGGTTGGAGTTGACGTTTCCTCAGCGTTTCTTCAAGGCCTCGATCTGCATAACGCAAATCTGATGCGCTCCGATTTCAGCGCCGCCGATCTGCGCAACAGCAACTTCACCTCGGTCGACTTCACGTTCTCAAATCTTAGTTCAGCCAACCTGCGAAACGCCCATCTGGATCACGCTCAATGCATGCAGGCAGACCTGCGCAACGCAGACTTGACCGGCGCCAGCTTGGGTGGTGCGGATTTATCAGGAGCATCGCTGGATGACTCTGACCTGACCGATGCGGACCTGAAGGACGTTGTGTGGCAGCACATCAAGAGCGTAAAGGGTACCAATATCTCATCCGTGAGAGATGCGCCGGATGGCTTTGTCGCATGGGCGATGAGCAATGGAGCGGTCGACCATCCCGATGGAGATGAGTGATGGCTTGACCATAGGACATTTCGTCGCGTGCGGTCGGTACTTGGGATACGATTGCATCCATGCCAAAACGTACTGCACTTCTTGTTGGCGCGATTCTGTTTTCGCTGATTCTCACCGCGGGTCTGGCGGGATTCAGCCCGGCTTTTGCGCAACAGCCGCCTGCAAAGCCGGCAGCCCCTCCTGCGGCAACCTACAGTTTCACTGTGAAGGTTACCTATTCACAAAAAGCGATGGACACGCTCGTCGCGGGGAAAGAGACCGTGATTGTGGCAGGCTATCTGACAGCGTCTCCAATTCCGGGCACACCTAAGCAGTATGTGGACCACGTGGGTGAGATTAGTTTGGGTGAGGTTGATCGGGAAATCGCTCCCGGCGCGGTTGCCGTGTTCAGTAACGTGAAACCCACCCAAGCCATGATGAAATGGGTTGACAGCAGTGGTCCGCAGCTTTTGATCAATGTCTATTCAGGCCGCAAGTCTTCGCCGAACAATCTGCTCGACTGCGGGCTTTATGAAGGGTCTCTTCAGGCGGTTCAAGGCCAGAGCATCCCGATCGCCTGCAAATTGATCGGGGAGTGACAGCCGGGTTCCGGTTTTTGGTCTGCATGTAGCCGCAAACAATAGCCCTTGCCATACCGGGCGCGTTGGGTCTAGGCTGTTTATATGCATCGATGTCGCTAACGCCGTCCCTGGTGCCAGCTCCGATGCCGAAGAGCGCTTGATGGCGCGCGATTTTTCCTCCCTGACAAGCTGCACCGTTCCCTCAGAATCCGTTCCACAAGCGAACCAGGCTCTAAGCCTCGGAAAAAAGGAGATCATCATGGCGCGCATTGCCGCGAATGTTACTGAAATCATTGGCCACACCCCACTGGTGCGGCTGAACCGTGTGGCAGCGGGATTGCCCGCTACCGTCGTCGCCAAACTGGAAAGCCAGAACCCCGCATCGAGCGTGAAGGACCGCATCGGCTTCGCCATGATCGACGCCGCCGAGAAGGCCGGCAAGATCTCGCCCGGGAAGACAATTCTGATTGAACCCACCAGCGGCAATACCGGTATCGCGCTGGCGTTTGTGGCCGCAGTCAAGGGCTACAAGATCATCCTGACGATGCCGGAAACCATGAGCCTTGAGCGACGCGTAACCTTGCTTGCGTATGGCGCGGAGATCGTGCTCACGCCCGGTCCGAACGGGATGAAAGGCGCCATCGCCAAGGCCAACGAGATTCTGGAGAAGACGCCCAACGGCTTCATCCTCCAGCAGTTCGACAATCCCGCCAATCCGGCCATTCACCTCAAGACCACGGGCCCCGAGATTTGGGACGATACGGACGGCAAGGTCGACATCCTGATATCCGGCGTCGGCACCGGCGGCACCATTACGGGCGTAGCCAACTACATCAAGCCAAAGAAGCCCTCTTTCAAAGCCATCGCCGTTGAGCCGACCGACAGCCCGGTGCTCTCCGGCGGCAAGCCCGGCCCGCACAAGATTCAGGGCATTGGCGCTGGATTTGTGCCCAGCATTCTCGATACCAAGCTCATTGACGAGGTTGTGCAGATATCGAACGACGAAGCAGTCGAGACCGCCCGCAGGCTGGCGAAGGAAGAGGGTCTTTTTGTCGGAATCAGCTCCGGCGCGGCGGCTGCGGCAGCGCTCAAGGTGGCAGCCCGGCCCGAAAATGCCGGCAAGTTGATCGTGGTTGTGCTGCCTGACTTCGGTGAGCGCTATCTGTCGAGCGTGCTCTTTGAGCCGCTGCGCCAGCAGGCGTTGGCGTTGCAGCCCGAGCCGATTGCGGTAACGGCGTAAAGGACAGGGACCGAGGGAACGAGGGATCAAGGGATTCAGGTGCCGCGGGCTTGAAATGGATTCTCGTCTTCTGGGTCCCTTGTTCCCTTGTTCCCTTGTTCCCTTGGTCCCTTGGTCCCTGTATCTTATGCCCCTGTTCTCCCGAATGCGCGGTGAAATCAGCTCCATCATGGAGCGCGATCCGGCTGCGCGCACGCGCCTTGAGGTTCTGCTCTGCTATCCGGGCCTCTGGGCGGTGTGGTTTTATCGCGTGTCGCACTGGCTTTGGCGTCACCACCTGCGTCTTCTCGCGCGCGTGCTTTCGCAGGTGGCTCGCTTCTATACCGGGGTCGACATTCATCCCGGCGCACTGATCGGCGAGCGCCTGTTTATCGACCACGCCACGGGGGTGGTAATTGGCGAGACAGCCATCGTGGGCAACGACGTGACGATGTACCAGGGAGTGACGCTGGGAGGCACCGGCAAGGGCCACGGAAAGCGTCATCCGACCATCTGCGATCGCGTCTTCATTGGCAACAACGCCAACATCCTCGGCAATCTGACCGTGGGCGAAAACTCGCGCGTGGGCGCCGGCTCTGTTGTCCTTTCCGATGTGCCGCCGAACTCGACCGTCGTCGGCGTTCCGGCTCATATTGTTTATCGCAATGGCGAGCGCGTGCTCCTCACCGATCCGCACGACATCAAGGACCCCCTTTCCGACGCGCTCATCGCGCTCTCAGGGCGTGTGGAGCTGCTGGAGGCCAGGTTGGGCGCCGAGCCCTGCCCACCCGATCCCTTTGCCGCCGAGGAGGCCGAGCGCGCGGCCTATCGCGTGGAACTCGAACGAATGCGGGTATACGTCACCATGGGTGAAGGCATCTAAGCCCCCAGGCGGCGCATTGCAAGCCAGGGTGTAACCCCTTATTCTGAAGGACGGGCAAATGAACATTGCTGTGCTCTTCAGGCGTGCATTCCTTGCCAATCGCGTGTCAACAGGATTTACTCAGGCTTGATGGCCTCCTCACTCTCGTTTACGAAATTTGTCTGGAAGAATCTGCGTCGCCGGCGGCTTAGAACCCTGCTCACGCTGGGCGGAATCAGCATGGCGGTTGGCGCGTTTGTCGGCCTTGTGGGGTTTTCCCGGTCTTTCGAGCAGCAGTGGATGCAGATTTACTCCAGCAGCCGCACCGATATTGCGGTCATTCGAGGCACGTTCCTGAACACTTCGCTCGATGAATCTGTTACCGGGCAGCTGAAGAACGTTCCCGTTGTGATGCAGGCCGCACCCGCAATTATCAATGAGATGGACTTGACCTCGGATGAGAATGCTTTGGTTTACGGCTGGCTGGCGACCGGATATCAGCTCGACTCGTTGCAAATTCTCTCAGGAAGGCGGTTTCGCGACGGCCAGCCAGAGGTGATGCTGGGCGATGTTCTGGCCCAGGGGTTGAAGAAGAAACCGGGCGATGCGCTGGAGATCGAGGGCTCGCCATTTACGGTGACAGGCGTTTACCATGGCGGCTCGGCGCTGGAAGCCGATGCGGTCATTATGCCGCTCGACCAGCTTCAGAAGTTGAGCAGCGTCGAAGGAAAGGTGTCGACGATCGACGTGCGCTTGCGTCCGGCGCCGCAAGGCGAATCTTGGGAGCATTATGTAAAGCGCGCGCAAGCCGAGATCGAGACAGCACTGCCGGGCCTGAAAGCAATCCCCGCGGCTGAGCGGGCCAGCGACAACCAATTCGTCAAACTTGCGCAAGCCTCCGCCTGGGGCACATCCATGCTTGCACTCGTGATCGGAATTCTGGGAATTGCGAACACCATGGTGATGAGTGTCTTCGAACGCACGCAGGAGATCGGCACCTTGCGCTCCATGGGATGGAAGAAGGGACAGATTCTGCTGCTCATTGAGTTTGAGGCAGCCATTCTCGGTCTGGGCGGCGGTGTGTTCGGACTCCTGCTGGGATGGGGATCTCTTCGCATTCTTGCCAGCCTGCCTCAGACCGCGACCTTCGTCTCAGCAACTCTGGAGTGGCCGCTCGTGGCGCAGGCCATGGTGATCGCCCTCATGGCTGGGCTGATTGCCGGCGCCGTTCCAGCCTGGCGCGCAGGCAAGCTCTCTCCGGTCGACGCGCTTCGCCACGACTAACGCGCTTTTGCTGCCCGGCAAACTTGTGATTCCTCGGGATGTCATCCTGAGCGAGTCCGCCGCGCCGAACGAGTCGAAGGACCTGCATTTCCAACCATCACCCCACTCCAAGATTGGGTGCCCCAGGTCTGGATTTTCAGACCTGGGAAAGCACGAACTTCATTATGAATGCAGTTTTCGGAAGGCACACGTCGAAGGATCTCCGATTGTTGTTCCGCGACGTTCGGGAACCACGCCTACGCGATCTTCTCTGAGAACCGCTCTTGCAGGACACGCCGGAGAAACTTGCCGTTGTGGTTCTGAGGCAAGCCTCCGGGATCGAGAATCCAGATGTGCCGCGGCGTTTTGTAGGCGGCGAGGTGGTTCCTGCACCAGTTCAGGAGATCGGTTTCGCCTTCTGGAGAGCCCGGCAGCAACTCCACTGCCACCGCGGGAACTTCGCCTTTCTCCTTGTGAGGCAGACCGAAGGCTATGGCGCGAGCCACCGAAGGATGAGCGAGTATCGCCTCCTCCAGTTCGCGAACATAAACCGAGTACCCGCCTGACTTGATGACGTCCTTTATGCGTCCAACGATACGGATCAGTCCAAGATGGTTTCGAGTGGCCAGATCGCCTGTGCGAAGCCACCCATCGCCTGTCAAAAGGCCGTTGTTGTTTTCTTTGTCTCGCCAATAATGAGGCGCAATGCCGTGCCGGCGAATTTGGCACTCGCCTGGATTGCCCGCCCGCACCCGCCGGCCGTTTTCATCTGCGATGCGAACGCGAAACGGCGGAACAGGAAAGCAAAGTTGGCCGCTTCCGGGGAATAACGACAAATCGACGCCCATCATGGCCAGTCCGCCGAGCTCGACCATCCCGTAACCGTTCAGGATGATTGGAGGAACGCGCCGCCCGCCCGGCAGCCGAAGCAATGCTCCATATTCGCGCAAGCGCAGACGCACCTCGGTGGGCAGGTAGTCGCTTGCGGAAAGCCATACTCGCAGGCTGGCCAGCCGGCTCGGCTCAGGATTGCTGTTGACCACACGGGCAAGCATCGCGGGTACGCCGACAAAGGTGGTCACGCGGAAACGCTCCACCAGTTCCAGAGCCTTTTCCACGTCGAAACGCTCGAGAAAGCATCCGCGGATTCCGGCCATCAAGCCGTAAAGCGCAATGCTGACCGCCATGATGTGCGACCAGGGCAACGCAACCAGAGCCAGGTCTTTGTGGCCAAGAAAGAGACCGGCAAACACCGTAGATGATCGCGCGCCAAGCAATGCGCGGCTTGAAAGAGCCGCTCCTTTGGGAAAGCCTGTGGTGCCGGAAGTATGAAAGACAGCCACGGTTGCCCCAGGATCGATTGTGGCTGGGGGAAATGGAGGCCCGCTATCCTGAACGCGCACAAATCCGTCCATGGTCTCCGCCTCCTGGCCGCCCTGGATCCAGGCGCGCAGGTTCAGCGCGCTGCGGTCTCCAATGCTGCGTTCGAAGACCGTTTTATCGGTGACCAGAATCTGGGTCCCGCTATCGGCGAGAATCCGCCGTACCTCGCTGAGAGAGAGCTGCGGATTCAGCGGAACGGCAATACCGCCTGCGCGGATGATCGCCAGGAACCAGTGGAAGCAGTGATGATCGTTCGAGCAGTAGACGGCAACCGGCTCGCCGGGGCGCAGCCCGATCGAACGGCGAAGGAAGCCGTCAATCTCGCAGATCGCGGCGTGCAAATCGGAAAGCTGAAAACTCTCCTTCTCGCTCACCGAGACTTCGGAATCACCCTTGCGCCGCAATAATTCATCTACAAGGTTGGCGACGGTGATGCTGCGATCGCGGGCGAGCCGAGTTTGGCGAATGAGGCTCATTGTGCCGTGACTTCCTTGCGGCCCCAATCGCTGGCAACGCAATAGCGCAGCAGGCGGTCTAGATAATCCATCACCGGCGGCGGAGCAATGCCTACCGGACCCAGCAAGCGTTCCGCATGGGTGGTGTCGAACTGCATCCGCATGGTGAAGTAATCGCGGTAGGCGGCCCCGTCAACCAGCACGCGCCGCTTTTTACCCCAGAGTGCGAGCGACAAGAGCGGCCTGACCGCGGCAAAGAAGATTTTGGGATCGACATAACGCGGCTCGCGAACTTTGAAGTACTCCGCGGCGCGTTTCGCGATGCGCTCAATAGTGGCGCTCCCGTTGGGCCCGGCACATAAGTGAACGGTGGCGCCCACAGCCCTTTCGTCAAACGCGAGCTGCACGACCGCCTTGGCCACATAATCGACCGGCACGATATCCAGCACTGCGTCGCGGAATCCCGGCACAGTGCGCCAGAGCCTTCTCGAATAGATCTTGAGCGGCCAATACAGCATTTTGAAGCTGGAAGTGACCCCCGTCTGCGAATCGCCCACGATGATGCTTGGACGCATGATCACGCAGGGAAGTGAGCCCATGCGCGAGCGCACCAGCGCCTCGGCTTCGGCCTTGGTTTGCTCGTAGGTGTTGCGGAAATGTTGGCCCACGTCGAGCTCATCTTCGCGGATCAGTCCTTCACGCTCTCCCGCTACATATGCGGTGCCGACGTATGCAAAGCTGCTGAGCGAGGGCATGGACGCGGCGAAGTCCAGCATCTTGCGCGTGCCGTCGACATTCATGTGCCGCGCCTGCTCCAGCGAGTGATCGAATCGCACGGTAGCAGCGCAGTGAATCACCCGCGTGGTCTCCTCTGCCAGAGTCTTCAGGGTCGAAGCATCCAAGCCGCAATTGGGTTCACTCACATCGCCGGCATAAACCTGCACGCGCCCGGAATCCGCCGCCTCGATCATCGATTCCGCGCGTTGCGCGGGCGTTTGGCCGGCCCGGGGACGGATGAGCAGCGCGAGGCGGGCGTGCGGCTGGCGCTGAAGCAGCTCATGGACCACTTGCGTGCCCAGAAAGCCCGTCGCGCCAGTCACCAGGATCAGTTCTTCTTGACTCATGTTGAAGGCAGCACCAGTCCGCGGTTCACATGCAGTCGGGCGCGATAGAACCTTGCGCGTCGCGCTGAGGGGAGAACCTTAAAAGATTATATTTGGAAATCGTCCGAGTGCGTAAGTTTCGATGCCAATGGACGCGGTCCCCGGGATCTGCTTACAGGACTGGGAGCTGACGAGCGAACTGCGCCATCCGCATCAATCGCGTTAGCAGGCCCTGAAGGACGAACTGTTCATGCAGGCACTCTGTTTGTGTCCTAATGAACATCCACTGAGCGGTCGTCTTCGTACTCCATGATGTG